>OBEQ010060700.1_pt1 | contig 62439 bp, 61 predicted proteins | sample 1670901 | NCBI WGS metagenome assembly OBEQ01 (sample SAMEA104232315, study PRJEB22302) | groundwater metagenome | biome: forest; feature: aquifer; material: groundwater | place: USA | collected 2011-08-07 | depth 5.4 m
CCCTTGCGGGGAGGCAATTTCGCCATCCCACAAAAAGGAGTTTCGCATGTTTAATCATCAGCGGTTGCAGTGTTACGAGTACACGTTTTTGTTGGCACAGACCGTGCCAGCCCTGGGGGCCACTTGGCCCAAAGGGTCGGCGCAATTGGTGGATCAATTGCAGCGCGCCCTGACCAGCGTGTTGTTAAATATTGCGGAAGGGAATGGCAAAACAAGTCTCGCCGATCGGAAACGGTTTTTTAGTTTTGCTCGTGGTTCGGGCGCAGAAGTGGCGTCGTGCATGGATATCGCATTTGCATTTCGTTACATCGATTCTGCAACGCATGCGCACTGGCAAACGCAGATGCTGCGTGTGGTGAAGATGCTCTACAAATTGAAGTGAGGTGATCGATGGTATCGACTTTATCGCCGTAATCTGGATCGCTGTTATCGATATCGGTGTCAGCGGGGTAAGCGGATTTTGCAAACACGCCCTAATAATCGAAGCAACTTCTGCTGACGACGGGCCGATAGTAGAAATACCGCACCAGCGGCATGAAAGGGATTGCGATGGCGACACCTCCAGTCGTGGCTGGTGAAAATTCTGTGCAGGTCGTGCTGATTCCGGACGCACAGAATCCGCAGCGATTTTTTATTGAGCTCGAGAATGCGCCGCGTGTGGTGAGTGCCGCAGTTGATATTTTTTGTGACAAAATTTTGGTGGTGCATCAGGCGATTCATCTGGGGGTGAATGGTCTGTGGCGTAGTGGGCCATTGCCGTGCTGTGCGGTTGGAAAAAAAATGGAGGTGCAGGCCCCAACCGTTGTGCTGCCGGAGGGAAGCCAGCATACGCCGCCGGGTGATTTTGTGGAGCGTGATGTCACTGTGCCGCTGATCGCGCATGCCGACACCCGCTATTTTACTCGCCGCGCGCGGACTCAGGTGGAGCGGGATCTTTTTGATCTGACGCGGACCGCGGTCGCGCCAGAGAGTTTTCGCTGCTATGAAGGGACCGATGCCGCGCGGGGAGTCGCGTCGCAATGTTTCGCGCTGGGCGGGAACAAAGTCTGGGGCCGCGCCAACGAAGTGCTGGGCGCGCCGGAGTTCGAATTGGTGCAGAGTCGGCACATTGCGGTGCGTCACATCAGCCAGTATTATTTTCATCCGGCCGTGAAGGATCATTGGGCAGGCGTGCAATATCCGGCGAAAGAAGAGGTCGAATTCATGCTCGATCTGGCGCGCGCACTGGCCAGTGAACATCCGACGTTGGTCTACGATCACCGTATCGTGACCTCGCTGGGTGTGTTTATCGTGCAACCCGGCGCACGATTTTTTAAGGTCGATCACACCGCGGTGGCGCAGGCGCTCTCACAGTATGAGAGAATATTTCAGGTACATGCAGCGACGGATTTTTCCGATCGATCTGCCGAAGTCATCGGCAAGCAATTTGCGGCAGAGGCCTCATCCGACTTCGTGCAGATCACTTTCACGCCAATGGTCCAGACGCCGAGTATTGTGCCGCAATCAAGAAACAAGTGATTTGCATCGGTGCGAAAATTACATCGATCTGTTTTTCACAGGTGTGAAAAATACTACTTTCTCAATTGCTTGAAAAAATCCGACAACAGCGCGCCGCATTCGTCGCGCAGCACTCCGGGAATATATTCGATGCGATGATTGAGTCGCGGGTCGGACAGGACTTGATACAGCGATTCACACGCGCCCGCCTTCGGATCTTTGCTGCCCGCCACGACGCGCATGACGCGGGCTTGCAGCAGGGCGCCCGCACACATGAGACATGGTTCACACGTCACGACAATCGTAATGTCGTCGAGTCGCCACGCTTTTCGCGCCGACGACAATTCGCGCAGCAATAAAATTTCGGCGTGCCCCAATGGATCGTGATTTATTTCCCGCACGTTGTGCGCCCGCGCCACAATTGTTCCGTTCGCGTCGACCGCCACCGCGCCAACCGGCACTTCGCCGATCGCGGCCGCTTGGTGCGCCTCGGCAATCGCGGCGTGCATGAATTGTTCCCACGGAGTGTTTGGCATCGGATTATCGTGCAAACCAATATTCTTTGCTGTCTTCCAAATAATTATGCGCATCGAGCACTGCTTCGACATGGCGATCATATACTGGGGCGGACGTGTGATGATACACGCGAAAGAGCACCGGCGGGCGGTGTCCACGATCACGATAATTGCGGTACACGAGTAAGTAATAGAGCTGCTGTTCAGCATCCATCCAGTATTCCACGCCGATACGTTGAATGCGTTCGCGTCGCGTCGTCCATTCCTCTGGAATGTCCAAAACGACACCGGACATCGTATTCACAAACCATTCGACAATATCGTTCATCGACTCGGGCAAATCACTCGCATGGACATACGTGGCGTCTGCGCGATGGGAGCGATATTGGTCGGCGTATTTTTGAATGAACTCGCGCGTGGATGTTTTGATGCGCTGTGTCTGCGTTGCATTGAGATTCCCAACTTCTTCGTTGATATTTTCAGTCGTGTTACAAAAGATGCTCGACTCTTTTCGTGCGGATGGTTCTCTAAAATCAGGATGTCTGACATAGGAGACATGGTCGACCACTAAATCTTCATCGGCACCGAACGCGTAATTTTCAGTGAAATGGTGACCTGGGCAAATGCTGGCAAACATGGCAAGCGATGGCACCGAAACCACCACATGAAATCCACACAAAGACGACGCGCTCCAGACCTCCACCGGCGTAACACCTTGTTCCATGCCGGCGATGACCTTCCGACATAATGCCGGTTCATTATATATTTTCGGTTCCGCAGCTGTCTTGGCCGTCGCCGAATTCGCGACGAGCAGGAAAGTTGCGACGAGAAAAAAATATGACCAAAGTCTGGAGGTGTACATGTAGGGAGTCCAGTTCACATCCCCCGCAACTTGATCGCGTCATACACGCGTTGCACCGCAATCATATACGCCGATTCGCGCAGTGAAATTTTTTCGCGCGAGAAAATTTCGTGGACGGCGCGGTAGGTGGATTCGAGTTTTTCGCCGAGGCGTTCGTTGACTTCACTCTCTTTCCAGAAAAATTGCTGCAGATTCTGCACCCATTCGAAGTACGACACAATGACGCCGCCGGCGTTGGCCAAGATGTCGGGCATGACACGAATGTTGCGTTTCCAGAAAATCGCGGCGGCCTCTGGCGTGAGCGGATGATTCGCCGCCTCGATCACGAGTTTGGTGTCGATTTTCGGTGCGTTCTCGCCATTGATCACGTTGCCCAACGCCGCCGGAATGAGAATATCGCACGGCACCAACAATAATTTTTCGCGCTCGAGCGGTTCCGCGTGGGGAAATCCGACGAGCGATTTTTTTTCTTTCGTATATTGGAGCAACGCCGGGATATCGATGCCCTGCGGGTTGTGCAACGCGCCGTTGGCGTCGCCGATGGCGATAATTTTTGCGCCGGCCTGATGCAAAAAATCGGCGGTGAAGGAACCGACGTTGCCGAAACCCTGAATCACGACGGTGCCGCCGCGCAGCGGAATATTGTAATCGCCCGCCGCCCATTGCGTGACAAAACTGACGCCGCGACCGGTCGCGGCCTCGCGACCTTGCGAACCGCCGAGCGCAATCGGTTTGCCGGTGACGACCGCTGGGGTGTGACCATGTTTGCGACCGTATTCGTCCATGATCCAGCCCATGGTTTCGGCGTTGGTGTACATGTCGGGCGCGGGAATGTCGCGATACGGGCCCAGCGCCATGTCGATTTTGCGCGTGAAGGCACGCGTGAGCGATTGCAATTCGCGCTTGGAAAATTTTTGCGCGTCGATGGTGACGCCGCCCTTCGCGCCGCCAAACGGAATATCGACCAGCGAATTTTTCCACGTCATGAGGGAGGCCAGCGCGCGGACTTCGTCGACATCGACCGCCGGATGATACCGCAAACCACCTTTGTAGGGGCCGCGCGCGCCGTTATGCTGGATTCGATAGCCGAAGGTTTCGAGCAACGTGCCGTCGTCGCGCTGCAACACCAGTTGCACACGCAGTTCGCGGTAGGTGCTGAGCAAGATGCCCAAATAGACCGGTGGAATACCGCAGCGTTCGCCCGCCGTGCGCACGAAAGAATTAATCTGCTCGAAAATGCTAGGCTGTCCGCTCATTTTTTTCTCCGTGCGTAGTATTTCAGTTGCACCACGATATGATTTTTGTCATAAGCCGCCGACCATGCTACTTCAATTTATTCCGATAAGCACGCTTAATCTCGCCGACGATAGCTTCCGAGTGGCGTTTGCTCCACAACTGCAAAGTCTGGTGGCGTCCATCAAGACCGTCGGCATTGTGCAGCCGATTATTGTGCGGCACACCGTCGACGGCACGTATCAAGTCGTCGCCGGTTATCGCAGAATACTTGCGTGTCAGGAATTGGCGCGCCAAACGATTCCTGCACTCGTCTACGAACACACCGATTTGTCCGTGCTGCAGGCGTTTCTCTACAATCTGCACGACAATCTCGCCACGCGCCGATTGAACCTGATCGAAATGTCGATCGCGCTGCAAAAACTCACCACGGTGTATGCGATTCCCGAAGACGAATTAGTGAAGCGCTATCTCCCGCTCATGGGCGAAGAACCCAGTTACAAAATTTTGCATCAACTCATTGCGCTCGAGCAGTGCGTGAATTCCATGAAGGAACTCATCGTCGATCGATCGTATCATTTGACCAGTGCGGCGCGCGTGGCGGAATTCAGCCCCAGCACGCAAGAGGCATTGCTCACGGTACTGCGGCCGTTGCGCGCCACGACGGCAAAACTGAACGAATTGCTCGGCATGATCCGCGAAATTTCCGCGCGCGATGCGATTACGGTCGAAGAAGTCTTGCAGCGGTATCAACTCCTCACCATCGTGGCCGATACGTCGGTGGCGCCGCCCGCGAAATTGGCCGCGCTGCGCCAGACCTTGCGAGGCGTACGTTTGCCGACCCTCGTGCAACGCCAGCGCCAGTTCGCCGGGTTGCTCAGCGATTTGCAATTGCCCCACATGGTGAAACTGCGCGCCGATCCGTATTTCGAAGATCCCAAACTCAAACTCGAATGTTCCTTCCAGGAACCGGAAGAACTCCAAACGCTCGTCACGCAACTCCAAGAGGCCTTCGATCGCCAATCCTGGCGAAAAATTTTCGAATGGTATCGGGCGTAGTTGACACTCGCTATCATCCCGCTTACACCCCCTGGCGTGACAATCACTCCCGACATCCTCTACATCGACGCGCAAGTGCGCGGACTGCCGGCCACGCAGCGGCTGCTGGATCAGCTCTCCGGCGTGCAACACGAAATAATTCAGGACGTGCGCACGTTGCAGGTCCCCAGCGATTTGCAACGCGCGAAACGGCAATGGCTCGTCACGCATTTTGCGCGCAGTTGGATTCATCGCACGCACGAAGACAATGGCACGACCACTTTCGTGACCGACGTCGTCACCAACACACCGTACAATTGCAGTTACTCGCCGCTGCCGGTGCAATTGGCGAAGCAACCATTCTTGTCGCTCATGACCGACTTCGAGGAAATTATTTTCGATCTTGGTCGGCGCGGTCAGGCGCATCCCGCCCAAAAATTCGTGGTGCGCTGCGGCGAATTGGGCGACGCGCTCGCGATCGATCACATCATGCAGTGCAGCGCGACTCTCGTGCCATATTTTGCCTACACGCCCAATGCGACGCTTGAACTCTGGACCCGCACCGCGAATGTTGATCATTTACTCACGCTCACGCCCGCCGGAAAAACCGCGGTGGTGTTTGCCATGTCGCCGGAAATCGTGATTGCGCGCGAAGAACACGGCACCGCGAGTCTGACGGAACGCATCGCCGCCGCGCGCCGTTTGGCCGAGGCCGGCTACAAAATTATTTATTCGCTCGATCCCGTCATGCAATACGACGGTTGGGAAACCGACTACGACGCGCTCATCGACCAACTCTTGTTGCTCACGCCGCGCAGCGCGCTCGAGCGCATCGAGTTGTCCTGCCTGCATTACCCGCGCGGTCTCTCGGCAAAATCGCTCGAACGATTTCCCGACTCGCGCATTTTTTTCGGCGAGCTCGTGCCGGTGAACGGTTCGTATCGCTATTTCCGCCCGGTCCGCCAACAAATGTACCGCTACCTCATCGCGTCCATCCATTTACGCGCCATGGATCTCCCCGTGCACGTCGTGAACGAACACGGCGCGCTCACCGATTGGTCGCCGACCGAAACCGCGCGAGAAATTTCGTAACGCGCCATCTTCACATTGACTTCTCATCCACCGCCGTGTTGAAGTGCGCGCATCATGTCGTCGTTGCCGTATCTCATTCCGCTGCCATCACACGTGACGCTGTCACTTGCGCTCGAACGTCTTGGTCCGCGCGCGGGCAGTTTCTGTCTTGATGCAGGCACCCGCTACACCTTTGTGGGCGCGGATCCGGTGGCGGTGTTTGCCTCGCGCGACGGATTTATTTCCACGACCACGTGGGACGGTACCGTCAAATCACACATCGATCATCCACTCGAGGCGTTGCGCAATTTTGCGGCGCGACTTTCTACACTGCCCGTCGATTCGTATCTGCCGTTTTATGGCGGACTCGTGGGTTTTGTGAGTTTCGAGTGGGGGCGCCTGGTGTCTGGTGTGGCGCGTCCCGACGACACGCATGAATTGCCCGACGCCTGGTTTGGTTTGTTCGACGCGGTCGTCGTGTTCGATCATCTCGAAAAAAATGCGTACGTCGCGTCGCTCGGGGTGGACGAACGAGGGGTCGCCACGCTGCCGCGCGCGGTCAGCAAAGGCGAGGCCTTGGCGGCGATGTTGTCCGCCGCAGCGCCGGCCGTTGTCGCGATCAGTAATGGCGCGCACCCCACGACGGCCGCCGATTTAACGCCGGTGTCGCCCAAACGGCGCTATCGCGAAATCGCCAAATTGTTGCAGCAGCAACTCTGGCAAGGGCAGGCGCAAAAAATAAATCTGGCGCAGCGCTATGTCGGACTCATGTCCGACGATCCGTGGGCGGTGCATTTGCGATTGCGCGAATTCAATCCGACGCCGCACGCCATGTTTCTCAATCCCGGTACGTTTGCATTGTCATCCACATCGCCCACCAATTTGCTCACGCTCGACGGACGCACCTTAAGCGCGCATCCCGTGCTCATGCAGCAATCGCGCGAGCTGGCGGGCGGCAACGCGGTCGACTCGCCGCCATCAGAAATCGCCGGACTCTTACATCGTCTGCGCGATGAGTTGTCGCCGCTCGCCACCAACGGCGCCGTGCAGGCAACCGAACCCGTCCTCTCGTCCGATGCGCGCGCGCATCATCTGGCGTGTGATCTGAATTGCGATTTGCGTGATCCGTTGTCGGTGTTCGACGCGCTCGCCACTTTAGTGCCCGCACTTTCCATGACTGGATTTCCCAAAGAGACCGCCGTGGAATTGGTGGCCCAACACGAACCGTTTCGCCGGCACGCCTACACCGGAGCCATGGGTTTTTGCGGTCCGCACGGTCGCGCACAATTTAGTTGCACGGTGCGATTGCTCTCCATGAGTGAAGGTTTGGGCTACGTGCATGCCGCGACGTGGCTCGATCCACGCAGCGACATTGACGTCGTGTTGGGAAACACCGACGCGCAAGTCGCACAATTTTTCTCGCGCCTTCATGATCAAGACATCACCGACATCAACGAGCAAAGTCTGTATTGACGGGCGTTTGGTGCCGATTGCGCGCGCCACAATTCCCGTGTTCGATCGCGCCTATCTGTACGGCGAGGGCATTTTCACCACGCTGCGCACGTACCACGGCATTCCCGCGTTTGTCGATTTGCATTGGGCGCGCTTGCAAGAGAGTTGCGCACAACTCGGGATTCGTCTGTCGGGTTCGGCAACGACATTGCGACGCGATTTGATTCGTCTGCGCCGCGCAAACAAAATGGATGACGCCGTGTTGCGCGTTTCGGTATCCGCTGCATCATCGCCCAACGGCCAGCCAATGCAGCGACCGCGCTGGTTGCCGGGTCGCGTGGTGATCACGGCGCGACCCGTTTTGCCGCGTCCGGCGCGCGTGTATCAGCACGGTGCGCGAATTATTCTGATTCGCACCGTCACCGCCGACACACCAACCGTTGCGCAATTCAAATCCAACAACGGCCTGCGAAAAATTCTCGCCCACCACGAAGTCTTGCAGGCGCGTGCCGATGAAGGATTGCTCTGCACCAGTCGCTTCGATATTTGCGAAGGTATCGCGACGAATATTTTTATCGTGCGCAACGGTGTGTTGATCACACCACCCGTGAGTGCGGGATTGTTGCCCGGCATTACACGCGGCGTGGTACTGCAACTGGCGCGGGTGCTCGGTCTGCGCGTGCGGGAATCACGATTGCGTCTGCGCGATTTGCAAACCGCCGACGAAATGTTCCTGACCGGCACCACCGCGGAAGTCCTGCCGGTGGCGGAAATTTGTGACGTCGCGCGTCGCGCGTCTCGCGTCTCGCGCGGGATCACAGTGAAAACACCCGGCCCCATCACCTGTCGACTCATGGCGGCGTACGCGCAAATTATTGCGGGGCAAATCCCACCCAATTAACTTGAAAAAAATGGCCAATTTTCCGAAATGATTCTCACAACTTCCAGTATCGTGGAGCGTCCCCAGTCGTTATTGGCAGGTATGAATTGCCAAAAAAGTTGCGTGAGGCATCTTAAATCCACTATGTCTGCCGCCCAAGGAGAAAACATATGCGCAAAATAATTTCGGTGATGATTGTGACGATGGTCTGTGTCTGCACTGCCCGCGCGCACGCTGCCAGCGAGTGCCAGCCGGCGCTCGATTTTTATAAACAGTACCTGACGTGGCTCGATGCCGATTGGATTCCGGTGGATCAGGAGGCATTCGCGGAAAAGGTGGGCAATCGACTCACCAAAAAATGTATCGAGGCCATCTGGAAAGAACGCGAGGCCGAAGATTACGATCCGGTGATTCAAGGGCAGGATTGGTCGACCGACTGGAAAAAATATCTCGCGGCAAAATTACTGACCAGCGATAAAAACGGCACGCAATGCCAAATCAAACTCGCCGCCGATCACGCCGTAAACGTCACGCTCAGCCGCACCAAACAAGGCTTCGCCATCGCCGAGATTGCGTCGGGCGATGCGCGATGAATTGACTATGTGTTGACATTGTAAAACATAGTGTATTACAATCCCTTCATGAAGGGTCGCTTGTTCCAGTGTTTTCGTCTCTTTGAAGCGCGGTTACAGCGGCAGGTGAAGGTGGCGCGACGTGAGGGGAGTGTGCCGCCGAAGACGCCACTCACGTTGCACATCGTCGGGCAAATGGCATTAATCGTAAGCGATCTGCCGATTCCAGTTGCGGGCACCACCGATCTCGATGCGATTGGTCTCTTGGAATACCCCGCGGCCACGCTGTTGCGAGCATTGTTGCTGGATATCGGTCTCACACTGGAAACCGATCAGCATCTGATCTGGATGCCGTCGCACACAAAATATCACCCATGGTATCGTGGCCCGCTGGTGCGTGTGGATATTGCCGATCCGCTCTTCGTCATTGCGTCGAAATGCAAATTCCAACGCGCAAAAGATCGCGCGCTGTTGGCGCAATATTTTGCAGTCTTCCCGGAAGCACGCAAAATAATTGAACGCATGAGGATCGCGACATCATGGATCACACCATAGCCACACAAGCAACAGAACGTGTCATCGAGCGTTTGGTCTACGAAGGTTTGCTCGTGCACAATCAATATCGTGGTCGGCGTTGGCGCGTGACATTGGCCGATCTGCTGGCGGCGGGGCGCAGCGAACCGCGCATCCTGGAAGTCTTGCCGGGGATTTTGTTGCATCGACCAACCGTGCTGTATCGCGGCGAACGCGATCTGCGCGCAAGCCCCGAGTTGCAAAAATTGTTGCGTGACCTGCACAGCGCAGCGCCCACGACGCGGTGGCGCGGCCTGCCCATGCAGGATCTGCGGCACGCGGCGGACCGCATTGCGCAACTGCAACGTCATCAGCGCAGCAAAGGTCGCTGGCGCAATATCAATATTCGGGTTTCCGAAGTCGATCTGCAGCGCCTGGATGCACTCGCCAAACGTGCAGGTCGGAACAAGTCCGATGTCGTGCGTGATTTGATTGCGCAGGCAAATTCATAAATCGTCCCCACTGTTCCTGTGTCAGCCGCCGCATAACTTTGAGAAACGTCCCCAAAGTTATGCGAACTCGCGATCCATCGACCCATCGTTAGATTCTTGCCATCACCCGCATTCTCTGCTCTAAGGCCGCCACTTGAATTGGACCGGGGGCGTGGTGGCGATTGATTATCCGAAAATTGTGACGGAATTGCCGGGGCCGAAGGCGGCGGCGTTGATTGCGCGGGATGCGGCAGCGGTTTCGCCGTCGTACACGCGCGACTATCCGCTGGTGGCGGCGCGCGGCGTGGGGGGCATGATCGAAGATCCCGACGGGAATCGATTTCTGGATTGCACCGCCGGGATTGCGGTGACCGCGACCGGTCATTGTCACCCCAAAGTCGTTGCCGCGATCAAAGCGCAGGCCGATCGTCTCGTGCATATGTCGGGCACCGATTTTTATTACGAACCGCAGATTGAACTCGCCGAACGTGTCGGCAAACATTTTCCGGGCAATGGCCCCAAACGGGTCTTTTTTTGCAACAGCGGCACCGAGGCAATCGAAGCAGCGATTAAACTGGCGCGCTATGTCACCGGCCGCAAACAGATCATCGGATTTTTCGGCGCCTTCCACGGCCGCACGCTGGGCGCGCTCTCCGTGACCGGCAGCAAATATGTCCAACGCGAGCGTTACTTCCCGCTCGTGCCTGGCGTCACGCACATTCCTTACCCAGATCCGTATCGCACGCCGCGCGGTCTCACGCCCGAGCAACACGCCTCGGAGTGTGTGGCGTGGTTGCGCGACAAAATTTTTCAGACCATCGTCCCGCCCAGCGAGGTCGCGGCCGTGCTGGTCGAGGCGATTCAGGGTGAAGGCGGCTACGTCATTCCCCCCGCGAATTTTTTGCCGGAACTGAAAGCGCTGTGCGAGGTGCACGGTATTTTGCTCATGTGCGATGAAGTCCAATCCGGTGTCGGTCGCACCGGAAAATTTTTCGCGTTCGAACATGCGGGCATCGTGCCGGATGTGGTCGCGGTCGCGAAGGGCATTGCCTCCGGATTGCCGCTCGGCCTCATCATCACGCCCGCCGAACTCATGCAATGGAAACCGGGCGCGCACGCGTCCACCTTCGGCGGCAATCCCATTGCCTGCGCGGCTGCGCTGGCCACGCTGGATTTGGTCGAACAGGAACTTATGGCGAACGCGACTGTTCAGGGCGCGTATCTGAAATTGCAATTGCAGGAATTGGCGGGTCGCCACGCCCTCATTGGTGATGTGCGCGGTTTAGGTTTAATGATCGCAGTGGAATTAGTCCGCGATCGCGTCACCAAAGAACGCGCAGACACGGAGCGCAACGCGATTATTCAGGCGGCGTTCCAGCGCGGACTCTTGTTGCTCGGGTGTGGCGCCAACAATATTCGGTTTTGTCCGGCACTCACGATTACGCGGGAAGAAATTGACGTGACCGTGCGCCTCTTCGATGCCGCGCTCACCGCTGTTGCACGTGGCGCCTGATTTTTTGTTTCAAAATTTCTGAGGGACGAGGGACGATCGTGAGCTGCGCTCACTGGGACGAGGGACGAAATATCCAAATCTGTTTCGTCCCTCGTCCCAGCGCCTGGAAGGCGCGGTCATCCCAGTGAGTGTAACGAACGATCGTCCCTCGTTTATGTGAGGAGAAAAAATGACGTACGATCGTCTGGCCCATTGGCACGACGGCCGCGGCGAAGTGGGTTCGCAGCCGCTGGTCTCCCGCAATCCCTCCAATCACGAAGACATTGTCGCCACATTTGCGCACGCCACGCGCGAGCAAGTCGTGCAGGCGTGTGAACGTTCCCGCGCCGCGTTTGCGAAATGGAAAAAAACACCGGCGCCCGTGCGTGCGGGCGTGATCGCAAATTTTGGACGACTGCTCACCGAAAATAAAGAGGCGTTGTCGAAAGTGGTCACCCGCGAAATGGGCAAACCGCTGCGTGAGGCGCGGGGCGATGTGCAGGAAGCCATCGACACCTGCAATTTTTTTGTGAGTGAAGGACGGCGTTTGTACGGCATGACGATTCCGTCGGAATTGTCGAACAAGGAATTGTTCACCTATCGCCGTCCGATTGGCGTGTTTGGCTGCATTACCGCCGGCAACTTTCCCGTCGCGGTGCCATCCTGGTATTTTATTCCCGCCCTCGTGTGTGGCAACACGTGTGTCTGGAAACCCTCCGAAGACACACCACTTACCTCGTATTATTTTGCGATGCTCTTGCACAAGGCCGGTTGTCCCGCCGATGTTTTTCAAGTCGTGTTCGGCGGCGGTGCGAATTCCGCGGGCGAATTTTTAATCGATGCGATCAATCACGGCGGCGTCGATAAATTTGGATTCACCGGCAGCAGCGAAGTCGGCAAAAAAATCGGCGAGATTGCGGGGCGCAATTTGCAGGTGCCGTGTCTGGAACTCGGCGGAAAAAATCCGCTCGTTGTCATGGACGACGCGAATCTGGAATTGGCCGCGGAAGGCGCGCTCTGGTCAGGTTTTGGCACGGCGGGCCAGCGCTGCACGAGTTTGGGCAATCTCATCCTGCACGAAAAAATTCGTGAACCATTTTTGAAAATGCTGCTCGCAAAAGTTGCGACCATGCGCATCGGCAATCCGCTCGATGAATCAATTACGTACGGTCCCATGATCGGCGAAAAATTTCTGCGCAATCATCTGACGTATCTGGAAACACTGGTGCAGCCGCATCATCGATTGCTCACGAATCCGAACGGACAAATTACCAACAAGTCGCCGTGGAAAAATTGGGTGGGCGAATCGCCCGAGCGCGGGTGGTTTTGTTTTCCCACGATCGTCGATGGCGTGACGGCGCACGACGCAATTTATCGCACCGAAACGTTTGGTCCGCTCTTTAATGTCCTGACGTTTCGCGAATTCGACGAAGCGCTCGCACTCGCCAATGGCACCGGATACGGCCTTTCGTCGGCGATTTACACGAATTCACCGGCGCATGTGTATCAGTGGAAAGAAAATATTTTTGCGGGCATGACGAGTATTAATAATTCGACGACGGGCGCGGAAGCGCACTTGCCGTTTGGCGGCAACGGGCGCTCCGGTAACGGCGCGCGGCAATCGGGCGTGTGGGTCATCGATCAATTCACGCGCTGGCAGGCGGTGAATTGGGACATGAGCGGACAATTACAATTGGCGCAAATGGAAACCGACTACGCCGCGGCGGACTTGTCGTACACGATTGACTAAAAAGGATTGGCCGCGAAAGAACGCAAAGAGCGCACAGAAAGTATTTTTTGTGATCTTTGGGTTCTTTTGTGGCCATTCCCGGTTTCAGGAGCTGTATGGATTTTCGACTCACATTAGATCGGGATCAAGTCGACCGCTGTCGTCGCGCGGCGCGGGCGATTGCATTGCATCTGCGGCGTTTCGTGGTGGAGCACACCTCCGACGCGATCGAGCGCAGTGTGTTGCGTGCGATGGGTGTGGAAGGATTTGTCAAAGAGCGTCCGCTCACCGAAATCGTGTTGGAAAAAATCGGCAAGGATCGTGTGCGAGAGGGCGCGGCGTATTGGTTGGGTGCCGTCATGGTGGCGCGCGAATGCGACGCGCTCACGGCGGCACAATGGTTGGCGCAACACGAATTGCCGCAACCCTCCGATGCAAAAAATTTACCGCATGGTGAAATTCGGCGCGTAACGCGCGAGGCGTTCGCCCAATTTCCGAAACGTGTCGAGGCGGCGCGTTCCGTCAAACAGCGTGCCCCGCAAACGCCCGCTGAGCGTAGTGTGGCGGGCCCACAGATCATGGCGGCGATTTGTACCGGCCAAATGGAATACGATGTGCGCGCCCTGCACGACGCGGCGAAACAGGTGTCGGCGGTCGTGGTGCGCTCGCCGTTGCCCCTGAACGACAACGCGTTGGTGGGCAAAGGCAAAGGCTGGCGCGTGCGGTATCGTGTGATTGAATCGCTCGAAAAAATTTCCGAGGCGGCGGGCGCATCGCTCGATGTCGCGTGGAGCGGACTGCATTTGCAAGGTCCGGAGCAGGCGGTGGCGTTTGCGACCACGGGTTTGTCGGCGTTCGAATACGATGCCTTCACCATGACCCACGTGGGCGGTGTGCATTTCAAACGCGCGCTGGTCGATCAACAATGGATCTTTCATCTGCTCGGAAAAATTCATGCGCAGGCGATGGTGTCGTGCGATCGCTGGCGCGAGCCATTGGATTGCTACAGTCAGGGTCATGAACTCGTGATGGGACAAATGCTCATCGAGGCGTTGGGGGCATCGGCCGGATTGCCGCGTGAATCGATGATCGCCCGCCATGGTCGCGTGACGTTGCATGGCGAATCCGCCACACGCCCCGACGCGTTGTTGTGCGAATTGGCGTTTGTGGAAATGGTGCGCGAAATTTTTCCGCAGGTGCCGCTGGCGTTGCAAATCGAGGCGCACGGCGACGCCGCGAGTGTCTCGATTTCCACCGCACTCGCGATTCTCTGCGATGTCGCCACCGCGGTCGTCGCGTGGCCCGACGACGAAAAAAATACCGCGGCCCATTATCAGGCAACGCGCGCGGCGATGCAGCAGCTCACGTCAATTCTGGGCAGCGTCGTCGATGATTTGTCGTTCGAACATAACGGAAAAATCAGTCGCCGTGCGCACACCATGCTCGAGCGCATGGAAAAATCATTCGAGTTGGTCGAACGTCGCGATCTGCTGAATCTGGTGGAACCGGCAGAACAGCTGGGGCTCTTTGCCATTGCCGATCGTGGTGTTGGTCAAGACGGTGTGTATCTCAAACATAAATATTATTGGAATCCGATGGCGGATTGGTTGGAGGCGGGAAGTCGCGAGTTGCACAGCGAAACGCACCCAGTCGAATCGCACCGCAAATCGCGCCGCGAGAGTGTGCAGCTCGTGCCGCGACCGCAGCCGTCGGAACGAAAAAAATCGCGCGAACCGCGCGGCGGCAAATCGCGCGGCGGTGCCAAACCCGCGGCGAAAATTGCCGCGCCGGTTGCTCCGGCGGTACCGCCACCAGAAATCGCGCCGGTGCCAGTCGAAAATGTTGCCGCGCCAATTTCTGCTGATGTTGCGGTTGTAGGCGAAACCCTAAAGAAAAAACGCCGCCGCGGTCGCCGCGGCGGTCGTCGTCGGCGCGGTCGGCGTGATGGCGTCAGCACAACAGCAGAAAATTCGAGCAGTGGTGATTCACCATCGGCCACCAACGAGGTTGCGGAATTAACCGGCGACCGACGACCGGCGACTGACGACTGACGACTGACTATGAGCGGCATTGGCGTTATTTTAAATCCGCATTCCCGCAGCAATCGCCGCAATCCCGAGCGGATTCGACGCCTCGCGTTTATTGTGGGCGACAAAGGTTCGTGTCACGCCACGCAAGACGTCCTCGATGTGCCGCGCATCGCGGAAGAATTCGCGCAACGACAAATTGAAGTGATTGGCATTAGCGGCGGCGACGGCACCATTCATCACGTCATCTCTACACTCATTTCCGTCTATGGCGATCGACCGCTGCCGATGATCGCGCTGCTGCGTGGCGGGACGATCAACAATGTCTCCAACGCATTAAAAATTCAGGGCACACCCGAATCGGTGCTGTCGCGACTGATTTTGAAATATCACGAAAACGAGCCATTCGAGACCGCTGCGCTGCATTGTCTGAATGTGAATGGTCGCTACGGGTTTTTATTTGGCAACGGACTCGTATTTAATTTTATTCGCGAATACATCGAGCGCGGCGAAGGTGGTGTGCGCAATGTCGTGGGCATGCTCGCCAAAAGTATTGGCTCGAGCCTTTTTCACACGCGCTACATGCTGCAATGCGCGCGCCGTTTCGATGCGAAAGTCACGGTCGACGGTGAAGAGTGGCCGTGGAAAAATTATATTGTGCTCGATGCGGGCGCGGTCGAGCCGTTGGGATTTGGGTTTCGTCCGTTCTATCGTGCCCGCGAGCAACCGGGCCATTTTCACATGATGGGACTGTCGATGCGCCCGCGCGATATTTTGTCGGGACTCTGGAATATTTGGCGCGCGAAGGCGACGGGTTCCGAACATTATCTGGAATCACTCGCACAAGAAGTCGTCATCGAACTTGCAGAGCCCCAAGGCTACACCATCGACGGCGAAATCTATCCGCCGGTCGAATCAATCACCCTGCGCTGCGGCCCCCAACTCTGCATGATTCGGGCGTGAACGGCCGCGTTGTGGCGGAGAAAAAACGGTAGTTTTTTTGTCCCGATGTGTCGGATTCGTCTGTCGAAAAAACCGCAATAAAAAAATCGCAAAAAAACCAAAATAATTTCGAACGGTTAAGACCCCGTGGAACGTCCCCAGTCGTTATTGGCACTTATTTTGTTTCCCGACCTCGGGACCTCGGGACAAATAGCAACAAGCAACTTTTCCCGCGGGGCGCCGATACAGGAGGGGAGGAGCAAATGACATGACGGTTTCACCAACAACGGCATTGGTCGTCCGGAATCACGCACCGGTGGCGGTGCGCTCGGAATTTGGGGCGGTGGTGCGCAACATTACGACACCGCAAGCGGGTTGGGTGCGGCATTGGCACAAAATTACGCTTGGAGTTGGTGCGATATATCCGTGGAAGAAGCGTTTTGCGGAAACGTACCGGGCGTTTGAAACGGCGCGTGTGGCGCAGTTCGAACAATTAACACATTTCGCCACGACGTGGCGTGGGTTGTGCGATCGGTACGATACGGTGGTGCGTTCACCCGAATTTGTGGTCTGGCCCGAATCGCGCAAGGCGTCGCTGCAAAGTGTGTTGCTGCGTCTGGAGCAGGTCGATCGCGTCGTGGCGGGATTGGGATCAATGTATTTGAGCGCAGTGCAGTTGGCGGGCGCGGCGCATTTGTTCGATCTGACGCGCTTTGCCGAGGCTCAGCAACAACTCGCGCAGGGCACCTTCACCGAAACGCGCGCCACCGCGGCGCCGTGCGACAACGAGTGGGTCGCGCGCGAGCTGGCCGACTGCGAACGCATCGTGGCGTGGGCGGAGACGTGTTGGGAATTTCAAACCGGTGCTCTTTTTGAAATGTTGCCCTGCGCGCAATATTTGGAACTGGTAGCGCAATGTGAGGCGTTGGGAGTTTCGCGCGAGGTGTTGGGCGTGGATGTCACGCCGCGCAATGGCGCGTACTGGATTAATTTGCGCAACAGCGATTTGGAAATGTGTGTGCGTGAGGCGATTGGTGCGCGAACTTTTCTGGCGCGGAGTGCGACCACGTTGGCGGAACTGCGCGGGACGTTCGATGCGGTGCGACAACGCCTGAGTCGCGCGACGGCGTTGCTGGCGAGCGATGCAGAACCCAAACCGAGTGAATATCGGCGCGCCATGACCGCCGCCCACGAACGCGCGCAAGCCGCATGGGACGCGCTGTTGCAGTCGCGTAGCACTATGCAGGCGGAAGAATTATCGCTGCTCACCAATTATTTGGCGAACGTGGTGCGGGAATTACAAGTGGTCGAGCAGTTGTTCGAGTTGCAATTCGTGGTGGCGAGTAAGGTGGCGCTTATCAGTGCTGCCATGGAGGGGTGGAAAAGGACAGTCCATGATCCTACGCTCGGCAACACTAGATCGGAGGAAAATATTCGCACAATCCCATACCCAGCTGCCGCCGCCAAGCAACAGATCATGCAGCAACTCTTCGAGGCGGGAGAAATGTTGCTGGTGAATACGTTTGCCGACGAGCTACGGGATTTTATTCTCAGCAACGGTTGCTGGTGGGACAGTGTGCGGGGGCATTTGAAGGAATGGCCCAAAGAGCCGATCGTTGCGGCAGAGCAATCAATTGTTTAATTCTTTTGTCCCTACGTCCTTATGTCCCTACGTCCTTATGTCCCTATGCCTTTTAATGGAAGGTGTCAGATTTGTTTTTTGACGTAGGGACGTACGGACATAAGGACGTAGGGACATAAGGACAAAAACCCTCATCCAACCATCTGCAGGAAAGTTTGCGTCAGGGCGGGATCGAACTGCGTGCCGGCGCAGCGCTGGAGTTCGGCGGCGGCGTCGATCGTGGGGAGTGCATCGCGGTAAGGTTGGGCGACGGTCATGGAATCCCAGGCCTCGGCAATCGCAATAATCCGCGCGCCCATCGGAATGTGATGCCCGGCCAAATGATCCGGATACCCGTTGCCGTCGAAATGTTCATGATGATGCAGAATCATCGCGATCTCTTCGCGAATAAAAGTGGCGGGATCGAGCAGTTGCACGCCGATTAGTGGGTGTTGGCGAATGAGTTCTTCTTCGGCGCCATCGAACGAGGTGCGTTTCGCGAGCAGCGTTTCGCTGAACACCGACAACCCGATGTCGTGCAACCACGCGGCGCGCTGCAAGACGTGCCGGTCGTGATCGCGCCAACCGAGTTGCGTGGCGAGACGATCGGCGAGGGTGGCGACGCGACTGGCGTGCGGCATGACTTGCTGCTGATAGGTCGGATTCGTTTTGAAAAAATCCTGCAGCTGATCGAAATAATGTTGGCGGGCCTCGGCGCTGAAGGCCTTGATGGCCGTGCGCAGCGCGGTGGTACGCTCACGACAAAATTGCGCCTCGCCCTCGGCGTTGTGCACACGATCCTGATGCCACGCCACGACCTGATCGCCGCCGTTTTCTTTGGCGAGCACGAGCGCCTTTTCGGTGGTGTCCTGCAATTGCCGTGCGGAGCGGCGCGCGAGTCGTAATTCGGAAATACCGATGCTGACCGTGGGCCAGGCCAGATCGGTTTGCACGCGCTGCGCATGACGGAGCGCCCGGCGCACGCGGTCGGCCAAAATTTGCGCCTCTTCAATATCGGTTTCCGGCAGCGCCACAATAAACGCGTCTTGTCGCCAGCGCGCGGGCAGATCGGATTCGCGAATGCATTGTTGCAGCACACTCGAAATGGCGCGAATCGCCTGTTCACCACTCTGGTAGCCATGATCGGCGACGTAACTGCGAAACCCATCGAGATCGAGCAAGAGCAAGGCGAGCGGCGTTTTGTAGCGATTCGCCTCTTTCACCGTCTGCGCAAACAATTCCTCGAAGGTGACTTTGTTGTACACGCCGGTCAAATCATCGCGCATGCTCTGTTCATGCAACCGCGCATTGGCGTGCGCGAGTTGATTGGTCAGGCGATGGCGCAGCAAGAGTTGATGCACGAGACTCGCGAAATGCGGCGAGGTAATATCTTCCGCCACACACGTGGCGAGCAGCGGCCCCGCTTCATGGCGATCGACGCGCGGATGCGCGCGGCGTTTGGTAATCAGAATCGTGGGCACGTCGTCGTGCAAGGCCCGATCGGCGTTGCTTCCCTCGCGACCATCAAAAATAATCAGATCAGGAAAATTGGCGACGTCGAGATCCTCGATCGATTCACACGGTTCAATCGCCAACGTTTCGACGAGCGGAATGAGGGACGTGGCGAGTGTTGCCAGCAATTCCTGCGACGTAGAAATACACACGACCCGCAGCGGAGATGAGGTAGCCATGCGGCGCATATAAAGGAGCGGGCGTTGGGGTGCAAGTGATGATATCATGTGCCGACGTGCCGATGTACCGACGTGGTCGATGTGAAAAACATTGCTCGGCGCGCGTCATTTGTGCGACAAGGTGTGCGTGGGCATTACGATTGTGCAAAAAAGTGACCTCTCGGTCGTGAAGCCGTTTGCGCCGAAGGGGTTGGTGTTGTCGGGCGGCGCACTCACGGGGGCAACATTTAAAGTCGGCGGGATCAAGGCGCTCAACGATTATTTTGCCAATTTCAGTGTGAACAATTTCGATATTTTTGTGGGCATTAGCTCGGGCAGTCTCGTGGCGGTGCCGCTGGCCGCGGGTTTGAGTCCGGAAGAGATGTTGCGCAGTCTCGACGGGAACTCGAAATATTTTTATCAACTCGCGCCGTGGCATTTTTATTGGCCAAATCTGAAGGAGTTCGTCACGCGGCCCGCGCAATTTTGTTTTGAGTCGCTCACTTTTTTACCCAAACTCGTGGGCGACTGGTTTGGCAATGCGCAAAAATTCGGGCCACTTTTTTTGCACCGCCTCTGGCAATTGGTGCGCGATCCCACGCTCGCGCATTACAGTGCGCTCTGGTCCGCGCTCACCGAGGCGCTCGCCACGCGCAGCGGCCCGTCGCTGCTGCAATTGTTGCCCACCGGTTTGTTCGACAACGCGCCGATCGAACGTTATTTGCGCGAAAATATCGAACGCAATCATCTCACCAATAATTTTCAGGTCGTCGAGCGCTTGCGCAATCGCAAACTCTACATTTGCGCCATGACCCTCGATAGCGCCGAACGCGTCGTGTTTGGCCCCGACGAACGCCGCGACGTGACCATTTCCGAAGCGGTGCAGGCGTCCACCGCGCTGCCGATTTTTTACAAACCGGCGCGCATTAAAGGGATCGATTACGTGGACGGCGGCGTGTTTTCCACGGCGCACATCGATGTTGCGGTGGCGAAGGGCGCGCAGCTGATTGTGTGTTACAATCCGTTTCGTCCGATCGAGAATAATGTCTTCTGGGAATATTTGCGCAAAGACGATCGCTACGTCACTAAAGGCCGCCCGCTCTCGATGGACGGGCTTACCACGGTGCTCAATCAAATCTTCCGCGCGATTTTTTTCATTCGGTTGCAGCAAAGTCTCGATCACTACCGACACGATCCCAGTTTCACCGGCGATATTATTTTAATTCAGCCGCGCGCCTCCGACATGGCGTTCTTCGAACTCAATCCGCTGATTTTCAGCAATCGCACCAAGGCGGCGCGCATGGGATTCGAATCGGTGCGCAATTCCATCGAGGCGCGTTACGACGACATCGCGCCGATTCTGGCGAGCTACGGCATCAACATGACGCGCGATCGCATTAACGCCGATGTCGCGGAATTGGCGTCGGCCGGCCAGGATGCGCGGGCGCAACAACGTGTGTTGGAAGGGCGCAGCGCGTCGCGTGGAAAATCTGCCAACAAACACGCAGGGAAAAAAGCACGGGTAGGCCAGAAATAATCAGTGCGAAGCACCCCCTCGCCACGGCAGGCCATGCCAAAACGAGGGGGTTTGTCCGCTTATAAATCAGTGAGTTGCGGGTTTTAGTCGATGGCGATGGCCAATTTCCCAAAAAAATCGCGCCGCAATAATCGTTCGACGGCGGTGCGTGTATCAGTGAGTGAGTACGTGGTATCGAGCACCGGCTGTACGGCGCCTGATTCGAGCAATCCTAAACATTTGAGCAGTTCGCGTTTGGCGCCCATGTAGGAGCCGAGAATGTCGAATTGGCGCACGAAGACGAAACGCAAATCCATGGTGACGTGTGGGCCCGTCGTCGTGCCGCAAAACACGAGTCGCCCGCCGGGTTGCAGCGATGCCAAACTATTTTGCCAGGTCGCCTGGCCGATATGTTCGAACACCACGTGCACGCCGTGCCCGAGCGCGCGCTTCACCTCTTTGTGAAAATCAGGATGCGTTGTGTAGTTGATTGTGTAGTCCGCGCCCATTTTTTTTGCGCGCGCGAGTTTTTCATCGCTGCCCGCCGTGGTCACGACCGTGCAGTTGGCCCACTTGCAGAGTTGTATCGCCGCGCTGCCAATGCCGCTGCCTGCGCCATGCACGAGCACCGACTCGCCAGGTTGCAACCGCGCGCGTGTGAAGAGCATGTGCCACGCGGTCATGAAGACGAGTGGTGTCACGGCCCATTGCGCGGGCGTGTAGCGCTGCGAGAGCGGCAGAATATCTTTCGCCGGTGCGACACAATACGGCGCGAAGCCGCCCTGCCGCTGATACCCGACGACGTGATATTTTTCGCACGCCGAATCGTTGCCGCCGACGCACGCCGCGCAACGTCCGCAGCCGATGCCGGGCGCGATCATCACGAGTTGTCCGGTGCTGAATCCCGCCACCCCCGCACCGCACGCGGCCACGGTGCCGACGACTTCGCAACCGCCAATGTGCGGCATGGGAATCGTGGTGCCCAATCCTTCGCGCACCCAATGATCGAGATGATTCACGCCGCACGCGGAAACTTTTACGAGCACATCGCCCGCGCTGGGTTGGGGGTCGGGCAGATCGACGAGTTGCAAAACTTCGGGGCCGCCATGGGCGGTGAATGCGACGGCTTTCATGGCAATCGCGCGAGCGCGCTCACAATTTGTGGTTCGTCGTGAATGATCGCGCAATCGATGCTGTGCAAACGCCGCGCGGGTTGGCCTTCGGGAATTGCTTTCGGCAATTTCGCACCGTACGGCACTGCAAGTTCTTTTTCAGTCGTGAACGATTTTTTATTTTTGTAGCGTTCGACGATGACAATATCGGGCGAGGGATGTTCGCCATACTGCGGACCGAAATCGACGACGACAAAACAGGATTGCGCGGTGGGTTCGATGACGGTGGTGAGATTTTTGGTAATTGTGATCGACTTGGTTTCGCGGTCGAGCGTGAGCGTGGGCTCGCCTTCGGGAATTTTTTCGCGCGCGATCCATTGCGCAGGTTCGATGGTGATAGTTTCTTTATCGAAGGTGCCGGTGAGCGGCGCACTGCCGTTGTTCACGATCGTGAGCGCACCCGTGGCCTTGTTGCAGCCGACGCAGAAAAAAATTCCGCACAGCAAAGCGAGACTCCCGATGCGCATGCGGCGATTATGTAGCGGAGCGCGATTTCTGCGTCAATGTTTTCGGCGCGGGACAATTTTTATTTCAATTGCTGCACTACTTTCATAGCCGCACGTGCGGCGCTGAGGGGGAGCAAGCAGGCAAACTTCAGCCAGTGGCTGAAGGCAAACTGCGCGGTAGTGAATGAATTCTTCCGAGCTAGCTTCCATCTGGCTTTGCCAGTGGAGGGGGCGACGTGAGCCCCTCTAATGCTGATTAATCCAGGCTTTGGCAAACGTGGTGAGCATTTGGCGGGCCTTGGTGGCGGCGAAATACATTTGCGGGAGTCGTAACAGGATGCGGGGATTGCGCGCCAACGCGCAGGCGACGCGCCAGGGCGAGACGACGCCGTCGTCGGCAAATGGAATGAAATTTTCCGGTAATGCAATGTCCATGGGGTCGTAAATCGTGCGCGCGACCAGCCACGGAATGCCCGCAGCGGCGGCCTCGGCGGCGAATGCGGCGCCTTCCATCTCGACCGCGAGTGATTGGCATTGTGTGCCGAGAAATGTTTTTTCGTGCGGTGTGGTGATCATGGTGTCGGTCGTGACAATGCGACCGGGATGCGCGGCCATACCCGCGAGCGACGCGACGGTCGTGCCCGACGACACGGTTTCTGTGGGTGCGGTGAAAATTTTCTGTGAAGATTGTTCGAAAATTTCGGTGGCGAGGACGAGATCGCCCTGATGCAATTCTGCTGTGGTCGCGCCGCCAAAACCCAGCAGCAATGCGTCGGTGGGGCGGAACATGTGAAAGCAGGCACGCGCGGTGTCGCGCATGGCGTGCGCACCAAAACCGGCGCGAGCGAAAATAATTTCTTGCGCACCGATGCGACCGTGCCAGATGCGACCCGGATGCAGATGCACCGTAATATCAATTTCCAAATAGGGCAGGAGTTGTTTAATTTCCTCGTGCAATGGGGTGATGATGGCGTACATAGGTCGCGCGAATACCACGAGGGAAGCGAGAAGCTCAATGCATAATCGATCATCGGAAGCTTTTGCGGCGGCGAGTGCGGTGTTGGTGGGCGGTGTGAATTCGCCGGTGCGCGCGTTTCGTGCGGTGGGCGGTGAACCGCGCTTCATCGCGCGGGCGCAGGGTGCGCGCGTGTGGGATGTCGATGCGAACGAGTACATCGATTTCGTTGGGAGCTGGGGCACGGCGATTTTGGGACACGCGCCCGATGCAGTCGTGGCGGCCATTGGCGAGGCGGCGGCGTGCGGCACCAGTTTCGGGGCGCCAACGATTGCGGAAACCGAACTCGCCTTGCTGATTCGCGAAGCAGTGCCCAGCATGGAGCGATTGCGGTTGGTGAATTCCGGCACCGAGGCCACCATGAGTGCGCTGCGCGTGGCGCGTGGCGTCACGGGTCGCGAAAAGATTCTGAAATTTAACGGCGGCTATCACGGACACGTCGATGCGCTGCTGGTGCGCGCGGGATCGGGCGCGCTCACGGGCGGTGCGCCAGACTCTGCGGGCATTCCTGCAGCGGTCGCTGCGCAAACGCTCGTGGCGGAATATAACCAACGAGACCAAGTTGAAGCGCTCTTCGCGGCGCATGGCGACGCCATCGCCGCCGTGATTGTCGAACCGGTCGCGGGCAACATGGGTTGCGTGCTGCCGCGGCCCGGATTTCTGGAAGGACTGCGCACGCTCTGCACCGCGCACGGTGCACTGCTCATCTTCGATGAAGTCATGACGGGATTTCGCGTGGCGCACGGCGGCGCACAGCAATATTTTCACATCACGCCAGACATCACCTGTTTGGGAAAAATTATTGGCGGCGGATTGCCGGTGGGTGCGTATGGCGGTCGCGAAGAGATCATGCGACACGTGGCACCATTGGGGCCGGTGTATCAGGCGGGCACACTCTCTGGAAATCCGCTCGCGATGGCGGCCGGCATTGCCACGCTGCGCGCGTTGCAATTGCCAGACGTATACGAAACCTTACACGCCCGCAGTCGCGCGCTGACGCAAGGTTTGGCGGCGGTGTGTGCCACGTACAATATTCCGTGCCGTGTGAGTGCCATCGGCGGCATGTGGGGAATTTTTTTCACGGGCCAACCCGTGCACACGCTGGCCGATGTCATGACGAGCGACGCCACGGTCTTTCGTAAATTTTTTCACGCCATGCTTGCGCAGGGAATTTATTTGGCACCGTCGCCCTACGAAGCGGGCTTTGTATCGCTGGCGCACACCGAAGCCGACATTGTCGCCACGATTTCCGCGGCGGAAAAATGTTTCGCGGGGCGGGTATGAAAATTTTTTTGCACTGTATGGTGTGTCTGTTGTTCTGGTGCGCGCCCGCGTTGGCTGATTCTACGCATGCAGTGTGGCAGGTGCGATTGGCGCCGCCCATTGCGGTGATGCCGGCGCAATCGCGCGATTTGCTGTTTGTGGCGCATGGCAGCGGTCAGTTCGCGGCGTTGCAAATGGCCGATGGTCGGACGCGCTGGACAGTTTCCACGGGCAACACGATTACCGCAACGCCGATCGTGCTGGACGATGTCGTGTATCTGGCCGGCGGTGACAATGTGCTCTACGCCCTCGACACGCGCACCGGCCACGCCGCGTGGCGCTGGCATCTGCCGGTGGCCGCCGATGCACTCACAACACCCGCAGTGGATTTCGCGCAGGTCTACCTGTTGCAACATCGCGGGGTGTTATATGCGATCGATCGCGCGAGCGGCCATGGGCGCTGGTCCGCGACGTTGGGCGACGATGCCTATGCCGCGCCCGCAGTTGCACAAGATCACGTGATGACCGCGACCTGGTCTGGTGAGGTCACGGCCTTCGACACCGCATCCGGAAAAGTGCAATGGAAGACACAGGTGGGCAGCCGCGTCTTTGCTGGCCTGGCCGCGACCGACGATCTCGTGTTGATTGGCACACGCGCGGGTTCGCTCATCGCGCTCGACACCATGACCGGTGCGATGTTGTGGCGCACCGCCGTGGGAAATTTCGTGGCGGCACCGCCGGTGATTCATGAAGAGAGGAACGGAAAAAAATTACAACGCACCGCCTATGTCTCCACCATGGGCGGCGATGTGGTCGCCGTCGATTTGTTGAGTGGGCGCGCCCGCTGGCATGCCCATGCGCTCGGCACTATTCGCACGGCACCGTCGGTCGATCGCACGACGGTTGCGGTGGGCAGCGACGACATGTTCGCGTACGCGTTGCGACGCAACACCGGCGGCAAACGCTGGCAGTATCAGGTGTACAGCGCCGTGCGCGCCGGCGCCTTGATTCACGCCGCCGCCTCACCACTCGTCATCATTCCCGCCAGCGATGGTACGGTCACGGCGGTGCGGGGAGAATAATCATGCGAATCGTTTCACTCATTGCGAGTAGTACGGAAATGGTGTGCGCGTTGGGGCTGCGCGATCAACTCGTGGGGCGATCGCACGAGTGCGATTTTCCTCCCGATGTGCGCGCGCTGCCGCAATGCACGGAAATCAAATTCAATCCCGACGGCACCAGTTACGAAATCGATCAACGCGTGAAGGCAATTTTGCAAGAAGGACTGTCGGTGTATCGCGTCTCGGCAGAAAAATTGCGCGCGCTCCGGCCCGACGTGATTCTTACGCAAACCCAATGTGAAGTCTGCGCCGTGAGTCTGAAAGATGTCGAAGCGGCGGTGTGTGAACTCATCGATTCGAAACCGCGGATTATCTCTTTGCATCCGAATGCGCTTGCCGATGTGTGGACCGATTTGCGGCGCGTGGCGGATGCACTCGCAGTGCCGGAGCGTGGCGAAAAACTCATCGCCGCTTTGCAATCACGCATCGAAACCATTGCGCACCGTGCGAAGACAATTGAGCATCCCCCTCCCCCAGCCCTCTCCCCAATGGGAGAGGGGAGTCGATGCTCCGCGAAAGGCCGCGGAGCGCATCTATGGCCGCGTGTGGCATACATTGAATGGATCGATCCGCTCATGGCCGGTGGCAACTGGATGCCCGAACTGATTGCGTTGGCGGGCGGGGAAAATTTGTTTGGCGCGGCGGGAAAACACTCGCCGTGGATGACGTGGGGCCAATTGTGCGCCGCCAATCCCGACGTGATCGTCGTGTCGCCGTGCGGCTTCGACATTGCGCGCACGCAACAAGAAATGCATTTGCTGACCGAACGCGCGGAATGGAAAAATATTGCCGCCGTGCAAGATGGTCATGTCGTCATCGCCGACGGCAACCAATTCTTCAATCGCCCCGGCCCGCGCCTGGTCGAGTCGCTCGAAATCCTCGCCGAGATTTTTCATCCCAACGTGTTTTCGTTTGGGCATGAAGGGAATGGGTGGATCACAGCGGAGTAGTTCACACGTGGCGATATACCTCTCGCCGATGACCGAGGGCGATTACTACAATGACGAGCTGCTCATGGCGTACATCGTAGACAATGCGGTAATCCCCCAAACGGATCCGATAGAGCGCATCGGTTCCTTTTAATTTCTTCACCTTGAGTAATTCTGAGCGGGGATTGTGTTGCAACAAATGCAATGCTTCCACGACGCGGTCCTGGATTTTTTTCGGCAGACGCTCGAATTCCTTGCGCGCTGAATGCACAAAATGCACTGAATACGGCGTGGCCATGGCTTATTTGGGCTTTCGTGAGGTGCGGATGATGTCTGCGAGCGAGATGGTCGGCTCATGACGACGTTGGTGATAGGTTTCCAGATCGACTTCGTCTTCCAATTGTTCGATGAGGGCTTGCTCCACAAAATATTGGAGCTTAATACCGCGCCGACGGCAAAAATCGGCAACGGCCTTTTTGACCCAGGCACCAATAGTGGTTGATAAGGTGATGGTCTTTTCCATGAAAAAATATTAGCATGATTTTCCAAGAATAAAAAATGTTTTATTGTGACTCATCAACTCTAGCGACTATCGCCCGCGGTGCGCCCGTGATCGAATTCCATAATGCACAGAGTGCTGCGGCGTGCGGATGGGTGGCGTGGAATTCTACGGCGACGGGTGTGTTGTCGTTTGAATCACGTTGTGCGGTGAAGAGTGGTGTGTCGTTCAGCATAACGGTGAGGTGATGTTGGTATTTCTTGTAGTGCGAATCCGCGGAGAGTATGCCGGTGAGGCAAGCAACCGCACCGCCCACAACCGCGCATGCGCCAGCCGACGCCAGCCACTGCGGACCGTGCAGTGCAGCATCTGTCATTGCGGTCGCGAAGCCGCCGACGGTCGTCCACCAGCCCGCTTTTGGTAGCAGTGGTAAGGATTCTGGCTGCAGAGCGAAATGGGTGGCGAGGGATTCCAACAACGGACGAAGCGCGGTGGTCACAGCGGCGCCATCCGGTAGTGCAATGCCCAATACGAGTGGGAGATAGTTACTCCGCTGGGCGTGATGCGCGAGGGCGGCGTTATCAAACACGGCGTTCACGAGATGTTGCTGCCAGCTGGCGTCGGTGGTGGCAGAGATGGTCAGGTCGAGGCGCTGCGGGGCCGATGTATTCTCGCTCGCGGCGAGTACCGTGCGCATACCGATTGCGGTCTTGTGGCTGATCGTCACATTGCCAATGCGCGTGGGATTGATCTGCGCGAGTAACTTTTGTGCCGCGGATGCATCCACGGTGTCCGCCACGCAGCAGTGCAGCGGAATATTCACCGCGAGGTACGCCGCAGGGTCACGATAGTGCAAACGATGCATTGCGCCCACCAGTCGTTGTAATTGCTGGGTCTGCGCCGGATCTGCCGACGGCACATGCACCTCCAACGTGTAATCGACGCCGAAATTTTTTTCTGGCGGTGCGGTCGGTTTGTAATTGCCCGTGCGAATGAGGCGTTCGATTTTTTCGAATGTGACGACATTCTCCAGCATCATTTTTTTTAGGGGCCATTTTTTTGTGACGGGAAAACCATTAGTCGAAGAAATCTTCGAACCATCGGGCAAGACAATATTGTGGGCCCAAAAAATCTCGCGCGCGACTTGCAAGATCATCGCGTGATATTCCGGATGTGTCATGTCGAGCGTCATCAGGCGATCGATGTCGTCGATGGTAACGTACGATGATTGAGAAAACTCATCGACGCCGTGGTTGACCAATGTTCGTCCACGTACCAACCGCATATCAACATCCGGCGCGACTTGGCGGGCGAGGTCGCGCACGGCGGCATAATAATCATCCGCCGAAATTTTGCCGGTGAGTTCGGGGATGCGTAGATCGAGTGCGGCAACATCGGTGGGCAATTCAAAACGGGAGGTTGTGGCAACGACCGCCGCGGCCTTTTGTTGTTGATAGAGTGCAATGAGTGTGTCGATCCGTGCGCTCAATTTTTTTGCCTCGCGTTTGCGACCGGCGCGCAAGGCGTCGGTCCACAGCGGAATCAGCGCGCGTTGTTTGGTGAGGACGTCGGTGGTTTTTTTATGCAACGCCTGCAGCGTGTTGCGCACCAGACGATGAATGTTATCGAAGCGTCCGTCGTGCAAAATAATTTCCAACAGCGGGATTGCGTCGGGCAAGTGTTGTTCCGCCACGACCGCGCAGGCGCGCTTCAGGCGCTTGGGCTGGGCGAGATAGATTTCATAATTGCGCAATTGCGCGAGCGCTTCATGACGGGAACGCGTGGTGACGTGCGATTCAAATTCGACCATTGCCTCGACCGAGGTAAACGGCATGGCCGTCACGGCGGAGCCGTCGCCCGCATCGGCGAACATGAAGAGATAGGAAAACGCACGCACGCGATCGGGATGGTGCGTGTGGAGATACGGAAATAATTCCGCGAGTAAATCCTCGCGCTGCGCGGTGAGCGCGCGAAAGATATCGGCGAGAAACGTGAGTTCGAGTGCCGCGTCGGTCGTGTGTTCCGACGGCAATAATTCAGCGAGACAATACCACGGCGCGGGCAGCCCGCTGCTCATGCGTTGCCCTGCCAGATGCTGCAGCACGGCGCGAAAGAGCGTGGTGAGAAAATTTCCGGGCAGCGGACTTTCGTGAATGGCACCTCGGAAAAAAGTGATCACGGCGGTGAGCTCGCTGTCGAGTAAACGATGCGCGGTCGGCACCAATTCGTGCACGAGTGTGTCGATCGCACGCGCCTGCACCGCTGCGGGCATGGCGGCGATCTCGGCGGCGCGCTGGTGCCATTGCACCGCGGCCTGGGTGGCGGAGTCGTCCAACATTGCAGCAGCGGCCACATCGTGCGGACCAAGATCGGCAAATGTTGTGGCGTCGGCGGTACGTGCTGCGTCGGTGACCAATTCGGCCATCGCAACATCGGGACGCGTGCGGGTTTCGTCGCCGCTCATCATCGCAAAGGGACTCACGCCGCGCGGCATGTGGTGGTGACGATCAGGCATGATCGTTGACGAGGCCGCACAAAACACATCGCCCGCCACGCGGCGCAGTTCCAGCGCGGCCGGGCGACGTTGACGCGTGGGTTGCGTCGTGGGTCGGGTGGCGCACGGACGCACTCGACGAAATGGTGAGACCGGTTTGGGCATTTTCATCATCTCTACTCTATTATCGGCAGTCTGCAGAAAAAGTTGCTTCTCGTCGGCAGAGTCCCATTTCACCCATAGGCCGCGTTGGGGCGGCGTGGTAAAATTCCGGACTATGGATGATCCAGGGTATCAGACGGGCGAGATGTATCATGTGAGTTTTTTTGGGCGCTGGACCACGTTGATGGGGATGTACATCGTCAATTTTTTTCTCTCGCTCGTGACGTTCGGGATTTATTCCTGTTGGGGTCGCGCGAAAATTCGACGGTATATGTGCAGTCAAACCGAACTGGATGGCGAGCGCTTTGCGTATCATGGCACCGGCAAGGAGTTGCTGCTCGGCATGTGCAAGGCCGCGCTGATTCTGCTGCCGATCGGCGGGGCGCTCTTGTATTTTCTGCCGCTACATTTTGCGTATGCGGGAACCTACGCGGTCGTTCTGGTGTGCATTCCGTATGCGATGGTGAGCGCCATGCGCTATCGGCTCAGTCGCACGAGTTGGCGCGGGATTCGGTTTGGATTCTATGGACGCGCGGGCGAATATTATCGTCTGCTCCTCGCCGGTGCAGTGCTCACGGTACTTTCCTTCGGCGTATACATTCCCTACTGGCGTGTGCGGTTGCGCGATTTTTGGTTGAACAATATTGCCTACGGGACATTGCCGCTACAATACACCGGCGATGGCCGCGAGTTGTGGAAAATTTATCGTCCCTTTTGGTTGCTGGCCTTCACGGCGGTGGCGTTGCTGGTTGGCGCGGCGGTGTTGTCGGCGTTGCATCTGCTCTCGCCGTTCGCGGTGCCGGTCATGATGTTGCCCGCCTACCTCATCTATCTGGGGTTGATGATTAGCTGGTTATGGTTGGTCGCGGCGGAGCAGCGCTACCACTGGGACAACACCTACGGTGCCGGAGCGCAATTCCGCTATTGGATTACCGGCGGCGCGTTGATGTGGCGGCGATTTCTGTATGGACTGATCATGGCGCTGACGGCGGGGTTGGCGTATCCGTGGGTGCAGGTGAATCAGCTGGAATTTTTTCTCTCGCGCTTAACGCTGCATGGCGATCTCGACCTCGAAGCGATTGAACAGGCCGCAAATACCGTGGGCACGGGCACCGCCGGTGAGGGTGTCGTCGATGCGATGGATATTGGTGGGGTTGATTTTGGATTAGGTTGATTGGGCAAGTCGTGAGTCGTGAGTTGCGGGTCGCGAGTTGTTACGAATGCGCATGCCTGAGTTCATCAACTACTACGCCATGCTCGGGGTTGCGCCGGACGCGGATCGCGAGGCCATTCGCCGACAATATCTGCACCATATGCAGGTGTGGCGCCAGCATCCGGATTTGGGCGGCGATCATCAACACGCCGCGCGTTTGAATGCGGCGTACGAAACGTTGCGCGATCCGCGGCGCCGCGCACAATACGATCATCTCTATTTTCAGAAATTCCCGCCCTCCGGCGAAGTTCCTCCCGATCCCAACGCGCGACGCGCGACGCGCGACGCGCACCGCAGTTACACCGCGCGCTACTTCGATGGACAACGGCCAGTGGCGGACAACGTTACGGTGCGGGTGCATGCGAGTGGATTGGAAATTCTGCGGATTGGACACGACTCGTTGCATTGGCCGATTGCGCAATTGCGACTCACGCAAGGCGAGTATGCCGACGAACATATCCGCATTGAATTTGGCGATGCCCCCACGCAGGTGCTGACCTGTTCGAATCACGCGTTGCTCGAGGCGATTCATGCGCAGGGTCGCGCGCGGGCGGCGCATCTGCACGATCCGGCAAGTCGGGGTGCGCGTCCCATGATGTTGTTGGTCATGCTGATGGCTATTCCACTCTTCGGCTGGTTGTTGTTTCGCTACGGCCTGCCCGCCACCGCGAAGGTCGTGGCACAGCGCGTGCCCGTGGCGTGGGAAGAAAAATTGGGACACGAAATTATGCACAGTCTGACCGACGGTGCGACGATGTGTCGCGATGCGCAACTCACCGCCGCGGTCACGCGATTAGTCGATCGGCTGGCGTGGGCGGCGGGCGATCCACCGTATCATTTCAATATTCAGATTGTGAAATCCGACACCGTGAACGCCATGGCCGCGCCGGGCGGATCGATCATTGTGTACACCGGTCTGCTCACGCACACGAAATCGCCCGAGGAGTTGGCCGGTGTGCTCGCGCACGAAATGGCGCACGTGTTGCATCGTCATGGCACGCAGACGTTGCTGCACGAAGTCTCGGCGTCGTTGCTGCTGTCGGCACTGTTGGGCAATGCGAGCGGCGCGATGCAGGCCGTCATGCAAGGGGCGTCGGTGCTCAATCGGCTGCGCTATACGCGTGATTTTGAGTCGCAGGCCGATGCGAGTGGTATGCAATTGTTGCTGACGGCGCACGTGAATCCAAACGGCATGATAGATTTCTTTGATCGCATGCAATCCGAGTCTGGCAGCGAAACCTCGCCCGCACTGCATTTCCTGGCGTCACATCCCGACACCGCCGACCGCGTAGAAAATTTACGCACCCTCGCGCAGCATGCGCATTTCGTCCCCGGTTATTTTGGTACGTCCGCGCAATGGCAGGAATTGGTGGCGCATTGTGAATGAGAGGAGACTAGACGCTAGAGGCTGGCAGCGAGAAGCTGGAGAATCTATCTAGCCTCCTGCCTCCAGCTTCCAGCCTCTGTCAGTGAATCTCACTCAACGTCACCACCGTCGAACCGCTGTGGGCCTTGCTGCGCAAGGATTGCAGCGTGGCGTCGCTGATGGTGTTGATGCCGTAGGCCGCGAGTACCGAGCGAATGCGCGCGGTGTAGTCACCGATTTTCCCGTAGAGATCGGGATGTAAGTGCAACGCACCACCGATGACTTCGACGGGTTCATAAATCACATCGACGGGAATCGATTGATCGAGCGTGACCCAAAACGTGCGGCCGCGTTGCGCTTGATATTTTTGCCGCAACGACGGATCGAGTTGGGCGCTCGCCCGCTGTTGCAGAAACCACGCGAGCTCCCCGGCCTCCTCGTTGTGCATACGAAAACAACCGTGCGATGCGGCAGTGCCCACACTCGCGGGTTTGTTGGTGCCGTGCACCAAGATATCGTTCGTGATCGGCATCTTCACCGGACCGAGCGGATTGTGCGGTCCCGGCGGCGCAACCTTCGCGCCGACCGCCCACGGACTCGGCGGTGGAATCCAGGACGGATTCCAAATGATGCGCGTAATTTTTTTCGAGCTCAGCACCGGCGAGCGATAGCGCGGTTGCCCGACCGCGACGGGATATTGTCGAATGAGCGTATTATTTTCAAACACGCGCAACTCGCGCGCCGGAATATTAATCGTGATGCGCAAACTCGGATGACTCGGCAATCCAACCACGGGTGCCTCGCCAGCCAGTACGGGTGCGGCGTCGCCGTCTTGGGCGTGCGACGACGGTGCGGGAACGAGCAGGCCTGCGATCAGACTGCCGAGCAAAAAAAATCGCGCGAGGGTAGATGTCTTCATGACCATGAATGTTGAGCAACATGTATGCCACGAGTTTTTTACGAGCGCACGCCGCAAATTCCCGAAATGCGGCGAATTTTTTTTTGACGGTTTTTCACACTGAGAAACGCCGGGTGTGCAATACCGCGCCTGACATGCGATTGTGGTGAGAATTACTGCAGAGGGTTTTTGAGCCACTCATGACACGCCGCGAGTTGTGCCCGCACCGATTCCGGGCCGGTGCCGCCCAACAGATTGCGGCGCGACAGGGCGCGGGTCGGATCGAAACAGTGCAATGCGTCGGCCGCAAATTCAGGCGCGGCGGTCGTGAGCTGTTGTGCCGTGAGCTGGTCAAGTCGTGTGCCCGCGTCGCAGCATGTACGCACGAGCGTGGCGACGATTGCATGGGCGCGACGAAAGGGGACGTGGTGCTCCACCAAATAATCGGCGAGTTCGGTGGCAAACAGTTGCGGATCGAGGGCGGCGCGCATGCGTGCGGGCTGAAACTCTGCGGTGGCAATCACTTCCGTCATGACGTGCAGTGATAACGACGTTTGGTCGAGACAATCGAAGAGCGCGGGTTTGTCTTCCTGTAAATCGCGGGCGTACGCAGTGGGCAATCCTTTCATGAGCGTGAGGAGTGTGTGGTGCTGACCCAACACACGTGCGCATTTCCCGCGGATGAGTTCAAGCGCATCCGGATTTTTTTTCTGCGGCATCATGGAACTGCCGGTGGTGACGCGATCGGCGAAACGCACGAAACCGAATTCCTGCCCCGACCAGAGAATCCCGTCTTCGGCGGCGCGACTGAGGTGCGTCATGCAAATTGCGCAGGCCGCGCTGACCTCCAGACATTCGTCGCGATACGCGGTGGCGGCAATGCTGTTGGCGGTGGCGCGCGAAAATCCGAGTGCGGAGGCGACCGCGTTGCGATCGATCGGATACGCGCTGCCCGCAAGGGCGCCGCTGCCGAGTGGACAGGCGTCGAGGCGAACGAGTGCGTCGGCGAAGCGCGTCCAATCGTCTTGCAACACGCAGACGAAACTTAAAAGATAATGCGCCAGACTGATCGGTTGCGCTTGTTGCAAATGTGTGTAGCCCGGCAACACAGTATCGACGTGATGTTGCGCCTGATCCACATACGCGCGCATCAGTGCGACGATTTCTTGCTGCAATTGCGGGAGCACGGACTTCAAATACAAACGCAAATCGGTGGCGACTTGATCGTTGCGACTGCGCCCCGTGTGAATTTTTCCGCCCGCGCTGCCGGCGGCCTCAGTAACGAGACGTTCGACCAATGAATGGACGTCCTCGTCAGCTGTTGCGTCCCTCGTCCCAGCGAGCACCGCGAGCGGTCGTCCCTCGTCCCTCGCCATTTTTTCAATCCCATCCAACGCCTTCTCAATCGCACGCAACTCGTCCGCGGTGAGGACGCCAATGCGGTGCAATTCGTGGGACCAGACGCGATTCACGGCGAGGTCAAATGGGAGCAAGCGAATGTCGATGGCGAGCGAATGATTCAACGATCGCATCGCATCGCTCATCGGATCGGAAAATCTGCCAGACCAGAGTAGTGTCATAAAATATTAAAAGGCGAGGACCGAGGGACGACCGCTCCTTTCAGTCGCTTCACCGCAGTTTCGTCCCTCGTCCCAGTGAGCGCAGCGAACGGTCGTCCCTCGCCCCTCGCATTCCACTCCTAATCAGTCGCGCTTCCACTTACTAAACTTCGGGGGTTGATAGCCGCGCAGTGAATCGGCGTCGCTTTGCATTTCGATCATGGCGCGCACTTTGAGCGGGAGACCGAAGAGATTAATAAATCCTTCGGCGTCTTTCTGATTGTAAACGTCGTCGTGTCCAAACGTGGCGAAGTCTTCGCGGTACAGGGAATACGGCGATTTGCGGCCTTCGACCACGCACGCACCTTTGTAGAGTCGCACCCGCGCCACGCCGGTGATATTTTTTTGCGTCTCGGCGACAAACGCGTCGAGCGCTTCGCGCAGCGGCGTGAACCACAATCCGTTGTAGACGAGTTCGGCGTATTTCGGCGCCATCATTTCTTTGAAGTGCAACGTGGCGGCGTCGAGTACGAGTCGTTCGAGGACTTTGTGCGCTTCATACAAAATGGTTCCGCCCGGTGTTTCGTACACGCCGCGTGATTTCATGCCGACCAACCGATTTTCAACAATATCGACGCGACCCACGCCGTGCTGTCCGCCCAGACGATTCAATTCTTCGAGCAACGTGACGGGGTCGAGATTTTTTCCATTCAGCGCGGTCGGGACGCCGCTGGTGAATCCGATTTCTACGTATGCTGGTTGGTTGGGCGCGTCGCACGGATCGACGGTGAGTTGATAGACATCTTTTGGTGGCGTATTCCACGGATCTTCCAGCGCGCCGCCTTCGCTCGACAAATGCCACAAATTACGATCGTGACTGTATGGTTTTTCGCGACTCGACGTGACGGGAATTTTTCGGGCGTCGGCGTAGGCCAGGCAATCATCGCGCGAACGCAAATCCCATTCGCGCCACGGTGCGATGATGTTGATCGTGGGATCGTACGCCTTGTAGGTGAGTTCGAAACGGACCTGATCGTTGCCCTTGCCGGTGCAACCGTGCGCGACCGCGTCCGCACCCTCCGCTTCAGCGACTTCCATTTGATGCCACGCAATAATCGGGCGCGCGATCGAGGTGCCCAGCAGATATTTTTCTTCGTAGACCGCGCCCGCTTGCAACATGGGAAAACAATAGTCTTCCAAAAATTCGCGGCGTAAATCTTTCACGATCAATTTACTCGCGCCGGTTTTTTTGGCTTTTTCTTCCAAGCCCTCCAACTCGCAGCCCTGGCCCAAATGCGCGGCGAAGGCGATGACTTCGCACCCGTAATTTTCTTTGAGCCACGGAATAATAATCGAGGTGTCGAGCCCGCCCGAGTAGGCGAGCACCACTTTTTTCACGGACGGTTTGGTCATGTGCGCTCCAAGATGAGTTAGATTCCGCGCGCTATTCCCCGCGGCCCCGAATGTCAATATTTTCCAGAGTGCGGCGCGGATTTTTTTGAGATGAGTGGGCAAGTTATTCATCGATTGGTGTTTAAGGTCGCAAATTGCGACCTTATTGGCATTCCGCCATCGTGTAGTGGACGTTTTTTGAGAATGCAAGTTTCAGATGCACGGCCTCCGAGATTTCTGTAATGCCATTTTTATGTCACAAAAAATTCGCTGGGGCATGATTGGTTGTGGTGCGGTGACGAAAAGCTGTATATTACGCAAACACATATATATTTCGTATTGACGTTGTTATTTCGTATGTGGCATAAATAGCGCATGGAACAGGTGGCGACATTTCCATTATTACTCACGGTGGCCGAGGTGGCGCGGCTTTTTCGCATGACCCAGGCAGCGATTCGTCGCATGATACGCGCCAAAGAAATGCCCGCACTCAAGATCGGCAAAGAATATCGCATCGCGGAACACGTCGTGCAGAGCATGCTGCAGCCGCTCACCGAACATAATCTGGCAGAAGCGGGGTTTGGTCTCTGGAAGGGCCGGCGACATCCCCGTGGAGAGGACTGGGTGCGCAAGCAGCGGCGCGGTCCCGCCAAAACCCTGGAAGAATTATTGCGTGAAATGGAAACGCTGTGACCCGCTTTTTGCTGGATACCGACATTCTGATCAATTGGTTGCGGGGAGAGAAATGGGAGAAGGCGTTGTTGCTCACGCCCGGAATTGATTTTTACTATTCCCGCATGTCCGCCAAGGAATTGTTCCAATATGGTCCATTGTCGCAGGAACAGAAAAAGCGGGTGGTCTATTTTTTACGGTGTTTGCGAGAAATTCCCGTCACGCCGGCCATTGCAGAGAAAACGTCACAGCTGCTGACCAAATACGCCAAAAAAAATCCGCTGCATGTTGCCGATGCGCTCATTGCGGCCACCGCGTGGGAGAAACATCTTCCCCTGCTGACTCACAACAAAAAACATTTTGCGTTTATCAGCGAAATCCGCGTGAATGATCTGCCTGCTGGCAAATAATTCTAGCAGCCGAGATCAATCCGATGCCCTTCTTCGGTGTGCAGTGAAATGGTGTCGGGGTGCGTGGCGCGCCACTTCTGAAAATCGTCGGCCGAGAGCGTGTGTGTGACCACGTGGTCCAATGTGATTGTGACGTCGGCGGGTTGCGATGCGGTCCACGTGCCAGCGATCATGCGCAGCAATTCTTCGAGTGCGGCGGCGGGCAGTGTTGCGTGGTGCGGCTGCGTGGGGGCATGGCCAATCAACGCCTCGGCGATTTCACCGGCACTCGATGTCGTGGTGGCTAAGAACAGATGGTTGATACTGGCGTGGTGCAGCGAGAGTTCGGTCAGGAGAATTGGTGCTTTCTTGTCTTTCCAGGCCGGTGGTGCGCTGACCGTGGTGCAAAAAAGAAACGCCGCGTCGCGCAACACGGTTGTCGCAGTCAACCCGAGTGTCGTGATGGCGTCATGACTCATGTGCAACTCCCGGACTCGGTTCTGATGTCGGTGCTGGTAGGTGCTGCAACAGGACTGTCCGCAAAGCCTCTGGGCGCACCGGTTTGCACAGGACGTGCGTGGCACCATGCGTCGCTGCGACCAGACCCAGCTGATGATGGGCCGTGTGCACTACGACAGGGATTTTGCACAGCCGCGCGTCGTTGTGCAACCGATCGAGCCACGCGAGGCCGTCGCTGTCGGGCACAATCAATTCCGTGATGATGGCAGAAAATGCGCCGCTCTGGAGTTGTTGCCAGGCGGCAACGCTGGTCGCCGCGACGACGACATCTTCGGGGGCGAGGCCCATCATGCGCGCAATTTTTTGCACAATGGCCTGCGCCACGGGCGATGGGTCCACGATGAGTAGGCGCGCGCTCATTTGCCACCGCCCAATAAAAAATTTCCCATGCTGCTGATCTGCTCCATCGAATCACAGGCCACGCGTTCCAGGCCGCGCGTGGTAATCATGAGACGTTCGATGACCGACGGCTGCACGACGCGCGCGAGTCCTCCGCAGTCGGAGCCCAGGCCCAGGGTATGCGCCAGTCCGTCGGCGACGTGGACCAGATCGACGAGCACGCGATTGGAATTATTTGGCGTGTGATCCGGATCGTGATGCCACCGCGCCGCCACTTCGACCACCTCGGGCAGATTCCATTTGCGCGACACGGCGGAACCAATTTCGCAATGATCCGTGCCCAGCACCTGGCGTTCGGCGTCGATGAACGGCGTGTGACCGTCCGACAGCAGCGTCGCCAGCTGGGTCTCGTCTTGCGCGAGATTGGTGCCGATGACCAATTTGCCCATGTCGTGCAGCAATCCCGAGGTGAAAGTGAGTGACGGCATGTTGATGCCGAGTTCGGCCACGAGTTTCTCGCTGAGGATGGCGACCGCGATACAGTGGCGCCAAAAGGCCTGTGCCGTCATGTCGTATCCGTGAATATGGGTCGGAATCACGCGCGAAAAGGCGCCACTCGCGGCGACTTCGAAGACGCGTTTGATGCCCATGAGGGTGACGGCTTGTCGCACCGACGTAATTTTTCGACTGAATCCAAAGTAGGGTGAATTGGCCAAACGCAGCAGATTGGCGGTGAGGGCGGGATCGGGTTCGACGATTTCTTCAAAGTCGGCGGCGCTCCAGACGTCGTTGCTAATCAACACCGAGAGTCGTGCGACGACATCGGGCAAGGTCGGGAGATCGTTGACCTGTGCGAGAATGCGCTCGGTAGCGGTGGTCATAGCAGCCACTCCTTCCCACCGGCCCGGATGGTGACATCGCCGGTGGCGATGTCGAGTGCGACCATGCGCGATTTTGTATCGCCCATATCTTCGGCCGCAAGAAACAGTTCGTGGCGCCAGCACATCTGGTGCAACATGGTCACATTCCGTTGTCCAATATCGAAGACGCCCGTGTCGGCAAACAATTTGCCGCCGCCCGCGGCCTTGCACACCATGTGGGTCAGGTTGCTGCCAGCCGTTCCCATCTGTTCGAGCAGTCGTGGAATACCGGTATCTGCAAAAATGGCGGGGCGCTCTTTTGCGCGGTGCGGTGCGGTGCGCGAGTGCGGCAACATATAATGCAACAGGCCCCCGATTTTTGCGACGGGATCGTAGAGCAGGACGGCGACGCATCCGCCGAGCGCGTACGTTTCCAGAATCGACAAGGAATCGTTACTGATCTTGCACTCGGCAATGTCGACCGTGATGTGACGGCGCGTTGTTTCTGTGACCATGGCGGAGTAATTTAGTGTGTGACTTCCCCCTCGAACGTGAACTCTGGAATCATAATGGGTTGCCGCATAAATGTCCAATAGTTCAGGTCGGACAATTTACGATCCAACACCACATACGCGGCCGCGCACGCGATCAGGCTGGCACCGGCCGCCCCAAATCCGTATGCGGGCAAACCAATATGGCGGGACAATAGCGTCAGGAGTGCGTTGGCGGTCGTGTAGAGCACGGCGAGCCACGCCGTCTCGCGGGGGAAATCGAAATAAAAAAGCAGGTTGAGCAGCATGTAGAACCCGGTTTGCATAAAGGCGGCCAGCACGCCAATGCGAAACACGCCCATTTGCAGCGGATTCAATCCGAAAATTTGCGCGAGTTCATACACCGCAAGAATGACGATGCCACTGATGATGCCTTGAAAAATGGCGAACCGCTGCAGATGCCGTGCGACGACACGACCAAGTTCCTGTTGCCGTTGTCGCAAGAGTCCCAAGGTGGCCCGACTGCGCACGGCGGCGTAATAGGCCTGATAGGCGCGCGCAAAATCCGTTTCCATCTGGATCAAAAAATAGGCGAGGGCCGGAATGATGGTGAGATACGAGAGAAACATGGGCGTGTCATAATCGGGCGTCAGCCGCAGCCACCCAATAATTGCCTCACTTTGCGGGGCGTTCCAGAAAATCCATTTGTCGATCCAGATGCCGAGATAGAGAAACAGTCCGGTGATGAATAGGGCCGGATGTTCCCGAAACGCGGTGAAGACGCGGGTGTCGTAGGTGCGGGTGTAACCAAATTCGGCAAAGACGCGCGCGGAGAGGATGAAAAATGTGAGGCCCTGACCCAGCGTGAATCCTGCCAAAAATCCGGGGAGTCCCTGGCGCGGACCCAGGAACCACGCGACCGCCAGGCCGAGTGCGGCGCCGCCCGCGAAGGCGGCGGTAATCCAGAGATAGCTGCGTGCGGCCGAGAGAAAAATCATGGCGAGCCAAATCCCGTTCAGAAAAAAATAGAGGGTGTACGTGAGCCACGCGATCGTGAGCGGCAGATGCAATGTGTGCAGGACGCAGAGCGCGATCAGCGATTGAACGCCGCCGTACAGCGTCAGGCAGGTCAGATACGTCGGAGTGAAACTGTCGTAGGCGCGCAAAAAATATTGGTCGGCCACAAAGCGCGTGATGGGGAAAATAATCGGTCCGAGTCCGATCATGGAGCCGCAATAGGCGTAAATGATGAGCCCCATGAAGAGCGGACTGTCAGTGATGAGTAGATGCTCGCCGAAATTCCATTTCAGTATGGCGACGGTCGTAATGACAATCATCATGGGTCCGGTCGCGATGGTCGCCGAAAAAAAATAGGCGCGCACCCAGTCGGTGTAGGACGAGCCGGACAACAGTCGTTGTAGTCGAAATCCAATGCCGGCCATTATTGAGTTCCTAGCGGGAAAATGTTGCGTTGTCCGCGTAATTTTTTTACAGCGTTGGGGATGAGCACCGTTCCCTATCACTCAGACGCCGTCTCGGCGCGGCAGACGGAAATCTTGCGGCGCATTGTGACGCTGGCGCACGAGGTCGCAGCACCGGTCATCGTCATGGATATCGACGATACGATCTACGACGTACGCATGCGGGAGGTGCAGGTGGGGCGTGCGTTTGCGAAAGAGTACGACATGCCCGTGATTGCCACCATGCGCCCCGAATATGTGCGGGGCTGGGACAAACGGCAATTGCTCGCGGCGTGCGGTGTCGCGCCCGAGTGGCTCGACGCGCATTTCGAAACGTACATGCAATTTTGGAAATCGCATTTTTTCAGTAATGAATTTGTCCAATACGACACGCCGTTCCCTTACGCGGCGGCGTATTTGCAACAGTTGCACGCCGCCGGTGCCTTCATTGTGTACATCACCGGCCGCGACGATGGTATGCGCGCCGGCACGATCGCGGCGCTCACGCGCGACGGGTTTCCCTTGCCAGACGATCGCACGCTGCTGATCTGCAAAGATACGTCGAACACCGCGATCTGGTCGGCGGACAACGCCGAACACGATCGCATCGCTGCGACGCGCCAGGCCGACGCCGAATTTAAATCGCGCGCGCGTGCCCACGCACAGCAGCTGGGTTCGGTCATCGCTTCTTTCGACAACGAGCCTGTCAATGTGAACGACAATTTTAAAACATTTCACGATCCCGCCCGCGGCGGTATTGGATTTGCGGTGCAGCTCAACACACAAGTCGCTCACGCCGAACCGCTGGTGGCGGGCGCGGTGGTGATCGACGGCTTTCGGATGGGATAGAAAAATCCTACGCAGAAAAATCAGCGGGATCGATGCGACGAATGCGATCGAAGCGGTCGAAATGGCGATTGGCGCTGAGAATGCTGCGAATGCGATGGTGGATCATGGTGGCGCAATGAATCGCGTCGCGCACCGAGACTTTGGGGGCGTGCCGTAATAGTTCCATCGTGAGTTGCAGGTCGTCTGCGGTAACGGGAAAAATTTCGTCGACGATTTCGGTGGTTAATTGGGTGGCCTCGAGGGCCAGGGCCATTTTCCCGCACGACGAATATCGGTAGAGAATTTCTTGCAGCACTTCCGTGTTGGTGACGACGGTCAATTGCCCCGATTGAACGCGCTCGAGGAGGGCAGTGCTCGGCCGTTTGAGTGGATGGGGTCCGCCAATGGCGTACATGATGATGTTGCTGTCGAGGAAGAAACGTTCGGCCATGCATTATCCTCGGCGCGACGCTTTGTGGGTGGTGTAGTCGCTCTCGAATTGCGCCCAATTGGTGGTGGGGGCCTCCAGTTGCAATAATTTCGCGCAGGCTGATCGAACCTGCTCCGCCCGATGCTTTTGTACATACAGGCGCTCAAAGGCCTCGCGCAGCACCGAACCCAATTTTTTTTTCTGACGCTTGGCGACCTGTTGCAAGAGTGCAAATGCCTCGTTGGTGAGCAAAACCTGCGCTTTTTTGGGGTATCTCACGGCCCGCATGTAGCAAATACTATCTGAAAATACTATTTTGTAAATAGTGTTTTCTCACACATTCTGCTCATACGCATTCAGATACCGGCTCAGCAGATCGTCTTGATTGTAGTAACGTGCGACGCGGGTGCGGCCGGCGTGACTGTGTTGGGCGTAACGGGACGTGTTGGCGAGGAGCTCCACGATGGCAGCGGCGGTGGCGTGTGGGTTGGCGACCTCGGTGAGCAGACCGCTGGCGCCCAGCGCCCGGTCGGCGGCGTCGCGTCCTTCCAGCAATTCCCGACACGCGCCGACATCGGTGGCGACCACCGGAATGCCCACCACGTTCGCTTCCAAAATCACGTACGGTTGCGCTTCGGACAAACTGGTCAACACGACGACATCGAGAAATTGATAATATACTTTGGGGTCGACGCGATCGGTGAAGGTGAGTTGCGATTCCAGTCCGAGTGCGTCCACCAGTTGCCGACATTCCGCACAATAGTTGGTTTCTTCATCGAGGGGGCCGATCACATAAAAATGCGCCTCGGGCATGGTGATCAGCACCTGACGCGCGGCCTGAATAAATGTCTTCACATCTTTGATGGAGACGACGCGGCCGATCAATCCAATGTGTGGTGTGGCGCGCCGGCTGCGTTGTATGGCCTGGAAATCGGCCAAATTCAGGCCATTGGGAATAATACTGATTTTGTGCGGGTCCGCGCCCTCCAGGATTTGTCGCGTGCGATTGCCTTCGTACAAGGTGAAGATCTGGTCGGCGTGGGTGTAGGCGAGGCGACTCATGATGGAAAACATCTGGACCCACCACCGTTTGAAAAACGAGAGTTCGCGTGGGGCGCGCCAGTCGCGTTGCGTGGCCTCGTAAATCCATTGGGCCTGGGAAATTTCGAGTAATCGCTCGAAGGTGTAGATGCCATGTTCGGTCAGAAAAAATTTCGCCGGCTGCTGCACGCGGGCGATGGCGCCCAACAGACCGGCGTAGCCCGTGGAAATCGCGTGATAGATTTTGGCGCGTGGCAACTGCGTTTGCGCAATATGCACGAGTGGTAAATGCGTGCTGCGCCAGGTCCAGAAAAAATCGAGAAAAGAAATCTGCGGCGCGTGCTGTTCGTAGAGTGTGGTGAGTAATTGCCACATGGCGCGCGCTTGAAAAATCGATGGGACATCGAAGCAGGCGGTTGGTCCTTGCAGCATTGAGACAAGTGTGGCGAATTCAGCGGATTGGCCGCCCAATAATGACGTGTAGCTGGTGGCGAGTTGTGCAAAATCGGCGGGGCGCGGGTTGCGAGGGCGTGTGTTGGCGAGCTGATAATCGTGCAGAAAAATTTCGCGGAGATACAACACGTGCGGTGGCAATTCATATTTTGCCTGCCTCGTGGGATCGGCGTGTGGTGAAATAGTGACAATGCCGAAGCGAATATCTGTCATCGCCGAAATGAGTTGATGCACCCACGTGGAGACGCCGCCCGCGACGTAGGGATACGAACCTTCGAGGAGCAGACAGACGTCGATCATGCGGCCACCATTTCTCGCAAGATACGCGCCGCTGCGGCGTGATGCGCTGCCAGTGCGGTGTCACAGGTCATGTTCGTGAGCAACGGAATCGCGGCCGGTGTGGGCCACCAGTGCAGCAATTGCAAGATCGCATCGCGTGCGGTGCGCGGCGCGTCGGCAAACCAGCGCTCGAGTAACGGCAGCGGCAGCGCAATCGATGTGTCCCGCCGAGTCGCGTCGGGCGCGGTGTGCAGGGCGTTGGTGAATGCGGCGAGACATTCCCACTGCGCGGGAATGTGATCGAACGAGGCGAGCAGGAGCGCGATGTCGAGTTGACGTTCCCCCACGAGCCACGCCAACCACGCGCCGCAGGCGGTCGTGTGCGGCGCCGCGCCCAGTGCGATCGGGGCGCGCAGCAACCGCGTGAGCAATGCACCCCACTGCGCGGGACTCTGTTGCATGTCGCGCATGACGCGCAATATTTCGTGCAGGCTGATTGGGGTGTCGCGATGACGGGCGATGAGTTGCACACAAAACTCCGGCGTGCGGGCGAATTGTTGAGCGAGTCGCAGCCGCAGTGTGGCCGCGCCACTCAGGTTGCGCTCGTCGATCAGGAGAGCCAGTAAATCTGGCAACACGGTGGGATCTTCGGCCAGAATCAAACACTCGCCCGCCAGATAGCGCAGATTCATATTGTCGGAGCGGGTGAACGCGCGACACGCCGCCAGAAATTTTTCTGCAAACGGGCGCGGGGGATGACGCCGCGTGACAAATTTGAGAATCATTTGTTGCTGCAGCGTCGTCAGATTTTTTTTCTCAAGGTAGGGCACGAGGGTGTCGGTGGTGGCGGCTGGTTGGGCGCGTAGCAAGGCGACCATCGCCGTGTAACCCACGAGTGGTGCGGCGTGCAGCGCGGCTTCGAGTGTCGGGATGGCGGCCACACCGAAACTGCCGAGTGCTTCCAGTAGCGCGACGCGTTCGTGATCGCTGCGCGCATGGTGCACACGGTCGATGAGCATGGGCACGTAGGGAGCGGTGCGTTCGGTGAAGAGGGTGATGCGCAGCAACGCGGTTTGTCCGACGGCCGATTGGGGATTGCGCAAACTTTTTTCGAGACCACGCGCCACCATGGGTGCGGGGAGCGCAAACAACGTGGCCTCGGCCTTGAGCAAGACCATGCGGTCGGTTTCCCGCGTGAGCACGTGCAACAAATGCGTGACCAGCTCAGGATGTGGTCGGGTGGCGAGTGTGGCCAGACATTCCAGACGCACGGACGGATCGGCGTCGCGTTGCGAAAGTTGCATGAGTTGGTGTCGGCGGGAGCGACGGAGCTGATGTCGCAAACACCACACCGCGGCGCGCCGAATGTGTGGGGCGCTGTCGTGCAGCAAAGGCGCCACCAGCGTATCGAGATTGCGCAAGCGCAGGATCTGCAACGCGCTCACAATCAGCACGGCGCGTAATCGGACGGCGTCGTCAGGATGCTGGAGCAAGGGTGCCGCGATGGCCACATGCCGCGGATCGGGCATGTGGCGCAACGCACTCAGCAGACGCAGGCGGAGTTCCCCATCGGCCGCGGCGACGCGTTGCAACAGGGGTGTGAGGGCGGGGCGATGATTGGCCAAGGCCAAGGTATCGATGGCAAAATATTGGGCCTCGGGGAGCGGGGCGTCGAGGACCGTCAACAGTGCATCAATTTTTTGCGCAGAGCGGTTCTGTTCAAAGGCGCGGCGTGCGGCATCGACGACGAGAGCGTTCGTGTCGCACAGCAATTGGCAGAGCATGGCGGCGGCGCGCGCGTCTTCCATGTGCCGCAAAAAACGTGCGAGTAATATTTTTAAAATGGGATCGCTGCCCGTCACCACGCGCGGCAATTCCTGCGCGATTTCGGGATCGGTGGCGCAATACAATTCCATCCACGCGGTAAACCGCGCATCGTCGCTGGGTCCTTCCAATGTTTCGCGCAAGGATAACAATGACATAAAATTTGCAGTTTCGTCCCTCGTCCCAGAGAGCGTTAGCGAACGGTCGTCCATCGGCCCTCGCATTTGCCAAACGCTATTCACTGTACTACGCCCACCACCTGACAATCGGTCCGAACGCTGGATCATCGTCCCAGGCGGCGGCGTGCGCGGCGAGGTGTGTGGCGGTGTCTTCGAAACGACCGGCGCGAAAGAGTAATTCGGCGCGCGCACGTGCGACTTCGTCGGTCGCGGCGAGTCGGCTCTCGGAAAATTTGTCGAGCATATGCAACGCATCGTCCCAGGCGGCGCGCTCGGTCTGCAACGCGATCATCAATCGGTAGGCCGCGGCCGTCGCGTGCGGGGAGGCGATGGCGGTGCGGCAATGATAGAGCGATTCGGTCAGATAGGCTGCGGCCGTGGTGGCATCGAGCAAACCGGAACGCGCATATTGATGATACAGTTTCGCCAAAAAAACGCGCGCCGAAATTTTGTAGATATCGTGGTGCATCTGTCGTTTCGCGCTCTCGAGTTCTTCGTCGAGTTCTTGTTTTATGCGCGTCAGTTGACTGGTGACATAAAAACGAATCTCTGGCGAGGCGTTGCTGCGTAATTGCAACAACGTCTGGATGGCGTCGGGACTGCGTAATTCGGCCATGCGCTCAATCGCGCCGCGTTGCAAATCGATGTCGGTGCCGGCCAGAATGTCCATGAGCGGGAGCAGATCGAGTGCGTCGGCGATGCGCGCGCGCGCATCCGCAGGTGCGCTGAGCCCAGCGGCCTCCGGTGTGTGGGCGTCATCTGGCCAATGGTCATCATCGGCGGCGGCCGGGAGTGCGCGTGTCGTGTGGTGCTGCTGCAGCCAAAATAATCCCGCAGCAGACAACCAACCAAACAGCGGAATGAGAAAGATGAGTGTGGCAAACGTGAGTGCCCACAAGCGCGCCGGACTGCGCCAGCCGGCCCCGCGCGGTGCGGCGAAAATCCACAACAGCAGTGCGCCCGTCGTATGTGCCGTGAGTGCTGCAGACCACCACAGTTGCAACGCATCCGCGTGACCCGTGAGCACGATGCGCAGAAACGGCAATTCACACACACCAGCAATGAGCCAGCAGAGAAAAAGACGAGGGCCGAGGGACGACCGGCAGCGAAGCTCACTGGGACGAGGGACGAAATACATTGGTGCCCGCTTCTTTCATCATTTCATCGAATGATGTGTGTTGTGGGGTGTAGTTGCTCAAGCCACAGTGGACCGCGGGAAATGGCGTGCCAGCGTCTTGACCAAGTTGCGTGAGGGTGTGCAAAATGTTTGCACAGTACTCAGCGCATTGCGCCGCACTCGCGGTCATGAAGAGAATGAGGAACGGCAGGTCGGGGGCGTTGCCGCGCGCGAGAATGTCGATGTCGCGCACCTGATGCGAGAGCAGGCGCGCCAGAATCTGTAACCAATGGCGTTGCGCGGTGTCGGCCCAGGTGGAGAGTCCAGGTACTGCGATGAGCGCCACCCCAAAAGGAAGGGCGTACGTCTTGGATCGCGCAAACTCTTGTGTGCCGCGGGTCTTCGCGTAGCGATATGAGTAGACCTGATACGTGGGATCGACGATGTCCGCCGCGCGCAAAACTTGTACGTGCTGTGCGCGGGTGAGTGCGCGTGCGGCCCAGTCGAGTAGAAACGCAAACAGATTCACCGTGCTGCTGTTGAACAGCAGAAAGTCGAGGCGTTGCACCGCAATCACGCCGTAGATTTCACCCGTGTCCGCATGCATCAAACAGCCCGCAAACAGACAATCGCTGGTCGAGGCCTGTGCCGCAATCTGGGCGTCGGGATCTTTCAGTACATCGCGCACCGTGACGACCCTCCCGCGGGCGCCCGCCAATCCAACGATTCCTGTGCCCACGCGAATGGCCGCCCGATGCGGATTGGCATGGGGTTCGATATCGCCATGCTGCAAACGCAACTCCCACATGTCGGCGTTGCGCACGTACAGGGCGACGGCGGGGGCGTCGAGTGTGTGCGCAATGAAGGTGACAATGGCCGCTTGCACGGCGTGCGGGTCATCGTTTTCCAATTGGCGCGCGCCTTCGTAGAGCGTGATGAGCGTCGCCATGCGCGTGACAATCTGTTTTTCCAATCCGCGGCGAATCGTGGCTTGCGTGACCGCCTCTTCCCTCAACGTCGTAATGTCCTGCAACAGAGCCAGGGCGTGCGTTGCGGCCGCCGCGAGTCGGCGTCGATAATTTTCCACCGCCGCGCCGATGGCGACGCCCATGCACAAAAATAATCCGGGGAGGAACAAAAAGTCGGCGTCTTCGAACAGGTAGCGATCATCGCTCCACCAGATCAACGCGCCATACAACCCGGCGGCGATGGCGCCCGCGAGTGCGCCGCCGCGGAGTCCGTAATGCAGCGCAAAGAGCACAATAGGCAGCCAATACGGGTGAATGGCGAAATGGAGAAATGGGACCGATTCCGGCGCGAGCCACACGTTGAGTCCATGCAGGACCGCAAAGGCCAGGGGGATTTCGTACCAGTATGTCGCACGTTTCATGAAGCAGCCGTGGCGAGTGTCTGTTTGATTTGTTCAACCAACGCGTGCGGTTCAAACGGTTTGACCATCATGGCGACCCGCTGTTGCAGCAGGAGCTTGCGTTCCGCGTCGGTCAGAATTTTTGCGGAGAGCGCGATGATCGGGACATCGTGGTACGTTGGATGCGCGCGCAGCGTGTGCACAATATCGAATCCGCTGACCGCGGGCATCATGAGATCGGTCACGACCAAATCGTATTGGGCGGTTTCCAGCTGCCGATCCAGCAACCGCGCGTTGTTGAGCGTATCGACGGAGAGATTGTGAAAGCGCAGCAACGTGCCGACAATTTCGGTGAGGTCGCGTTCGTCATCGATGAACAAAATTTTCTGTGGGTTCATTGCCAATGCCCCTGCAATCCGATGTGGCCTGCGTGATAGACGCCAGCAAATGCCGTGGCGGTCTCTCTTCCATAAGAGTATTGTGCATCGGCGTCAAGCCACGGTGTGAGGGCGATGAGTGCGTGCGCACTGGCGCCCCACAACTGACCTTCCAGGAAATGCAACTGTCGTGCGGTGTCCTCGCCAATAAAGGCGCTGGCCGCAAAGGCCGCGCGGTCGCGGTATTGGTGGCTGAGCGCGGCGGTGAGATAGTGTGCGTGTATGCGTGGCACGAGCGGAAATTGGGTGAGAAACGCGCCGTGATCGACCAGGTGCCGCCACGCGAGCTGATATCCCACGGTCAGTGCGGGTTTGCGCCACACGGTGAACGCGAGTGCGGGTTCGAGGGTGAGTGTGTCGGCGGTGTCCCCGCTGGAGAGTCGGGTGTGATGATAGTCGATCAGCGGTGCGATTTGCACGCGGTGCCACGGTTGGAATTGACATTCCGCGTGGGCGCTGTCGTCGCGTGCGCCATTGGCGAGTGCTTGCGGATGATCGGTGCGTAGTTCGTGCCACCGCAGCGCAGCGGTGCAATGGAATTTTTCATGCGGTGTCAGTTCGACGGCGACGCCCGGCGTGACGAGCAGAGTGTGTTGATCGCTGTGCGCCACGGCGATGCTGCCCGTGAAAGACGCGCGGGGCGTGTGTTGGAAGTGCAGCGCGATTTCCTGTTCCCACGCGGCGGCGTGAACGCCGAGTGTATTGTCGTCTGCGCGCGTGACGTGCGTGGTGGATCGCAATTGCCAAGCCAGACCGAGGTATTGTTGGTATTGGGCGCGCCAGTGCTGCAATTGCGGTGCGCCCAAATTTTCGATCGCATATTCCAGTGTGGCCCGCGTGTCGTATTGTGCGTGTAAATCGTGCAAACTTCTCTGAATGTGTTGACGTTCCTCCCCTTTGTAAGGGGAGGCTAGGTGGGGTAGAAGCCGTTCATACCAGCGCAGCGCCGTGCGCCAATCGCCGTTGGCAATGGCGAGCTCGGTTTCAAAATCATGCAGGCGCGTCGACTCGTGGGGAAACTGCGCGCGCATGTCCTGGAGGCGTGCGGTCGCCGATGTGCGTTCGCCATGTTGCAAGAGCATTTCCATTTCATCGGCGCGCAATTCAAAATCATGCGGCGTGGCGTGGCGCGCGCTGACATAGGCAGCACGCGTTTCTGCGGTCCATGCGAGTCGGGCGCGCGCCTTGAGTATCATGCGCGTGGCGTCGGCGGGTGGCAGCGTCGCCTGCTGTTTCAACACCTCACGCGCAAAATCGTGCATTGGTGCGGTCTGATTTTTTGCGGCCGACCATTCCATGAGCCAAAACGCACTCTCGGCATTTTCCGGAGTGAGTGTGTGGGCGGCGGTAAGATACGGAAAACTTGCCTCGAGCTGTGCGGCAAAAAGTAATTCCTTCCCAATAAATAATTGCAGCTCGGCGTCGCGTGGGTGTGCGGCGAGATATGCGGTGCCGATGCGCAACATTTTGGCTTGATCGCCCGCCGCGGTCGCGGTCGACATGGCGAGTTGCGTGACGGCGCGATCGTTCGCAAACAATGGCTGCACGGTGTCGAGCCATTGTTGTGCGGCGGCGAGTTGGTGCCGTTCGATCAGCAAATGTGCGACGTCGAGTGCGATGGTGCGATCATGATGCGAGCGCACCCAACGCAGATATTGCGGCACGGCGCGCAGATCTTTTTTCACGTAGAGCCACACGTCGATCAGATCGCGGGCCCGGAGCAGGTCCTGCGGAAATCGCTGCAGATACTGTGTGAGTTCGGCAATGACCGCATCGGTGCGATGGAGGATGCCCAGCACTTCGAGGACCGGAAACCACCGCTGCGCCTGCGCTGGATCGGCGTCGCGGAGCTCTTGATACAGCGCGAGCGCCGCGTCGAAATTTTTTACGCGCAGATACGTGCTGGCCAGATGTTCCTGCAGATCGTGTTGCAGCGTGCGATCGAGGTCGGTGCGCGCGAGCAGTTGCTGCAGATCTTCGCACACCGCCTTGGTGTTGCCCTGTGCCTCATGCGCTTCCATTTGCGCGCGTTGCCAGCGCAGCGATTGCGGTGATTGTTGCAGCGCCTCGTGAATCAACGCGAGTGCGTCGTCGGTGTGTTGATGCACACGCAGCACACTCACCAACGATTCGCGGGCGGTATCGTCCTCGGGATGCAGCGCGATCTGCTCGCGCAATCGCTGTGTGATGGCCTCGGTGCGATGCCAGCCCCACTCGAGATATTCTTGCTCCTCGCGATACGACGCGTTGTGGGGGGCGAGTCGAATGAGCAGGGCCAGAATCTCGGCGGCGTCGGATTGGCGTTGATGCCAGCGTGCATATGCGAAGGCCTGCTCAAGGAGCTCCACCAGCCGATGTTGATCCACTGCGCGTTTGCCGGCGAACCGTTTCGCGAGTCGCACGCTCTCGTGTGACAATGTTGCTTGGTCGTGGAGCGATTCGAGATGGCGCAGATACCGATCGGCGCTGGCCCAGTCGTTGGGGCGTTGTTCCATGAAATGTTGGTACAGAATCGTGGCGGCGTCGGGTTGCGCCTCACGAATATACAATTCCGCCAACCGCGTGACCGCAAAACTGCTCTGCGGATGTTGGGTCAGAAATTCCCGATAATGCGTGATGGATTGCTGGAGATCACTCTGGCCTTCATAAATATATCCCAAAAATAATTCGCGCGGATACAACGCCAACCCCACGACAAGGGCGGCGACGAAAAAAAACAGCACGGTCCATTTACTCAGCTGCACGGGTGATCACCACGGCGGTAGAGGGCGCGGGGCCTTCCATTCGCTCGAAAACCAGCGTTAATTGGCCATTCGCATCGGTTGTGGCAAATGGCGGTTCTGCGAAATTGTTGGTCGGTATCTGCCATCGGGTGTGCGCGGGGAGGCCAGCAATCGTCAGGTGGCCCGTGCCCCAACCCTGTTTCATGAATTCCACGCGGTGCGCATCGGCATGCCACTGCGTCACAAAAAAATTCGCGGTGCGCATCCAGGGATGCGTGGGTGCGTGCACGGTTAAAAAAATATCGTGCGTGTGGTTCTCGTCGAGATGCACATACAGATTGTCGTGCGCATGATCGAATCCGATGACGCCGCGCGACCGTGCCAAATCAACATTGCGTGGTTCCTGTTCAAATCGCACCGTGCGCAAATTCCCCGGATGCGTGATGCGAAATCCGCCGCCGGGCAGTCGCGCCCGCGTCGCCGCGTAAAAATCCTGGGCGATGCGAATGTAATCGCTCACGCGAATCGGTGCGATGGGTTGGCGGCGAATGTCGTCGTAGAGATTTTGTAATGTGGTGAGTGAGGCCAGGCGCTCGCCGCTGTAATAATGATAATAGAGATCGATCGGTTTGAGACGGCGCGGCGACTCAGTGTTGGCGAAGGTTTGCGCGATATCGCGAAAACCGTAGAAGCGGCCGTGCCATAATTCGGTGAAGATATTTTCGTTCGCCGCACCAGCAAAGATTTGTTGGTGTCCGCCTTTGCGAACGCCGAGTGCAGCCACAAAGGCGACGCTGTCGTGTTCGCGATCCATGCGACTATCGCCGCCGTTGATGTGGAGTACTGCGGGGGTGTCGAGCAGTGCGAGTTGTTCGGGCGTGGGCCGACAGTTGCCGGTCCAGAAATAGAGCGTTGCCGGTTTGTCGATCTGCAATGTCGCCAGTAAATCGTGTAGCTGCGCGATGCTCCCGGTGGTCTCGCGCACCGGATCGAAGGTGTAGTCCGGAATGTCGAGCGCGAGTGTTCCTTTGTTCCACACCAGTGGATGTGCATAGCCGTGCGCGGCGGGCTCGACATTGGGGGCGGCAAAGAGCGTGCGATAGAGTGTCGTCGCACGGTCGTTGCGATATTCCGATAAATCCAGATAGCCCGTAATGATCGACACGCCGATCGGCAAATTTGCGTAGCGTTGTACAATCTCGCGCGCAATCACTTCGCCCGCGAATTCCTGCGGACTCATGAGCGAGCGATTGAAAATACCATCGCCATCGATGTGGGAAAAAAACAGGCGCTGACCATTGAGCGTGGTCGGATCGGGATGCGGTAGGCCGTGCAGCGCGAGCGCGGACTCAAAAAATGCAAACGGATTCAGGCGCCATTGCAGATGCGACTCGCCGATGGGCTGATAGTGCACAAACGATTCGGCTGCGAAACCGCCGTGCGGTCCGGTGACCACGAGTGTGGAACGACTGTCGGCCAAATCCGTGCGATGGATGACGAGATGCGCATGATTGGTCGGCGCAATATTTTCGAAATGTCGGTAGATGAGCGGCTCAGAGAAATCGAGTGCGCGTTCGAACTCGACCATCGCGCTCTCCTTCGCATCGATCGCAAAAAAATAGGGATTGTCGGCGAACTCGCCCCGATAGCGCACGCCCATCGTCTGCAAGAGCACGTCGCATGCGGGTGCGATGGCGGCGGTTCCTTGCGGAAAAAATCCGGGATTTTCGAGCCAGACAATTTTGCGGTGCGCGTGCAGTTGTGTCGTGAGCCACGCACAATATTTTTCCGGATCGGCAACATGCGCACCGACTGGGAACCAGGTGAGAAACGCGGCGACGTCGTGCAACTCATTTTCGGTCGCGAGTGGTTGATGAACCGAACGGTATTCGACTTTCATGCCCAAATAATTCAGCGGCATTTCCGCCATGCGGTGAATGATGGTTTGTGCGGGATCGGGGGCGAGTGTGTCGTCGTAGAGCGCCAACACCGTGCGCGGCAGCGGAACGATTTCCGCAGCGTGCGCGCGCGTGACGAATCCGCACAGCAGCAGACCACACCACGCCCCGACCGCGAGGCCGCACCATTGTTGCCGAAAATGCATAGGCCATACTTGTAACGAAGCGCAGGCGCGGGGGCCAGCAGAAGTTTGTTTATGGATTCGCCGGGAGCGTTTGCAAATCGGCGGTCGTGATGTACCAGCCGTAGCCCTTCACGCGCGCGCGGGCGGCGGCGGATTGGGCGAGTGGTGTGGTGGGGTTGGCGGAGTAGAGGAGCGTGAGCACCGGCAGATGGGTTTGGGCGTGAAAGGCGTCGAGCGCGCGTTCTTTGTCTGCGGTGATGTCGAGCAATGTGGCGACGTCGTGGTTGGTGGCGGTGTCGTGATGCGTGTAGAGATCTTCGACCAACACGCCGCTGATGCAGTTCCCCAGTTGCGGCAACAAATCGAGTCCGTTGTTGGGCACGATGAGTAATTGGGGAAATTGATCGTGGAGTGCACAAATAAATTGCACCGCGGCGTCGCGACTGCCCATGTATATGGCGCCCGCCGTGTCTTCCAAAAAACCGGCGGTGTCGACGGTGTCGAGCATGATCCCGTCGAAACCACGCGCGACAATCGGCGCAATCACTTCGTTGATGAGCAGCGTCTGCCACTCGTGCGACCGCAGATCCACGCGCCGCGTGCCGGACCAGTCCGGGTTCGGCATTTGCAAAAAATTCGCGTGCGCAATTTTTGGCCAATAGGTGCGATACGTTTCGGCCTCGCCAATACTTACGTACGCCAAAAATTTCGTGTGATGATTGTGCAAGGGGACGATGGCGATTTGATCCGGATCGACAATGGCCCAATCGATGTTGCGCACCTGCTCGGCGGAAATATTTTTTCCGTAATAGACGAGAAACCGCGGTGGCGCAGAGTGACAAGCGGAGAGAAAAAAAAGCATGAGGAGTATGAGCGCAGAGTTCACAATGGTCCTTGGGCGTGTGGGTAAATCAATTGGTCGTGTTTGCACAATGTACTTTGGTTGAACGGATCGCGGTACAGGGGTGGGTTGCTGCTGGCGCGAAATTCGGGAGGCTTGCCGTTCCCAACGGAAGAGCACGTCGGACTACCGCGCAGTTTGCCTTCAGCCACTGGCTGAAGTTTTCCTGCTTGCTCCCCCCGCGGGACGCGCGGGTCCCCCCTCTTCCAGCGCCTGCAGCAACCCACCCCTGTATCGCTCGTGACTGGGCAAATTGTGCAAACGCGACACATCGAATGAGAAAGTGGTGATTAAATATTCGCGACTCTCGACCTGTGGCGATCTGCTTTCTGGGTGGCACATTAGGTCCTGCGGCTCTCGCCTCCGGACATTTCCTCAGCCACCCAACTACGTTGGGTTCCCGGCTTCGGTCACCGGGAAACCGCGTGCCCGCGAATGGCCCAGTGGCGCAGTATCCACCGTTTCGCTGATGACGTACAGAAAGAGACCGGTGTGGCTTGCGGTCGGGCGGTAATGATTTGCTAGAGACCGGCCAATGGGCCATTGGCGGGCTCGCGGGAGGCGTCGTGCCACCCAGAAAGCAGATCGCCACAGGTCCACTCGACAAATAATTTGTCCACATGTTCTATCTCCGCCGTTTTTTGTAGGTCGGATCATCCAGTAAAAAATCATGCATGGTGACACCGCTCACCTGATCGGTGGCGAATGGTGTGGCGCAAATGACGGTGAGTCGTTGCTTGGGAAATATTTGGGGGAACCAGGAAAAATCCAGCGGGCCGGCGCGGCCGCGTTTGACTTCGATGAGTTCGTGCTGTGGTGTGACGAAATCGATTTCGTGTTCCTTGGAGGCCCAGAAGCCGATCGCTTCGGGATTGAGCACATTCGACAATACGGCGCGCCGCCAAATTTCCTGTGCGACCAACCACTCCAACCATAGGCCCTGCAGCGCGGCGGGGAGGCGCTCGAATTCCGGCACGGAACGCAAGTGTTCCGGATGCAATGCCACGACGGCGGCGAGATTCACAAAATGAAATTTGCAGGGTTTGCGCAATTGGTGCACGCGCGTGTTGGCGTCCCAGGCCCAGGCGGGAAGTAAGCAGAGGAGATCGGATAATTGTTCGATGTAGCCGGCTGCGACGGTGTTGTTGGCGAGGCCGCCGTCGCGCGCGAGTTTGGCGAAACCGACCGGTTGACCGCCGTGACGAAAAAGAATCGGCAGCAAATTGAGCAACGACATGCGGCTGCGCCCCGAGGCAACGAGTTCACCGAAAATCCAGTCGCGCGTGAGCGCAATGAAATATTCCGGAAGCGAGGCGCGTTGATAGAGTTCATTGCAGGCGAGCGGCGAACCGCCGGTGAGCAGGTACGCCATCCAGGTTTTTTTACCGAATTTTTTTTCCGCCTGCGCATGAAATTGCCGATACGACACGGGAAGAAAAATATAGTCGCTTTTCGCGAGTCGCCCTTTGCGACCGGGCAGGCGTTCACCGCCGCGCCGCAAATCCGTGGCGCGTGAGCCGGTGGTGACGATCAACACCTTGCGCAGCAGACCTTCGTCGATCACGCGCTTGACGCCGCGTTCCCAAGCAGGGATGGCGGTGATTTCATCGATGAAGAGCCGGCGAATTTTGGCGTCGGGCGCATAGAGTGTGGCGATCTGTCGCAAGTGCCAGATCAGATCCTCTGCAGATGCAATTTCGTCGCCATTCAAATAATACGCCGAGCCGCGACCGTATTTTTTGATGGAGGCACGCAACTGGGATTCGAGCCACGTGCTTTTGCCAAACTGTCGTGCGCCGCGCACGGTGATGAGACCAGGTGCTTCCGGGAGTTCGTTCAGGCCGAATTCAAAATCAAACTGTAGTGGTTGTTGCGCGAGGGTTGCGCGGCTGGGCCACAGCTCGGGATGGTCGAGCGTGCCGGTCGCCAAGAGAGTGTTGGTTTCGCTAACGTTCATAACGTTAGTATGCCTAACGTTCAAAACGTTAGCAATGAAATTACAACAAAATATTCTGAATCGTGTCGACCAATGCTTGCGGATCGTAGGGTTTGTGGATGAGCGCGTAGGCGCCGGCCGAGAGGATGTCGTTTTCGAGATTGGGGCGTTCCACTCCCGTAATGATGATGACGGGAATGCGGCGCGTTTCGGCCTGTGTGCGCAAGGCTTTCAACACGCTTTCGCCATCGCCGGCGGGCATCATGAGGTCGAGCAAAATCAGATCGGGCGCGATTTTGTGGGCGAGTGCAATGACGCGCACCCCTTCGCCCGCGTCGTGGACCTCGTAGCCTTCGTACTCGAGGAGTAGCGTGAGATTGTGCACAATGTCGGGATCGTCATCCGCGACGAGGATTTTTTTGGGTGATGTAGTCATGTGGCATGCTCGGGGTGGTCAGGTGATGGGCAATGGTTTTCAGTAAGGCGTCCATGTCGAACGGCTTGATCACGTAATCGTTGGCGCCCGCTTCCATGCCGATAAGTTTATCGGTGTCGCGGGTCTTGGCGGTGAGCAACACAATCGGCGTGTGGCGCGTGACGGGATTGCGCCGCAAATGTTCGCAGACCTGAAACCCGTTCATTTGCGGCATAGACACGTCGAGCAAGATCAGATCGGGCCGCTCTTCGGCGGCGACACGCAATCCCTCGACGCCGTTGAGTGCGATGCAGACATCGTAGCCGTTCGCGCGCAGCCGCAATCCCAACAGATCGAGCAGGTCGGATTCGTCATCGACGATGAGAATTTTTTTCTTCATGTGTGGTCCGTGGAAGTATCGCGCTGCAGCACATACTCCATGAGGTGATCGGCGTCCAATGCATCTTTGGGATAGAGCGCCGTGCGCAGCCGCAATTGCGGCGCAATCGGGAGCTCTTTGTGGGCGGCACAGACCTGATCGATGGCGCTGCGCAGGCGGTGTTGCATCGCGTCGATACCGTCGGTGCCCATGTTGGGCAGCACGATGAGCAATTGATCGGGTGCGATGAGAAAACAGTGATCACCTTTGCGCAACAGCGTGCGTCCCAGTTTTTCCTGCACGGCGGCCAACATATTGTGATGTCCAATTTCGCCCAGCGCGTGTCGCATACGGGCGCTGTTGGTGAACGTGACCGCAATAAGGGTGAGGGCGGTGTTCTGTTCGGCCACACTGTGGATGGCGTTGCCGAGCGTGGCTCGACAATCGGCGGCGACATCGTACGCCGGCAGGAGCAGATGAAACGTGGCGCCGTGCGACGGTGAACTCTCCACCCAGATTTTGCCTTCATGATGGTGCATAATTTCTTTACAGATGGCGAGGCCCAGGCCGGTGCCTTTGTAGCCCGCGCCACCTTGCGCGCGATGGAGCTGCTCAAACTTGTTGAACAGTTTTCCCTGCTCGTCCACGTCGATGCCGGGGCCATCGTCGATGATACTGAGTTGCACCCCGGTGCGGGCGGGTCGCGCGCGGATGGCAATTTTTTTGACCGCAAACCGGAGCGCATTGTTGAGTACATTGGTGAGGACCTGCGCAATGAGATCGCGGTCTGCAAAGACCTCGGGTAGCTGCGGTGTGCTGTCGCAGGTGAGCGTGATACCGCGCGCCGTGGCCTCGGCGCGAAAATCCTGGAGCGTATCCGTAATGAGGGCGGGCAGCGCCAGTTGCCCGCGCGCAATTTTTGCTTTGCCGGATTCGAGCCGCGAGAGATCGAGCAGGTCATTAATGATGCGTGTGAGCCGTGCAATATTGCGATTGGCCATTTTCACAATCTGCAGTTGCGGGGCCGATAGAGTGCCCACAATGCCATCTTCCAGATTGCTGATTGCCCCTTTAATAATCGTGAGTGGGGTGCGCAATTCGTGCGAGACGGTACTAATAAATTCGTCTTTCAGTTGTTCGAGGCGTTTGCGTTCCGTGATGTCGCTCGCATACATGCGCAACAAGTTGCGGGTCGGCGTGGTGGAAATGCTTTCCTCAAAAATGCGCGGTCCGTACGGAATCTCGCGCAGAAAGGCCTCGTGCGGTCGTCGTTGCAATGTGCTCCAGACGGCACTCATGTCGTGCAACATGGGATGCTTCACGCCTTGCTGCAACAAATCGGGAAAGGTGCGGCGCGCGGACGGATTCAGATACGTAATCGCGCCGCCATCGTTGACTTCCATGATCGGCACCGGATTCTGTTCGGGAAACGAGGCGAGATGCGCGAGTTCTCCTTCGGCGCGTTTGCGCTCGATGGCGTAGCGCATGATGCGCAGCCAGCCTTCGGTGTCGATCGTCCCTTTGACGAGATAATCCTGCGCGCCTTCGCGCACCGCCTCGAGCGCCAGCGCCTCGTTGTCCGCCTCGGTCACGACAATAATGGGAATGCCGGACGTACTCGATGTCAGACGCAGGATCGTTTCCAGACCCGTGCTGTCCGGCAAGGTCAGATTGGTGAAGATGACATCGACGACGTGCTCGCCGCAGCGGTCGATGCCCTCCGCCAGCGAACTCGCGTGCAAGACCTGCACGTGCAACGTCCCTTGCGGCAATTCGCCCAGGCCCTCGCAAATCTGCGTGGCGTGGAGCGTGTTGGGTTCCAGTAACAGCGCCGTGATCGCGGTGGAATCCATGAGAATTTATTTGCCGCCGTCGCCTGCGGCGGCCGCTGCGGCGCCGGTGCGCGCGGCGATGTCGTTGTCGATGAGATAGAGCCCGCGTCCTTCGGGGCCAACCAAGGCAATCATGTCGCAAATAGCTCGGAAACTGCCTTCCTCTTCCTGCTGCTCCGCGACATACCACTGCAAAAATAATTCGGTGCCGTAATCTTTTTGTTTGAGACACAAATCAATCAGTTCGTTGATGGCGGCGGTGACTTCCTCTTCTTTTTTGAGTGCGTATTCGAACGCGGCCAGAATCGATTTGTATTTCGCGGGTGGTGCGTCGCGCCCTGGCACCACGGCGGCCGCGCCAGCCGAGCTCACGTAGCGAAATAATTTCAGCAGGTGCACGCGCTCTTCATCGGCCTGCGCATAGAAAAAATTTGCACAGCCCGGCAATTTCGATTGCTCACACCACGCCGCCATCGCCAAATACATATCCGACGCCTGCCCCTCGCGCGCAATCTGCTCGTTTAACGCCTTCGTCATAGGTGCGCTTAACATGGGTGACTCCTTCGGTTCGTGATGCTTGATGAAGAGATGTTGTGCTCGATACGGCGGTGGGGGATTTGATGCAAGGAGAATTAGGCGCGCATGATGTCCATTGGTGTCGCAACCGCAATGTCTTTGAGATGTCGAAAATCGCGATCGAGGGTGACCAGTGTGAGGTGTTGCTGTTTTGCGACGTAGTATTGCAACGCATCATCGAAATCGAGCCGCCACTTGGATAGCGATGCGGCGATGAGCAATTCCTCCTGGGGCGTGGTGTCGTAGCGATACAGGTGGGGATGCTCGGAGAAAAAGCGGAGGAATCGCTGGAGCGATTCGCTGCGGTTTGGCGCGCCCATGAGAGCGGCGATGGCGTGGAGAGAAAAGGCCGTTGCGAAGCCCGGTCGCTCGGCGGAGAGCGCAGTCAGTAGTTGTTCGCACGCGACACTGTGCGTGCGATTGCGCAAGATTTCCAAAAAAATATTGGTGTCAAGCAAGTACATGTCACATGTCAGTCGATATTGTCGAAGGCCCGTTTGGCAAGGGTAGCCGAATCGACTTTGGAATGATTGTCTTTGAGACTGCCGCGCAATTGCTTTAATTGGCGGCGAACTTTGTTGGCGGTCTGTTGCGGGCTGGATTGTGCATAGAGCTGCTGTCGGGCGATGGTCCAGGCGCGCTGGAGCCACCACGACAGGGGCCGCTCGGTACGTTTGGCCAGTGCCCGCAGTTCGGCGGCAATAGGTTGTGGAAGTGAAATGCTGAATTTCATATGGGGCTCATTGTACTACTGGTAGTATTGGTGTCAATAGTGGCTTACACACGGGTCGTGTACATGGAAGCAACTTTATCACGGAGGGCTCTGCCCCCCAATTCGGTTGGCACAGCCGCTATTGCACTACCGCGCTGTTTGCCTTCAGCCACTGGCTGAAGTTTGCCAGCTTGCTCCCCCGACATCCCGGGGATCGCTGGACTGGCAAAGCCAGATCCAGCTCCCAAAATATTTACGAGGCCGCTGGCTGTGCGTTGGTGCAGATGCCGCACGAATTTGAGAATCCACAACAGGTGGCGGAGGTGTTGCTTGGTTTGGCGCAATTTGTTGGCTATGAAGATCACCGAGACCAACTGCTGGTTTGGTTGGGCAATGTATTCCGCACGGCTGGACTCTCCGTTCAGTCTGTCGCGCGAGTTAGCGCGGATAAGCGCCTCATAGTGAGTCGTTCAGCACAACCGCCACTCCAGTTACCTGAATTGCCATTTGCTGTTGCTGAACCAGAAAGTGCATCTCTGAGTGAGAGCGTGGAGTGTCGAAAATGGCGAGAGCCTGTGCGTTGCCTCTCAGATGGCACGTTGCTGCATCTGCTCGGTGCAACCCCAGAAATCGCTGCTTACGCGCACTTCGCAATTCGCTTTGGATTTGGTTGAGAATATCTGCCAATAACGATTGGGGGACAGTCCCCAATAAGTTAAGTGGTTGAAATCAAACTGCGGAAACAATCCCCATCGGCCCTTTGAAACCGAGGGTCAGAAAATCACGATCGAAGGTGGCGATGCGTGCGCCGTGATCGAGGGCGACGGCGGCGAGGATCGCGTCGGCGAGTGAGATTTTGGTCGTGCGCATTTTTTTTCGCGTGCGGTGGTAGAGGGCGGCGCCCTGTTGCAGATGCACGCGATCGGGATGCAGGAGTTCGATGGCGTCCAGTTCACGGATGATGGCGGTGAGTTCGGTGTGGTGCCGCAAGAACACCGCGCAGACCTCGGCGTATTGGAGCGGCAAAATCGCCAACGGGACCGATGGCAACGCCACGGCTGCCGCACGAGCGGTACCGGCGAGCCATTCGACGGCGAAACTGGAGTCAATCAAGATCATGATCGCGATCGATCTCTTTCAGCGTGGTTTGCAAGGAGCGCTGCGCGGACCGTTTGCCCAAACGCAAGCCGCCAAAACGAAATCCCGCCTTCTGCTGGCGATAGCGTTCCAATACCAACTCTTTCAATAATGCCGTTTTGGTTTTTCCCGTGCGGCGACACAACCAGTTCAGGTGTTTTTCAAAATCCGCATCGGTGTGAATATTGATAGCCATGCGCTACATGGTATGTAGCATTCGAGTGATTGTCAAGCGTGGGGGATTATTTGTGCCGATGTGCCGATGTTAGAGCCTGTTCAAGATCTGCTCACATCTGCCGCGCAGAGCAAGGGGGCGTGAGCGGTGGGGCACACGCCTCACGCTGGGCCAGCCAATGCTCCAATGGCTGGGGCTCACGTCAGTCTGTACCGCACAAGCCACCTGCTGGA
>OBEQ012390698.1_pt1 | contig 62371 bp, 54 predicted proteins | sample 1670901 | NCBI WGS metagenome assembly OBEQ01 (sample SAMEA104232315, study PRJEB22302) | groundwater metagenome | biome: forest; feature: aquifer; material: groundwater | place: USA | collected 2011-08-07 | depth 5.4 m
CCAAGGGGGGGGGCGGGAGGGGGGGGGCCGAAACCCCCTAGTCGGAAGGGCCGGGACTCGGGCCAGGGGGAGCCGCAAGGATCAAGGGGTTCGCTCGATGATGGCGAACAGCCGAGGAGCAGTTGCTCATGGTATTCTAGGAGGCGATCGAAGGGACAGGAGGTGAGGTGCAAGCTTAGGGCGGTGCCGCAGCGCCAGGCCCTTGTGGGTGGACTGATTGGGGCAGGACGGCCCTTGGAAGGAGCTGGACACATACCTTCCGCGGGCTCCCTGTCACGCCGACAAGGGTGACGAGGGAGGGGAACTCGGAACATCGGCGGGTGACCCTAGGCCTGGATCCAGGCCTGCACCAGCTCCAACGCCGGTTGGAGTGAAGGCAGCCGACAAACCCCGGAGGACAACTCCGGCCCAAAACGGCTGTCAGGATCAGGTCGCCAGTCAACGTTCGCATCGACTGGATCCGAGACCTTGTTGGTCACTGTCACGCAGATTTTCCAATTGACGACTAGGGTTTTCTCGCTCGGCTGACGAGCATTGGAGGATGCCATGTGCGGGATTATGGGGTACATCGGGTCCAAGGAGGCGTTGCCCGTTTTGCTCGAGGGACTTCGCCGACTCGAGTACCGCGGGTACGACTCGGCTGGTGTTGCGGTGTTAGTCAACGGGCATCTTGAGGTTCGCAAGGCCGCGGGCAAGCTCCTCCGGTTGCAAGAGATAGTCTCCCCCGATTTCGCACTGCGGGGGACGGCAGGGATGGGGCACACGCGGTGGGCCACGCACGGATTGCCAACCGATGAGAACGCGCATCCCCATGGTGACTGCACGGGGAATGTTGTGGTCATTCATAACGGGATCATTGAGAACTTCCTCGACTTGAAAGAGCAACTCCAGGCGCGCGGCCATCGCTTCCGTTCCGACACCGACACGGAAGTGCTCGCGCACCTCATCGAAGAGGAGCTGCGCGGGGACGCTGCCCAGGCAGGCCCGGACGCCCACCCGGGGAGCGTGGGCGGGACGGTCTCGCTCGAGGAGGCGGTACGCCGGGCAGTGGGCCAAGCGACCGGAGCGTACGCTGTCGTCGTCATGTGCAGTGATCAACCCGACCGGATCGTCGCGGTGCGGCAGATAAGTCCGCTCATTATTGGTCTGGGGAAGGGCGAAACTATTCTCGCTTCTGATATCCCGGCCCTCCTTCCCTACACCCGCGATATCATGGTTATCGAAGACGGTGAGATGGCGGTCTTGACCGCCGCGGGGGCGACCATCCAGGGATTGGACGGGACCCGCGTGTCGCGGCCGGTGCTCCACATCACATGGACGGCGGAAATGGCAGAGAAGGGCGGGTACCCGCATTTCATGCTCAAGGAGATCCATGAACAACCGCAGGCCTTGCAGGACACGATGATGGGGCGGTTGGATGCCGACGGCCGCGTCGAACTCGACGGCGTCAACTATTCCACCGCGTTTGCGCAACAGCTGCAGAAGATCTGGATCACCGCCTGCGGGACAGCCTACCACGCGGGGCTCGTCGGCCGGTGGCTGCTTGAGCATGCCGCACACATTCCCGTGGAAGCCGACTTAGCCTCCGAGCTCCGGTATCGCGATCCGCTGGTCGGTCCAGACTCCCTCGTGGTTGCGATCAGCCAGTCCGGGGAGACGGCTGATACGCTGGGAGCGGTCCGCGAGATGCGGAGGCGAGGGGCGCGGATCCTGGCTATCACGAATGTCATCGGCAGTACGTTAAGCCGCGAAGCGGACGACGTCCTCTTCATCCGGGCCGGACCCGAGGTCGCGGTCGCGAGCAGCAAGGCATACCTCTCAATGCTGATGGCCTTGCATATGCTCGCACTGGACCTCGGCCTGCGGCGTGGAGAGATCTCGCGGGATCACGCCACCAAGACGATCCAGGGGCTGAAGGCTCTTCCAGCGAAGGCCCAGGAGGTCCTTCGTCATGAGGGGGAGATCGCTGCCCTCGGCGAGCGGCTTGCCGACAGGGAGCACATGTTCTTCATTGGGCGCGGGCTCGACTATGCTGTGGCGATGGAAGGTTCGCTGAAACTAAAAGAGATCTCCTATGTGCATTCCGAGGCCTTGGCGGCGGGGGAGCTGAAGCACGGGACCTTGGCGCTCATCACCGATGGGGTACCGGTGTTCGCGCTCATCACACAGCGACCGGTACACGGAAAAATGCTCTCCAGCATCCTCGAAGTGAAAACTCGGGGGGGCGAGGTGATCGCCATCGCGCGCGAGCGAGATGCTGATATCGGGAAGCATGCGGGTACGATCATTCGGATTCCTGAAGTGGACGATGCACTTGCCCCGTTGCTCGCGATCATCCCGCTGCAAGTGTTCGCCTACCATGTGGCGCGGGCGAGGGGGAATGACATCGACCAACCGAGGAATCTCGCGAAAAGCGTGACTGTGGAGTGACACGTGTGGTAGGTTAGAGACCGCTTAGATAATCGGCAACAGCCGAGGTGCGCATCCGATGATTGATGACGAGTTGATGAAGGTCCTCGCTTGTCCGCTCGACAAAGCCCCCGTGAGGCTCCAAGGGGACCGGATTGTGTGCACGCAGTGCGGGCGCCGGTACCCGATTCGAGATGGAATCCCAGTCATGCTCATTGACGAGGCAGAACTCCCCAGTCGTTAGGTCCTCCTGAGCGTTACATCCACAGACACCACCCCATAGGGCGCTGAACGGAGAGGCCCATTGAGTCGGCCTATCTGTGCGCTGCCTTTGCTAAAAGGTTTATAATCATCAACTATCTGATATGCTATAAAAAAGCAAGGACTACATGATGCAAAAGGGCATCGAATCAGCTAAAGTGGGTAAAAGCTCGATAGTGCGGGCACATTACAGGGTGGAGGTGGCATTCAAATGAGAATCGCATTGACCGGGTTGATTATCGTTGCCATTCTCGGGGGGTTGGGACTTCTCATCCCTGCTTCCACGAGTGTGGGCGTTCCGTCTATGAAGGTGGCGGGGGATATTGGGCCTGGAGAGAACCCCCACTAGTTCAGGATCTAGCGGTCGGTAGGCAAGGTAGTTGCCTTCCGGTCATGTACCGGAGGGAAATGCATTTTCACCTGCCGTCCCTCGGCCTCGAGGGACGGCAGCTTCCGTTCTTGCCTTCGGGCTGAGGCCTCCTTTGGAGCAGCGTGGTCTCGTCTGCGCTCTCTCCTGGCGGTGGCTCGCCCGAATCGACCGTTGGCATACTCCGTTGTGCGCTGTACCCCTCAGCCAGCGCCCAGCGTCGTCGAGCTGAGTCGTCACAAGCGAAACGAGCCTCCTAAATTGTGCTGCATCTTTTGGACTAGTCTTCACCGTCTGGGTGTAATGTCGGCATCGGGGCAGGAATCGACCGCGGTCATGTAGCACTAACCCAATGCCACATCGGTCAAAATCACCCCTGGCAGCTGTCGGAGGTTTCTATGGCGCTCGGAGCACGTATAAGGCAGTTACGGCAAAGCCGTGGTCTAACGCAATCCCAATTAGGTGGTTCTAACCTCTCCAAGAGCTTCATCAGCTTGCTTGAGAAAGACCACACTCGGCCCTCGGTCGAGACGTTGGTCTTAATTGCGCAGCGCCTCAGCACCTCAGTCGATGGCCTGCTGGGACAGGAGGGACACATCCCCGAGTTGGTCGCGACGGGCGTTTTGACCATGAGTGCGCAATTGATTCGCAACCGCGACTTTGCCCGCGCGTCGACGATGATCGCGTTCGCGGAGTTCCTCGCCTCTGCGTACCACCTCGAAGAGGCGATGCGAGAGCACCAGCTGCAAACGGCCAAGCTCGCCTTCGAGCACGACGCGTTCGACGATGCGTGGACGACGCTTCAAACCGTCCGGGATGCGAGTGACCGGGCGAAGGACGTCTGGCGGACGGGGCGCGCCCTCCTCTTGATGGGCTGGGTGAAGGTTCGACAGCGCGAGTTCCCGGAGGCCGGGAAGTTGTTCGAGAGTGCCTTGGGCGCGCTTCGCAAGGCGCGCGCGGGTCGGGACCCAGCCCGGGTGGAGGCGCTCATTGGGCTCGGACTGACGTTGTTCCGTGGGGACAAGTATGCCGTGTCGATCCGTCGGTACGAGGAGGCGGCCCATTCGGAAGTGGCGATTCATGATCCCGTCCTGCGGGGGCGAGCGTGGTGGGGGATGGGGATGGCGCAGCGGAAGCTGGGTGACGCCGACGCGGCCCGCGAGTCGCTCCTGAAAGCCAAAGATGCGTTCGAGTCCGCCGAGGAACTCACCGACATGATGCGAGTCCTCCACAACCTCGGTCAACTTCTGTTCTATGAGGGACGCGGCAAGGAAGCGCTCCGCTACTTCCACCAGGCTCTCCGCGTGATGGAGCGGCTTGAGCGCCAGTCCGACCGCGCCTCGATCCTAACGGAGATCGCGCGTGTGTACTTGAGCCTCGGCAATCTCGCAGACGCCGAACACTTCATCAGCCAGGCATTAGAACTCGCGCAGCGTATCGGGGAGCCGGTCGAAACGGCTGAAGCGCAAGTGATCCTCGCTCGTCTCCACAGTCTCAACAAGGATGACCCAGCGGCGATCACCGCCCTCAAAGCGGCCGTTAATACCTTCCAGGCGCGGGGGATGCCGCTGAAGATGGCGGAAGCCGCACGAGAACTCGGGTTGATCCTCCGGACACATGGTGCGCACGCAGAGGCTGCAGACTACCTTGCGCTCGCGGCAACCGTGCGCATAGAACATCCATCGAAGCTGACTCCTGCCGGTGAGCTCTCGGAAGTGTAGGAGGCCATCCCTGGCCGCCTGTAGATGATGATCCACGGCGTGGGAGTCGACATCGTTGAGATCCGCCGACTAGAGCAGGCCCTCGAGCGCTGGGGCGAGACGTTTGTCGCGCGGGTGTTCACTGCGGCCGAGCAGGACCGCGCCCGTCGGGTGCGTGTCCGAACGCAACGCTTGGCCGCCCGCTTTGCCGCCAAGGAAGCGGTGATGAAAGCGTTGGGCTTGGGGTGGCGAACGATGGCATGGAGGGAAATTGAAATCCTCAACGACCCGCTCGGCAAGCCCGCGGTCACCTTGCATGGGAGTGCTCGTCGGGTGGCCACGCAGCACGGGATCGTGCAGGTCCACGTGTCTCTCTCCCACACTCATGACATGGCGTGCGCGACCGCGATCGCCATGACCTCCCCGCCCGCGGCTCCCCGGGAGGAATGAGCCCGATCACCAGAGAAAATCGGGCACACGTTTTCCTCGCTGACCGACCGTACCCGCAGACGTCCTACATGCGGCGATTCGTCGACCGTACCGCGTTTCGAACCGCGGCACCAGCGGTTTACGAGTGAGGTGCGGAAGTCAGTGAGCCTTTCCCCCGCTCGTCGCGTCTACTTGACGGGGTGCCCGACGGAGCTCCCGCGCCCCCACGGAGGAAGTCGTGCATGAAGGGTTTGGTGCTTGCCGCTCAATGGGACCCGAGACCGGACTACACGGTCAATGCCTTCGAGCGTGCGACCGGGAAGGCGATTACCGGTAGTAGCGTGTGGCGAAAGCCACGTCTCTCCTTGGAAACCCTCGCTGAACCGCAAGTGGGAGCCAAGGATGTTCTCATCAAACCGCGCGCGTGCGGCGTCTGCGGTTCTGATGTCCACTTCTACGAAACCGACGAGCAAGGCTACATCCTCTACCCTGGGCTGACGAAGTTCCCCGTGGTGATTGGGCACGAGTTCTCCGGAGAAGTGGTGGAGGTTGGAGCAGAAGTCCGCGACCTGCGGAAAGGAGACATGGTCACCGCGGAGGAGATGATTTGGTGTGGGGAGTGCATCCCGTGCCGGAATGGGTACCCCAATCAGTGTGAGCGCCTCGAAGAGATCGGGTTCACCATCCATGGCGCGCAGGCCGAGCTGATCTCGGTGGGCGCGAAGTTTTGCTGGAAGATCACCGCGCTCGCCGAACACTATGGGAATCCGGAACGGGCGTATGAGGCGGGGGCGCTCTGTGAACCCACCAGCGTCGCCTACAACGCGATGTTCACCCGCGCGGAGGGGTTTCGTCCGGGCGGATATGTGACCGTCTTCGGCACGGGACCCATAGGGTTTGCCGCGATCGCTCTCGCGCGCGCTGCTGGGGCAGGGAAAATTATCGCCTTTGAAATCTCCCCGCTCCGTCAGGAGCTCGCCCGCCGCGTGGGCGCGGATACCGTCCTCGATCCCGTCGCACTCCAGCGCCAGGGCACGTCTCCTCGCACCGCGATCCTCGAGTTGACCGGTGGCGAGGGCGCGGCGATGCACATTGAAGCGGCGGGCGCGCCCACGCGCACGATTCCTGAAATGGAGGGTTCGTTGGCGATCGGCGGCAAGGTCGTGATGATCGGTCGCGCCGCCGAGCGGGCGCCGATCTACTTGGAGCATTTCCAAACGCACGCCGGCCAGATCTACGGGGCGCAGGGACATTCCGGATATGGAAACTTCCCCTCGGTGATCCGCCTTATGGCGGCGGGGCGAATCGACCTGACGCCGATTATCACCAGCCGATTTCCGCTCAGTCAAGGTGTGGAGGCGGTAGGCCAGGCGACGCGACGTCAGGACGGCAAGATAATGGTTCGGTCGTAGGCGGCAGCAAATGCGAGTGTTCCCGGTCGCCAAGCGTTCTCGTCGACCCGGGTCGGCACGTGACCAAATGAGGGTGGTTCCAGAGGGGGCTGAGGGGCCGGCTACCGAATTCCTCAGCGTGTCCATCTCTTGTACCATCGCACCGCTCTCACGGCAACGACGTGGGTGGGGTTGTGGGCGAGAAGGTGTGGGGACGGCGTGATAACCCCTCGATTGGGACTCAATGGAGCGACGACAGGGTCGGCCGATCTCCTCACGGACATCCGCGTGGCGCACGAAGCTGGCTTCGAGGCAGTGGAGATCCGTGACACGAAACTCGCGGCTTACCTCAAGGGCGGAGGCGCGCTGTACACCTTGCGACGGACGCTCTCCGACGTGGGACTCGAGGCGGCGAGCCTCAACGCTCTTGAGCAAGCAACGCTTGTCGCCGGGGAGGTGCGGACGACCGTGCTCCGGCGGTGTCGCACGCTGTGCGAGTGGGCCTCCGGGGTCGGGTGTCCGTATGTCATTGTCGTCCCCAGTCTCACCGAGGGAACTCCGACGCGCGGGGGGAGCCGGACGGTCTTCGATGAGTCGACCATCGTCACCCAAACGGTGGCCGCGCTGCGCGCCATGGCGGAAGTTGCCCGCCCGTTTCAGGTGAAGATCGGGTTTGAATTCCTGGGATTTGCCAACTGTTCGGTACGCACACTCAGTCGGGCCCGAAGGGTCGTCGAGGCCACCAAGGACCCGAACGTCGGGTTGGTCATCGATGCGTTCCACTTCTACATCGGCGGCTCGACGTGGGAGATGTTGGAAGGGTTAGACCCGGCCCAGCTGTTCATCGTGCACCTCGACGACGCGGAAAGACGCCCGCGGGGTGAGTTGACCGACGCACACCGGCTCTTGCCGGGCGAAGGCGTGATCCCGTTGCGGGATCTGATCCGGCGGCTCCAGAAAATCGGGTTTGGGGGAGTCTATTCAGTGGAGCTTTTCCGACCCGAATACTGGAAGCGGGATCCGCTGGAGCTTGCGCGTGCCGCGCACCAGAAGATGGAGGCGCTCTTTGTGGGCGCGTGATGCGTCTGTTGGTGCCTCAATTGAGAGCTCCTGCGGTTGCGAGAAGGGTCCCCACGCAACTGCAGAGCGACGGACCAGGACGTATCGCGTCCAGGGACGAGGGGGCAAAGTCACCACTGCTGCCGTCGCCTGACAAGTGCTCTCTTCTCCCCCGAGGGTTCAACGTCCCCACTGCAGAACCTCGGTGACCGTCGCATCTAGCGGACGATCGGCAACCGCTTGCCCCCCCACACAAGAGCGCACACGACGCTCCGCGGGGATACCGGCGTTTCTCATTCCCGCGTAGTTTCAATGCGCGGAGAGATTGCTGAGGCGGCGTGAGCGCGACCGGGACACCCGACGCGAAGTCAGAGCCTGTGACGGAGTAGACGCGATGACAGTGAAGGTGGGAGTCCTCGGAGCAGGGTTCATTGGACGGTTGCATGCGCTCAACCTCCGATCTGATGACCGGGTCGAGCTGGTCGGGATCGCCGACGTGCTCCCGCACGCTCGGGAGAAGCTCGCAGCCGAAGTCGGGACCAAGCCGCTTCCGTCATTAGAGGCGGTGCTGGATCAAGGGATCGATGCACTCTACGTAGCGACCCCGAATACCCAGCACCTCGTCCCTGTCCTCCGGGCACTTGAGGCAGGCGTGCATGTCTTCTCGGAGAAACCGATGGCGACTTCCTTGAAGGACGCGTGGACCATTCGGGCTGCCGCCGGGCGAGCCCAGGGGGTGTACCAACTGGGGTTCAACCGCCGGTTCGCGCAGGTCTACCAGTTCGCCAAAGCGGTGATCGACGAAGCGCGCATTCGGCCGTTCGTCGCGCAGATGAAGCATAACCGGGGCGACCTGAAACAACCGCCATGGACGGGCGATCAGACCTTCACCGGAGGGTTCCTCTACGAGACTCCGGTGCACCTCTTCGACGTGGCCCGGTTCCTCTTTGGAGAGGTGCGGGAGATTTCCGGCTTGGCTCGCCAAAGCGTCTACCCTGAACTCGATGGGTTCACCGTGCTACTCCGGTTCGCCAGCGGTTTGATTGGGTCGCTCACGTCGGTCGCTCATACGAGTTGGCTGTTCCCCTACGAGCGCGTGGAGATCTATGGAGATCATCAGACGGTTGTGACTGAAGAGTTGGAGCGAGCGTGGTTCAGTCCCGGGATTCGCGATCGTGTGGAGGTCATCGATTGCTTCCAGATGCCCTTCGAGCGTAAGTGGGGCTACGTGACCGAGGACCGGTCGTTCATCGATGCTGTCTTGGGCACTCACCCCCCCGTGGTCACGGCTGAGGATGGGTACCGAGCAACGGAACTGGTGGAAGCCTGCTATCGGGCCGTCCGCTCCGACCCCCCTGTACGGCTACCCCTTGAGGAGCCGTCATAGCCATGAACGTCCGGTTGCTCGCGGTTGACTTGGATGGGACATTGCTGACTTCCACGCGGGCAGTGCCCCCGCGGGTTGTGGGCGCCATCGCGGCTGCGCAGGCCCGCGGTGTGCGCGTGACGGTGGCGACCGGTCGGATTTGGCCCTCGGCGGAGCCGTATATCCGTGCGGCCGGCGCGGATTCCCCGGCGATTCTGTATAACGGAGGAATGGTGTACGACTTCCACACCAGGGCCGTCCTTCGCCAGGTCCCGTTGGCTTACGAGCATGCCCGCGTCGTCCTCGAGCTCTTGCGTGCGTTTCCCCAAGTGCAGCCCCACCTTTATGTGGGTGATAAGGTCTTCGTTGGGCGAGCCAACACGCTCACCGACCGCTACCGGCGGAAGAACGGGGTTCCGGTGATCGAAGTCGGTGACCTCCTTGCGTTCCTACCCCCTGAGCCGATGAAGATCCTCATTGTGGGCGAACGGCCAGACCTCGTCGCCGTGCACGATGCGATCGCCGCGCTACACCTGCAGATCAACACCGTCTTTTCGGAAGAGACCTACCTCGAGGTGCTCCCGCTGGGCAGCTCCAAGGGCGCGGCGTTGGCATTCGTGGCGCAGTTGTTGAACATTTCTCCCTCAGCAGTGGTGGCCATTGGCGACAACCTCAACGATCTCGAGATGCTCCAGTTCGCCGGCGTGGGTGTGGCGATGGCGAATGCGGATGAATCACTCCGCCGTCATGCGCAGTATCTTACACGCACAAACGATGAGGAAGGAGTACGGGCGGTCATCGAGCGCTTCATTCTCGACGACGATTCCGAAACTGCCCCGCGGAGCGCGGGACAAAGGAGGAGTGACGATGGGTAGGATCCCTTTCTTGGCTTGCTGGTTGCTCATCAGTGTGTTGGTGATTAGTACCGGGGTTGGCGCCCAATCAGGCAAGGTCGTCATCTATTCCGCGCTGGATTCGACAGTGACGACCGAAGTGCTCAAGGCGTTTGAGCGGCAGTCAGGTTTGAAGACGGAAGCCTTAACGCTCGCAGCGGCCGGCACGCTAGCAACTCGAATCCGCGCGGAGAGCGCCCGCCCACAGGCGGACATCTTCCTCGGCGGTTCGGTGGATTTCCACGCACCTCTCGCCAAAGACGGCCTGCTGGTGCCCTATCTTTCACCGCGGTTGGCTGAGGCGAAGTTGGCGAAAGAGTTCTATGATCCAGCAGGGTCCTGGTATGGGTGGTACATCGGGGCGTTGGGGATCATGTACAACCGCACCCGGTTTGAGAAGGAAGTTGCCCCCACGGGGGTCAAGGCTCCCGCGAACTGGGACGATCTCCTGAACCCCGCCTACAAAGGCCAGATCGTGCTCCCGAGCCCAATCACCACAGGCGGAGGCTTCATCTTCATGGCGACGCAGATCTTTCGGTTGGGGAACGAGGACCGGGCTTTTGCCTGGCTGAAGCAGCTCGCCGCCAACGCGACCTTCACCCCCACGGCGCCCGCGCCGATCACACTCGTGTCACGAGGGGAAGCACTCGTGGGGATGAACTGGGGCCACGACATTCGCGCGATGGCCATCAATCAGGGCTTTCCGGTTGAGTTGGTCTTCCCGCCGGACACAGCGACAGAGTTAGGCGCGGCGTCGATCATCAAGGGCGGGCCGAACCCGCAGGGGGCGCAGCAGTTCATCGATTTCATGCTCGGTCGCCTGCCTCAAGATATCAACGCGAAATTCGGGTTGCGGTACCCGACCCGTCCGGATGCGCCGGTGCCGCTGGGGATGCCGGCACTGTCGACGCTGCGATTCGTGAAGTACGATCGGCAGTGGGCGATCGACAACATGATGCGACTGCGGGATCGGTGGCAGCGAGAGATTGGAAAATAAGCGCGGCCTTCCGCCCGGGGAAGCTGCGCCATGCGGGGGCCCCTTGCGCTCGAGGGGCCCCCATGTCCACGAAGCGGCCGGACACCAATAGTCGTAGATGCGAACGCTTGCGGCGGTGTGGGCAGCGATGCTGAGTAGACGGATCAAAGATCCAGGGTTGTTGGTCGCGTTCGTGGCTACCGCGGCAATCCTGCTGAGTTTCGTCTTGTACCCGACCGTGCGGGTCATCACGTTTCCACGTTTCGCTGAGTACCTCGCAGTGTCCCAGAACAGCCGCTGGCTCGCGGCGATGCGCAACAGCCTCATGATGATGGTGCTTTCGACTGGGTCGGCGACTTTGGTCGGTTTCCTCTATGCGTATGCGACAAGTCGCGAGGACTTGCCTGGGCGAAAGGTGTTCCAGAGTCTCGCGCTGTTACCCCTCTTTGCTCCTCCGTTCATGATCGCGTTCGCGTACATTCTGCTCTTCGGACGGCAAGGTCTCATCACGCATACAGTATTGGGGTTGAACGTGAACATCTTCGGTTGGCCCGGCCTCTGGCTCGTCCAGACGGTCGCGTTTTTCCCGTTTGCTGCGCTCATTATCGGGCAGGTGTTGGAGAGCATCAACCCAACTTTGGAGTACGCCGCACGGGACCTGGGGGCGAACGAGCGGACCTTGTTCCGGACGATCACCTTTCCGATGGCGCGCCCAGGAGTCGCCGCCGCGATGCTCTTGGTCGCGATCTCTGTTCTCGCAGATTTCGGGAACGCCGCCGTGATTGCGGGGAATGTCCCCCTCCTTGCGACGGAAGCGTGGTACCGGATCGAGGGCCTCGCCGATATAAGTGGGGCGGCGCTTGTGGTCAGTTTGCTCATTGTGCCAACGGTCGGGCTCTTCGTTTTGGAGCGCCTGTGGGTGGGCCGTCGGCTCTACACGGCCATTACGGGCCGGGGCTCGCGCCTCACCCGGCCGCCGACCCCTCCCATCCTCCGGTGGACACTCCTAGCGTGTTGTAGCTTTGTTGCGGTCTTTGTGTTGCTCGTCTATGTTGCAGTGCTCGCGGGAGGTTTCACGCGCACGTGGGGCTACAACTGGTCGCTGACCTTCGACCACTGGGCGCTCGCGATCGCGCAAGGTGGCGCGCACCTCGTCAACAGCGTGAAAGTGGGCATCGCAAGTGCCTTGCTGACCAGCGTGATTGCATTGGTCGCAGCCTACCTGACCTCGCGCCGAGCCTTTGCGTTTGAACGAGTGCTCGATTTTCTTGCCGTGCTCCCGGCCGCGCTGCCGGGCGTGTTCATCGGCGTCGGTTTCCTGCTCGCCTTCAACCAACCCCCGTTGGTTCTAGTCGGGACCCCGTGGATCCTTATCCTCGCGTTGACTTTTTGGCATATCCCCTTTGGGTACCAAGCGGCCGTCGCCGCCCTCAAGCAGATCGATCGGTCGATCGAGGAAGCGGCCAGCGACCTTGGCGCGAGCGGCCTTCGCGTGCTGTGGGACGTCTACTTCCCCTTGCTTCGGGGTCCATTCCTCGCTTCATTCGTCACATCGTTCGTGCGGGCGGTGACCAACCTCAGCATCGTCGTCTTCCTCGTCACACCCCGGAACCTGGTCGCGACCTTCACGATTCTCTCGATGATCGGGGGCGGGTTCTGGGGAGCTGCGGCCGCCTTGACCACCGCGCTGCTGGGGTTGACCTTTCTCGCGGTAGGAGTGGCGCGCGTGGCTGTGGGGCGAGGATTCCGCGGGCTTCCCGCAGGGTAGCGATGGCAGAAGTCCGCCTCGTGACCGTAACCAAGCGCTTTGGCGGGAGTCTCGCCGTTGACCGCATCTCGTTCGAAGTCCCGGAGGGCGGTTTCATGACCCTGCTGGGCCCCAGTGGGTGCGGGAAGACGACGACGTTGCGGATGGTCGCAGGATTCTATCCCCCCGACGCCGGTGACATTTTCATCGGGGCCTCGCGCGTCAACGAGCTGCCGCCATACCGGCGGCACACAGCGATGGTGTTCCAAGAGTACGCGTTATTCCCGCACATGACCGTGCACGAAAACGTCGCCTATGGCCTCCGCCGCCGTGGCGTGCCGAATCCTGAGCTCCTCCGACGGGTCGAGGCGACCTTCACTCTGGTAGGGTTGGTCGGTGCGGACAGGAAGTTTCCGGCGCAGCTCTCAGGAGGGCAGCAGCAGCGTGTGGCGCTTGCGCGCGCGCTCGTGGTGGAACCCGAAGTGCTCTTGCTTGACGAGCCGCTCTCGAACCTCGACGCCAAGCTCCGCGTACGAGTCCGTGCCGAGATTCGAGAGCTCCAGCAGCGTCTAGGAAAGACCACTCTCTACGTCACCCACGACCAGGAGGAAGCGTTGTCGATCTCTGACCATATCGCCGTCATGAACCAGGGCCGGATCTTGCAGATCGGGACCCCGCAGGAGATCTACCATCGGCCGACCCACCGGTTTGTCGCCGACTTTGTCGGGCTCGCGAATTTCGTGGACGCGGAGATGGTCGCCCCCGGCCGCGTCCGCGCGGGCGCAGTGGAGTTAGCCGTCAACGGAGATCGGCCCGTCGGGAGCCAGGTGGTGCTCCTGGTACGGCCCGAGGCCATTCGCCTCGCGCCGCGGCCCCCCCAAACTGCAGAGAACCTCGTGCCGGGACGCATCACCCGGATGAGCTTTCTGGGGACTCTAGGGCGCTACTGGGTGGACGTGGACGGGAAGGAGTGGATCGTCGACGTCCCCGCGCCCGGGGAGGGCGTACTGCATGGTGCAGTCTCCTTGATGATTGCAAAGGAGGGAATTCATCTCTTGTCACCACGAGAGCGAACATAAGAGGGAGGCGCATGGCGAAACCCAAAGCGAAAGCGCGGCGAAAATCGACCTGGCAGCTCCCGCCCCCCGGGGGCCATATGGACAAGCGAACCGGGATCTACCTGCAAACAATGACGATGCGTGACATCGAGGAGCGCCAGAAGACCAATGACATCCTCATCGTGCCCCTGGGCGCGACCGAGGCGCACGGTCCGAACGCCCCGATCGGCGAAGACATTTTCCTCGTCACGCGGATGGCAGAAGCCGTTGCGGAACGCACAGGCTGTACGGTCTCGGAACCCCTATGGTGGGGATCGCACCCATACCACCACCTGGGGATGCCAAGTACCGTGGTCATTCCAGAGGACGTGTTCACCGCGTTCTTGCGCGCAATGATCGCCGGGTTCTGGAATATGGGTTTCCGCAAACAGATCCTGCTCAATGGCCACGGCCAAGAATACGTTATCCCAACCGCGATCCACCAGTTTGGCAAGCGCTACCGGGTACCGGCCCTGATCGTGAACCTGAACTGGTATCATGCGGTCCAAGAGCACTTCAAGCTGAAGGCGGATGGGGGGCCATATGAGACTCCGTTCATCCACGCCGATGAGGTAGAGTCCAGTTGGTGTTTGGCGTTGTTCCCTGAACTGATGAAGCAGGAGTGGGCAGTGGACAACTCTCCGTTCGGGTTTCTGCCGGATGGGCACGTGGACAAAGCGGGGAACCTGCTCCACCGACCGATCAACTGGTACGGGCACGTGGGAGCCGGTCCTATTGAGGTAAAGGCGTATCCCGAGGGGGTAGTCGGGAAACCGACGCTCGCGCGGGCGGACAAGGCCGTCCCTGGGGTCGAGGCCCTGCTCACCTACATGGAGAAGCTGGTCACGGATATCCTTGCGACGTTCCCCCCAGGGAAGTTACCCCCTCTTGAGCTGATTACCGAGCGAGAGAAAGAAGAGGTCGACGCGCTGTTGAAGGGGCCGGTGCGGGGGGGGAAGAGCATCTACACTCTGGGCTGGCCTCCGTAGTGGGCGGCGATTCGTATCGACATTGACAGCGCGGCACTCGTCACGGTTGAACGGCAGAGCAGTCCGAGAAGGTGTGGCCGCAAGGCCATTCCGTTCAGTCGGCTCTACTGACGGTTCAGAGCCAGAAGGGTCCGGCATTGATGCAGCTCAGTCTCGTCATTTCGATCGCCGAGACGTCCTTCGAGGCCGTGGCGATGCGCGGCGATTGGCGTGCGAGCATTCGCACTGCGGGCGCCCTTGGCTTCGATGGGGTCGAACTGGCGGTTCGGGATCCGGGCCACGTCGACGTGGCAGCTGTGGTGCGGGCGGCTCACGACGCGGGGGTGGCGATAGCAGCGATCGGTACCGGGCAGGCGTTTCTGCAGGAGGGGTTGACCCTGACTAGCGAAGATCCACAGATACGCCAGAGGGCGATCGAACGGATCGAGCACCAGCTGGTCTTCGCGGCGGCGTTTGGGGCCCCCGTCATCATCGGGCTCATGTGTGGACGCTTGGGTGGCGGGCGGCCCGCCACCGATGAGCGGCTTGTGGGATCCTTGGAGCAGCTCCTCCCCCCTGCGGAGCGGGTCGGGGTCCGCCTGTTGGTGGAACCGATCAATCGGTACGAGACAGACTACCTCACGACCATGGACCAGGTCCTCTCCGTGATCGATCGCGTGAACTCGCCCGCCCTCGGTGTGGTGGCGGACACCTTTCACATGAACATTGAAGAGACTTCGATCGAACACGCCCTGCGCTGCGGAGCGTCCCGGCTCGGTCATGTGCATGTCGCGGACAGTAACCGTCACGCCCCAGGATGGGGGCACCTTGATTTCGCGAGCATCCTAGCAGTGCTCAAGGAGGTGGGGTATCGCGGATACTTGTCGGCGGAAATCCTTCCACACCCTGAACCGACCGGGGCGGCGGCGCAGACCCTCCAGTATCTGCGCCAGTTGGTTGGACAACATTGGGATCCAAGTGCACTCAACGTCAAGAGCAAGGAGCGGAAACCATGAAACGAGTTCTCGCATGCGTAGTCGGACTAGTCCTGGCGACCCTCAGCGGGGTGTCTGCCGCACCTGCCGGCAAAGTGACCGTGCTGTGCAGCCCGAACCCTGCGTGGTGTGACGCGGTCAAGGCCGAGTTTCCCAAGGCGACGGGGATCGGGGTGGATTTCGTCCGCCTGAGTTCGGGCGAAGCCCTAGCGCGGTTGCGTGCCGAACGGCAGAACCCCTCATTTGACGTCTGGTTTGGCGGAACCGGCGACCCGCATATCGTGGCCAACGAGAACGGGTTGACGGAGTTCTACCAGCCGAAGGCCTGGGCCGATGTGCGCCCGGAACTCCGCCAAGCGGTGGCGGGGAAGTACATTCCGCTCTACGCGGGCATTCTCGGGTGGGCCCTCAACGATCGACTGCTGAAGGAAAAGGGGCTCCCGGCGCCACGCACGTGGCGGGACCTGGCAGATCCCCGGTATCGCGGGCTGATCGCGTACCCGAACCCGAACACGTCGGGGACCGCGTACACCATGATCGCGACAATCGTGCAGATCTACGGCGAGAAGGAGGGATTTGACCTCCTCAAGCGGATCCACAAGAACGTGACTGAGTATACACGCAGCGGAGCTGCGCCGGGCCAGCTAGCGGGACGTGGAGAAGTCGCGATCGGGATCACCTTCATCCACGACGCGGTCGATCAGCTCCTGAAAGGCTTCCCGATCAGCTATGGTGCCCCGTCCGATGGCACCGGGTATGAGATCGGCGGGCTCAGTCTCGTGAAGGCTACGCCGAACCGGGCGAACGCGATCGCATTCATTGACTGGGCGCTGACGCCAGAGGCACAGCAGCTTGCAGCCGCCCAGGGTGAGTCGTATCAGATTCCATCGAATGGCAAAACGTCCATCCCGAGGATCGCCCCCCGCTTCCAAGATTTCAAAGTGATCCAATACGACTTCCTCAAGTACGGGAGCGATGCGGTCCGGGAAAGCCTCGTGAAGAAGTGGACGGCGGAGGTGTTCCCGCTGCCGAAGTAGCACACGGGTCTGGGCGACTAGGTGCAAAGTGCCGATATCCCTGGTGCGGTCCCGTCGAGAGAGGTGTGATGGCGCAGGCTGTGGCGGCGGTGCGGGTCAAGCCTCCTAATCTCACCTTACTGGTGTGGGGCGGGATCACCTTCCTTGGCGCCCTGGTCCTTCCCTGGGCTCGGCCCGGGCGGACGCTCGTAACGTTTGTGCCGGAGAGCACCGGGCTCCTGTTGATGCAACACTCATCCGTGATTGCGGCCACCGTGGTGTGCGCGGTGGCCGCGATGCTGCTTGGCGTGCTCCCCCGTCCCAACCTCGAGCGTGGCCGGGGTGCGATGCTGTTCGGCGCCCTGGGGACCGTGCTCTCGAGCCTCTACCTGTTCGAGGCGGGTCGGCCATTCAGCGGCGCCGTTGTGGTCGCGATCTTGGGATTTCTCGCCATCCTCGGGGTCGGCTTGTCGTTGTCGGGCACCGTGCATGCGGACGGGTTCCTCGCGGCGAGCATTCTCTGGATGACGGCATTCGTTGTGGTGTTCATCTTGTTCCCTCTGTGGTCGGTGCTCATCGCGAGCATCGTCGTCAAGGGTCGGTTCACGCTGGCGGTCATTGCGGAAACGCTCCAATCTCCCGGATTCTTCTTGCTCCGGCCTCCAGGAGGCCCGAGCAACCCGCTCGCGATCGCAATGGGGCTAGGTCTACTCAGTGGTCTCGCTGTGAGCGGTGTCCAGCTGCGGGCCCGTCGGGGGTGGCAAGCGCAGGGCTGGGGTGCCGCTGTCGGAGTGGTGGTTGTGGTCTTGACCATCCTGACCTTGGGGTTCGGGGCGCTTCGGAACAGCATCTTGCTCGCGATCATCGTCGGCGGTGCGTCAACCCTGCTTGGGTTTCTCTTTGCCCTCCTGGAAGCCCGGTCCCGGCTCCCCACGCGCCGGTTACTGGGGGCTTTTTCCATCCTCCCGATTATCACGCCGCCTTTCGTCCTGGGGCTTGCGATGATTTACCTCTTTGGGCGACGAGGGTTCATCACCTACCAGTTGCTTGGGATCTCCACGAACGTCTTCTTCGGGCCGCTGGGCGTGGCAATCGCGCAGATCCTCGCCTTTGCCCCAATCGCCTACTTGGTGTTACAGGGCGTGGTGCGCGCGATGGACGCGACATTGGAGGAGGCGGCAGAGACGCTGGGGGCATCCCGGTGGCACATTCTCCGGACGGTGATCTGGCCGCTTGCCCGGCCGGGAATCGCCAATGCGCTCTTGCTGGTTGCGATCGAAAGCCTCGCCGATTTCGGGAACCCGATTATCGTTGGTGGGGGGGCTCCCTTCCTGGCCACTGAAGTGTTCTTCTCGATCATAGGGCGGTTCAACCCGAGCGAGGCGGCCGTCTACGGCATCGTACTACTGTCGATGACGCTGTCGATCTTCCTGCTTCAGCGCTACTGGATCGGACGGCGCTCGTATGTCACCATCACAGGCCGTCCCGGTGGAGGCCGCCCCCAGGTGCTGCCCCCTCTCCTAGACTACGCTGTGTCCGGGGTCTTCCTAGTCTGGGTCGCGCTGGTTGTGGCCCTCTATGGATCCGTCTTCATAGGGAGCGTGACGAAGCTGTGGGGGTTTGACTACACGTTCACGTTGAAGCACTTGGAGTCTCTCTCGCCGCAGGGCTGGCAGGTGTTCTGGACCACCACCCGCCTGTCCGCGTACGCGGCCATACCGTCTACGCTTCTGGGATTTCTCATCGGCTACCTCGTCACGCGGGTGGAGTTTCCTGGCAGGAGCGCGCTCGAGTTCAGCGCGATGCTCTCCTTCGCGGTGCCGGGGACCGTCATGGGGATCGGCTATATTCTCGCCTTCAACCAAGGGGCTCTGTTGCTCACAGGCACCGAGGCGATCATCCTGCTGGCCTTCACCTTCCGCAACATGCCCGTGGGCATCCGCGCGGGGGTTGCCGCGATCCATCAAATCGATCGGTCACTCGAAGAGGCCTCCACGATGCTGCGGGCTACCTCTCCGACGACGCTTCGGCGCATCGTGATGCCGCTTGTCCGTTCCGCGCTGCTCTCCGGGTTGGTCTTCGCGTTCGTGCGCGCGATGACGGCTGTGAGCCAGGTGATCTTCTTGGTCACGCCGGCCACCAACTTGGCGACGACCCAGATCCTTTCGTACGTGGAGTATGGGAGTCAAGGACGAGGGGCGGCCTTGGCCTCCTTGTTGACCGTGTTCATGATTGCCGTCGTCTTGCTGCTCTTTACCATTACCCGCCGGCTCGAGGGGCGGGCGGCAAGTGACGTTCCCGTGTAAGATGGCATCTCGCGAGGATCGCGTCATACCCAAGTCTTCGCGCGATCCGGCACTGCCCGAGCCCCAGCTCTCGCTGGTGACCCCGCGACCAGGGACGCCCGTCCGATTGGTCGGGGTGACGAAGCGCTATGGGACGGTGGTCGCCGTCGACCAGGTCACGCTCGAGGTCCCCGCCGGCAAGCTGGTGACGTTGTTGGGCCCCTCGGGGTGCGGCAAGACGACCACCCTCCGAATGGTCGCGGGCCTGGAGACCCCCACGAGTGGACGAATCTTCATTGACAACGAGGACGTCACACCACACCCGGCCAGCGCGCGCCCGGTGACGATGGTTTTCCAATCCTACGCATTGTTCCCTCACCTGACGGTTTTCGAAAACGTCGCCTACGGGTTGCGGATCGCCAAGCTGGCGTGGGAGGTCATCACGCGGCAGGTTGGCGACGCGTTGGCCCTGCTCGGACTTCCCCAAGTCGCCTCGCGCTACCCGGGGCAGCTCTCCGGCGGTCAGCAGCAACGGGTCGCCCTCGCGCGCGCGTTGGTCATGGAACCGAAGGTTCTCCTCTTTGACGAGCCCTTATCCAACCTGGACGCGAAGTTGCGCAAGCGGGTGCGTGGCGAGATTCGAGAGTTGCAGCAACGGTTGGGGATCACCAGCCTCTACGTGACCCATGATCAGGCTGAGGCTCTGGCGCTCTCCGATATTATCGTCGTTATGGACAAGGGGCAAATTGCCCAGATAGGGACTCCCACCGAACTCTACAGCCACCCGGCCTCGCAATTCGTCGCCGACTTCATCGGCGAGGCGAACCTGCTCCCGGGTCGCTATGCGGACGGACGGGTCATTGTCGGTTCGTATTCATTTGCGTTCGACCAACCCGGAGCCCCCCCAGGGTCGGTGACCGTGATGGTGCGACCGGAGGCGATCGCTGTCCAGACCGAGGGGGAGGGCCTGTCGGGAAGAATCCGAACGGCATTCTTCATGGGGATGGCGACCGAGTATGTGGTCGAGACCGAGGTCGGAGAACTCCGGATCACGGAACCCATGGAGCCGCGCGGTCCGCTGAGTGCGGGCTGGACGGTCCAGCTGCAGTTCCAGACGCTTGGGCTGTACCTCCTTCCCGCAGGGACAACTCCGCCCGCGCCGGCTGGGACTACGACTGGTCTACCGCACCAATCGAGGGAGGAGTAGCCACGATGGCGGCCACGGCGCACGAGCGAGCGGCGTCCACCTTCGACCCTGAGCGCTACTTCCCGCGTGCATGGTTTGATCGGATTACTGAGATTCGCATTGCGCGCCCAGAAGTCGTGGAAGTCGAAGCGCAGGCGCGACAGCGTCGTAACCGCTTGACGACTGACGGGCGGCTGCTGATTTTGGCCGCCGATCATCCAGCCCGGATGGTTCTGGGGGCGGGGGATGACCCCCTGGCCATGGGAAACCGCTGGCGGCTCCTTGCGCGGATCCTCCGCGTGCTAACGGCCCATGAGGTCGATGGCCTCATGGCGACACCGGATGTCCTCGAAGAACTGTTCATCGTGAATTCGCTTGAGAAAGCCCAGGGGGGACAAGGGTTCTTGGATGGGAAAGTCCTCCTCGGTTGCATGAACCGCGGCGGGCTCGCCGGAACCGCGTTTGAGCTGGACGATCGCATGACGGCGTTCACTCCAGAGCGGATCGCTGCGATGCACTTGGACGGCGCGAAGGTCATGTTTCGTCTGGATGTGAACGAACCCGCATCTGCGGTCACGATCGGCTACTGCGTCGATGCGGTGAATGCCTGCTACCGACTTGGGCTCCCCGTGTTCCTCGAGGCCCTTCCCGTGGAGCGCGTCGCCGGATCGTACAAGGTCATCAAGACCGCCGACGCGCTGGTGAAGATTGTCTCAGTCGCCTCGGGCCTCGGGGCATCGTCGTTGAGGACGTGGTTGAAGATTCCTTACTGTGAAGAGTTTCACCGAGTAGCAGCAGCGACGACCTGTCCGATTCTTCTGTTGGGGGGAGAGTCCCGGGGCGATCCCCGCGGCCTACTGGCCGAGCTCGCCGCAGGGATGGCGGCCGGGGCGACGGTGCGCGGCGCGCTGGTTGGACGCAACGTGACGTACCCGGGTCGCGAGGATCCGCAGGCCGTCGCGCTTGCGGTCCACGGGATCGTCCATGGCGGCCTCTCCGCAGAGGCAGCCGTGGCCCAGTTGGGCCACGCACGCAACCGTAACCTGGACCGGTTCAGTAGCCGCCACCTCGTGTGAATTCTGTTAGGCTTTGTTCTTGAGGTGAACTGATGCACAACCTGCTAGCTAATCTGATGGGTGAATTCCGGCGTTACAAAGTCCTCGCGGACCGGGCGATCGCACAGGTGGACGACCAGGATTTCGTTCGGCGACCGGCCGCCCAAGTCAACCCTGTGGCTCTAGTCGTCAAGCACCTGGGCGGGAACCTCGTATCCCGCTGGACCGATTTCCTGACGACAGATGGAGAAAAACCGAGCCGGGACCGAGACGGAGAGTTCCTCCTTACCGAGCAGGACACGCGGGACAACCTCCTGGCCGCCTGGGAGCGAGGTTGGAAGGTTTTATTCGACACCCTCGAGAGCCTGGGGGATTCGGATCTTGAGAAGACAGTGACGATCCGGGGGGAGAGTCATGCGGTTCTGGAGGCCTTGCTGCGTGGGCTGACGCACGTTGCGTATCACACGGGCCAGATTCTGTACTTGGTCCGGGTATGGCGGCCGGAAAGCCCCTGGTTGACGATTGCCCCAGGGCAGAGCCGGAAAGCTCCTGGGGCCTACCTCCGGTCTCGGTAACCAGCGCGTGGGTGCCTGGTCTAACCAAGCCTGCACACCGAGTGGGGCGCCGCATCAGGGGTTCCGTTGTTCACTGCCCCACCAGCCGCCGCGGCGGGGTGAGCCTAGCGGTTAGACATGCAACGAAGCAGGCGACGTACGTTCCGATCGGGTCAGCTATGACGTACGGGTCGAAGGGAGCCGAACAAACATGAATAATCCTGGTGGTGACGTCGGTCCGACCCGTGCCTACGTGATTGGTCATTCCGATCAAGAGCTTGGCCGGCTAGGTACGCAGGCGCGCCTCATCAAGCCTGTCCTAGATGTAGCGCCTGAATGTAGCGACGGCCGAGGACATTGGTTTCGAGACCTAGCCAAGCGGATGAGTCATGAAGCTATCGCCAGCTCCAGCGTCCCTGTGGGGTACTCGCAGATCTGCGTTTGGTCTCGCGGGTAGGTGAAGCCGATCCGGCCTTCGCCGCCACTGCGTCGTAGCACGCTTGTGGTGGGTCAGGGCGGCGGCCCCACCGCGGTCGTCAATGCGAGTTTGGCAGGAGTGGTCGACGAAGCGCTCCGCCACCCCACGATCGACGGCATCTACGGAATGCGGTACGGTCTGCGGGGCCTTCTCCGCGAGGACCTCGTTGATCTGCGCCGTGAATCGCCCGCCACGCTTGCACAGTTGAGAGTCACGCCCTCGGCAGCGTTGGGATCCAGCCGTCACGTGCTCACTGGCCAGGAGTGCGAGCGGGTCATCGCGGTTCTCCGGGCACACCAGGTTCGTTACTTCCTCTTCATCGGGGGGAACGGGTCCGCAGGCGCGGCGCTCCAGATCGGCTCTGGGGCCGCCGCAGCCGGATTCGACCTCCAGGTCGTGTGCATTCCCAAGACGGTCGACAATGACGTGGTGGGAACGGATCATACCCCCGGGTACCCAAGCGTGGCCCGGTGGTTGGCCATCGCCGTGCGTGATGCGGGACTAGACAGCGCGGCAATCGGACAGGTCGATGCGGTGAAGGTTATTGAGACGATGGGGCGCGATGCCGGCTGGATCGCCGCCAGTACCGCGGCGGCCCGCGAGCGGGAAGGCGACGCCCCCCACTTGATCTACCTTCCAGAACGCCCGGTAGCCCAGGCGCGGTTCCTCGCCGATGTCGAACGCGTCCATCGCACCCACGGCCATGTCGTCGTCGTGGTTGCGGAGGGAGTCAAAGACGAGCGTGGTGAGTACCTTGCCGCCTCCAGGCGCCCAGTCGACCTTGATCCAGCGGGGCAACCCCAACTCGGGGGGGCCGCGAGCGTTCTGGCTGCCCTGATCGCCACCAACCTGGGCCTCAAGGCGCGCGTGGACAAGCCTGGAACGATTCAACGGGTGGCTGGAATGCTTGCCTCGCCCGTTGACATCGACGAGGCGTACCGGGTGGGGGTCGCCGCAGTCCAATACGCCCTCGCGGGTGAGAGAGACGCGATGGTGACGCTTCTCCGGGAGCCAGGACCAGACTATCGAACGAGAACCGGCCTGGTCCCCTTGGCCGAGGTGGTGCGTGCAACGAGGCCGGTGCCGGATGCCTTCATCGCGGAGACGGGCAATGACCTCACGTCCGCGTTCCTCGATTATGTGCGCCCGCTGATCGGTGGTCCGTTGCCGCCCTATGCGCGGTTGGCAGCGGTTCAAGTTGCGAGGCGACTGCCGTTAGTCCAGGACACCCACCCTAGGGACTAGAGGGCGCTGCTGCAGCCTCCTGGAGGTTCCTATCCTTCCAGGGTTGCGTCCACAGTCAGCCCCACTCCAAGAGTCCGCTACCGTACACTCGGGAGAAGGGCAGCGAGTTGCGCGTGGTGTTCGGTGCCCTCGAAATCTAGCAACGGGTGGGAGGGCAAGGGATGCTCGGTCGTGTGACCGCCTTGCCGAACGTAGGCCACGGGATGATGGTGTCCCTCTCTGTCGGTTTCGACACTCATCGCGACGGCATCTGGTCCGAGCCCATCGACGAAGTAGGCGAGTGGAAGAATCCCCTCGTCGATGATCTCGTGATTCTGATCGAAGCTCACGACCCTCGCCAGATAGGCTTTCTGATTGAGTAGTTCTGGCGCCCGCGTTGCCTCGGCGAGCAAGAATGGGACGACTTCGTCGGGCTGGAGGGTCGGCCGGGGAACATCGATCCCGAACTTGCGTGCCAGGTGCAGGGCCAGCACCTTGGCGTTGTGCCGAAAGCCCGCAACCCCCGCCGAGTTGCCGGCCCCGCCGTGTTTTCGCAGTCCGATCCCCCCTTGGGTGATCGCCCCTGCAAAGTAGATCCCCGGCACGGTGGTGCTCTCCCAGAAAGCATTCATGCGTGGGAGGCGATCTTGGTTGAACGTCGCAACCCCGAGAGTGGGGAGGTCGCCTAGCGGGGAGGCGAACCCGGTCGCCGCGATGACCTCATCGACAAGGAAACTGCGCGATCCCCCCGAGGCGTCGGCAGTGAAGACGCGCCACGTCGCTCCGAGGTGCTCGACCTTCTCGATGGCCGCGTCGAGAATGAAGACCCCACCGCCGATGACATGATCCTCGTAGGGGACGAGGTACTTGGCCCGGACGCCGGCTCCCGAGCTCAAGACCGAGAGGAGGGGCGGCCGGGGAGAGGCCAGGATGAGTTGCCGAGCCCACGGGAGCAGCGCGTCAGCAACTTCGAAGCCCGAGTTGCGCTTGCCAACAATGAACACACGACGGTCCGCGTAGTTTTTTGCGGGATGCGCATCGACGTAGTGGCGGACTTTGTCCAAGCCAGGGATCGGAGGTTTCCATGGATCCGCCATCCCGACAGCGAGCACCACTGCTTGGCACTGATAGTCACCGTCCGACGTGGTGAGGATGAAGCCGGTGTCAGTCTGGCGGGTGGCCAGCCAACGGCACTCATACCGGACTAGCACACCACCCCGTTCCGCGAACGCGGCCAATCCCCGCGCCATCTCAGCCCGGGAGGGAAACGGCGACGATCTGTCCATGAACTCCGAGACCAGCGATCGATGCGTCGGTTCATCTGCGACTAGGCTGTTCCAGTCATACCAGTCGTAGGACCGACTGCCACGTTCTGACATGGCGAAGGGTTTAGACCACGTGTTGAGGCGTTGAAACAATGGGTAGCGCAAGAACATGCCACCGGGGCTCGAATCGGCAGATATCGTCGCGTGCGGTACGCCGAGGTGTTGCAGGCAGTACGAGATCTGCAGCCCGCCGGGGCCACTACCGACTATCACGAGAGGGTACTGCCCGGGCGGATAGGGCCGGGGTGCTAGCTGCGCCATAGGTTGGCGGCGCGCAGGCGCCGGGCCTGAGCCTGGAGCATCCGGAACATGACATGGGGATAGGAGAGTAAGAACGCTTCTATTGCCGGGCCGCCCAGAACCAGACAGCGCAGCGGACGCATGGCGACCACATCGGCGGTCGGTGTTTCCCCGAGTAGGACCGAGACTTCGCCAAAGAAATCTCCACGGGCCAACGTGGCGCGCGTCTGTCCATCGATGCGAACGGCGGCCTCGCCATCGAGGACCACGTAGAAGTTGGAGCCAGAGAACCCCTGCCGCAGGACCCGCTGGCCTTCAGTAAACCACTCTTCGTCGAAGGTGTGGGCGACGGCCTCAAGTTGCGGTCGCGACAGATCGACGAAAAGCGCGAGCCCCGCAAGGATATCGATGATGTCGTCCCGCTGTACCATGACGAGATGGACCTCTGTCTGTGGGTTGCCGTTCCGCGCCTCGAACTCCTTCTGTTGGGATCAGGATGTCGCCGAGCCGATCCGAGCGAGAGCCTCAGTGGCCTGACCCAAATGGTGAGCCGCACCTAGGTCCGCGAAAATCTGCTTAGCTTCCCGCCATGCCCCAATCGCCTCGGTGCGCTGGCCGGCGGATTCCAACAGCTCGCCGAGGAGGAGCAGCGATTGACCCCGTTCGAACGGTTGAGGCAGCGGAAGGCGCTCTGAGAAGGTGAGGGCCTCGCGCGCTCGGGTGACGGCTTCCTGGGGTCTCCCGCCGTGTTGTGCGAGGCGGGCTAGGCCTCGTCGCACGCGGATCCGGGTCGTCACATGCCCAATGTCACGGGCAGTCTCTTCTGCTTCGGAGATGAGAGGCCCAGCGCGAACGGCGTCGCCCAACGTCGCGTAGAATTCTGCTGCCACCCCATTGGCTTGGCAGCCGCAGATGATGCACCGGAACTTGTCCCTCGCGGCCAGAGCGTGTTCCATCGCTCCCCGTGCCTCATCGAGGCGGCCGAGGATAGCGAGGCACCGGGCCAAGTCGTGGTTGAGCCAAATTGGTGCATGGAAACGAGCGTGGGGCAGGGCGTCGGCAAAGATCCGCCGAGCTTCCTCCACCCGTCCAGTGGCCAGCACCAGGTTCCCTTTGAAGTACGGGACGAGAATCTGAAAACCTCCGTGCAACCCTCCGTGGTGCTGGTCGAGCAGAGTATCCGTGCGCTGCAGGTAGCGCCCAGCGTCTCCCCACTGGCCAGTCAGGAAGTACGACCAGCCCAGCAGTAGGCACAGGGTCGCTTCATCCCGCGTCCAGCCATGCTCTTCGCTCTTGTGAAGTGCCTCGTGTGCGGTGTGCAGCAGATCAGCGTCCACGATGCCCCTCGTCCACACATCGCTCAGGAGGAAGTGCCTGGCTTCGATCAGCAAGCGCTCATCGCCCGACGCCGCCGCGTCGGCCACCGCCTGCCGCATGATCGTCCGGCCGGCATCCCCCAGAAGGGGCAGGATAGCGGGATGCGCCAACACGGCGTACGCGCGAAAGCGATCGTCCAGGGTCCCGATCCGGTTCGCGATGTCGACGGCCGTCCGCGCCTCGTCGAGGGCTTCCCGGTACGCGGACTGCTGAATCAATATCAGGGCTCGGACCCGGTGGAAGTCGCTCCACAACGCATGATTAGGCGGGATCAACCGTTCGGCCGCCTGGAGGTCTACCTGAGCGTCCTCGACCTGGTTCATGATTGCCTGGGCATTCGCGACCCTGATGGCCGCCCGCGCCCACCTGACCGGCTCCACCGCCGGGTCGGTGTGGGTCCGCGCGAACTCCCACACGTCGTGCCAGTCCTTCGGGCCTCGATCATGCACGCGAAGATAGAGGTCTCCAAGGAGCTCGCAGACCGGGACACACAACTCGGGCTGCCCGGTTTCTGTGCAGAGTCGGTGTGCCGTTTCGAGCAGTTCTATCGCGTCCCGCGTCGCGTAACGGTGCGCGGCCTGCTCGCCTGCCTGAATCAGGTACGGGAGCGCGCGCTGTGGCGCTCCACCTCGCGCGTAGTGTGTGCCGATCGTCTTGGCTAGGTCGTCGAGCTGGTCGGCATGAAGGCGCTCCATCGCCTCCGCGACCTTCCGGTGAAGCGCGACTTGGTGTTTGGTGAGGAGGCTCGTGTAGGCGGCTTCTCGGACGAGGGGATGGATGAAGACGTACTCGGGGTCGGCCGCGAACGGATTGTGCCGACGGATGAGGTTGGCGTCCTCGAGTCGCTGTAACGGTTCAGCAATGGCGCTATCAGATGCCAACGCTGCCAGGAGCGATTGTGTGAAGGACGTTCCCACGACAGAAGCCCGCTGGAACAGGTTGCGGAGGTCAGGCGGAAGGCGATCGAGCCTGGCCAGCACGGTAGCTTGTACTGTGTCAGGGAGGACATCCTCCACTGACCCGGCCGCACGCCAGTGTCCACGGTCGTCGAGCACCAAGCGTCCGGTGCCGCGCAGGGTAGCCACGATCTCGTTCAGATAAAATGGATTCCCTGCTGCTTTCTCCAGAACCACACGCTCCACGTCGCGGGGCAAAGGCTCTCCCAGGACGCCGGCGACGAACGCCGCTGCATCTTTAGCTGAGAGTGGATCCAGCGGCAGTAGGGTTGAGGAGGTGCGCTTCCCCCACGTCAAGGGCTCTTCACCGCTGCGTAGGGTGCCGACTAGGAACAGCGGAGTTTCGCTAAGCCGCTCGACGAGCACGGGGAGCACTTCGCGTGTCCCCGTATCTGCCCACTGCAGATCCTCGATCCAGACCACTGTCGGTTGGGTCAGCATCAGCCGGATCACTTCGGCCGCGACCAGCAGCGCCGTCTCCTGACTGACCGCGTGCCCCGCCGGCGTCTCGGCGAGCGCGAAGAGGCGGCTGAGGATAATCGCGGCCTGCGCCGCGCGAGGTCCCAGGGGGATTTTCGCCTCGACCTCCTCGAGGGTTACTGGTCCTCGCAAGCCCGCAAATTGGCGGAAGAGATCAGACAATGGCCCGACGCTTTGGCCCCCGTACGGGGGGCAGGTTGTCTGGAGAACGGAGACATCACCGGGCAACTGCGCGATGAACTCCTCGACGAGTCGGGTCTTGCCGATCCCCGGATCGCCTGTCACGATGACGACCTGGGCGCGCCCGCGCCGCGCGCGGGCGAAGAGGTCAGCGAGTTGCTCAAGATCCTGCTGACGATCTACAAAGGGGGGACGGTCCGTGGGCTCGGTCCCCTTGCGCTCGCCCATGACTTCATAGACTGCGACTGGGTCCGACTTCCCCTTGACGATGATGGGCTCCCAAGGCTTGCAGAGAAACGTGCCGCGCACCTGTCGAGCGACTGGCTCGGAGATGAGAACTCCCCCGTTCGGTGCGGCCCGCTGCAGACGCGAGGCGAGGTTGACGACGTCGCCCATGACCGTAGGCTGGGTGTGGCCGGGCGGTCCCACCGAGCCCCAGACCACTTGCCCACTGTGAATCCCAATCCGCAAGCGGACAGTCCCGCCAAGGCTTCGCTTGAGTTGATCCTGGCGGGCATCCGTCGCCGCGTGCATGGCCAGAGCTGCCCGTACCGCCCGCAGGGGATCGTCCTCGTGGGCGACCGGGGCGCCGAAGAGCGCCATCAGGTTGTCGCCAACGACCTTGTCAACGTGTCCCCCGACTCGCTCGACTTCCGCGCCGAGAAAGGCGAAGATCTCGTTCATTGCGTCAGTCACTTGTTCGGGATCAAGGTGCTCTGTCATGGCGGTGAAATCGACGATGTCGGCAAACAGGACAGCGACGACGCGCCGCTCACTGATGCTCCCCACCTCTTCCCTGGTCACGGGATCCAACCTCCGTGGCGGTTAACGGGGACAGTCACACCAAGCATCGACCACCTCGCGATTAGGTGGTCAAAATCTCCTCGGTCGACCCCGCGTCCTATACGTTGCGCTGCGCAACGCTGATCGGTTGAGGTCCACCCGCCTCTTCGGCGGAACGCGAATCCCGATCTGCGGCGACTGCGTCTCACGCCAACAAATCGTGGTGAGATCTGATCCGGTCGAGGCACGTAGTCTGAGCAGGCACTAGGGGCGGCTCCCATCGTAGAGAGAAAATGCGCCGTCATCGCGTGTGTGTCCTTCAGCGAGGATGGTCAGGTGGGCAATCGACTCCAGGAATCAGCCTAAGGGCTGTCCAATTTGACTCCGTTGAGAGAGCTTTCGAGGGAGTGCAATGCTCGCACAAACCGAGCGTGGATGTCTAGTTATCGCGGATATTTCCGGTTACACTGGCTATCTCGCTGGGAGCGAGTTGGATCATGCGCAGGACGTGTTGGCCGATTTGATGGAGACGGTGGTCAATGGTCTACGGCCGGTGCTCCGACTGGCCAAGCTCGAAGGGGACGCCGCGTTTGCGTATGCGCCGGCCCCAAAAGTTGACGGTTCCATGCTCCTGGACTTGGTTGAAGGCTGCTACTTCGGGTTCCGCCGTCGGCTGCGGAACATCCAGCAGGCCACCACGTGCCCATGCAACGCATGCGTCCTCATCCCCAAGTTGAATTTGAAGTTCTTCGTCCATCATGGAGAGTTTGTCCGCCACCGAATAGCAGGTCATGAGGAGTTGACAGGGACCGATGTGATCTTGGTCCACCGGCTGCTCAAGAATACAGTCACCGCGACCTTGGGACTTGAAGGGTACGCTCTGTTCACGATGGCGTGTCTTGACGCGATGGGGGTCGATCCCACGGGCATGGGGATGCATGTCCACGGCGAGAGCTATGAAAGCCTCGGCGGAGTGTCCGCTTACATTCACAACCTCGAAGCCCGATGGGAGCACGAGCGTGAAGCGAGACGGCTGGTGGTGAGCCCGGAGCACGCGGAGGTGGATGCAGCGGCGACTCTTCCCGCTCCCCCGCCGGTCGTCTGGGAGTTCTTGACCGATCCAGCTAAACGCGTGCGGTTTCAGGCTGGTGCCGACCGTATCGACCAAACGAGCCCCAGCGGTCGGCGCGGGGTCGGTACGACCAACCACTGCGTCCACGGGCCGGCTGCAATTATCGAAGAAATCCTCGACTGGCGTCCGTTTCACTACTTTACGATTCGGGCCAATGTCCCCGGGCTGGGCATGGTCACGTACATGTTCGACCTTACCCCCGTGGACGGTGGTACCCTACTTCGGTTCCGCTTGGACAAGATCAAGAACCGCAAGCAGCGGGAACAATGGGAGGCCATCCGGGCGGCGTTCCTGGCCAGCTCGCGGCAGACGATGCAAGGTCTCACCGCGCAGCTTGTGGAAGACATGAAGAAGCGCGAGCCTGAAGTCGCGTTGCCCGACGTACCCACCCCCTGAGACCAGAAGGCGCGCGCCCGAAGTGCGTGTAATCCTGGGGCGATCCGAAGAGCGCTCACCGCAGGAGTGGTCTGCGACGTTGCCACACTTCGCGGTGTCGCGTAGGTCCCGGGACTCCTCGAGATCCACGATCCGGTCTCCGAGCCCCGCCGAAAGGATACCGTAATGCCACGCTTCAGCGTGAACCTGACCATGCTGTTCGCCGAGAGACCGTTCCTGGAACGGTTCGAGGCTGCCGCCCGGAGTGGGTTCACCGCCGTGGAGTATATGTTCCCGTATGCCGAGGACATCGGTGCGATTGAGCACACCCTTCAAGAGTTCCGCTTGAGCCAGGTGTTGTTTAATTTACCTGCCGGCAACTGGCAAGCGGGGGATCGAGGTGTTGCGGTCGACCCGAATCGCCGCGAAGAGTTCCGTCGTGGTGTCGTTCAGGCAGTGGAGGTCGCGCGCACGTTGCGCTGCCCGAGGCTCAATTGTCTGGTCGGGAAGCGCCTTGAGGGCGTCTCCGAGGCTGACCAGTGGCAGTGTCTCGTGGACAACCTGCGCTATGCGTCACGGGAACTGGCCCGCGCGCAGTTGACGTTGCTGATCGAACCCGTGAACACTTACGACATCCCGGGGTTCTTTCTCCAGACCTCCACGCAAGCGGTCCGCATCCTTGAGGAGGTTGCCGCGCCGAACCTCCGCGTGCAGTACGATGTCTACCATATGCAGCGGATGGAAGGCAATTTGTCGCCAACCTTGACGCGTCTGCTCGATCGGATCGGGCATATCCAAATCGCCGACGCCCCCGACCGGCATGAGCCGGGCACCGGGGAGATCTACTTTCCCTACCTCTTGCGGCATCTAGATCGTTTGGGCTACGACGGGTTTGTCGGGCTCGAGTACAAACCGTCTGGGTCTTCTGAAGCATCTTTCAAGTGGATTGAGGCAATGGGGTTTCAGAAACGGTAGTGTTTGCCGTTCATCTACAGACTGGTTGTACCTGTATTCAGTCCTGACCGCTCCCTCGCGGCCGTGTGCGCGGTTCTGCCACGAATCCCACCGGTGCCTCGCGCACCTTGACCGTTCTCGGCCGTCCATCTGAGTGCACGTTCAGCTGCCTGGACGTTTGGCCAGGGATCTCCTGGCTGTTCTCGCGCGCGCGGCGGGAGCGAGTGGACGGTGCCCGCCTTCCTGGCAGCTGCCACAATGAGCGTGGAACCAATCCGCGTCGTGGGGGAGAGCCATGAAGTTGGCAGGTAGCAGCGTGCTTATCACCGGCGCCTCGCGGGGGCTTGGCCTCGCCGTTGGACGACTGCTCGCGCAGCGAGGGGCGCGGCTAGCGCTGACCGCGCGTGGAGGGGCGGCGCTGCACCGCGCGGCGGGAGAACTCGCCCATGAGACTGAGGTGTTCGAGCGCCCTGGAGACGTGGCCGATCGTACGCACCTCGCCGCGCTCGTCGAGGGGACCACCCAGCGGTTCGGTCGAATCGACATCCTCATCAACAACGCCTCCGTTGTCGGTCCGACTCCCATGCCGCAGCTGGCGGACTATCCCCCGGACGCCCTGGACTACGTATTTCGCGTGAACACACTGGCCCCGCTGTACCTTGCCCAGCGGGTACTCCCCGGCATGCGACGTCAGGGCAGGGGGCTGATCATCAACGTGACGTCTGATGCTGGCACGGAAGCCTATCCGGGCTGGGGTGGCTACGGGGCAAGCAAAGCCGCCCTGGAGTTGGCCTCGCGTGTGCTCGCCGCGGAGCTTGGGCCGACAGGTATCCGCGTCTATGTGGTCGATCCGGGCGAGATGAATACTCAGATGCATCGGGAGGCTGAACCCGGGGTCGATCTCTCCCACTTGGCGTCGCCCGACGAAGTGGCCCCAGCGTTCGTCCACTTGCTCGAGGCTGAACCCCCAGAACTCCTTCGGGTCCGCGCGCAGGACCTGCTCGTGGTTCGATGAGAGAAGCGGCCATGCAGACGGCCCCACTGGAAACACGATACCGGTTCACGCTTCCGCCTGAGCTCGAAGCACGAGAACCGCCAGAGGTCCGAGGTCTCACGCGCGACGGCGTGCGCCTACTAGTCAGTACGCGGTCCACGGACGCGATCGAGCATGCGTACTTCAGGGACCTCATTCGATTTGTGCACCCCGGTGATCTCTTGGTCGTCAACGCATCGCGGACGCTCCCGGCCGCGCTCACGGCACACCAACTGAATGGGACAGAGGTTGTGGTACACTTCTCCACCCACCTCCCCAGCGGCTTCTGGGTAGTGGAACCTCGCCAGCGAGCAATGCGGTCGGGGGAGACGCTCACGCTCCCGGCAGGAGGGCGCATCACACTGCTGGCGCCGTACTTCCGGTCGGCGCGGCTTTGGGTGGCCAGCGTGGAGCTTCCCAGTCTGATTCAGGACTACTTGACCCGGTGGGGTAAACCCATTGCCTATTCCTACATGCGCCAGTCCTGGCCAATCGAGTTCTACCAGACGGTCTATGCGCACGAGCCCGGGTCCGCGGAGATGCCCTCGGCTGGCCGCGCATTCACGGCGGAGCTCATCGCGCGACTCGTGGGGATGGGCGTCCTATTCGCCCGCGTAATCTTGCATGCCGGCGTGGCGTCAATGGAAGATGGGGAGCCCCTCTGCGAAGAGTATCACCGCGTGCCGCCGGAAACTGCGGCCACCGTGACCGGGATCCGTCGTCTTGGAGGGCGGGTCATCGCGGTGGGGACGACAGTCATCCGCGCTTTGGAGTCGGCAACGGATGCGGACGGGGTTGTGAGCCCCGCAGAGGGCTGGACCAACTTGGTGCTTTCGCCTGCGCGAGGCGTGCGGGTCGTCGACGGATTGATCCCCGGGTTTCACGAGCCCCGTTCGACCCACCTGGGAATGCTCGCTGCCGTGGCGGGCGAAGCCCATGTTCAGCGTGTGTACCAGGCCGCGCTCGCTGAGGGGTACTTGTGGCACGAGTTCGGGGATCTCCACTTGATCCTTCCCTAAGGCCACCAGCTCTCCAAGCTTAAGGAGACGATCATGAGCAAGACTGTGGTTTTCAACACTTACGGCGACGCCGATGTCCTGCACCTCGTCGACGACGATGCTCCCCAGCCTGGACCCGGCCAGGTCCGGGTCCGCGTCAAGGCCGCCGGGGTCCAGCCGTTCGACTGCCTGTTCCGCAGCGGCGCGGCGCGCCAGTGGGTGCAGGCGAGGTTCCCGCAGCGGATAGGGAACGAGTTCGCCGGTGTCATCGACGCGGTCGGCGAAGGTGTCACCGTCTTCTCAACCGGTGATGAGGTTCTCGGCTGGGCCATGCTTGCCTCCTACGCCGAGCATGTGGTGGTCGCCGCCGAGCAGATCGTCGCCAAGTCGGCGGGAATGCCGTGGGCGGAGGCGGGCGTGATGTCGGCATCCGGGCAGACCGCGTCGACGGCGCTGATGGAGCTGGGCGTCGGAAAGGACGACACTGTGCTGATCCACGCGGCCGCCGGTGGGGTCGGCACCTACGCGGTGCAGATCGCAAGGCCAGGGGCGCCACCGTCGTCGGCACCGCCAGCGAACCCAACCACGACTATCTCCGTTCCCTGGGCGCGATCCCCGTCGTTTACGGGGACGGCCTCGTCGAGCGGGTGCGAGCCGTCGCGCCGCATGGTGTGGACGCCACCCTTATCGCCGCCGGTACCGAGGAGGCCTTGCACGCGTCCCTCGAGCTGGTCAGCGACAGGAAGCGCATCGGCACCGTCGCATTCCAACCTCTCGCCGACAAGCTCGGAATCCGCCGGCTCAGCACGGAACGCTCCGCGGCCCGGCTGGCCGAGCTCGTGAACCTCTACACCGAAGGGAAGCTGCGGGTCGTCATTCAGCGGGCGTACCCGCTGGCCGAGGCGGCCGAGGCGCATCGCGCGATGGAGACCGGGCACGTTCGCGGCAAGATCGTTCTCACCGCGTGAATGACCGTCGCTCTCATTTGTTGATCGGAGGGACGGGACATAGACCGGCGGCGCCGTAGACCTCTTCCCGGAGGTGTACAGAATCGTCCGCCGGGCCCAGTCGGCCCGCTCACACGGTAGCTAGCGAGTGCCCGCTCCGTTGCGATTAACCACTCTTTTAAGTAAGTCAGCAAGCTGCCTCTTCTCCTCCTCCTCAGACCGCACACGTCGACCGTGGGAGTTCCTGCGTCGGCTAGAGGCCTTGCCGTGGGGCTGGCCCCGCCAAAGTCCACGGAGACTTCATCCACCGCCTGCAAGCCCAGGGGAATCAGGGTCTGAATGAGCATCCGGGGTCGAGGTTCTCATGGCTCACCGGCTAAGCATGCCGTCATACAGGCGAAGGAAGATAATACCAATTCATACCGAGACAGCTACTCCTCCCATTCCCGCCGAGAGACCCCATGTTCGATCACGCCGGGTCTCTGACCAACACGCGATGAACCACGAGACGCGGCGCGCCGTTTCGCCCGGGTCGAGGGGGCGATGCGCGAGATGTCGAATGGTCCTGGCGGACTGAAGAGCATGGAGGGTGAACGTGACCACAGTGAGGGTCGGGTTCATTGGGTTAGGCATCATGGGCAAGCCGATGGCTCGCAATCTAATGAAGGGCGGGCATCGGCTGATCGTCTTCAACCGCAGCCGGAGCCCGGTGGACGAACTCGCGAAGGAGGGCGCGACGGCGGCGGTTTCTCCTCGCGCCGTGGCCGAGCAGGCAGATGTGGTCATCACAGTGCTTCCAGACTCCCCCGATGTCCGCGAGGTTGTCCTTGGTCGGGGCGGTGTGCTGGAGGGGCTCCGCCCCGGAGCGATTTTCGTCGACATGAGCACCATCTCCCCGATCATCACGCAAGAGATCGCGGCAGCAGTGGAGGCGAAGGGTGCCCAGATGCTTGACGCGCCCGTCAGCGGGGGCGAGAAAGGCGCAATCGAGGGCACGCTCTCGATCATGGTTGGGGGGCCCGCAGAGGTGGTGGCCAAGGTCCGCCCGCTGTTCGACGCGATGGGGAAGAACATCGTCCATGTGGGCACGCACGGCGCAGGACAAGTCACGAAGGCCTGCAACCAAATCGTGGTTGCCCTCACGATTCAGGCGGTGAGCGAAGCCTTGGTTCTTGCCGCGAAGGCCGGGGTCGATCCGGCGAAGGTTCGTGAGGCGTTGTTGGGGGGGTTTGCACAAAGTCGTATCCTTGACCTGCACGGCCAGCGAATGCTGGACCGCAACTTCAAGCCGGGGTTCAAGGTCCAACTCCATCAGAAAGATCTGGGTATCGCTCTGGGCACAGGCAGGAGTCTGGGCGTGCCCCTTCCGGCGACGGCCGTTGTCCAACAGGCTTTCTCGGCGTTGGTAGGTTTAGGGCGCCAGGCACTCGATCACTCAGCGTTGGTCACGTTGGTCGAGGAATTGGCCCAAGTCGAAGTGCGCCGTGGGGCCGGATAACGGAGCGGACTACGGGTGAGGTGAGCGGAAAAGAAAAAGAGGGGCGCCTGCTTTGTACGGCGTTTCACCGTCTTCAGCCGTGCCGCCGGTTCCTACCGCTTGCTGGCTACTCTCCGAGATTACTCCCGAAGTATAGGCCCGCGTGCTCTCGGAGTCCACGTGCAACGGCGTTTGAGTCAGCTACTTTGCCGCTAGGCTCGCGCCCCTCTTTCATTGGTACGGTAACATCCACGGCACGGAGGGTCAATCGAGAACTTGCGTTCATCTCGTGTGGACAGTGTGACTAGTGGGGATAAGTCGGCTCGCCGTGAGATCCTGAATCAAAAACAGAGATGCAGCGGATATCCGGCGTGTCGAGATGCCCATCGTCATCGTGTGCGGCGATGTTCGATGAGCAGGGCCGCTTTCTGCTCATGAAGCCGAACTAGAGACCCGCGAACCTGGACGACGCGCGCCGGGCGCCTTGATGCCGAGGAATTACCGCTCAAAGCAGTAGCACGCGAAGTCGAGGAGAAATGAGGCGATCCGGTCGAGGTCACTCGGGTCGGTAGCCGTGTCTTCCGCTACGAGTCAACGACGATCTCGTGCCGTTCTTCGAAGTGAAGACGCTGCGTGAAAGTCACTTGGCAGCCCAAACCTCAAGATCTCCGGGTCGTCGTCGGAGACCACTGGCACGGTTGAACGGGGGTTGAAAAAGAAAGCGGGTGTCACGGCAGCTCCAGGGAAGGAGGCTTGGCGGTCACCCTAAGGTCTTGCCGCCTGCCGTGACACCCACAGGGAAAGAGTTTCTTACGTGTCCAGCTCTATAAAGTCCCTTTCAGGCTCGGGATCCCGCGAGTCATCGCCCTCATCCCTGAAGGGACCCGCAAAGGCTATGGTCGCCCCGATCAGGACGATGGCAGTGAGCATCAACGCAATTGCGTTTCGCATTGTCGCTCCCTCCGAAGGGTTGCCCTTGGCAGCCCCAGCCTTCTGTCCCACCATAGAGCAATATTGATGCCATCGGGCAGCGACTTTGGCCTGAGGCGCCGAAAGTTCCAGGGACTGCCCGGGTCAGGCGTGCGACGGCCACGCTTGCGGGCAAGTTCCATGGAAGAATACAGGAGCTTCGACCCTGCCTGGATGTACTCGAGGGCGCACGCGGATGGGTTGGGTCGATAGCTCCGGGGCGCGAGGGGTCGGCGCGTCCACCAGAAGGACTTCTTGTGGTGTCCAAGAAGCAGGCCCACGGCATGCGAGTCGTGACAGCGGAAGAGATGGCCGACCTCGATCGCCGCGCCACCGCGGAATTTGGCGTGGTCGCTGGAGTTTTGATGGACCGGGCAGGGCAACAGGTCGCGGCAATCGTCTCTGGCCTGCTCACGGCTACCAACGGGCGTCGAGTCGTCGTCTTGGCGGGCAAAGGCAACAATGGTGGGGATGGTCTCGTCGCCGCACGGTACCTCCGCCGCGCAGGGGCGGAGGTGACGGTCCTGCTCCTCGAGCGACCGGATCTCTTCACGGGAGACGCCGCAGCGGCGTTGGCTGCGGCCCACGAGGCAGGAGTACCGACCCGCGAAGTGTCCCCGGAAACCCTGGGCGGGGAACTCACCATGCTGTTGGCCTCCGCAGATGTGCTTGTCGACGCTATCTTTGGGACGGGATTTCGTGGGTCCATCACTGGTCTCGTCGGCGATGTGATTGGAGCGGCGAACCGATCCGGGAAGCCTATTGTGGCTGTGGATGTCCCCTCGGGGCTCCACGCCGATACCGGACGTTTGGCGGAACCGCATATTCGTGCGACACAGACCGTGACGTTGGGGTTGCCCAAGGTCGGGCTGGTGCTCTACCCTGGCGCCGAAGCTGCTGGAGCCCTCTACATTGCCGACATCGGATACCCTCCGGCGCTTCTGACTACGGCCGGGATCTCCGCACATCTTGTAACCGCCTCGATGGTTCAGGCGGTCATCCCGGCGCGCCGGCCTGACAGCCACAAAGGAGATCATGGACGGGTCCTGATCGTTGCGGGGTCGGTGGGGTTCAGCGGCGCGGCGATCCTGGCCGCGCTAGGAGCCCTTCGGGTCGGCGCGGGGCTGGTCACCGTGGGGGTACCCGCATCGATCTATCCGATTGTAGCGTCCAGGATCATTGAGGCCATGCCCACGCCGCTCCCGGCCTCTGATGGGATGGTCGCGGCGGGAGCCCTCGAACATGTAAAGGCCCTTGCGGCCGCGTGCGATGTGATCGGGATCGGACCGGGATTGTCGCGGGACTTTGGAGCCATGCACGTCGTGACCGGCATCTTTGGAGTGGATCGGCCACTCGTCATCGACGCCGACGGCCTCAATGTCTTGGTGGGGAAGACGAACCTACTCGCGCAGGCGCGGAAACCCGTCGTCATTACCCCGCATCCGGGTGAGTTGAGCCGCTTGGTGGAGGTCCCCGTCGCGGTCATTCAGGATGATCGGATCAAGAGTGCCCGCGCGGCAGCGGGGCGGTTCCGCTGCATCGTCGTGTTGAAGGGGGCACGAACGATTGTTGCGGCTCCTGGGGGGGAGGCGTTTGTCGTGCCCACGGGAAATGCGGGGATGGCTACGGGAGGCATGGGGGATGTGCTCACCGGGGTGATTGTCGGGTTGATGGGGCAAGGTGTCGCACCACTAGGGGCCGCTTACGCCGGCGCCTACCTACACGGGCTAGCAGGGGATCTCATCGCCAGCGCACGTGGTATGAGCGGGATGCTCGCGTCGGAGGTCGCGGACCACCTCCCGATCGCGATGCAGCGAGTCCGTTCCGGGGAGCAGACCGACATCACCCAGCTCCTCGGGTGAGGGGACCACGGACGCCCTGAAGAGTGGGGCGGCGCTTCCCCTCTCCGTCCCGGCATTTGTCGTGGTGATGATATGGCAAGTCACGCAGGTGTGGAACGAGTTGCTGTTTGCGGTGATCATCACGGGGAACCCGGGTCAGCAGTCTGTGCAGGTCGCGCTCCGCAACTTGGCCGGAAGCCAAATCGTCGAGGGGAATGTCCAAATGGCCGGCGCCCTGCTCGCGGCCCTGCCCCCGCAGGTCGTCTCTATCTTCCTTGGACGGTACTCTGTCCGTGGGCTCATGGCAGGAGCACTTAAGGGATAAAGGAGAGGCAATCGTGCCGATGTTCGAGCGGTTTACGGAACGAGCCCGTCGTGTGATCGTCCTCGCGCAGGAGGAAGCGAGGCGGCTCAATCATGACGCGGTCGGGACCGAACACGTCCTGCTGGGCATCATCCGCGAAGGCGAAGGCGTCGCGAGTAAGGCGCTGGAAAGCCTAAGCCTCTCCCCTGAAAGAGTCCGCGCAGAGATCGAAAGGGCGATTGGGCGCGGCGAGCACGTCCCCCAAGAAGAAGTCGCGTTCACCCCACGAGTAAAAAAGGTGCTCGAGCTGGCCCTCAATGAGGCGCGCCTGCTCGGGCACAACTACATTGGGACCGAACACCTCCTCCTTGGCTTGATCCGGGAGGGGGAGGGGTGGGCGGCGCGGGTCCTGCAAGCGATGGGGGCGGATCTGGAGCGGGTCCGCGGCCAGGTTGTCTACCTTCTCGGGGAGGACGGAACGGTCTTGTCCGGCGAGGCTCGCGAGTTCTATGAGCGCGCTCGCGAGTCCTACGTGGCGGCGGCATGGTCGTTTGCAATAGCACATGTTCAGGAGCGTGAGCGCGCTCATCGCCGGGATCGGACGTGGGCGGAGGTCGACGTCGACGCCGTTGCCTCCAACGTCCAAGCACTCTCTGCGTCCGTGAAGCCTGCCGCCCTCATGGCGGTCGTGAAGGCCGATGCCTACGGCCATGGCGCGATCGCGGTTTGCCACGCCGCCCTGAATGCCGGGGCGACGTGCTTTGGTGTTGCAACGGTCGAGGAGGGCGTCGCCCTGCGGGAGGCTGGAGTGCAGGTGCCGGTACTAATCTTGGGCCCTTTGACGCCCACGGGTACGGTGGTTGCGCTAACGCGCGGTCTGGACATCACCGTGAGCTCGGTTGACTCCGTGGATCCCTGGGCGGACTCACCTGAACTTGTGCGGACGGGTCGCGTCCATCTGAAGGTGGATACGGGGATGAGTCGCCTCGGCGTACTCCCCGAGGACGTCCGGCAGGTGCTCGATTTGCTCGATCGGCATGGGATTCCGCTCCACGGATGTTACACACACCTTGCGTGCGCTGACGATCCGGATCCGGCATTCACCCGCGAGCAACTTGCACGGTTTCACCAGGTCCTTGGCGAAGTGCGTCAGCGGCATCCGAAAGTCATCGCGCACGCCGCGAATAGCGCGGCCGCTCTCGCATATCCTGAGAGCCACTTCGACATGGTCCGGGTTGGGCTAGCGGTCTACGGGCTCTACCCTGCCCCCCACCTCGTGGGGCGGCTTCGTCTCCATCCCGCCATGACCTTGAAGAGTCGGGTCGTCCGGGTGAGCCGCCTGGACGCTGGGAGAACGGTCAGTTATGGCGCCACTTACCGCGCCGCTAAACCAACCACGATCGCGACGATCGCCTGCGGCTATGGCGATGGATACCCGCGTCTGACGAACGCGCGCTCTGCTGTACTTGTTCGCGGGCGGCGAGCGCCTATCGTCGGTCGTGTCACCATGGACCACCTGATGGTTGACGCAGGAGACGGACCCATCGCGATAGGGGATGAGGCCATCTTATTTGGCCAAGAACCAACCGCTGATGAGGTGGGCTCCTGGGCTCAGACGATTTCATACGAGATCCTCTGCCGGGTGGGTCCGCGCGTTCCACGCGTCTACTTGCCCGAAGGCCGTGAGGTACCTCCCGGACGTGCGCGAAAGTAGGAGGCGGGTCCATGCGGGTCGCATTTCAGGGAGAGCGCGGTGCGTATAGTGAGGAGGCGGCGGGGGCGCTGCTTGGTGAGGTCGACGTTGTTCCCTGCCCGAGCCTTCGACGGGTGTTTGAGGTAGTGACGCGGGGCGAGGCGAATGCAGGTGTCATCCCAATCGAGAACTCGCAGGCGGGGTCGATCAACGAGACCTACGACTTGCTCCTAGCCAATGCGTTGTGGATCATCGGGGAGGTCGAACTCCGAATCCGGCACAACCTGCTCGCCCTTGCAGGACAGAGCCTGGCAGCGATTCGCAGGGTCTACTCACACCCTCAAGCTCTCGCCCAAACCGAGGCGTTCCTCTACGAACATGGGATGGTTGCGGTCCCCGCAGCCGATACGGCCGGTAGCGCGAAGATGGTGGCGGAGCAACGGCTGATGGGCGTTGGGGCGATTGCCAGCCTGTCCGCCGCCCGCATCTATGGGCTCGACGTGGTGTCTGCTGGCATCGAAACCAACCGATCAAATTTCACCCGGTTCCTTGCCATCGCCCCGACCCCGAGTCCACGTAGTCCCCGAGCCAAGACCTCAATCGCGTTCACCACAGACAACGTGCCCGGCGCGCTCTATCGGGCTCTCGGGGTGTTCGCCGCGCGTGAGATCAACCTCACCAAACTCGAGTCCCGTCCGCGACGTCATACGCCGTGGGAGTACCTATTCTACCTCGATTTGGAGGGTCACCACGACGACCCGCACTTCGAGGCAGCTTTGGCCGAACTTACCAAAATCTGTGTGTTTGTCCGGGTCCTGGGGTCCTATCCGAAGGCTGGGTCCTCCTAAGCCTCTGGTCGGGGGTTCGATTCCCTCCGGGCCCGCCAGGTCTTTCTAAGGCGTTCATCTCCTCTGCTTTCCCCGCTGGGAGGGGTTCGTCTAGCCTGTCTACCTCTATCTGCAACGGGACATCCGATCGGAAGCCAAAGGACTAGCATTTTCCCTAACAGGGAGAGGATCTGCAGATAGTAGCTGGGTGGCTCGCTGCGCACCAGGTTTCCCCCGACAGGAGTTTGCTCCAGGTGGGCGAAGCGAATGCACACTCTTTCTTTCTGTGAGCATTTGTTCATGACGCTCCTCGGTCGTCTCGGAAGCTTGGAAGCGGAAGGGCGGCCCATCCGCGTCGCCGTGGTCGGGGTTGGGCAGATGGGAGGTGGGTTCGCACGCCAGGTTGCCCGTCTGCCTGGGATGCGGGTGGTCGGCTTGTGCGACGTGATCGTCGACCGGGCAGTCGCAACCGCCGAGGAGATCAGTAGCACCGCCGAGGTTGCCGATACTGAAATGAGTCTCCGCAGACTAGTCGCGGAGGGTCGGACCGCGATCACAGTGCGGCCAGACTGGTTGGTCGGGGTTCCTCACGTCGATGTGCTTGTCGACGCTACCGGTGATCCCGAGGGTGGAGTCCGATTAGCCTTCGCGGCGGTCACAAGTACCAAGCTCGTGGTCACCTTCAACATCGAGGCCGACGCGACGGTTGGACCTTTGCTAGCGTGGCTCGCACGCCAGGCGGGCGCGCTCTACACGGTTGCTGGCGGAGATGAACCGTCGGTCCTATGCGAGATGGTTGACTTCGCGAGGGGAAGTGGCTTCGAGGTGGTGTGTGCAGGGAAGGGGAAGAACAATCGTCTTGACCGCACGGCGACCGCGCAAACGGTCGAAGCGGAAGCGTCCGCGCGTGGGATGAGTGCACGGATGCTCGCGTCATTTGTCGATGGGACGAAGACGATGGCCGAGATGACGGCCCTGGCCAACGCGACCGGATTGGTGCCGGACACTCCCGGTCTGCACGGCCCGGTGGCGAACGTAGCCGATCTGCTGCGGATCTTCGTGCCGGAATCCGACGGTGGGATCCTCCACCGTAGTGGTGTCGTGGACTACGCGATCGGCGATGTGGCCCCCGGCGTGTTTGTGACTGCGACAGCTTCCACCGCGGCGATGCGTCGTGATCTCGCCTACCTCAAAATGGGCGAGGGGCCGTACTACCTGCTCTACCGCCCGTACCATCTAGCAAGCTTGGAAGCCCCTCTCTCGCTCGCGCGCGCTGTGCTGGATCGTGAAGTGACAATGGCCGCGGCGGGTCCCCCCCTCGCTGAGTGTGTCGCCGTTGCGAAACGTAACTTGGGACGGGGGGAGATGCTCGACGGGATCGGCGGGGCAACGGTGTACGGTCTCGCCGTGCTCGCAGCGTGGGCGACTGAGGCGCACGCAGTCCCGATCGGCATAGTCGGGAGAGCCCGGATGCTTCGGGAAGTCGCCCGGGGCACTGTGTTGACCGAAGCCGACGTGTCGCTTGACGATGGGGCCACCGTCGTGCACCTGCGTCGCCTCCAGGACGCATTGGTCCGACAAGGGATGCTCATGTAGCACATGGGGAGGGCTGCAGTGGACGAAGACCAAGAGCTCATGGCCAATGTCGCTGAGCTCTATTACTCGTGAGCAGCGCGTATCGGCGGTATGAAGTGGAACTGCACTGTCCGCGGTGCCGTCGCACCACCGCGCATGTGATCGCCTCCGGCCAGGGCACACTCTCCAGGAGCCTGTGTGTTGCCTGCGGCCGCGCGACCGCAGTTGACACGCTTCAGTTCATGGAGCAGTACATGCAAAGCGTCGTCCGTCGCCTGCTCGCCAAGCCGTTTGACATCCGAACCGAATTTCTCCACAGCCCCCGCGAGTTCATTACCTCCTTCCCTGGGCGGATGCTGACCAAACCCTTCCGCGTGGCCGCCGAGCTGCGGTCGACCATGGACATCATGCGCTTGCGCCGGCTCCCCGCGCACCCGTCGGCGGCCGCCCTTCCGGCCGTGGCCGGGGAACTCCCGGCCGCAGCGCGGCAGTGCGCCGTGCTCCTTAGCGGACCGCTGTTGTGGGCACACACGTCCGAGGAGATCCTGGCAACCGCGCATGAGCTCGGTTATGACGGCGTTGAACTTTGGGCGTATCAGTTGTTGCGCGATGAGGCCGACCCTGCCGCTGTGGCCGAGCGCGCCCGAGAACTTGGCTTGACCGTGACGCTGCATGCGCTGAGTTGGGACCTCAACCCCACCTCCCGCCTCCCCGGAGTTCGGCGAGCCTCACAGGACGCGCTCGCTCAGTCCGTGGAACTGGCGGCGGCGTTGAGCGCGCAGCTCTTGGTCATGCACCCTGGGCACACGAGCGCGCCACAGGACGACAGCGCCTCTTACTGGCCGACCTTGATCACCAGCGTGCGGGAGATCGCCGAGCAGGCTGCAGCCCACAGGCTGCGCGTCGGGGTCGAGCACATGGAAGCTCGGGAGGCCGAGTACCTGATCACCCCCGACGATGCGAACCGCTTGGTCCGGGAGGTCGATCGGCCTAACGTGGGGACGGTGCTAGATATCGCCCACATCCCGTGGGGAGAGGATGAGACGCGCTTTCTCCAGCGTCTTGATCGGATCATCCACGTCCACCTCAGCGATGCAGATGAGTCGCGTCTCCATCTCCCGCTGGGCCAAGGGACCCGGGATCTCGTGCGTATCCTAGGCGCGTTAGGCGCCTATCGAGGGTCAGTGGCGCTCGAAGGGTTCTCGATCAGTGCGGGCGGAGACCTAGCACGGTGGAACAAGGCCCAATTTGAGGAGCTCTGGCGTGAGGCGGCGAGTTCGACCCAGGAGCCTATGGGGGCTCCATCCTAGTGGCTTCCAGTGCGGAGCGCGGGTTGGTACCGGTGTTGGCGGAAATCGTTTGACGGCGGCACAGTCTGCGAAAGGTGGTGGCGTTGGATGAAGACTCTCTGCACGATTTGTATTGTCGCGCTCGTGCTGGTCGGCGGCGCGAGTGCTGGGCCAGCGACGAGCCCCAGCGGGACATTCACGCTGTACACGTCGGAATCGGACGATGACGTCAACTTGCTGACCCAAGACTTCATGCGTCGAACCCCTGGGGTCTCGGTGAAGATCTTTCGGGCGGGGTCGGGACCAGTCGTCGCGAAGCTTCAGGCTGAGCGGCAGGCGGGGAAGATCCAAGCTGACGTGATCTGGATGGCCGACTACGCGTTTCTGCAGGATCTCGCCAAGAAGGATCTGCTGATGGCGTACCAGCCCCCGGCCGGGACACGTGTCGATCGGAGGTTTCATTACGAGGGAGACCGGATGCATGAAGTTCGGCTGATCTTCAACGTTGTCGCGTTCAACACGAATCACGTTCGCTTCCGCCCCACGAGTTGGCTGGACCTCACGCTCCCCCGGTACCGCGGCAGGGCAGGTCTGCCGAACCCATTCGTCTCCGGCGCGGCGTTCGCGCATGTCGGGACGTTCGCGAGCATGCCGGAGTTTGGCTGGGGATTCTACCGGAAGCTGCGAGAGAACAACGCGGTCATCTTGCAAAGCAACGGAGACGTAGCTCAAAAACTCGCCGCGGGGGAGGTCAGTATCGCGCAGATCGTCGACTTCTTTATCCGCAACCTCAAGGCCCAAGGCTCCCCGGTTGACCACATCTGGCCCAGCGAAGGGGCGCTCCTAGTCCCGACGCCTGTGGCGATTGTCAAGGAGACCGCGAACGCCGATGCGGCGCGAGCTTTCGTGAACTATCTGTACACGCCCGAGGCCCAGCGGTTGTTCGTGCAACGCTCGTACATCCCCATTGTGCCCGGCGTGCCCTACCCGCCGGGGACGCCGGACATCGAGACGTTGAAGGTCATTCAACCCAACCTCGACTTCCTCGAGCGAAATCGGGAAGAGATCAAGAAAACGTTCTCCGAGATTTTCGACATCCATTAACGAACACGCGATGGGCGAAGTCGGCAAGTCCCTGGCTGGCCCCTTGCGCTGGCGATTCCCCACATGGGCATTCACTGTCGCCATCGCCATGACCGGGGCGGTGGTCCTTGCCGTGGTCCTCTACCCGACGTGGAAGCTCATCACGAGTACGGTCCTCGCTGATGGGCACCTCACGGGGAAGTTCTACTTACGGGTCCTACGCGATTCAAACACCTACCAGGTGCTCGGCCATAGTCTCGTGGTTGCGGTCAGCGCTGCGATCTGCGGTACGGTGTTGGGGGCTGGTTTCGCATGGCTGATCGCGCGGACCGATCTGCCGGGCCGAGGTCTGTGGCACACTTGTCTCCTGCTCCCGTATATGATCCCGCCGTTTGTCGGCGCGATCGCGTGGGTGTACCTGTTGAATCCCGTAGGCTACCTCAACCAGTTGTGGATGACACTGACCGGCTCGGAGACACCGCTGGTTGTGATCTACGGTCCGATTGGGATCATTTTTGTGCTGACTCTCTATGGGTATCCGATTGCTTACCTCACCATGCTCGGCGTCCTGGGCGCGATGAACCCCGCCCTTGAGGAAGCCGGACGGATGGCTCGAGCCACCCCGGTGCGCGTGTTGTGGGACATCACCCTGCCATTGATGCTCCCAGGGCTCCTGTCGGGCGCGTTGCTCGTGTTTCTTTCGTCCTTGGCCAATTTTGGAATCCCCGCTGTCATTGGGTTTCCTACCCGCTACTTCGTCTTGCCGACCAAGATCTACAACACGATTCTCAACTTTGACCTCCGCGATAATCTTCAGGTAGCGGCCGCCCTGTCGCTGGGGCTGGCCGTTATCGCCGCCATCGCGTTGTATCTGCAGCATCGGGTGGTGGGGCGAAGGCAATTTGGCGTCATCACTGGCCAGCCCTCTGCTGCAACACGCGTCGCGCTCGGACGGTGGCGCTGGCCGCTCGCCGGCGTGCTGGGACTGTTTGCGTTCGCGGCCGTCGCGGTGCCGCTTACGGCGATCTTGCTGACCTCGCTGACACGGGCCTACGGATTACCACCGACGCTTGACAATCTCACCCTGAACCACTACGCAACGGTTCTAGGAGGTGTCCCCAAGGTGCCACGGGCGTTGCGTAACAGCCTCGTTCTGGCCGCCGGATCAGCGACCCTCATCATGGGGCTGGCGCTCGGGATCGGATACCTTATTGGCCGGGTGCGCATCCGCGGAGGCCGGATCCTGGAAATGGTACTGGCCATCCCCTACGCGGTTCCCGGGACAGTGGTAGCATTGGCGATGATTCTTGCCTTTCTCCGGCCTCTACCGGTTCTAGGAGTGCGGCTATACGACACAATCTGGATCATCTTCATCGCCTACATTGCGCGATTCCTTATCTTCGGGGTACGCACGGTGCTCGCGGGGTTGGGCCAGGTGCACGCCTCGCTGGAGGAAGCAGCGCGGATCAGCGGAGCGAGCGCGCTCGAGGCCTTCCACGACGTGGCGGTGCCCATGCTTCGGTCGAGCCTTGTCGCAGGTTGGTCTCTAATCTTCATCCCTGCGATGGCCGAGCTGACCCTGTCGATCCTCCTGTTCTCGGCCGGGAATGAGACATTGGGGGTTGTTATCTTCGGCCTCCACGAGGAAGGGAAGATCGCGCTCTCCGCCGCGGTGGCTTTTTTGATCACGGTCTTCTTGGTCGCCCTCCACCTTCTGACGCGAGCGCGCTTTGCCCCAAGCTGGTGGACCTGATGGCGCAGTTGACCCTAGAGCGGTTGGGGAAGGCTTTCGGGGGGACTCTGGCGGTCGTCGACGTGACCCTGGCGATCGCCGACGGAGAGTTTCTGACCCTGCTCGGCCCTTCGGGATGCGGGAAAACTACTACTCTGCGGCTGATCGCCGGGTTTCTCGCTCCCACAACTGGCCACATCCTCCTAGGCGACCGCGTCCTCACCTCCGTCGAGGAACAGATCCTCGTGCCTCCGGAGCGGCGAGCGATGGGTATGGTCTTCCAGAGCTACGCCGTCTGGCCACACATGGATGTGTTCGGGAACGTCGCGTACCCGCTGCGCCGCATGGGTCTCCCGACCGGTGAGGTCGTGGATCGTACTCAGCAGGCGCTACGTCTCGTCCATTTGGACGGCCTGGAGACGCGGCCTCCCCAGGAGCTTTCCGGGGGCCAGCAACAACGCGTTGCCCTTGCGCGCGCGTTGGTGATGGAGCCGGCAGTGCTGCTGCTCGACGAGCCGCTGAGCAACCTGGACGCGAACCTCCGGGAAGAGTTGCGCGGGGAGATTAGAGAACTCCACGAGCGGTTGGGGATGACCGTCGTCTATGTGACGCATGATCAGGACGAAGCGATGGCACTATCGAAACGGATCGCCGTGATGCACGAGGGACGCGTCCTGCAGGTCGGGACGCCCGCAGAAATCTATGAACGGCCGGTGACGCCCTTTGTCGCCGCGATCTTAGGGGCGGCGAACTTCCTCCCAGGCGTCATTGAAGGAATCGAAGGGGGCTTCGCGCGAGTGCGCCTGCATGATGGGGCTGAGCCGCTGATCCTCCCGATACCCACTGGGGAAATCACGGGGGCCGTCAGTGTGTGTATCCGGCCCGAAGCGCTCGTCTTCGACCCGGGCGGGAGGCTGCGGGGGCGACTGCTGCGACGCACCTATCTAGGTAATCGCGTCGAGTACCTCGTGCAGGTTGGTAAACAAGCCGTAAGAGTTCGTGGGGAGACCGACTTCCAGGCCGAGGTGGGTCAGGACGTCGGACTGACGGTTCGGCGCGGGATCGTTTATCCGGAGAGCAGTCCGACGATGTCTGCCGGACGCGCGGCGACATAGTCGGGTTCCGCCGCGAGCAATGCCGCCGGATCGCGCGCGCCCCACAATGCCGCCACGGCAGTGACCCGCGCCGCGCGGGCGGCTTGCAGGTCCATGATCCAGTCCCCGATCATCCAGGTCTCCGGCGGTCGCGCCTCCAATCGGCGCACAGCTTCCAGCACGGCATCAGCGGCGGGTTTGGGCAGGACGACATCCTCTGCTTTACGGAATCGCATCCGTGCGGGGCAGCCTGAATCAGCAAGTGAATATGGCACATCCTTTACCTAAGGTGGGGATCCCGGTAAAGGATGTGCCATATCCTTAGGGAGTTTTCCCAAACCAGCGGACCCCCGCTGGTAAGACTATAGAGGGAAAGTCCCTTCCCTTCAGTAAGTAGGGTCCCCTCTTGATCGGGTCCTTCCGATTTGTTAGAATGTAGAAGAGAATGCCATGGATGCCTTGAAGCCGGTTTGTCCTAGGTTCCATCAGGCCATCGAATTGGTAGGCAAGCGATGGACCGGGGCCATAATCCAGGCCCTGATGGGCGGTCCTAGCCGCTACAGCTGGTTGCTGGACGCGGTCCCGGGCTTGCGCGATCGGTTGCTTTCTGAACGGCTGAAGGAGCTGGAGGCGGAGGGAATTGTTACCCGGCGGGTATATCCTGATACACCGGTCCGGGTAGAGTATGCGTTGTCCGCGAAGGGGCGCGATCTGCAGCGGGTGTTGGTCGAGATGCACCGCTGGGCAGATCGCTGGACACGATCGGCCGCTGATTCCGAGGCGTCGATGGTTCTGGGCACCTATCTGAGCTCGACCACACGGTCTGGTTCTTCATAGAACCAATCTGGTCGGGCGGTTTGTCATCGCGTGGAAGGGGTGGATGGTTGGCTAAGAGAAAGGCGAAGCGGCCGAAGGGGACAACAGAGGAATTCTTGCGCTCGGGGCGAGCAGCCACCGCACCGTCCCCCGCTGGGTCGACGCGTGCGCGTCATGACGACGCCGGCGCCAAGGACCCTGCGCCGGGCGAAGTAGCGGTCGATCACCGGGAGAAGAAAGTCTCCCTTGCTCCGCGCGCGACCCTCACTCCGCGTCGTTCAGGTCGGTCGCGTTCGGCCAGGGCCACCGACGAGGCGACAGGCGACCGGACTGACAGCGCGGTCGACGACCCGGTCCGAATGTACCTGAAGGAAATCGGCCGGGTTCCGCTCCTCCGTCGGGAGCAAGAAGTGGATCTGGCTCAGCGCGTGGAGCGCGGAGATGAGGAGGCAAAACGACAACTCATCGAGGCGAACCTGCGCCTGGTGGTTTCCATCGCAAAGCGCTACGTTGGGCCGGGATTGCATCTGCTTGATCTGATTCAGGAAGGCAACCGTGGACTTATCCGTGCGGTGGAGAAGTTCGACTGGCGCAAAGGGTTCAAGTTCAGTACATATGCGACATGGTGGGTGCGCCAGGCGATCACTCGAGCATTGGCTGAGCAAACGCGGACAATCCGGCTCCCCGTCCACATGGGGGAGACGATCAACAAGCTCACACGGACATCGCGCAAACTCTTGCAGAAGCTGGGGCGGGAGCCGACGCCCGAGGAGATCGGGCGGGCGATGCACCTGTCGGCAGAGCGGGTCCGCGAGATCATGAAGATGACGCAAGAGCCGGTGTCGCTCGACACCCCCATTGGGGAAGACGAAGATACTTACCTGGGGGGCCTCATTGAGGACCACGGGACTCTCGACCCAGAGGAGGCGGCAGCGTTCGCGCTTCTGAAAGTGCAACTCGCGGGGGTGCTAGAGACGCTTTCCCCGCGCGAGCGAGAGGTCTTGAAGTTGCGGTTCGGGTTGGATGACGATCGGCCGCGGACGCTTGACGAGATCGGCCGTGAGTTTGGGGTGACGCGAGAGCGGATTCGTCAGATCGAGACGAAAGCGCTCCGGAAACTGCGGCACTCGCACCAGTCCAAGCAACTGAAGGAGTTCTGGACGTTCAAGTGACATGAGAGGCGAGGAGGCGCCAAGGCGCCTGCGATCGCTCGCGTGAAGTTCTCCCGACCCGCTCCGTGGCTACAGCATCGGAGGAGTCGTGCGCGTGAGGCAAGGGAGTGCCGAGAATCCCGGTGCTCCCTTGCCGTGTTTTTGCGCCCCAGCTCGTGCGAGCGCTTCAGGGGCCTGGGCGCGTGAGCGCGGCGACCCGCCTGCGGTAGATCGCTGCTGCCCATTCGATGATGTCGTTTCCCGACCTGAAACCACTGGGAGATCGTGGGCTCCTCATTGAATTTGAGGAGGAGATCTCGCCGACGACGAATGGCCGCGTGCGTGCGCTCGCACGCGCGCTGGACGAGATCCCAGGCGTGCTCGAGACCATCCCGGCTCTCCGGTCCCTCCTCCTCGTGCTCGACCCGCTTGCGCTTGCTGTGGGCGACCTGGTCGATCAAGTGGCTCGCCTCGCCAGAACGCTCGCGCCAGACCTACAGGGGACAGGACGGCTCCACGACATTCCCGTCGTCTACGGCGGCCCCAGTGGACCCGATCTCGAGCCGGTTGCCGACCGCCTCGGGCTCAACGTCGATGAGGTCGTGCGGGTGCACAGCGCCCAGGAGTACGTTGTCTACATGCTCGGCTTCGCGCCCGGGTTCCCCTACCTTGGCATTGTGCCTCCGGAGCTGCGGGTCTCGCGGCGGCCCTCACCGCGCCTCCGCGTCGCGCGAGGCTCCGTGGCGCTGGCTGAAGCGCTGACCGGAATCTATCCGCTGCACACGCCCGGTGGATGGCAAATCATCGGTCGGACGCCCCGGCGCATCTACGATCCCGAACAGCCTGATCCGCTGCTGTTCCGGCCCGGGGATCGGCTTCGCTTTCTTCCTGTTCCCGACGCGGTCTTTCCATCCGATGCGGCTCCCGTTCGGCGCGCGCGCAGGCCAGCCCGCCCGGTCCTCGAAGTCCTCGAGCCCGGCCTGTACACTACTGTCCAGGATTGTGGTCGACTGGGATATCGGAGTCTGGGGGTGCCGGCCAGTGGCGCGATGGATCCGCTCGCGCTCCAGGTCGCCAACCTTCTCGCGGGCAACGCACTGGAGGCGCCGGCGCTCGAATGCACTGCACCCGGTCCCACGCTGCGCGTGCTTGGCGACACGACGCTGGTCATTTGCGGAGCCGACCTTTCGGCCACCGTGGATGGCACTGACATCGATTTGTCCGCTCCGATTCGACTGCGGCGCGGACAGGTGCTCCGATTCGGGGCGCCTCGCCAGGGGATGTGGGCCTATGTCGCCGTCATGGGAGGACTCGATGTCGCCCCCGTCATGGGCAGCGCTTCGACCTATGTGCCCGGCATCTTGGGAGGTGTTGAGGGACGCCGCCTCATGGCAGGAGACGTTCTCGGACGGGGCGAAAGAGCGACGCGCTCCCGGGCCGTTCGGCCTGAGATGCTTGCTCTCCCTCGCGATGGGTTGCGCGTGCGCGTCATTGCTGGGCCGCAAGCAGAATGGTTCTCGGACGTGGGTCGCGAGACGTTGTTCAAGCACCCCTATACTATCAGCGTGCAGAGCGACCGTGCGGGAATCCGATTGCAGGGACCAGCGATCGCCCACAAAGACCGCGCGGACATTCTCTCGGACGGTGTGCTGCCAGGAGCCATTCAGGTCCCTGCGGGGGGCCAGCCCATTGTCCTGATGCCAGACGGCCCAACGACGGGTGGCTACCCGAAGATCGGCGTGGTCGCGAGCGTGGATCAGCGGCTCCTCGCGCAGTGCCGCCCGGGGATGGCCATCCATTTCGTCCCGACCACTGTGGAGCGCGCTGTCGAGGCGTGGCGAGCCGTCCAGGGCGAATTGCGCGAGTCCCTTCGGCTTGATGAGCCTAGTGATGGCTAATGGTCTGCGCGCCAGACGGGGACGGTCGCACGTCGCGTAACGGATCCCTCATGCCCTTGGGTGGGAAGAGTTACTAAGGAGACGAGATGCAGCTCGGGAGCCTCCCACGGATCAAGCTCGCACATCTGCCCACCCCCCTAGAAGAGGCACCTCGGCTCACCGAGTACCTCGGTGGTCCGCGCGTGTGGGTGAAGCGGGATGACCTCACAGGCTTGGCCATTGGGGGTAACAAAGCGCGGAAACTGGAGTTGCTGTTGGGGGAGGCCCGGGCGCAGGGGGCCGACGTGATAATTACTGTCGGCGCGGTGCAGTCTAATCATTGCCGGATGACGGCGGCCGCCGCGAATCGCCTCGGGTTGGATGCGATCGTCGTCCTCAACGGTGACGAGCCGCAGCTCCGACAAGGCAATCTATTGCTCGACGGGATTTTGGGAGCCGAGATTCGGATCGTCCAGACTGACGACGACTACATCCTCATGGGCGTGGTGGAGGACCTCGCTCGGCAATTGCAGCGCGATGGACGGCGGCCATACGTCATCCCGCGCGGAGGCAGCAATGCGCTGGGAGCGGCAGCTTACCTCGAAGCCTCGTTGGAGATGCTCGCGCAGGCCAACAACCTGGGAATTCGCGTCGACGCCATCGTGCACGCGAGCACGTCAGGGGGGACCCAGTCCGGCCTCTACACGGGAACCAAGATGACGGAGAGTGGCGTGCAAGTGATTGGGATCAGTGCGGGGCCCAAGCGCGAGGTGGTCACGAAACGCGTGCTCGGGATTGTCTCTGAGCTCACGAAGTTGTTGGAACTCCGGTGGCGCCCTCATCCCGATGACTTGCTCGTCTTCGACGACTACGTGGGGGAGCGCTACGGGATCCCCACCCCCGAGTGCCTGGATGCGATCAAGGTGATGGCGAGGACGGAGGGGATCCTGTTGGACCCTGTCTACACGGGGAAGGCCATGGCCGGACTCATCGGGCTGATTCGTCAGGAGCATTTCCGACGGGATCAACACGTCGTCTTCTGGCACACTGGCGGACAGCCGGCGCTCTTTGCCCATGCCTCCGCCCTCCAAAGCTGAGGGGTCCCAAGAGAAACTGATGGCACCGCGAATCGGAATTACCACCTTCCAGGGGGGACCATCCACTGCGAAGACCCGGGCCTATGCGGAGGCGGTTCGCGCGGCTGGAGGGGAACCAGTCTGGCTGCAGCCAGCCGATCTGCCCGATCCGCAGGGCCTGAGTGTCGTCCTGGCGACGCTTGATGGCGTTCTCCTGAGCGGCGGGAAAGACATTCACCCGCGCCATTTCGGGGAACCCATTCTCGAGGAGGCGGCGGTTGAGATAGACGAGCAGCGCGATGCTGCGGAACTCCCGCTCACACGGGCCGCAGTCGCCCATGGGCTTCCAGTGTTAGGAATTTGTCGTGGATTGCAGACCCTCAACGTTGCTTTCGGTGGGTCCCTCTACCAGGACCTATCGGTCGTGGGGATCGAAATCAGCGTGCACCAGCAGCGAGGACGACTGCTCGACTGGCAGCCCACCCATGCGGTCGAGCTGGTCGCTGGCAGCCGCCTCGCGGCGACCCTCGGAGGTGCGAGCGCAGAGGTCAATAGCTTCCACCATCAAGCGATCCATCGCCCCGCCCCGGGCTGGTGGGTGACCGCACGAGCGTCCGATGGCGTGATCGAAGGGTTGGAGGATCCAACCAGTCGGTTTGTCGTAGGGGTTCAGTGGCACCCCGAGCGAATGGTGGATCATGACCACCGCGCGCGACGCGTGTTCGCCGCGTTCATCGCGGCAGCGAGCGCGTAGCTTGCAACACCATGCCGCGTGTTAGAATGGCGGTGCGCGAGTTCCCGCAGATCCGATCCGCCAGTTAGGCTTGCCTCGGGGCTGGCGCGGAGGGACCCACGCTGCGCCAGTTAAGCGAGCTCCTGGAGTCGCTCTCCGGGACCAGGAGCAAGCTGCAGAAGCTTGAGGTGCTCTCGACCTACCTGCGGACGCTCAGCGACGAAGACCTGCGGATTGCGGCCACGTACCTCACGGGGTCCCCGTTTCCGGCAGGCGATAGTCGGGCGCTTACCGTGGGATGGTCCGCGCTCATCGACGCAGTCCTCGTGATCTCGGGTGCGGCCCCCGACGCGTTCGATCGCAGCTACCTCCACCATGGCGACCTCGGCGCGGTCGCGGCGGAACTCCTCGCCCGGAAAGTGCACACCCCGCTGTTTCACGCCCCGTTGACCTTGCAGAGGGTGGCGGACGTGTTTACCCGGATAGCCGGCGCCGAGGGCAAAGGGTCGCGCCAGATCAAGGTTGGGGCGATGCAGGCGCTCTTCGTGGACGCCGAGCCTCTTGAGGTCAAGTACCTGATCCGGATCATCACCTCGGACATGCGGGTGGGGTTGAAGGCGGGGCTCCTGGAGGAAGCGATTGCGCGCGCGTTCCAGGCGCCGTTGGCGGATGTCCGTCGGGCCAACATGCTGCTCACCGACGTGGGCGCCGTCGCCGTCCTCGCCCGCGCTGGTCGGCTGATGGAGGCGAAGCTCACTCTGTTCCGCCCAATCGGGTTCATGCTCGCCGAGCCAGTCTTCTCGGCTGACGACGCATTGCGCCCTGTTGGGACCGAGGGCCCGAACGCGGTCCTCTCCGCAGTTCGGGTGGAAGACAAGTACGACGGGATCCGCGCGCAAGTGCACTGCGATCGGGATCGCGTCGCGATCTTCAGTCGGACCCTTGATGAAGTCACGGGCTCCTTTCCCGAACTCCTCCCCGCTCTGCGCGGCCCTGGTCGCCGGTACATCGCCGATGGTGAGATCGTCGCATGGCGGGACGGGCACGCGATCCCGTTCCTCCACTTGCAGCAGCGGCTCCGACGCAAGGATCCGGGGGCGCTGCTCGAGACCGTCCCCGTGGTGTTCGTGGTCTTCGACCTCCTCCATCTCGATGGACGCGATCTCCTCGACCTCCCGCTGGAGGAACGACAACGAGAGCTGGCCTTGCTGAGGTTCTCCGGCCCGCTTGTCGAGGTCGTCCACGCGACCAGTGCGAGCGAGCCAGAGGTCTTGGAGGCACGATTCCGCGACGCGCGGGATCGGGGGAATGAAGGCCTTGTCATCAAACGCTTGGACTCGCCCTACCAACCCGGTCGGCGTGGTCGGCAGTGGGTAAAATGGAAGGAAGAACTTGCGACCCTTGACGTGGTCGTCGTGGCGGCCGAGCACGGCCATGGTAAGCGCGCCGGTGTCCTCAGCGATCTCACGTTCGCGGTGCGTGCGGGGGAAGAGCTGTCCACGATCGGGAAAGCCTACTCGGGCCTGACTGACGCGGAGATCGCCTCTCTGACGGAGTGGTTCCAGGCGCACACGACGAAGGATCGGGGGCGAGTGAAGCTCGTGGAACCCCAGATTGTGCTAGAGGTGGCTTTTGATGCGGTCACCCGGAGCGACCGGCACGGGTCAGGGTACGCGCTGCGGTTCCCGCGCATCAAGCGGATTCGAGACGATAAGACCCCGGACCTAATTAGCACGATCGAGGATGTGGCTAAGATCTTCGCGGTTCAGGGCGATTCGCGTGGCGGAAGCGCGCCGCTAGCAGTCCGGCGCCCGCCCGCGCGGGTGGTCCAGGGAGGGCGGGATGGACATGAGGACTAGCCGGATCCAACTGCGCTGCCTCGTCGCAGGCGCCATATTGGCCTGGGTGCTCGGGGCGGGACTTACGGTGGCGGCGTCGCGTGAAGTGTACCGGATGCGGGTCGCTGGCGTGATCGCCCCTGGGGTCGCCCGCTACATCGATCGCGTGGTTCGCGAGGCCGAACAGGCGAACGCCACGGCGGTCCTCATCGAATTGGACACCCCTGGAGGATTGCTGAAATCCACTGATGACATCACCAAGACGATGCTTAATGCGCGGGTCCCGGTTATCGTCTACATTACGCCAAGTGGCGGCCGCGCTGCCTCCGCGGGCGTATTCATCACTTATGCGGCAAACATCGCCGCTATGGCCCCTGCCACTCCCCTCGGCGCGGCGCACCCCGTCAAGGCAGGCGGGGGCGGCCAAGCCGATGCGACGTTGACAGAAAAGATCACAAATGATGCCGTCGCCAACGTTCGAGCGATCGCGCGGCGGCGCGGTCGCAACCCCGATTGGGCTGAAGACGCCGTGCGCAAAAGTGTCTCCATTGGGGAGGTAGAGGCAGTCCAGCTTCAGGTGGTCGATCTCATCGCGAAAGACGTCCCCGAGCTGCTCGACAAGATCGACGGGCGTGAGGTGGAGACCCTCGCCGGCCCCGTGCGGTTGCAGACCCGAAACGCCCCCACCCGCGCAATCGACATGGACGGCGGCGAGCGGGCTCTGGATCTCCTCAGCGACCCGAACATCGGGCTGATCTTGCTGACGATCGCTACTTACGGGATCATCTTCGAGCTGTCCAACCCGGGCGCGGTCTTGCCGGGGGTCGTCGGCGCCATCGCCCTCGTCTTGGGCTTTGCCTCGTTTGCCATCTTGGAGGTGAACGTGGCAGGCGTGGCGCTCATCGCCCTCTCCTTCCTCTTCTTCATCGCGGATATCAAGGTGCCGTCACATGGGGTGCTGACCACCGGAGGGATCCTCTCGTTCATCTTAGGTGCGCTGTTCCTCACGAGCCGTCAGGCGCCCCTGCTGCGGGTCTCGTTGCAGTTGATCCTCTTCCTTGCGCTGCTGACGGGCGCGTTCTTCATCTTCGCGGTCGGAGCCGGGGTGCGCGCGCAGCGGGCGGTGGTCCGGTCGGGCCGCGAAGGGCTCCTGGGCGCGAAGGGCGTCGCGCGGACCGCGCTTAGTCCGGAAGGTACCGTTCGCGTCGCCGGAGAGACCTGGACGGCTATGGCCGAGGGGGGGGACGTGGCGGAGGGGGAATCCGTAACTGTCGTAGGGACCGACAGCTTACGGCTCCGGGTGCGACGCATTCGCTAATATGATCGTGTCCTCAGCGGGCGTGGCCGAGACACACAGGCTCGGTCAGCGCCTGGGGCAGTTCCTCGCGGCAGGCGACATCGTCGCCCTCTCTGGTGATTTGGGCACCGGGAAGACCGAGCTGACTCGCGGGATCGCGGCAGGGGCAGGTGCCTCCGGCGCGGTCACGAGCCCCACCTTCACCTTCATTCATCTCTACCGGGGGGGTGTGCCGATCTACCACGTAGATCTCTATCGGATCGAGGCCCCCCGGGAGCTCGATGACTTGGGGCTGGAGGACGTCTTGCGGGAATCGGCGGTCGTCATCATCGAATGGGCGGAGAAGGCTGGTCGCTACCTTCCGCGCGAGCACCTGGGGATTGGGTTGCGCGTTGCTGAGGGGGAGACGGCGAGAGAACTGGAATTCCGGGCCACGGGCCGACGCTATGAACAGCTCTTGCAAGCGTTCGCCCGCGGAGAGGACCCAAGGCCGTGATGCGAGTCTTGGCGATCGAAACCGCTACCGCCGTGGGGAGCGTCGCGCTCCTGGACGGCCCGACGCCGATGAGGACCGTCGACGCTGAGATCCCAATGCGCCATCTCGAGTGGCTTGCGCCGGCCATTGAGCGGGTCCTGGCGGACCAAGGGTGGGCGCTGGAGATGATTGAAGGCATTGCGGTCTCTCGGGGACCGGGGACGTTCACCGGGCTGCGAATTGGAATAGCGACGGCAGCTGCCTTGGCGCATGTCCGGCACCGCCCCATCGTGGGAGTCTCCACGCTTGCCGCAATCGCCCTGGGCGTCGAGACTCACGGCCTCGTTTGCGTCCTGCTGGATGTCCGTCGGGGCGAAGTGGCCACAGCGCTGTTTCGCCGCGACGGCGGCCTCACGCGCCTAACGGACGACTTGGTCGCGCCCATCGACGGGGCACTCGCCGCATTGCGGGCGGATGAGCCTGTTACGTTCATCGGCGATGGGTTGGAGCGATACGGCCCCGCGGTGCACGATGCTCGGGGAGACCGGGCGATCCTTGCGCCACGGACCAGTTGGGCGCCCCGTGCGTCCGCGGTCGGACGTCTAGCTTGGGAGCGCCTGGTTCAGGGAGAACGCGACGATCCCTACACGTTGCTCCCGATCTACGGCCGCCAGCCCGTCGTCACCGATGTCGGGTGGCGGACCATGAAGGAGGGAACTGCCTCCTTGCCGTCGGAATGGAAATGAGCCCATGCAACAGATAACCCGCGTCACTGTGGAATCTATGCGGGTCGACGACATCCCGCGGGTCCTGGAGATTGAACGTCAGTCGTTCCCAACCCCGTGGCCGTACGATGCCTACACGGTCGAGCTGCAGGAGAATCGCTTGGCCGCGTACGTGGTCGCGCGGGTGGACGAACACATCGTCGGGTATGCGGGCATGTGGGTCATCATGGACGAAGCGCACATCACGACGATCGCCGTCGACCCTGTCTACCGACGTCAGCACGTAGGGGACCGGCTCCTGATCGCCCTCCTTGACGCAGCTCTCGATCGGCGGGCGCGCTGGATGACCCTGGAAGTGCGCAAGTCCAACGATACCGCACAGGCCCTCTACAAGAAATATGGGTTCCGCGAGTTCGGCATTCGCAAAGGCTACTACAGCGACAATCGGGAAGATGCGATCGTGATGTGGACCGGGAATCTTCGAGAGCAAGAGTTCCAGACCCGGTTCAAGAGGCTGCGTTCGGCGCTTGATCCGCGATCCTGACCCCATGCGATTCCGGGACGCCCAGGCAGGACCCGTGGGCTCGACGCCACGACTTCGACGAGTAGGGACATCAGGAGCTCGGATGCGAGTCCTCGGGATCGAGACGTCCTGTGATGAAACGGCGGCCGCGGTTGTTGATGATGGTCTGACGATCCGCAGCAACGTGGTCGCCTCGCAAGTTGACCTTCATCGGCGCTTTGGGGGTGTCGTCCCCGAGCTGGCATCTCGCAAACACCTCGAGCGCATCCTGCCCGTCATTGATGAGGCCCTCGACGGGGCGCAGACGTCGTTCACCGGTGTCGACGCTGTGGCCGTGACCTATGGGCCTGGTTTGGTTGGCGCGCTTGCGGTTGGCGTAGCCGCTGCCAAGGCGATTGCGCTGAGCCTGCACCGGCCCTTGGTGGGGGTGAATCACCTCGAAGGCCATATCTATTCAACTTTCCTCGGCCGGGAGGGGATCCCGTTTCCGGCGTTGGCGCTCGTCGTGTCGGGGGCGCACACGGACCTGGTGATGATGCGCGAGCACGGGGTCTATGCAATCCTGGGCCGGACCCGGGATGATGCGGCCGGGGAGGCGTTTGATAAAATCGCCCGTGCGATGGGCTTGGGCTACCCGGGCGGGCCCGCGATCGATCGACTCGCCCAGCAAGGAGATCCGCATGCAGTGGACCTGCCACGGCCGTTCGATGACGGGGGCTGGGACTTCTCCTTCAGTGGGTTCAAGACCGGTGCCTTGCGCGCGTTGCGTCGCGGGGACGCGAGTCCGCGCTTCTTGGCAGATTTGGCGGCCGGGGTCCAACGAGCGATCGTGACGGTGCTAGTGGAGAAAACGTTGCGCGCGACGAAGGTCCTCGCGCCCAAGAGTCTTCTCCTTGCAGGGGGCGTCGCCGGGAACTCGCGGCTGCGGGCCGAGCTCGCCAGAGGCGCGTTGGACAGCGGTGTGCCCCTCTTTGTCCCGCCGCCGGTGCTCTGTACGGACAACGCTGCGATGATTGCGGGGGCGGGTTTCTTCCGTCTCGCTCGGGGGCATCAGGCGCCGCTGACCTTGACCGTCTCGAGCGACCTCGCGCTCGAATCCGGACAATAACTCTACGGACCTTACATTTATTCGTCCCTGGGCGCGAGCCTGGACCTTTGCACAGTTGTGGATAGTGTGAATAACCCTGTGAATAATGGCCTGCCACAAGGGGATCGGGGGCTCCCTCGGAGGGCAGTTCGGACAGGCGCTGATAAACGCACGTTCGGCCCTCAGATTCTGCGTGGCAGTTCATCTCGGTGGCTCACGATGTCGTCATGGGGGCAACTATCCGAATGATGAAACGCGGCGCGACAGTGTGTAAGATCACGAAATCACGAGTACGCACGACTCTATGCAGTGAAAACAGCGATTTCGGGGCGTGCGGGCGAGTCATGGGGTTTGAGCGGTCTTGGCAGCTTCTCTAAGATGGTATTGTCTAGCAGTCTCATGGTGAGAGTGCTAATTCTGGCAAGAGACGAAGGAGGAGTGTGTATGAAACTGCGGCCGCTCGGCGACCGCGTGGTGGTCAAACCCTTGGAAGAGGAGGAACGCACCAAGGGCGGCATCGTGTTGCCGGATACCGCGAAAGAGAAGCCCCAGCACGGTGAGGTCATGGCGGTCGGTCCGGGCGAGTGGGATGAGGACGGGCAGAAGCGGCTACCCCTGGACGTCAAAGTCGGCGACCGGGTGCTGTTTGCGAAGTACTCAGGCACAGAGTTCAAGATGGACGATGACGAGGTCCTCATCTTGCGACACAACGACATCCTTGCTCTGGTCGAGCGCGCGCCGGCCGCGGCGAAGAAGTAGCGAGTTCACCTGGAGGTGACGGTTTCGTGCCCAAGATCTTAGCCTACGATGAGGTCGCGCGGCGGGCCATGGAGCGAGGTGTCAACAAGCTCGCCGACGCGGTGAAGATAACGTTGGGGCCCAAAGGCCGCAACGTCGTCTTGGAGAAGAAGTTTGGCTCTCCGTCGATTACGCATGACGGGGTGACCGTGGCGAAGGAGATCGAGTTAGAGGATCCCTTCGAGAATGCTGGTGCGCAGCTCGTACGCGAAGTCGCCACCAAGACCGAGGATGTGGCCGGGGACGGCACGACGACGGCAACCATCCTGGCCCAGGCCATGATCCGCGAGGGCCTGAAGATGGTCGCCGCCGGGGCCAACCCGATGGCGATGAAACGCGGGATCGAGCAAGCCGTCGAGAGTGTCACCGAAGAGATCCGGCGCGCCGCTAAGCCGGTGGAGACGAAAGAAGCCATCGGACAGGTCGCCAGCGTGTCAGCCAACGACCCCGACATTGGGACGCTTATCGCCGACGCCATGGACAAGGTGGGGAAGGACGGCGTCATCACGGTTGAGGAGAGCAAGGGCATCGAGACGACCGTCGAGGTCGTCGAGGGGATGATGTTCGACAAAGGCTACATCTCTCCATACTTCGTCACCGACCCTGAGAAGATGGAGGCGGTCTTGGAAGACCCCTTTATCCTCATTACTGACAAGAAGATCTCCGCGATCAAAGATCTGCTCCCGGTCCTCGAGAAGATCGCTCAGGTCAGCCGTCCGCTGCTGGTGATCGCCGAGGACGTCGAAGGCGAGGCCTTGGCCACACTCGTCGTGAACAAGCTGCGCGGGACGCTGCATGCGGTCGCCGTCAAGGCACCTGCGTTTGGGGAACGCCGGAAGGCGATTCTCGAAGACATCGGGATTCTCACAAGCGGCCAAGTGATCTCCGAAGAACTCGGGTTGAAGCTGGAGAACGCGGATGTCTCCAAGCTCGGGCGGGCGCGTCAGGTGCGGATCCGGAAAGAGGAGACCATTATCATCGGCGGGGCGGGGAAGCAAGACACGATCCAGAAGCGCGTCGCCCAACTCCGCAAACAGGTTGAAGACACGGACTCCGACTACGACCGCGAGAAGCTGCAAGAGCGGTTGGGGAAACTCTCAGGCGGGGTGGCGGTGATCAAAGTCGGGGCACCCAGCGAGGCAGAGTTGAAGTACCGCAAGACTCGAACCGAGGATGCGCTGCGGGCCACTCGTTCCGCCGTCGAGGAAGGGATCGTCCCGGGCGGGGGAACAGTGCTCGTCCACGCGGCCAAGGCACTCGACAAGCTCGAGGCCGAGGGAGATGCGAAGACTGGTATCCGGATCGTCGCGCGTGCCCTCTCCGAACCCGCTCGCCAACTGGCGATCAACGCGGGTCAGGAAGGTTCGCTGATTGTCGAACATCTCAAAGAGCATAAGTTCGGGATGGGGTACAATGTGCTCACCGGGAAGTTCGAGGACATGGTGAAGGCCGGGATCGTCGATCCGGCGAAGGTCGTACGGTCTGCATTGCAAAACGCTGCCAGCATCGCGTCGTTGTTGCTTACGACCGAGGCGATGGTCGTCGAGCGACCTGAGGATGACGAAAAGTCACCGATGCTGCCTGGCATGCCCCCGATGTAGTAGCCGCGACGCTCTCCAATAACACCGAAGGCTCCCACCTAAGCGCGGCGGGAGCCTTCGTGCTTGGGACGATGTGGGCTCGCCCACCGAACAAGCGGTGACGGAACAAAACACGGGTAGTGTCAAGACTTTTGTGTACTTTCATTTGAGAGAGGACGCCCCTCCCACTGAGTATTGAGATGGTGCATGACGGCATAGATGATGCGATCACAGCTCGCATCGTTGGTAAAGCATGTCATGGGCCGCGTGCGTCG
>OBEQ012463004.1_pt1 | contig 62360 bp, 64 predicted proteins | sample 1670901 | NCBI WGS metagenome assembly OBEQ01 (sample SAMEA104232315, study PRJEB22302) | groundwater metagenome | biome: forest; feature: aquifer; material: groundwater | place: USA | collected 2011-08-07 | depth 5.4 m
ATGTATGGCTTGACCCCGACCGCAACCCGAACGTGCTCGTCGTCAATCGCGACGAGGCGAATCGCAAGCTCAACCTCAATTGGTTTGACAACTCGTGGAATCGCAACTACTGGTTCGTCGGCGTCCGTCCTCGCTATTCTCTTCATTTCTTCTCCGCCACTTTCGGCGGAGAAGTTTGTTTTATAATCTGATTGCGCCACCCACCGAGCATTTTGCCAACTTCATGTAGCGGCTCTGAAAGCAGAATATAATGCTTTTGCTGAAGCGAGTTTATTTCCCATGCGGTTTCCAAAAAGAATTTGAGTACGTCAAGCTTGACTATCGCTCGCTTTACGAATGGCAGTTTTTCACCTTTTTCCAGAAAGCTCGCGATAACAATATGCTCCAATGTTTCAACGAAAAGTCCATCAATTTTCGCACCGAGCGTATAGCGGCTTGTTTTCGGGAATCGTCGGAGGAATTCGTGCCAAAATTTATATGCACTTCGCAATTTTTGCAGAACGGTTAAGTTCGTTCGTGAAGCGCTGCGATGTTGGGGGGGGGGGCGACGTTCATAGAATGTTTTTATGAAAATGAAAGTGCAATTTGCGGAAACTCTCGCGGATATTATCTCGGTAGAAAATTTACTTGTCGCATGGCGTGAATTCTCTAGAGGTAAGCGAAACAAAAAAGACGTTCAGATATTTAACTTACGGCTGATGAACCATATCCTATCGCTCCACGCGGATTTGCGCAATGGCACCTACCAGCACGGGCCATATAAGCATTTTAGCATTTCCGACCCGAAGCCTCGTGATATTCATAAGGCAAGCGTGCGCGACCGGCTTGTTCATCACGCGCTGTATAGAAAACTGTATCCGTTCTTTGACCGTGTCTTTATTTCCGATTCTTTTTCGTGCCGACTGTGCAAAGGAACACATCCGGCGCTCTCGCGTTTTCGGCGCTTTGTTTGTTCGGCAAGTATGAGTCATACAAAGACCTGTTTTGCGTTGAAATGCGACATCCGCAAGTTTTTCGCAAACATTGACCACGCCATTCTTTTTTCCATACTTGCGGAATATATTCCTGATATGGGTATCTTGCGTCTTCTACACGGAGTACTGAAGAGTTTTTCTGCCGCTCGAGAGGGTATCGGGCTTCCGCTCGGTAATTTGACCTCACAACTTTTAGTGAACGTGTATATGAATGAGTTTGACCTATTTGTGAAGCGTAAGCTTAAAGTCAGATATTATCTCCGCTTTGCCGATGACTTTGTTATTTTGCATAGAGATAAAGACAGGTTGGTTAAGTTTCTATCAAAAATCGCTGAATTTTTAAACACCAAATTGAAACTGTCGCTTCACCCGGATAAAGTTTCTATCAAGACTATCGCATCCGGTGTTGATTTTCTAGGCTGGGTGCATTTTCCAGACCATAGGGTGTTGCGGACAAGTACGAAGCGGCGGATGTTTCGGCGGTTGGCGGAGAATCCTAAAGAAGAAACATTTACATCTTACCTTGGGTTACTAAAGCATGGGAATGCTTACAAATTGCGGAAACGTGTGCAAAAGGATTTAAATGAAATTGGGTCTTTTCCCATGAAGATTTTTCATGTAGAATAGCGAAATTATGCACCCGTTAGAGGCCACTGTCACGGTTTAAGAAAAAGCTTGAAACAATATGCATCAAAGTCGTGTTATTATCAACAAAAGTAATCATGCAAGGCGCGACTGACCGCGACCTGCCTCTAACGGGATGGAATCCAAAAAATCAGATAAAAAGAAACCTTTAGTCGGTTTTATCGGCCAAGGATTTGTCGGCAGAGCCTACGCGGATGATTTTGAAAGGCGCGGTTTTAAGACTGTGCGGTATGCACTTGAAGAGCCGTATCGCGGCAACAAAGAAAAAATAAAAAACTGCGACATTGTGTTTGTCGCCGTACCCACGCCGACGACCGAAAAAGGTTTTGATGACCACACTATTCGCGGCGCGGTTAAGCTTGTGGGCAAGGGCAAGGTTGCTATTATTAAATCCACCATTTTGCCCGGCACGACAGTGTCGATTCAAAAAGAAAACCCGGACGTGTACGTATTTCACTCACCTGAGTTTCTTTCCGAGGCAACAGCTTCGTACGATGCTCAACACCCAAATCGCAACATTGTGGGAATCCCGAAACGTTCAAAAGAATATGAGGCAAAGGCGAGGAGCGTTTTGGCTGTATTGCCGAAAGCGCCTTTTGAACTGGTGACCGGAGCGGAGGAGGCGGAACTTATCAAGTACGGCGGCAACTGCTGGTTTTATTTCAAAGTAATTTTTATTAACATACTTTTTGACTTGGCGAAGGCGAAGGGTATTGATTGGCTGACAGTACGTGATGCCATGGCGGCCGACCCGCGCATCGGAGCGACCCACCTTGACCCGGTTCATAAGAGCGGCCGGGGAGCCGGCGGCCACTGCTTCATCAAAGACTTTGCCGCCTTTTCGGATTTATACCAGAAGACGATGGACGATGCCCTTGGCTGGAAAGTTTTGGAGAGTTTGCGCGACAAAAACATTGATTTGCTTCTGAAAAGCCATAAAGATTTTGACTTGCTCGCCGGAGTTTACGGAGAAGAATTTCTCCGGAAGCATCAAAAATAGCATGTTTGCTGAGTTTGAACACAAGGTTTGGGAAGGCATCAGGGAGATGGCGCCGACGGCGCATAAATTCCTTTGGCCTCGGCGGCGCGTCGTTAAATACGTTGTTTCCGGCGGCACGGCGGCGGCGGCCAATCTTCTGCTGCTATTTTTTTTCACCGACATTTTGAACATTTGGTATGTCATATCGGCGGTGTTGGCGTTTTCTATCGCGTTCGTAATCAGTTTCATTTTCCAGAAATTTTGGACCTTTGAGGACCGTTCTACCGACGGCGTGCATGTCCAAGCGGTCGCGTACCTAGTGGTAGCTCTGATTAATTTATGTCTCAACACATTTCTGATTTATTGTTTTGTGGAGTTTTTCTCCATCCACTATCTGGTCGCTCAGATTATTTCCGGTATCCTCATAGCATGCGAGAGTTTTTTCGTTTACCGCCGCTTTATATTCAAAAACATTCAAAGCAATTAAATTAACGAGTCAAGTGTATCTTGTAGGCAGGTTCAAAATGCTATTGCGCCACACATTATGCGCATGCTACTATTCTCCCATTATGTGCAGTATTGGCGGCATCATTAATGGAACCGGCATAGAAAAAATCATCGATGCCCAAAAGCATCGAGCGCCAGACGAATCCGGATTCTACAAGGACAAACATATTGAGTTGGGTATGGGCAGGTTAAAAATTATCGACCTTTCATCGCCCGGGCTCTCACCCTACCAGGAAGATGGCTACGTGCTTTGCTATAATGGGGAAATCTATAACTATATCGAGCTAAAAAAGGAACTGGTAAAATACGGCTGGCAATTTCGCACCACATCCGACACGGAAGTTTTGCTCAAATGCTGGCGCCAATGGGGTGTCGGCATGTTTGACAAGTTGAACGGCATGTTCGCCTTCGCCATTTACGATACCAAAAAAAAGCGGCTATTATTGGCACGCGATATTGTCGGAGAAAAACCGCTCTACTATTACCACAAAGGCGCGCAGTTTGTATTCGCTTCGGAGGCCAAGGCGCTACCGACCGTTTTGAAATTGGAAAAACAAGAAAATGATTTTTTTGAAGCCTTCCAGCACTGCCTGGTGACTACGCTTTGGAAAGATGTCTACGAAGTGCCGCCGGCCCACTATCTCCTTTTCGATCTTGCCCAAGGCACTAAAGATATTGTTGAGTATTGGCAATTCAAGCCGAGAAGCATTAACCTGAAAACGGCGGAAGAAGAACTGGAGAATTTGCTTACCGATGCGGTGAAACTGCGCGTTCGCAGCGATGTGCCAATCGCGCTTTATTTTTCGGGGGGCGTTGATTCTTCCTTGATTGCCGCTTTACATGATTTCCCCCGTCGGCATTATTTTGACCATACCGCTCCGTCTTTGGAAAAGGAATTTTTCGCCAAAATACCCGAAGTGCTCCGGCATCTGGATTTTCCGGTAGGCTCTTTCGGCTTTTTTGGCATGTGGAAGCTCGCGGAAGAGGCATCCAAACAAGTAAAAGTGATTATTTCCGGTGAAGGCGCGGACGAACTGTTTGGCGGATACGTGCGGTATTTACCAATCGCTCGTGAGTACGAGATGCGCAGAGAGTATCCTTCCTATACCTACCTATTTGACAAGCAATCTGCTGCCAAAGATTATTGCACGGCATTCGCGCGTCTGACATGTAGAAATGAAAATGTTGAGTTTGTTAGAGAGAAGCTGGCGCCATTTTTCGAAATGTTTCCGGATCCCGTAAATGCCATGGGGTTTGCCGACTTCAAGCTTATTCTGCCCTCTCTGATGCAAATGGGTGACCGTATGGCTGGGGCATTTGGCATTGAGAACCGTTGCCCGTTTCTTGATAAGCGCATCATTGAATTTGCTTTCAGCCTTCCGCCGGAGTATAAAATTGATAATCTGAAACAGAAAGCCATCCTTCGGCGCGTGGCCCTAAAGCACAACTTGACCGCCGCGCTCAACATGGAGAAGCGCGGCATGGCGGTACCATACAACAAATGGAAAACGCAGTCGGGGTGGGATCGGTCGCATTATTTTAATTTTCTCAAAGACACATGGCATCAGATTCATCAATAAAAGGAAAAAAAGTTCTCGTAACGGGCGCGGCAGGCTTCATTGCGTCCCACATGGTGCCTGCTTTATTGCGCTCGGGTTACACGGTGGTCGGCGTAGATCGCCTGCCGTGCAGACTTATTCCTCCCTCGGCTCGCTTCACCTTCGTAAAGCAGGATATCGCAGACCTCAAAGATTTACGAGGTTTTGACTATGTGGTGCATCTTGCATTCGCCACTAATATCCCCAATTCCATTGCCGACCCCGTCGGCACCACCTACAACAACATCGACCTTGGCGTAAAAATACTGCAACTGGCCAAAGAAGCCAGTGTAAAAAAACTGCTGTATCCCTCCACCGCTTCTTTGTACGGCAACCAACCGTTGCCATGGAAAGAAAATATGCCGGTCTTCCCGAGCGAGCCATATTCTTTGCAAAAGTATGCCATGGAAAGATTTTGTCGATATTATGCCGGAAACGCCTTGCCGACGGTCATTTTCCGGCTGTTTCAGGTTTTCGGAGAGAATCAAAGACAGGATACGGCACTCTCAAAATTCTTTCGCTGCCGACAGGAACAAAAACCGATTCCTATAACAGCGACCACCGCCCAAGCCGGATTTAAAAGCGCCAGGCGCGATTTCATCTACGCGGGCGACATCGCCGAAGTTTTTGTCAAGGCTTTAACATCAGAGGCGGTCGGCCAAGGAGAAATCATCAATATAGCTTCCGGTTATAATTACACCATTCTTGAAATCGCCAAACTGATAAGCGATAAAATTGAATTTATTCCAAAACGCGGATTTGAGCTGGACGAGCATTTAGCGGATGTTACACTCGCCAAAAAACTTTTTGGATGGAAGGCTAAGACGGATATCAAAGTTTGGCTTAAGAGATATCTAAAAACATTATGATCACCCACAACAAACAATGCCGAATGTGCGGCTCCGAAAAGCTAACCATGTTTTTGGATTTAGGCGACCAGCCGCCGGCTAATAGAAACGTTAAGCCCGGCGAGTGGCTGAAAAATCCGGAACCGATGTACCCGCTCAAAACATATTTTTGCCACGACTGCAACTTGGTTCAACTTTTGGATGTTGTGCCCAAAGAGGAACTTTTCCGCAACTACCCATTTATTTCTTCCGGCGTGGGCAATACGCCTAAACATTTTCAGGAATACGCGCAAGAGATACGGAAAAATTTTCTGAAAACCGGAGACCTGGTTGTTGAAGTCGGCGGCAATGATGGAGTGCTGCTGGCGGAACTTAAGGGAGTAAAAACTCTCAATGTGGAGCCTGCCTTAAACATCGCGCCTTTGGCGGAGAAGCGGGGCGTACCGACCATCGCCGAATTTTTCGGCAGCAAACTGGCGAAAGCTATCGTCAAAAAATGTGGCCTTGCCGCGGTTGTCATGGGCAACAACTCCATACCGCATATTGATAATCAAATCGATGTCATGAAGGGATTTAAAGAATTGCTTGCAGACGATGGCGTAGGCATCATTCAAGCGCATTATCTCGGTTATATTTTTGACACCCTCGGCTACGGCGATATTTATCACGAGCACATGTCGTATTACGCCATCAGGCCACTCATACAATTTTACAAAAAATTCAGCTTGGAAATCTTTGATTATCAAATGTTGCCTTTTCAGGGAGTTTCCATCCGAATCTACTTTGGCCACGCCGGAGAGCATAAAGTGAATCCAAAAGTAGCCGCGCTCGCCAAAGAAGAACTTGGAAAAGGTTGGAACTCTCTCGATACGTACGTTGCGCTCGCCCGCGATGTTGCAAAATCGCGCGACAAACTTGTGGCCACCCTCGCCAAACTTAAAAAGCAAGGCAAACATATCGCCGCCTACGGGGCCGCCGCCAAGGGAGTGCCGATTCTCAATTATGCCGGCATTACGGATAAACTAATTGATTTTTGCGTGGACGGACTGCCCGATAAACAAGGGTTGTGCATGCCAATGTCGCATATTCCTATTATTTCCCCCGAAGAAGCAAGGACGCGTAAAGTAGATTATTATCTGCTTTTGGCTTGGAACTTCCGGGAGCATATCGCGGAAAAAGAAAGCGCCTTTGTGGTACGAGGCGGAAAATTTATTATGCCTATCGGGGACATTGAGATTTTATAGCTAGAACTTACTGGTGGCCTCTTTTCGCGGAGCGAATATGCCCACGCGTATACCGACGCGAGCGAGCACATAGAGCAGTAAAGTAAAAGGAGTCTGGCCGATTTCCAGAAAGCCTTTCCATAAACTGATGGAAGTGTGGGCTTGGTTGTAGAAACAACGCGCTGGCACTTGGCAAATTTTGAGCTTAGCATAGCGCGCGAGCGCGATAATCTCAAAGCTGTAAAAATAATCGTCCGAGCCGCGCGAAAAATCTACAGACTCCACAAGCCGCTTGCTGTAGGCGCGAAAGCCGGTAAAAAGGTCGGTCGGTCTGATACAGAGCACTATTCGGCCCAACAACGAGAGAGTAAGATTGCCAAAATAGCGGACAAGAGACATGCGGTCTTTGAGGGGCTGAAGCAGTTTATAGAATCGGTTACCCAAAACAAGGTCGTACTTCTGCTCAAGCTTTTGTATGGCTTCAGGAATTGAAGATACAAACTGGCCGTCGCCGTGGATTTCAATGACCGCGTCCGCGCCCATGGCCACGGCTTTTTGCAAGCCGAATTTCAAATTGCCTCCATAGCCTCCGTGCGGGTGGGTAAAAGCGGCAATGCCCAGACTCTTGGCGACTTCGAGCGTATTATCCGTGGAAGCGTCGTCAGCGATGATAATGGTATCAAAAAGTTCACGCGGCAAAAGCCGCAAGGTTTTTTCCAGAAAGTCCGCGCAGTTATAGGTCATAATCATGCCAAATATTCTTTTTTTATCTGTGGACATATTTTTTACTGTTGATTGAATTATGAAATGTCTTTCTCGGCGCGGGTTTTGCGAAAGCACGCATATCCGCCTGCTGGCGGATTGCTCTGCTCGGCTCATCAGCCTGCGCAAGGCTTCGCAAAACCCACGCCTTCAACGACATTTCGTAATTCATGGTTTAGTGCTTATTTTTTGGCGGGTTTTTAAATAAATTCTGACGCGGCTACCGATTGTCGTTGCGGCAAAACCGATTAGAATAAAAAGGAATGGGTATGTTGGGATGCGGTAGCGCGCCTGGGTGTGGGGACCGATTGAAAAAATGGCGAAGTAGAAAATGGCGCCAACCAAGAATAACAACGCAAAGAGGTTCCTTCGCGGCCGCCTTAGGTCGTAGATGATGCTTAAGACGATACTGATGTTTACGACAAACCACAAAAGGTATCCCGCAAGCCGAATGACATTTATCAGGTCGGTTTGAAGTAGCGCTTTAATTAAGGCTTTCCAATGACGCTGGAAGATAAAATTGGTGAAATTGTTTGTGGCGGCCGTGTTTTCAATACCGAAATAACGCAATACATAATCATAGCCAGTAGTGTGAAAAAAGGATACAGCGGCGATTAGGTGAAATTTTAGAACTGCCGGAATATTTTGGCTGAGTAGGCGGAACGACTCACGCGCCAAAAAGTCGTTGTACGCAAAAGTGTTGCCGAGAAGAGTCGGGCTGAAATTCGGGATTGATTTCTCCAGATTTTTTTGATTTTCAATAAACGCGCTATTGTAGTCGATGTTTTCCTTGGCGGCGATGACAATCGGCACTCGCTCATTGTAAATTTCGATGGCCCCTTGATTTGTCAGACCGAAACTGCCAAAGGTCAGTTCGTTTCTGATTGACCACGGCGCTATGGTGAAAATAAAAAGCGCGACATATATAAGGGCGGGTCGGAGTACGGCCGCTGGGCTTTTCCTCTCCAGACGATTTTTAATTATCATTAAAAGTAGAACTAAAAGAGGGAAATACATGGCGATCGGTCGGGTGAGCGCCACCGCGCCGATGAGGATTGCCGAGAGCATCAGCGGCGCTCGCGCACTCGTATCCGAAAAATACTTGAGCAAGCTATAGACGGAGCATATAAGCAGAAACACAAACAACGATTCGCTTAAGGCAATGCTCGCGTGTACGACAAGCAGTGGTTCAACGGAAAAAAGGAGCGCGGCGATAAGTCCGACATTTTTTGAAAAAAGCCAAGAACCGATGCGATATAGAAGTACGCTCCCACATGAGAGTAGGATAATCTGCGCTGTTGGAACGAGGGTAATCGGAAGATGAAAAAAGTAAAAAAGAGATAGGAATAAAGGGTAAAGCGGAGTTCGGAACGCACTTAGCATTCCATCAATACGAAAACCTTCTCCCGCGGCGACACTTTTTGCGATATCCAGGTAGCCCGAGGCGTCTCCTCCGGAGATGAGGCTCGGACCGTTGTGGGCCAAGAGGATAGAGGAGGCTACCAATTTAACAATCAAGGAAAAACAAAAAATCCAAACTTCGGTACGACGCGCGCTAGTGAATAGCCGTTTGAGTTTGCCTGTGTTCATAGTTATAATGCTAGTAGGACTTACGCAGTTGACGCATTTCTTCGTTGCTTCGCTCGTTTGCTTCCGCGCAGTAGGTCTACTACAGCTTGGTCGCAAGCCTCGCTCGCGCCTCGAACTGCATCCAACCGCGTAAGTCCTAGCTAGGTAGGATAATGTAAAATTCTGTCGCGCACTTTCTCGGAAGCTCCCGCCCTAAACGCCAACTTCGCAATTCATAGATAGTATCAATTGAGGTAAGTGTCGTCAATTTGAACTTTATTACATGGTGAGATTTAACCTGTTTTGGCAGTTATAAGAATATGCGCCTGTTAATTATTACCCAAAAAATTGATGAGCAGGATGCCGTACTCGGTTTTATGCACGGCTGGATTGCCGAGTTCGCGCGTCAGGCCGAAAATGTCGTCGCGATTTGTCTTGAGAAAGGACAAGTGAATCTGCCGGACAATGTGAAAGTCTTTTCTTTGGGCAAGGAAAAACTACAAACTACAAACTACAAACTACAAACTTTCAGACACCTCTTATATTCTTGGCGATTTGTACGATATATCGTACAACTTCGAAATGATTATGGCGCGGTTTTTGTGCACATGAATCCGGAATACATTGTGTTGGGAGGCATTTTTTGGAAACTGTGGGGCAAGACGATAACCCTTTGGTACGCGCACAAGAGTGTGCCGTGGCATTTGCGTACCGCGCATTTTTTTACTGATATTGTTTTTACCTCAACCGCGAGCGGTTTCAGATTGCCAAGCAGGAAAGTGAAGGTGGTGGGGCAGGGGATTGACACAGATAAGTTTAAAGCGCAAAACGAAAAGCGCAAAACAAGGGAGGGGATTTTTAAGATAGTGACGGTGGGGAGGATAACGCCAGTGAAAGATTGTGACACGCTGATTGAAGCTATAGAGATTGTTAGAAAAAATTCCGAACTAAAAATTCACGTCGATATTATTGGCCCGACATCCATTGCTTCGGACGAGATTTATTTGAAGCAGCTCAAAGAAAAGGTTGTTCAAAAAGGTTTGGCCGAGGTCATTCATTTTCAAGGAGTGGTTGCCAACAAAAACCTTCCGAACGCGCTTGCCGGGTACGACCTTTTTGTGAATATGGGCCAGACCGGAAGCCTTGATAAAGCGGTGCCGGAAGCTATGGCCTGCGGATTGCCTGTTTTGACCTGCAATGAGGCCTTTAAAGACGTTTTAGGCCCTTTTAAGGCCGATTTAATGTACGGAAAAGGCGATTTTAGGGCATTGGCTGTTAAGATTAAGCAGATTCTAGAACTTGGGCCGGAGAAGCGCCGAGAGCTTGGGGAGGCCCTTCGTGCCATTGTGGTGCGTGACCACAGCCTCGAGTCTTTTGTTCGGAAGATTGTTTCAGCGATTAAATCTTCTCAAAATCATGAGTGAACATAAAATTCAATGCACTGTCGGGATTTTGACCCTTAACTCCGAAGCCACGATTAAGGCGGCGCTTGATTCTGTGCGCAATTTCGCTGAAATCATTATTTGCGATGGCGGTTCAACCGACGAAACTCTATCACTCGCTCGGGCCTATGGCGCGAAGGTGTTAGTCCAAGCGCCGGAGTTTAAAGTGGAAGGAAACAAAATTGCCGATTTCGCCGGCGTGCGAAACCAGATGCTCGCCACAGCGCAAAACCCATGGTTTTTTTATCTTGATTCGGATGAATTGATGACGCCCGCTTTGGTAGCCGAAATCGAGACACTGATTTCTTCGGAACATCCGTCCGCCGCTTTTTGGGTGCCCCGAAAATATCAGCTTCAGGGCGAGGTCGTTCTTTGTGCCGCGACCTATCCCACAAAACAAGTGCGCTTTTTCCATCGGGACGCCGTCCGCGGTTTTATCAAGACCATTCACGAGCGGGTTTCTGTAAAGCAGGGAATGCCAGTTTTGAAACTGCGGCATTTCATGCTGGTGCCGATAAATCCCAACCCGGCGTTTCATCGCCTTAAGTGGGCTCATTACATCGAACTTGAGGCGGCCCGCCGGGGACGAATTTCTTTTTTGGGGTGGTTTTTGGTCTGCGCCGAGAATTTTAAAATTTCGGCTCTTTACGCCTTTCGATATGTCCGCAATCTCTTTTTTTGTCGAGGCAAGCGTCTGCCGTGGCGGCTTGAATGGGAGAGACATGCGTATCATATAAATATCTGCAGAAGATTTTGGAAGCTTGTTCGATTACTTAAGTAGTAAAATTAAACTATCACATTTTTTGTATATACCCCTTAATTCGTACGATAGGGGTATATACAAAATTCGATATTTATTGGTAAATAATAATAGTGTTTTTTGAGTATTTTTTTGCTATACTCCCGACATGAAAAACCCGAAAGTCATTGTCGTTCTGCCGGCTTACAACGCGGCGGCGACGCTTGAAAAGACTATCGCTGATGTGCCGATGGAGTACGTCTCGGAATTTATTCTGGTTGACGACGTAAGTAAAGATGGGACGGTTTTGGTTGCCGAACAACTTAAATCTAAAATCTCAAAACCCTTTACTATTTACAGGCATGAAAAAAATAAGGGTTATGGGGGAAATCAAAAAACTTGTTATAGTATGGCGCTTCTGCGCGGTGCCGATATCGTGGTGATGCTTCATCCAGATTATCAATATGATTCCAAGCTTATAAAATATTTCGTGGAGTTTATCGGCGACGGTTATTTTGACGTGATGCTCGGCTCTCGGGTTCGAAGCCGGCGCGAGACGCTTGGCGGTGGCATGCCTCGGTATAAGTATATCGCCAACCGCGCTCTCACTCTTTGGTACAACATTGTCAGCGGCTACAACTTGTCGGAATGGCATACGGGCATGCGGGCCTATTCAAGAAAGGTGCTTGAAACTGTCGATTTTGAAAAGTTTTCCGATGATTTCGTATTTGATACCCAAATGCTGTTCGCCATTGTCGGACGCGCTTTCCGCATCGGGGACATTCCCGTGCCGTGCCGCTATTTCAAAGAGGCTTCGTCCATCAACCTTCGCCGGAGCATTCATTACGGCATCAGTGGGGTGTGGCAGTCGTTTAAATACCTCGGCCGGAGATTTTTTTCGTAAGTTGCGTCGCGTGATTTTTCCACTCAATCTCAAGATATTCTTTTAGAGCCGTTTGCCACGGTCGCATGAGCTTTACTTTTGAGCTCAATGCCTCGTTCGTGACCCGTTTCGCCGATAATTTGAAATAATTTGAATCAACCGGAGTTACCGCAATACTTGGTTTTAGAGTTTGAACAATCAGTTTCGCGACATCATAGCGAGTTCCTTCGCCTTTACCTCCGAGGTGGTAGACACCGCGCGCGTTTTTGGCAATGAGTTTTTTCAGAGCGCTGACCAAATCTTTGCCATACGTGGGCGAGCCCCAAGAATCATCAAGCGCCTTAATTTCCGATTTGTCGAACTGGGCGATAATTTTCGCCACAAACTTTTTATCTTTCTCAGGACCGCCGCCAAACATCCAGCAGGCCCGGGCAATAATGTAATTCTTGAGGAGGCTTTGGACCACCAGTTCTCCTAAATATTTTGAGTGGCCGTAGTGATTTTGGGGGCGGCCGGGGTCGCTTTCTCGGTAGAAACCTTTTTTCAGGCCGTCAAAAATACCCGCCGTGGAGATATAAACCAGTTTCGCGCCGGCCGCGCGGGCGGCGAGCGCCACGTTATAGGCGCCGACGCTGTTTACGAGATAGGCTTGGGCCGGATTTTTTTCGCAGTAATCAAGGTCAGTCAGCGCCGCCAGATGGATAATGGTTTTTGGGCGGTGTTTTTTGACGGCAGTCAGTACCGCTTTGCTGTCGGTCACGTCAAGCTCGGCTCTGTTAAATTTTTTGCCAAAATCAATGTAGGAGCCGACCATGCCGTTTGCTCCCGTGATGAGAATTTTATTTAAATTCAATTTCATTTTTTTATTCCGGCAATGGTATTGGCCGCCACGAGCAGAGAATCAAAAGTTCCCATATCAAGCCACCACCTTTTAAGAATTGAGAATGTCAGCTTGTCCGGAATATATTTGTTCACAGTGTCTGAAATTTCAAGCTCGCCTCGTTTTGACGGCTTGAGTTTTTTCATTAAAGAGAAGACATTTTTGTCGAAGATGTAAAATCCAGTTTGAGCGTATGGAGATTTAGGCTTTTTGGGCTTCTCTTCGATGGCGATAATTTTTTTCCCAGTTTTGTCGAAAACTGGTACGCCGAAGCGTTCCGGGTCCGTAACCTTTTTGAGAAAAATCATTGCTCCATCCTTAAAATTTTTGACTTCGTTTCTAAAGTTACCCTCGAAAATATTATCACCAAGCATCACTCCAACACTATCTTGGTCGGCAAAATCTTCGGCATACAGGAGCGCGTCGGCAATGCCGCCATTGTTTTTATCCTGAAGCGCGTAGGAAAGTTTGACACCATATTCCTTGCCCGAACCCAAGAAATTCATAAAGTGCCCGGCGTGTTCGCGGCCACAAACTATCATGATTTCGGTAATACCTGATTTTTTAAGCGTCTCGATACCGTAGAGAATCATCGGCTTATCATATACCGGTAAAAGATGTTTATTGGTGACTTTGGTGAGCGGGTAGAGCCTGGTACCTAAACCGCCTGCTAGAATTACTCCTTTCATAATGGTTATTATTTTTTGTTATTTTTAATTCGATGACCTTTCCAGAGATCAATATGGGGGTTGAACACGCCGGTTCGCTTTTGGATTTTTTGCACCCAACTCATGTTGTTTTTGTACCACGCTACCGTCTCGCGAAACGCTTCTTCGAAAGAAGAGGCAGGCTCCCAACCGAGCTCACGTCTTATCTTAGTCGAGTCAATAGCGTAGCGGCGGTCATGTCCGGGCCTGTCCTGAACGAACTCAAAACTTTCCTCTTTTTTGCCAAATTGTTTGGCAATCATCATGGCAATCTCTAGGTTAGACAACTCGTTATCAGCCCCGATATTATACACTTCACCGGCGACTCCTTTAAGAAGCACCAGTTCAAGAGCGCGACAATGGTCAAGAACAAAAATCCAGTCGCGGACGTTTTTGCCATCTCCATAGAGCGGCAGTTTTTTGTTTTCAAGCATTCGCACGGTGAAGAACGGGATCAATTTTTCCGGGTACTGATACGGTCCATAGTTATTGGAACAGTGGGTGACGATTACGGGGACTGTCCACGTAGAATGGTAGGCGTTGCATAAGAGGTCGCCTCCGGCTTTAGTGGCGGCGTAGGGGACATTCGGGTCAAAGGCGGTGTCCTCGTGGAATTTTTCTTTGGAGTCAAGCGTGAGCGTGCCGTAGACCTCGTCGGTTGAAACCTGCACGAATTTTGTGACTTGTTTGTTTGCTTTTACGGCTTCCAAAATGTTGAACACCCCCTCTATGTTGGTTTTTATGAATTCCAAAGCGCCGACGTGAATGCTTCTGTCAACATGAGTTTCGGCGGCGAAATTAATTATGTAGTTTGGGGAGTATTTTTTAAAAACCGCGGCGACAGTTTTCTTTGACGCGATATCGCCTTTGACGAAATGGTAGTGCTTATCCTCCACCACATCTTTGAGATTGTCCAAGTTGCCCGAGTAGGTGAGCTTGTCCAGATTGACAATTTTGGCGCGCGGGTATTTTCCCAGAATATGATGAATAAAATTAGAGCCGATGAAGCCTGCTCCACCACAAACGAGGATAGTTTTGTCGTTAAATGTTGCCATAGAATAGCTAATATACAGGGCTTCATCATGTCATTTTCAATCTCAAAAATCAAGAAAGGAAAGAAAGTTCAAATAGCATTGCGCTATCAAGTTTTTTTATCTATGATTACAGCATGGTCAGTGATTTCCAGACGGCGATTTTCAAAAAATTTACACTAAAACATGTTGCCGCTATAGTGTTTTTTGGGGCTATATTTTTTGTGTTGGTTTTTTCGGTTTCAACTCTTACTACTAAACCTCGTTTATGGACCGATGAAGCAGTCTCGATTGATATCGCCAGAAGTTTTCTGACGCATGGCGTGCTTTCGCCTCAAATAGCGCCCGATACGTTGTACGCGTTTCCCCATCTCATACAATCAACAGGGTTTCCCGTTACCATTTCTCTCGCTGTGTTTTTCAAGCTTTTCGGTTACGGTTTTTATCAGGCCAGGGTTTTTATGTTGCTGTGGATACTCGCCGCGCTTGGAATTTTGTTTGTTTTAGGCCGGCGGTTGTTCGGCAGACGGCAGGCGCTCTTGGCGCTTTTGCTTTTTATTTCTTTCGCCTCGTTTTATGCGAGCGGCCGAACCGCGGTGGGGGAGATACCGGGGTTTGTTTTTTTATTGGCCGGATTCTTTTTTCTCTTGGAACGGGAGCAGTATTTTTTAACAGGTATCTTTTGGGGGCTGGCGGTGGTTGCCAAGCCGTCGGTTTTCGGTCTGATTATCCCGACGGTATTTTTTACTTTGTTGCTTGAGCGGGAAGATTGGAAAAGATTTTTGAAAAGGTTTTGCGCGGTCGCGGTCGGTATGATTCCCGCCGGTCTCGGCTGGATATTTTTTGTCATCAAAGAGCCTTTTGTCCCGACGACATGGCGGAGTCTTGGGACTTTTTATTCCAATCCTTACAGTTCGTCGATTTACGATAACATGGTTCGTAATCTGTTCGGCGTGGTTCATTCTACGACCTTAATCTATTTTGGACTGCTGTTTTTGGTTATCGTGCTTGCCCGCTACGCAATGAAAGATGTTAGATTGCGATTTTTCTACACGTTCACCATTATCTACAGCGTTTTTGCTTTTCTGTATTATCTGCGCAGTCCCGGCTGGCTTCGCTATATTTTAATTGCCGAGCTACTTATTTTGTTTTTGTTGCCGTATTCGTGTGAGTGGATAGCGTCATGGGTAAAGGAAAGGTGGAGTATTTTTACTTTCGCGCCAAAACGAGTCGCTGCTGTTTTCGTGCTAATGCTTGTCATTATTCAATTCGTTCAAATGTTTACCGTGGCCGATATTTTTTCATCAAACGCCGGCTTGCCAACGGCTCGTTACGTAAACGAGCGTTTTCCGAGTAAGTCCGTGAGTCTTCTGAACGCCCTTGACGTTTCAGTGTCTATCAATACTGAAAAACGTTACAACACCTTCGAACTTACGGGGATGCCGCTTTTCGGCACCAACACTCTTTTGCTTCAGAAACCGCCTGACGTGATTGTGAGCACTCCCAATGACCGTTTTGTTCGAGAGGGACAGCGCGTGCTCGACAGCCTATACGTAGTAGACGCTACGGTTGGTGGTTATACCATATACCTTAAAAAATAATCAAGGGGCACTTGGCTCGTTATCTCACTTTTTCATTCACCTTTTGTTCAAGGCGACCCACTCTGATGAGCAGAGTGTCAAACTCATGCCGAGGGACGAATTTGTCACCAATATCAAGGATATCGTTTCTGATTTTCTTGAAGTTGTCTTCTACTTTCTCAAACTCTTTATCAATTTTTGCAAACTGACCATCTATTTTCTCGAACTCTTTATCTACTTTTGCAAATTTAGTATCCACACCCGCAAACCCTCGAGCTACCATACCCGCCAAATCCTCCATTGAAGTTTTTTTCCCGCTTTCCTTTTTCATACGCTTATTTTAACAATAGGCATTGCATTGAGCAAGTCCGATTCTCTTATCTTCTGTCAGACTAAGTCGCGGGTCTATTTCTCCGGAGTAGACGCTTGTGGTTGCCCGATTTTATCAAACAAAGACAGGCCTCCGATTTGCAGCCAGACGGATACTATAATCAGCAGTTCCGAGAAAGTGTACTTGGAGGAATCCAACATTTTGCACGCCGCGGACGGCGACGCGAAATCACGCCAGCCCAAATACATGCAATCAGGCACGAAAGCGAGGAGCAGTGCGCTAACGAGCATGAGCCACGGCACAAGATGCATTTTGTCGCTTGACCACGGGTGGCGCGCCACGGCCAAAGCCGCGAGCGGGATAAGCCAGATGGTGTTCATGGCCCAGGTTAAAGGACCGAGTAACAATAAAACCATCAGCACGGCGTACCAATACAAAAATTCCTGCTCCGAGGAAAACTTGGGAGTTTTTACTCTGATTTTTTTCAAGCCGAAGTATGCCAACGGCAGAAAAAGCGCCAAGAGCAGTAGAGAAACCAGTGAAGAAGAAATTTGCCAGTTCTTATTTACATCTTGCAGCCGCAAGACGATAAAGCGGGAAAGCGAAGCGTTGGGAGAGAAAGAGAGCTTGACGTCTTTGAACCAGCGCCCATCTTTGACAAAGCCGTCGGTGTGACCCAGCCCGTACTCTTTATAGTATTTTGCGAAATAACTGTCTGGCAATTTCGCCTCCGGCGGGCCATTTTCACTGCCATTCTGCACAAAGCGAGGCAGTTCTTTTGTTAAATAATTTCCTAAAATATTTGGTCCGAGGAACAGTATAGTTAAAATAACAATGGTTACTCCGCCGAGGAGGTATCCCGCGAGCATTTTCCACTGTTTCCTTAAAATAAAAAACAAAACTACCAAACCAATGTGCAATTTAACGAGAGTGGCAAACGCCCAAAAAAATCCCGAAGCGACTTCGCGCCGCTTGCCGCTCACGGCTAAACTCATGGCGATTATCGCCAACAAGAGAGTGACGGCGTCTATTTGCCCGAGGGCGATAAAGGTTAAGAGCGGAAAAAACAACGAAGCGTAAATGCCTACTGCCGCGTACTGCCAAAAACGGAGCTTGAGTTTTAAGGCGCGAATGGTAATAAAAATTGACGCCAATAAGCATGCCAAAGAAAAATACATCCAGAAAAATTTGGCCGTGCCATAGGTCATAAGGCTCGCCATAAGAGCAAAAGGCATAGCTACCAAAGGCGGATAGATAAAACGGCTGTAAATGTAGACGGCCGAGCTGTCCCAAATGGGCAGCTCTCTCACTATGCCGTTTTTGTAAAGAGGAAAACCGGCGTTTAAGCTTTGGCCGGCCGTGTAATAAACCGAAAAATCTCTTTGGATGCCGCTCTGGCCGAAACGAGTGATATTGCCGTAGAGCCTTGCGAGCGAAAATAGCAAGAGCGCGCAAAGACCGATTACCAATATAAGCTTGAATAATTTCACGATTTTTTAAAGAGAGTTTCAATAATAAATCCGAGATACCTAAAACCCTCTCTTGATATTTTCAATTTCGTAGTGCCGTGAACTCTTTCCCCGTATTCAATGGGAATCTCCAATATCCTGGCTCCGTTTTTTTTGGCGTAATATAAAAATTCAATCAAAAAAGTATTGCCTTTCACTTTTAATTTTCCCTTGATAGCGTTAAAAATATTCTTTTTAAACATCCGAAAGCCGCTCGAAGTGTCATAGACAGAAAGCCCCGTTACCATCCGTGCCATAAATTGGGCTATAATGCTGAGATAGGCTTTGAAAACAGGTTTGCCTTTCATCAGGGTAAACCTGTTGTTTATGTACCTTGAGCCGACCACAACATCAAAATCGTTCATTTTCTCAAGCATCACGGGTAACAATTCAGGGTCGTAGCAAAGGTCCGCGTCAATGGAAGCTACATATTTTTTACTCGCGGCGTCAAATCCTTCAAACCACGCGCCGGCAAGGCTCGGGGGAGGGTTTCTGAAAATAACTTTTAATTCCGGAATTAATTTTGTTTGCGCATTAAGATATTCAAACGACCCATCCGCACTTCGGTCATCAACTATTATTATTTCTCCGTCCAGTTGATTTTTTTTGAAGACCTCAAGAATTTTAGGAATAAGTATTTGCAGATTTTCCTTCTCGTTATAAGTGGGAATTATAACGGATAATTCTTTTTCCATAAAAAATTTAAGATGAGTTTTAAAACGAGGCGTGTTCGTTATGCCAATCGACTGTTTTCTTGAGTCCTTGCTCAAGCGCAGTTTCTGCTTGGAACCCGATCAAGTCGAGAGCCCGGCTGACGTCCAAAAAGCGCTTCAGTTCTCCTTCCGGCTTTGTCGTATCGAAGCGTACCGTGCCTTCAAATCCGATAAGACGAGAGAGCAATGTTATCAGGTCTTTTACCGAAATTCCAACACCCGAAGCGATATTGAGCGGCATCGCCTCGTCGTAAGACTCCGCGGCGCGGACGATGCCTTCAGTGGCGTCTTCGACGTAAATCAGGTCGCGCGTTGCCCGCCCCGTTCCCCAGGCTTCTATTTCTTTTTCGCCGCGGTTTTTGGCGTTCATAATTTTTTGGATGAGAGAGGTAATCATATAGCCGCTCGAAAACTTTTCGCCCGGCCCGTAGCAATTCGTGAGAATCACATGAATTGAATTAAATCCGCTCTGGCGGCGATATAATTCACCCTGCAGAGCGACAATCCTCTTCGACAAGCCGTAGGGGATACTCGTCTCTAGTGGCAGGCCATTCCAAAGCGTCTCTTCTCTAAGCGGCGCCTTCGCGCCTTCTGGGTATTCCGTAACGCTCCCAATGGTGATGACTTTTTGCACTCCCTCCCGCCGCGCCGCCTCAAGAAGCTGGACGCCCATTATAAGATTCTCGTAGAAAAGCTCCCCTGGAATTTTTCCTCGAACGAGGAGGTCTCTGGGATTGGCGGCGCAGTCAAAAACCACTTCTCTTTTTTTCACTGCGTTCAGGCAATCGTTCCATGTTCGCAAATCACATTCTTTGGAAGAGGGAGCAAAAATATGCTGGTTCGGAACACCGCGTTTTTTGAGCGCTCGGATTACGTGAGAACCAATAAATCCGCTGCCGCCCGCGACGAGTATCCGTTTGTTTTTCAGGTCGAGCATTGATAGTATATCTTATACTATGAATGACGGGCCAACAACCATATGCTATTTCGGTATCTACCGCCCGACTGCACCCAGAGACAAGGTTTATTTGGAGGGTCTAAAAAAGCGCGGAGTACAGATCGTTCCGTGCGTTGATAATTCCGCGGGGCTTTTGAAATTTTTCCGTTTGGCGAAAAACCTTCGCGCCTTAAAAAATCAGTATGATATTTTGTGGGTCGGGTACTTGAGCACCATGGTCGTCCCTTTGGCCTGGCTTTTGTCCAAAAAGAAAATCGTTTTTAACGCTCTGGATTCGTGGTACGACCGAACGGTTCTTGATAGGGAAATGTATTCCAGATTTTCTCCCATTGCCTGGGCGATTTGGGTTTGCGACTTTTTGGCGTTCCATCTTGCTAATGTTATATTGCTAGAGAGCCAAGCCCAAAAGAAATATATCGCAAGTCAGTTTCAAGTTTCAAGTTTCAAGTTACAAGTTATTTATACCGGAGCGGACACCGATGTTTTTTTCCCCGACCCCAGCGTGAAAAAACGCGAGCGTTTTACAGCGGTTTTTCGCGGCATGTTTTTGCCTGCGACCGGCGTGGAATACGTGATAGAGGCGGCTCGAATTCTCCGAGACGAGCCGATTGATTTTATTATTATCGGTTGGGGGCCACTTTTGGAAAAGGTAAAGCGGTTGATTTCCGAAAATAGGATGACGAACATAACGCTTATGACCGAATTTTTGGAACCGAAAGCCCTCCGCGAGCTAATTCTCTCCTGCCATGTCATGCTCGGCCAATTCGCCGACCATCCCCGCATGGAGCGCACCATTCAGCACAAAACTTTCGAAGCGCTGGCCTTGGGTATGCCCTACATCACCCGCGATTCGGCGAGTAACCGCGAGCTTCTGACCGACGGTGTCAACTGTCTGTTTATCCCGCCCGCTGACCCGGGGGCGATTGCGGAAAAAATTATGATTTTAAAAAATAATCCCTTATTACGAGAGGACTTGTCCGTTTCCGGTCGGCAAACATTTACCGCCAAATGCCGCGGAGAAGTTTTAGCAAAACAGCTTGAGAGTATTATTTTGATAGCGGAAGACGGGTAGGTTGACGAAATTTCCCCAAAGAGTATAGTTAGAGGCACAATTGAATAAGAAAAGTAGCCTAAACCAGTAAGCAATTGCTGGCATGGTGAAGAAGTCTGATCAGAGCTAAAAAACCCATCATATGGGGTTGCTCTGATCAGCCACGTCGGGAAACCGGCGCGGAGGGCGCAAGTCCTCACCCATGTGGTGGGCTTTTTGTTTGAATATATAAATTACGTTTAAGGACCTACTCCAATGATTTCTAAAGACAAATTATTCGATTTACTGGAGAGATGGCCTGTAAAACTCAAACCAGAATTTCGGGGTTTTACATGTGTTAGTTGTGGAAAGATAATCCAAAAAGCATGGCACATTCACTATATTGGGAATGGAAAACGCCGAGAATTACATTTATGTAAAAAATGCGGACTTATATATAACCTAAAATGATTAAAGCCGTGTTATTCGACCTTGACGGGGTGTTGGTGGAGATGCCCGACGCTCATTATGAAGCGCTCAACAAAGCACTTGGAGTGTTCGGGGTTGTTATAGGGCGTACGGAACATGAACAATTTTTCAACGGTATTCCGACCAAGAAGAAACTAGAAATTTTGGAAGGAAAGGGACGTTTGCCCGAAGGAATATCTAGTCTTGTGAGTACCCTTAAACAAGGCTTTACCAAAACACTTATCCCCAAATACTGCGTTCCTGAATATTCAAAGCTCATCATGTTAAAAGAATTAAAGAATAAAAATATAAAATTAGCGTGCTGTTCAAATTCAACAAGAGAAACCATGACCTTGATGTTGCTTTCAGCACAATTGGAAAACTTTTTTGACTTCACCATCGGCAATGATGAAGTAGCGCGTCCTAAACCTGACCCTGAAATGTTTCTTAAGGCTTTTGAAAGATTATCGCTAAAGCCCGACGAAGTTCTCATTGTGGAAGATTCTGTGCATGGTATTGCAGCCGCAGAAGCAAGTGGCGCATGCGTAGTGAAAGTGAAAAATTCATTTGATGTAAATTGGTCATTATTAGAAACTTATTTCAAATAATTATGTTGAATATTGTTATACCAATGGCTGGTGAGGGACGCCGTTTTAAAGAAGCCGGGTATTCTTTTCCTAAACCGCTGATCGATGTGAAAGGGAAAACCATGATCGAGAGGGTTGTTACCAATATAAAACCATTGTCTGACCATAGATTTATCTTCATTTGTCAGAAAAAACACTACGATACCTATGACCTGTACAATGTGCTACGGAACTCGACCAATGGACACTTTGAGGTGGTGAAGCTCGACGGGATAACGGGTGGTGCAGCCTGCACGATTCTTACAGCGTCAAAACACATAGACAATGAAGATGAATTATTGATTGCCAACTCTGACCAGATCGTTGATATTGACATTAACCGGTTTCTTGAAGCGGCCAGAACTTCGGGCAATGAAGGGTTAATTATGACATTTGAATCCTCTCATCCAAAATGGAGCTACGCGCGAATTGATAAAGGACTTGTGGTAGAAGTGGCAGAAAAAAAGGTTATTTCCAAAAACGCCACCGTGGGTATTTATTATTTTCGCAAGGGCAAAGATTTTGTAGAATCAGCTTCAAGTATGATCGTAAAAAACATTCTTTTTAATAGTGAATTTTATGTCTGTCCTACCTACAATGAGTTAATACTGAAGGGAAAAAGAATCGGTATTTATCCCATAAATATGGCTGATATGCACGGCATGGGAACACCAGACGATTTAGAAGATTTCATAAAAAATCATGCGTAAACTATTTAGCTCGATAGTAAAAAAAATTGTGGAGATGTACGAGAATTATGCTGGAGTGTATTTTTCTTATCATCTTAGACCAAAGTTCGATTATTCTCCATTTGTGGATGAAAGGATTCCAACTACGAGTGACAATTCGTTGTATGCTATTGTTATACAAGGACCAATAATAGCAAAATTTACTTCTGAAACTGTGAAGTTTTATAAGAGAAATTATCCCAAAGCCAATATTATTTTGTCTACTTGGAAAGGTGAAGATGTAAGTGGTTTTGAAAATGTCCACATTATTCTTAATGATAAACCTTTATATGTAGGACTTAGAAACATAAATTTACAGATTTGCTCAAGTCTGGCGGGAATTAAAATGGCACAATCTTTAAAAATTCCTTATGTTCTTAAGACGAGAAGCGACCAGCGAATATACGGGCTTAATTGTTTGACATTTATGCACAACTTACTCAAATGTTTTGGCGATAGAGTTATAGGGATTGATTTTTGTTCTCACTTAAATAGCTCGTTCTTTTTTGGGGATATGTTCCTATTCAGTTCTACGCAAAATTTATTAGATTATTTTTCTTGTCCACTCACCACGCCGGAGAGAGAAAATTTGTCCATTGAAATTCTTGAGACAGAGGGCTTTTTAGCGGAGCGTTATCTTTTTTATGAATTCTTGAAAAGGAAAAATTGGGATTTTGAATTGACTTATGAGAATTATTATCGAGCAATTGCCAAGTTTTGTTTGTCTGTCGGAAGCGAGGAAATTGATTTATTTTGGCTTAAAGGACGGAGATTCAAAGAGCATCGCAATCAAAGTTATACCCGTTATGGACACACCTTTCCTTTTAAGGAATGGTTTAATTTGTATGTAAAATATAGCACCAAAGTCGTACAACAAGTTAACGACGGCGGTTCAGGAAATAAAACTATCAGTTCCTAGTTTGATTCGGCGATAGCTTTGATTTTCTCAACAACGTAGTCGAGCTGTTTTTCCGTTATGGCAAGGCCCGATGGCAGGTAGAGACCGTTTCGTCCTGCAAAGGCCGCGTTGGGAAACTTCTCCAACCCGATTATGTTTTTAAGCACCGGTTGTTCTTCTGGTGGGTAGAAGAAGTCGCGTGTGCTCACGCCGCTTTCTTTTAACTTCGCTCGGAGTGTGTCTCGGTTCATGCCGAATTTCTTTTCATCCACTAGCACCGCGTACATCCAATAGACATTTTTGACCCCGGGTTTTGTGATGGGAAGACGCAAGCCTAGAATACCTGTGAGCCCTTTTTCGTAGGTTTTTGCCATGCGCTCTTTCTTCTCGATATATTTCGGCAGATTGCTAAGTTCTCCGCAACCGACGGCGGCTTGGAGGTTTCCCAGTCTGTAGTTGTAGCCGATTTCATCATGGATAAACCGTTTCGATTTTGAGAAGCTGTATGTCTTCAGTTGTCTGGCATGCTCCGCCCACTCGTCATTGTTGGTAATAAGCGTACCGCCCTCTCCAGTACTGAGGATTTTATTGGCATAGAAGCTGAAGCAGCCAAAATCACCGAGAGTGCCGCAGAGTTTCTTTTTGTATTCTCCGCCATGGGCTTCCGCCGCGTCTTCGATAACCCGCAGGTTGTGTTTTTTGGCAATAGCTAAAATGGAATCCATCTCGCAGGCGTGGCCGTAAATATGAACCGGTATAATGGCCTTGGTCTTCGGGGTAATTTTTGCTTCGATTTTCTTAGGGTCAATGTTGAAGGTTTCAAGCTCGCAGTCCACAAAGACCGGAGTGGCGCCGGTGTACATCACGGCAAACCAAGGCGCCGCCATGGTGAAGGCTGGCACGATAACTTCGTCTCCCGGGCCCAAGCCGAGCGTCAGCAAGGCGACGTGCAGTGCCGCGCCGCCGTTTGTCACCGTGACGGCGTGTTTGACTCCAAAAAATTTGGCAAAATCGTTTTCAAATTTTGTGACGAATGGTCCAGCCGAAGAGAGCCAGCCGGTGCGCAACGATTCGGCCACGTTTTTCTTCGCTTCCTCGGAGATTACGGATTCATTTACGGGTACAATCATGGTTTTTAGAGGTTTGGTGCCGCGGCGTAGCTATCAATAGTTGCTTTAATTGTGGCATTATAATCTCGTTTCGTCCATGCCTGCAGACGTTTTCTGCCGTTTTCTACCAACCGCTCTCGGATAGCGGGATTATGCCAAAGCAGAGATATTTGTTTGGCGATGTCTTCCGGGTCATCGGGATTAATGAGCAAGGCCGCGTCGCCGGCCTGTTCTTTGCAACCTCGAACGTTTGAGTAAATTGCCGGACAATTCATTTGCCAAGCTTCAACCAATGGTATATTGGTCCAGCCGAAGTAGGTCGGCATGATAAAGCCCTCGGCTAGCCGGTATAAGGCTCCCATTTCGTCGTTATCAACATAACCCGGGAGATAAACCTGATTCTCCAGATTGTTTCGGGAAATATATTCCATGACTTTGTCATAAGCCCCCCAAAGACCGCGTTTCGAGCCGGATAGTACCAGCGGGACAATTTCATTCTTATCTTTTAACAACTTGACCGCTTTCAGCAGGTTTAAATGATTTTTATGAGGCCAAAATTGCGCCGGATAAAAAAGAAATTTTTCCGGCAGAGAAAATTTAGCGGCGGTTTGTTTCGCGTTTTCAAATGAGATGTCAGTCTTAATATATTTCGGCGGTAGGGGAGGAAGAATAATAATTTTCTCTGGAGGGATAGCATAATAGCGCATTATGTCTTCTTTGCCGATTGGTGAATCAACCAGAATTCTGTAGGCGCTATTTTTTATGTGCTGATAGAGATACTCGCGTTTCCGCCATTGGCCCAGTTTTGAGACTTCCGGAAATCTGGGATTGATGAGATGCTGGAGGTCGTGGATTGGCACGACGGACGGAATTGACGTCAGAAACGAAAGTTCCGAAGGCCCATGGAAGAACATCAGGTCTATATTTTCTTTCAGTATCACTTGAGCCCGTTTTTTTGCCCGCCAGGTCGTTAGAAAAATTTCTATTCGGTAAAGGCGTAATTTTTGGAGCGCGCTCCGAATGAACGTCGAGAGCCTTCTTCCAATTGTTGCTTTTTTTGCTTGCCCCGTTTTTGTTTCCGGTGCGCCACCGGTTGGCATTAGATTTACAATTTTCCAGTTTGGCAGATTAAAATCAGCGAACGGAAAGTCCGGAGAAATGGTAAATACGACGAAATCGTGGGCCTTGTTTTCCCTCAAGGCTTCCAAAAGATTCAGAGCGTATTGATATACACCGCCGCCGCTTTTTATGCATTCAAAATAGAAACCAATGCGCATGAATTAGTTTATCAGTTTATCTTTGCCAGTGAGCCGGACAACATCCGATTCAAACTCCGTACCTTGGCGGGGGCCCAAAGTGCAGCTTAACATTACGGAGTCTTCCAGCGCTTTATAGGCATGCCGCTCTTGGAATGGCTGGGTGACGAGGTCGCCAGCTACTACGATTTTTTCTTCGAGCGGAGCGTTCGCCCCCGCTTTAGAGCGGCACAAGAAAGAGCCGCTTAAGATGTAGTCGTACTGCACGCTTTGGTTGTGATAATGATTGCCCCGCACCGCGCCCTTCTTGAAAGTAATGTAGGTAATGGCGTCCACCAGAGTATGGGTGGTAATGTCTCGAATAACGCCGCGTTCATCCTCAAAATTATTTTTTGTTTTTTTGATTATCATTGTTTTTTGTATTCGTTTGCACCGACGATACGAGGTTTTGGTATTGGTATTATAAATTTCCCCCCTTTATTGCTAAAGTCTTTGAGGTTGTCGATGATTTCTTTAGAGAAATTCCACGCCAGAAGCAGTGCGTAATCCACTCCCTCTTTGAGCAGTTCTTCATCAGAAACGACCGGAATATGCCCGCCGCCGTGTCCTCCCGGGGCGAAGCGCCCGATTTTTAGCCTTGCTTTTTCGGAGATAAGCCTTATGTGCCGGTTTGAAATGCCGATGTAATTTAGGAGAGTCATGCCTTTTGCGGGAGCGCTCACCGCCGCCACTTTTTTACCTTGGTGTAAAAGTTTTTCAATGACAGTCATTAGCTCATCTCGATTTTTTCTTACACGTTTTGAGAAAACGAGCACGGTTTCCTTTTCGTGGAGTTTTGATTCTTTTTCCATGCGGAGGAATTCTTTCACGCTTGCGTCAATCGTCCGCGTGCCAATTCTCCCTGCGAACACACGGAAGGAGCCGCCGTGAATGTCAGTCTCCTTAATCAGAAATATCTCCATGCCGAATTTAGCGAAGAATGGGATGAGAGGCTTTACGGAGAGGTAGGAAAGGTGCTCATGGTATATGGTATCGTACTCTAATGAATCTACGAGATGTTTGAAATAGGGAGATTCAAAGATAAACACTCCGTTTTTTTTGAGGAGAAATTTTACCGCCCGCATCACTTCGTCAAGGTTGTCGATGTGCGCGAAGACGTTTGCACCGACTATGACAGATGCGAGGCCGACAAGTTTTTTGATTTTTTTCGCGCTTTTCATCCCGAAAAAATCGCAGATAGTCTTAATACCATGTTCCTTGTTTGCAATCCGCACAATGTTTGGCGCGGGGTCAACGCCGATAACATTCATCCCTTCCTTCTTGAAAGATTTGAGAAGCGTACCAACGTTGCTCCCAATGTCAACCACAACAGCTTTCCTTTTTAGATGTAAGCTAGAAATGACAGATTTTGCAAAACTATCCCAATGAGCTTGACCCGTTTTAGTCATCGACTGTTCATACGGGTAATCGAATTGGTATAGGACTTTTGGATTAACGACGTGGCTTAGTTGGGAGAGGCCGCAATTTTCGCACATGAGAACGCGGAGCGGATAAAAAATTTCCGGAATATCAAGTTCGTAAGATGTTCTAAATTGGTCCGCGTGCGGCGTAAATCCCAAGTCAAGGTAGGGAAAGAGTTTGGAACTTTTGCACATTCTACAAGCGTCCGCCACGCGATAGAGGTTTTTCACCGCCTCGGCCTGAAGGTCTTTTTGTTTAAGGCTTTTTTGGGAAGAATGCATAAATTTAGTTTCAAATTTTCTCACGATTGCGCCTTTTTGGCAACGATTGTCATGGCCCATTTTGTATCCGAAATAGGTTTTTTCGCGTTGCCAAATTCGCAGGCTAAGCGGAGGCTGAAACCGTTTTTTGCCAAGATTTTTTTTATATCCCACAGGCGCCATGCGTGAACACGATGTTTTTCCGTCTCTCTTTCGGTTATCTCTCCATTTTTTATCTCGATAAGTTCAATGCTTAGGTTAATGGCCTCTCCGTGGTCAGTTGGCGTGGCTTCCGTGAGGCGGTAGAGTTCTGTTCTGCCTTGCCTAAATTTTACAAAACGCGTTCGCGGCGGGTCTTTTTTTACAGCTTCGGCATTCCAACAGTCAAAAATAAATACGCCTTTTGGCTCAAGCGCGTTTCCCGCCACCTCAACAACTCGCTCGAGCTCTTTAAGATTTTTGCAATAACTGACAACATTAAACATAGAAAGCACGGCATCAAATTTTTTGTTAGTTTTCCACGCTCGCATGTCGCCTTGTTCAACGGTGATGTTTTGCAGTTTCTCTCTTTTTATCTTTTGTTTTGCCAAAGCAACCATTGTTTCTGAAAAGTCCACGCCGTGGATAACATATCCTTTTTTGAGCAAATGGCGTTCGTGATTAAGAGTGCCAGCGCCAAAGCTGGCGATAGTTTTTGTGCCGGCGCGGCCGAATTTTTTTATGAGCTTGTTAAAAAAGGCCGCCTCTCCAGCATAGTCCTTTTTCTCATAGGTGAGGTCGTAGTATTTCGAGTGCAGCGAATCGAAAATTGTTGATTTCATGATAGCAAACTATCATAGATAAGGCCTTTTTACCACTTTAACTATAACCATTAAAAAACCGCCCTGGTTACAGTACCAAGGCGGCCTCGTACTCTGTGTTATTTGTTGACGATGAGCTCTTCCGGAAACTCCGGCGAAAGCATGCCGGAGTCGGCCAGCTGTTCGGCGAAGTCGTCCTGGAAATCCTTAAGCTTCCGATACCGCTCTTCCGCCAGGGCTTTGGCCTTGGGCAGTCGAAACCAGCCTTCTTGTTCAACCCATTCGAGACAGCCCTCGATGTCTCGGAGGATTGTTTTAGGATTTCGGTAGGTCGAGGTCGGGTCTTTTTCCGACACAAACCGCGGGTCATAGATGGGCAGGTGGCTCATAAATTGAGCTGACCTTAGGATGACATCCAGTTCCATACAAACCACTTTGTCGGCGTCCATGAGGCAGATTTGAACTGGGCTATCGTCCGGCCCGTTTCGTTTGCTGTGGTTGAGGACCGCCGTCACGATAGTTTGTTTTTCTTCGGAGGCTAGGTTTGTTTGCTCTAGGTACCGTTCCAAATTTTCCCGAATGGCATCAGGGAAAAGGTGGTCGGCATTGTGGACTACACCGGCAACCCATCCAAGTTCTCTCGTCTGTTCGTCTTCCGCTATCCGCTTGGCGCACTGTGCCACTCGGTAGGCATGGTAGAAGTCATGCCCCTTCTTACCGGTGACTCTCGCCATATGGTCTTGTCGCACCATTTCAACCAGTTTTCGGTATTTTTGTAGCAATTCCATAAAAGCTCCTCTTTTTCAAGTTTTTCTCGAACCTGCTTTAGGGTTTTTATCTGTCAGGGATTATACATATACAATTTTATATTGTCAAGTAAGCTCGTGAGTTTATCGCGTGTTACCATAAAGGCTCTATGCTGAAAGCTTCTTATGCCGACAGGCTCTATCTAATTTTCCACGGGCGGTTTCCCTCCGAAAAAGCCGCGGCGCTTTTCGCGGCGAAAAGCGCCGAAGCGTTCGCGGAGCAGGGTATTGCCGTAACGCTTCTCGCGCCACGCCGCCTCGGCCGTGCCAGACAATCTGTCTTCGACTTTTACGGGTTGAAAAACAATTTCAGAGTGGTATTTCTGCCAACCATTGATGTCTTTAAGATTCCCGGGCTGAGACAACTTGCTTTTCATTTAAGTTTTATTTCTTTTTCTATTTTTCTATTTTTTTATTTACTATTCTCCGCTAAAAAATCCGATATCATTTATTCAAACGAAGCCCTGCCGCTTCTTTTGGCAGGGCTGGCGTTTCCGAAAACAGTTTATGAAATTCATGATTTTCCGAAGAATAATTTTTATTACCGAACCGTCTTTCGCCGAGTCAAGGCGTTTGTTGCGACCAATCGCTGGAAAAAAGAAAAAATCCAACAGATTTTTCATGTTGCCACCGAAAAAATTATTGCCGAGCCGAATGCCGTTTCTCTTGATGATTTTTCGGCCAGTCCGTCTAGGGTCGAAGCCCGAGCGAAACTTGGTTTGTCCTCTGACGCCAAGCTCATCTCGTATGTCGGCGCACTTCGCACCATGGGCATGGAGAAGGGCATAGAAATTTTACTCAAAGCGGTAAAATCAGTTATAAGTTGCAAGTTGTTAGTTGTGGGAGGCAGTCCCGAAGATGTGGAATTTTATAAAAAAGTTGCCAGTGAGCATGGCATTACTGACAGGGTTATTTTCACTGGCTTTGTGCCGCATAAGATAGTCCCGCTCTATCTTTCCGCCTCCGATATTTTAATCGCTCCCTTTCCGAAAAATGACCATTATGAATTCTACATGTCGCCCCTGAAAATTTTCGAATACATGGCAAGCGGCCGCCCGATTGTCGCTTCCGACCTTGAATCTATCCGAGAAATTCTTCCGGAAAATAGCGCCATTCTTGTCCCAGCGGGCGACCCCTTAGCGCTTGCGGCGGCTATCGGTGAGCTTATGGCCGACAAAACAAAAGCTTCACGCTACGCTTCAAAAGCTCTCGCGGCAGTTTCTGAACATACTTGGGGAAAACGGGCGGAGAGGATTCTTAAATGTTTTGATCAAGTTTGAGTTGGGTTTTAGTTCAAGCGCTTGCATTAGTTAGAATTGCGGATATAATTTTTCGATGCCTACAACTTTGATTACGGGTTCGCATCTATCTCGCGAAAGGGCTGTTATTGTCACTCAAACTCCGATGCGGATGACACTTGCGGGAGGGGGTACGGATGTCAATTGGTACAGCAATATGAAAGGCGGAGCTTGGATCAGCGCCTCCTTAAATCGTTATCTTGTGGTCACATTGACGATGACGGAAGATCCAAATTTTTTTCGCTACGCTTATGGTCAGGAAGCAACCCAAGGGTATTCTTATAAAGAAATATTTAATCCTTATGTTAAAGCTTGTTTGGAGCACACAGGGATTACGAAAGGAGTAAGTATTAGTATCAACTCCGAAGTTTCGGGAAGGTCCGGCCTGGGCGGTTCCGCGGCTCTGGAAGTCGGCTTACTCAATACTCTGTATTGCTACAAAAGGCAGGCGGTGTCCCAACTCGAGTTGGCGAAAAAAGCATTTACGATTGAAAGTGTGAAGTTGGCGCGTGATTTTATCGGTCCGCAAGACCAGTATATCGTCGCTTTGGGCGGCGTTAAATATTTTGAAAGAGATACGTCGGGACGCGTTACGGTAGAGGATTTACCACTGTCCCATCATGCGATCTCCGAACTGGAATCCAACCTTTTATTTTTCGGAACGGGTATTTACAGGGACGCTCACATGACGCTCGCGGGGCCAAAAAAAGAAGTGACAAAGAAACAGATCAAGGCTCTGGATGATATCAAAAATCTCGGGCAAAAAGCGAAAAAATATCTCCTCAACGGAGACGTCGATAGTTTCGGGGCCACTTTTGACGAGCATTGGCGTATTAAAAAGACTTTGTCTCAAAAAGTTTCCAATCCCAAGATAGACGGATGGTATACTGAAGCTATGAAAGCGGGTGCTTTGGGCGGTAAAATCATGGGGGCGGGCGGCGGCGGGTGGTTTGTGTTTTATGTCAACAAGAAAAAAGAGGCCTTCAGAGCGAGAATGGCGGCGATAGGTCTGCAGGAACGCAAAGTGCGATTTGATTGGGAAGGCACTAAAGTACTGGTTAATCTAAGCTAATGAAAAAACAACAAAATTACATCAATACGTATCTCGCTCTCGTAAAAAAAGTCATTGCGCGCATTGACACGGCGGAGATTGAGGCTGTTATCTCTCTTTTGGTCAATCTCAAAAAAAGAGGCGGCAGACTTTTTCTTTTGGGAGTCGGCGGCTCGGCGGCCAACTGTTCTCACGCGGTGAATGACTTTCGGAAAATTTGCCGCATTGAGGCCTATGCCCCGACTGATAATGTGGCTGAATTGACAGCGAGAACCAACGACGACGGTTGGGACACAGTTTTTATTAAATGGCTTGAAGTGAGTCATCTATCTAAGAATGATATGGTTTTTGTATTGTCGGTTGGGGGAGGTATTTTTGAGAAGAATATAAGCCCAAACATTATCAAGGCCTTGGAGTTTGCCCAAAAAGTCGGTACTTCCATCGTAGGCATCGTGAGCCGCGACGGCGGTTATACCAGAAAAGTGGCGACCGCGTCAATTCTCATTCCCGTTCGCGAGGCGGATTTCATTACCCCGCTCGCCGAGAGTTTTCAGGCCGTCATATGGCATTTGTTGGTGACTCATCCAAAATTGAGGGATTAGTAAGAGTAAACCTCGTTTCTCAACGAAAGTAACTATCCACACCCCCCAACGAAATTCTTGACAATATAGCTTCTAGTATGCTACTGTTTTGGCAGTACAGAGCTCCTCTGGTTGGCAATGTCGCCTTCCTGAAAACGAAAGGTCCCCGTGATATTTGAAATGATTGCTATTCTTGGCCGCGGTATCCAGTGGCTTTCGGAAGATGGCCCTTGGGTCCTAACCGAAGACCTTGAAGTTTGCGATGAACGGTTTGCCCACCTGCCGGTCCGGGTTCCAGTTGATGATGAAAATCCATTCTGTATGGTTGGTGGCGGGGAAATGAACTTTCTGGCGGGCGTTGAGCTTATCCGCAAGTACCGGCCATTGGTTACCGTCTGCGCCTATGGCGCGCGCTCTGATTATCTGGAGTTGATTAACGCGCCTTCGGAGAGCGAAGTGATGAGCCAGGAGCTGATGCACCAACTTATTGTCGAGTTTGATAAGTTGGCATCAAGCCCCCGGTTACCCGAGCTCGTCATTTGGGAACGCGACCGCAAACTTCTGGTGCCGTCGAATACGCGACAGGAACTTCTGAACGTTTTTGACCTCGCGCTAGAACGCGGTCTCAAACGCATCGCCCTTGTGGCGATAGGTGTTCATATACCACGGACGGCGACGTATGTGGCAAAACACCTTTCGGTTTACGAAAAGTACCGCGAGCTTTCGCCGATCGTGTTTGAAAGCGAGGAAGTTCTTCTGGCCGCGGACCGTGAGAAATACGGGCCACGCGTGGGAGCCCTTCGCAATTCAAAGGCCTTTGCCCGCAACTGGGGAGGAAAAAATCGGGAAGCGGACGGCATTTCCAAAGTCATCCGCGACGTCTACGGAGACGCCAAACCACTTGCCTTGGCGTAAAATTCTGGCGGTAAAAACAGCGGTCGTTCCGAAACCGGAACGACCGCATTTATTTTTTCTGTTTTGGTTTCCGTGATTTCGGAAAAGTTTTTCTGGCTTTCCCCAGTTTTTCAAGATTGCCTATATCTATAAAAATAATCCTTGGGAGATGCTAGATTTTTAAAGGGGTATTGACCCAAATTTGCCGTCATCTTTCATGAAGTGGGCAAAAATCCCGGCAATGGTTGCCAAGTCTTTAATTTTCCCGCTCGCGATTTCCCTCCAAACTTCCTCGGGGGTTAGAATCAACGTCTCAACCCCTTGCACTTCATCTTGTACCAGAATTTTGTTGGCGGGCACGCAATCAAAAGCAAGAAATAAATGGCAACGGTTGTTGATTCGATCGGTTTGGGTGAAAAAACCGAATGGATTGACTCTAACCAGCTTTCCGGGAGCATATCCAATTTCCTCGGTCATTTCTTTGATGACCGTTTCGGTCTCTCCCTTACCGTTATCACATGATCCTTGAACCGACTCAATGCTCATGCCGGAAATCGGTTTGCATTGGCGAGTGAAAATAAATCTTCCATCCGATAGTCGCACGCATACGGAGATAAACTCTTTAGATTTAGGTTCGAGCATCAGAAAGTTCTGCAATGTTTTTCCGTTGTTGAAACAGACATCTACTGTCGTGGCCTTCACCCACGAGTCCTCGTGCACAACTTGTTTCTCCACGATTGTTCTGTCTGTCGCGATAGTCATATAGTTTTGGTTCTGTTAAAAACAAGTTTAGCACGGCTTATTGCCATTTGCGAAAAGTTTTTCGGGCCAGCTCAAGTTTTGGCAGGTCGCCTATGTCCATGAAGTAATCCTCTGTAGGATAAGCACGCAGAGCTTTTTTTGAAGCCAGCAATTTGGGGAAGATATCCGCTCCGAAATCGTTCTTCTCCGATTCCGGCACGAAATCAAATATCTCCGGCTCTAAAATATAAAACGAACCGTTGGCCCAGAGAAATTCATCAGGCGCGCCTTTTACGCTCGGCCGCTCCGTAAATTCCAGGATTTTTTTGTTCTTATTGAATGTCACGGCGCTTTTCGCGCCCCGGCTTTTTCTTTTGTAGACGTTTAGGGTGGCGAAAGCGCGGGTTTTTTTATGCCACTTGAGCATTTCTGTCACATCAAGTTCTCTCACGATATCCGCGTATGTGACGATAAAAGTTTCCTTGATGTGTTTTTTTCCCAGTGTTACGGCGCCGGCGGTGCCGAGGGGGTTTAGCGGGTCTTCGTATGTGTACTCGATACGCATTCCAAATTTGGAACCGTCGCCAAAGTAGGAGACTATTTTTTCTGGCAAATAGCAAAGAGCGATTATAAAATCTTTAATGCCGTGGCTCTTTAGTAAATTTAAAGTATGAAAAAGAATGGGTTTTCCGTCAACCTCTATCATAGGTTTTGGAACAGTATCGGTCAGTGGTTTGAGTCTTTTCCCCTTACCCCCGGCGATTATTACAGCTTTCATTTTTCAATTATGGCTATGGCATCCATAAGCCGCTTTATAGTATAGTCAGGTTTAGAGTTTCCCAATTGCCGCTCTATGATTCTCAAATTTTCCGTCGCGTCTATGTTGGCGAGGAGAATGGTTTTACAGCCGGCCGCTTTTCCCGCCACAATATCGGTTACACCGTCTCCAATCATCCATGAGGAGGGCAGGTCAATCTCATATTCTCTTGCCGCTTTCAAAAATAATGCCGCGCCCGGTTTTCGGCAGTCGCATTTTTTTCTGAATTTCTTGACTTTGGCGAATGGGTGGTGGAAGCAGTAATATTCGGCGTCAATCGTAACACCTTCTTTTTTTAACAGCCCTCTAATTTTTTTGGAAATCCGTTCAAAGTTTGATTCGCTAGTTTTTCTGAGCGCCACATTCGGTTGGTTGGAGACGATAACAAGTAGGTATCCCAATTTTTTAGCCGCTTTGAGAAACGGAACAATGCCGAACATCAGGCGCACTTGGTCTTGGGCCAAGGGGCTCTCAATAACCCCGTATTCCGGGTCGTAGTGGAGCTCGTTTATTATTCCGTCTCTATCCAAAAATAAGGCCTTTTTCTTCATGCTAGTTGCCTTGCAAATCAAGGCTTGAGGTATACAATATCACTTACCATGCGAAAGAAGCAATTACATTTTAACAGGAGCATTTTTTTGGATTCTTCCAAGGTGAGCGAGATAGAGAAGTGGAACGCCACGGGAGTGATTGACGGCGTTACCACCAATCAGAGCATCATGCTCAAAGATGGGTTGATGTTAAAACAATTGAAGCCAACCATCAAAGCCATTTGCAAAATAATGAAGGGCAAGCCAGTATCGATTGAATTGACCGACAGCACGGCCACAGTAGCGGAAATGATGAGCGAAGCAAAAAAATACAGAGAACTGGCAACCAATGTCGTCATTAAAGTTCCCATGATACCTGGAGATGTAAAAAGTTTGATTGTGATTAAAAAACTTTGCGACTTGAGAATTCCCGTTAACATAACCGCCATGATGACTTTTGAGCAGTTGGTTCTCGCCTCTCTGGCCGTCAAAGACAATCCCTCCGCCTCTTTTATCAGTTTGTTTTGGGCGAGAAGCATCGAAGACCATGAGCGATACAGGAAAATGGAATCATTTGTGAAGAGCCATGAAATAGTGGGACCTGAATCTAAAGTTAATACTCATCCGGCTAAAATTGTCGCGGCCATCGGAGAGTTTCTACGGGCCGGCGGTTATGATAATCCGAAACTGATAGTGGGGAGCATTCGAAACGTATCGCAAGTGGGCGAAGCCATTGCTGCTGGAGGAAATATTCTTACGATACAGCCGGCAATTTTAGAAGCCATGCTCTATAGCCAGCGTACTGTTGAGACTAACGCGGATTTTGATAAGTCTTGGGTGGCCTTAAAACAACGCTCTTAACCTGACATGAGTAATTTTAGCGGCAAATGCGTCATAGTTACCGGAGGGTCGCGTGGCATCGGCAAGGCGATAGCCAAAGAATTTTTTGGGCTAGGCGCCGAAGTTTTAATTTGCGCCAGGGACAGGAAGGAACTGGAGGCCGCCTGTAATGAGATAGACCCCAAAGGGAAAAAGTTTTTTGGCATTAAAGCCGATGTTTCAAAAATTGCCGACTGCGAGAAGGTAATAAATTTTGCCGTTAAAAAATTCGGCACAATCGATATCTTGGTGAATAACGCCGGTACCTATGGTGAAATCGAGGAGTTTGAAAAAACCAATCTTAAAAATTGGACGAAAACCATAGCAGTCAATCTTTTTGGCACAGTCTACTGCACGAGAGCGGCGCTTCCAATTATGAAAAAAGCTGGGGCTGGGAAAATTATTAATTTTGCCGGAGGGGGAATTGGCGGCAAAAAGCCTCTGCCGAATTTTTCGGCCTACTATACTTCTAAAATGGCAATCGCCGGTTTTACGGAAACCGTTGCCGCTGAAACTGCCAAATGGAATATACAAATTAATTGCATATCGCCAGGGCCGGTAAACACCGCTATTACCGATTATTTGGTTGCCCAGGGACCGGAAAAAGCCGGAGAAGAAATGTACAAACAATCTCTTCAACAAAAAAAGACCGGGGGAAGCTCCGCGCAGCTGGCTACCGATCTAATAGATTTTTTGTGTTCAGCTGACGCGAATCATATCACCGGCAGGTTACTAAGCGCGAAATGGGATAGTATTGATACTTTAAAAAAAATGGGAAAGGAAGGGGATATGTTCAAATTAAGAAGAATTGACAATGACTTATTCCGTGCCCAGTAAAAATATTGCCGTAGTTGGTTTGTGGCATTTGGGCTCCGTATACGCGGCCTCCTTGGCAAAAATGGGATTTAACGTCTATGGATTTGATTTTAATAAAAAAACGGTGAGCAATCTAAAAAAGGGCATACCTCCCATTTTGGAGCCGGAGCTAAGAGAAACAATCGCGCGTCATCTCAATAAGAATCTTTTCTTCTCGGATTCGGAAAAAATACTAAAGAATAAAAAATACATTTTTATCACCCACGACTTGGAAGTCGACTCAAATGATGTCGTGAAGACGGCTATACTTGAAAAAACTTTCTCCGTACTTTTAAATTCAACAAGAGGTTCCGTCATTGTAATCTCCAGCCAAGTGCCCATTGGCACATCCAGAATGCTGGTAAATTCATTCAAGAAACAGGGTGTGCAAAATCCAAAAGTTATTTACTTTCCGGAGAATTTAAGATTAGGAAGCGCTTTTGAGTCTTTTTTAAATCCGGAGCGAATAATTTTGGGGTCGGATAATCAGGAAGTTTTAGTCCAGTTTCAAAAGGATTTTACATTTAAGTGTCCCGTAATTACCATGAGTTTAGAGAGCGCTGAAATGGTTAAACACGCCCTAAACAGTTATTTGGCGACTTGCATTTCTTTCGCCAGCGAACTCTCGGACTTGTCGGAAAAAACCGGGGCAAACATGGTAGATGTGGTAAAGGCCCTGAAGTCGGACAAGCGGGTCAGTCCCTACGCTCCGATAAATCCCGGCCTAGGATTCGCCGGCGGCACTTTAGGAAGGGATATTCAATCACTCCGAAAAATAGCTAAGGATAATTCCTACGAGCCCAAACTATTAAACGCGGTTTATGATGTTAATCGGGACAGGTTACCAGGGCTTATTTCAAAAATTAAATCTTTGTATCCGTCTTTAAAGAATAAGACTGTGGGAATTTTGGGCTTGACTTATAAACCCAATACCAATACCTTAAGAAGGTCTATGGCTTTGGAATTGGTCGCGATGCTTAAAGAAAAAGGTTGCAAATTAAAGGCGTTTGACCCGGTAATTAAAAACAAAATTACAGACGCGCCTTACATTAAAATCTGTAAAAATCTTGAAGATTTTTTTAAGGGTCTCGATATGGCGGTTTTGATGACCGAATGGCCGGAATTTTTAGAAATGGATGTGAAGAAGTTGTCGCTTCTCATGAACAATAAAGTGATTATAGACACAAAAAATTTTCTGGCATCGGCCGAATATAAAAAGAACGGTTTTACTTATTTAGGAATTGGGATTAATTAATATGACCTTTAATTACGAAACTCCCGCTCCGAGAAACCCCTCCCGCTTGCCTAAATCCGGCCAAGGCGCGCGGGAGGGGTTTCTCTCCGCGGATAATGAGTTTCGTAGTTCACAGTAATATGAACATCGCGATTATAGGAGCAGGTTTAATAGGAAAAAAGCGGGCGCGAGCTTTACCCAATGGCGTAAATTTACGGGTGGTTTGCGATGTTGACCGGGAGCAAGCCCTAAAATTTTCCAGAAAGTTTAAATGTGGAAGCGAGACGGATTGGAGAAAAGTGGTCGCTAATCCTCTCATAGAGGCGGTTATCGTTTCGACTCCCAACAAATATCTGTCGGTTATCGCCGCGTCCGCCATTGCGCGCGGCAAGCACGTGCTTATAGAAAAACCCGGAGCCAAAAATTTAAAAGAGCTGCAAAAAATTGTTACAGCCTATCGCAAAAGGAAAGTTGTCGTCATGTTCGGTTACAATCATCGTTATCATCCCGCCATACTTAAAGCCAAGAAACTGATTGATTCCAAAAAATACGGCAAAGTTTTATTCATCAGAGCCAAGTATGGCCACGGAGGGAGATTAGGTTACGAAAAAGAATGGCGATTTAACAAAGACATTTCGGGTGGAGGTGAGCTTTTGGATCAAGGGACACACTTGATTGATTTGGTAAGTTTCTTTTGTGGACCGTTAGAGTACCATTCCGGTTACACCGGCACGCTTTTTTGGCGGACAAAGTTGGAGGATTCGTCCTTTCTAATTTTAAAAGGTGGAAGAATAGCCGCAAATTTGTCGGCGACCTGCGTTGAATGGAAGAATGTTTTTTGTTTTGAAATAATGCTCCAAACTGCTAAGATTCAAATCGACGGTTTGGGAGGAAGTTACGGGCCGGAAAGGTTGACCTTCTATACAATGGGCCCCAAAATGGGGCCGCCGGAAGTTGCAGAATTCAATTTCCCGGGCGAAGACCTTTCTTGGAAAAAGGAAAACGAAACTTTCTTTAAGAGAATACGCTCTCGTGATTTTTCCGGAGAGGCTTTGCAAGACGCTCAATATGTTTTACGAATCGTAGAACAGGCATATACAAAAAAATGAAATATTTAGTAACAGGCGGGGCAGGATTTATCGGTTCGCATATAGTTGATCGCATCCTTAAAAATGGCGATGAGGTTGTTATCTATGATAATTTTTCAACCGGAAAAAAATTATTTATAGAACATAATCTACGGAATAAAAATTGCACTTTAATCAAAGGCGACGTTTTGGATACTAAAAAATTAACTCGGGCGATGAAAGGCATCGATTTCGTTTTTCACTTTGCTGCTTTTGCGGATGTCCGAGCGGGTTTTAATAACCACACCGTTGACCACGTGCAGAATTTGGAAGCGACTCAATCTGTTTTGGAGGCAATGCATAAAAACGGCGTACGAAAAATCGCTTTTTCCTCCACCTCTTCGGTATATGGAGATGCTAGAGTTCATCCGACACCCGAAAGTTATCCCTTCGAGCCGATTTCTCTTTATGGAGCCGCCAAAGCATCATCCGAAAATTATATACACGCGTACGCGAGCTATTACGATTGGCAGGCGTACATTTTTCGTTTCGCTTCTTTTATCGGCGAACGGTACACTCACGGCATTATTTTTGATATCCTGAAAAAGCTCAAGAAAAATAAAAAAATATTGGAACTTTTGTCTGACGGCACCCCTAAAAAATCGTCGGTGTACGTGGCAGACGGTGTTGAAGCTATCTTTAAAGTAATCAATTCGGTTCACGGTCAAGTTAATATTTTTAATATCGGTCATCGGCAGGTTCTCACTATTGATGAAATCGTTAACACCATTTTAGAGGCCGCTCACGTTAAAATTAAGAAAAAATATCTGGGAGGAGAAAGAGGGTGGAAAGGGGACAGTAAATTCGTGTTTCTTGACAGCCGGAAACTGAAAAAATTGGGCTGGAAACCGCGCCTTTCTATCAGAGAGGGGATAAAAAAAACAGTTACTTACCTTCAAAATACTCCCAACCTTTTGGAGTAGGACTTCGTCATTTTATGAAAGTATAAAAACGTCTCGATAAACAAGTTGCCGAATTCATATTTATAGTGTGGCAAAATAAAATTTTAGTAATCGCCCCAGAGTTTTAGGGTCTTTTTTAATCCAAGAGCGGACTTCGGAGCGCCAAAAAGTTTGCCATGCCACTCTGCCTAAACCGGCGGAAAGCCGACAATAGGTGAGCCACTCTTGGCCGAGTAGTTGTTTCAAAGCCCTCCTGTCGTAGATATGTTTTGTTTCGTTGGCGCTCTCTATTTGTATAAACCATTTTGAAACTTTAGCCAATTCTTCCGGGCTTGAGGCCTTGCGATATTGGCGTAGATGCTCGTACATTATTTTTTCTTCGGAAGAAAAGGGTATGCCGAGCTTCCCGAACGCGTCCGCGCAAATGCCATTTCTCACCTCCGTCTGCTTTTCCGGTTCCCTGTATGTTGCTTGGCCCTCGTGGGTTCGGTACAAGAGAAGAATTTTTGGAATGTTGGCGATTCTTAATGTTTTTGAAGCTCTATACCAAAATTCATAGTCCTCCGTTTTTTCAAGTGTCGGATTGTAACGCAGATTCAAATCATCAAGAGTTTTTTTGCGCATTAAGACGGTCGGATGAATCATTGAGGAGTGGAACAAGAGATTCGCTCGAATTTCTTCATGATGAAGCGGGTGGCGCATGATAGTGCCCGTATTCCGTCCGATGGTTTTGGCGTAAGAACCGACAATGCCGATTTCGGGGTGTTTTTCCATGAATGCAATCTCTGTTTCGAAACGTCGCGGCAAGGCTATGTCGTCCGCGTCCATTCGAGCGATATAAATGCCTCGGGCAAGGTCTATTCCCCGATTGAGAGCGGCAGGCAAACAAGCAAGGTCCGGGGTGCGTCTGATGTGATGGATGCGCGGGTCATTAAAGTTTTGAATGATAGAGAGGCTCGCTTCGCTCGTGTCCGCGGTGCTTAAAATTATCAGTTCAAAATTTGTATACGTCTGTTTGAGGATGCTTTCGATAGCCTCGGCAAGATAGGCCTCGCCATTGTGGACGGGCAGAATTACGCTTATTAAGGGAGTGTTTTTATCAGAGAGGGTCATTGCTTTAAAGAGTGATTTTCGAATCTTCGATCAGTTTATTATAAGTTTTCCCCGAGGGCTTTTCAATGCTACTTTTGTTCTAGTTTACATGACTCTGGAGGCGATTTGTGTTAGTGTTTTGTTCATGAAGACAATTGTCGTTACTGGCGGAGCCGGTTTTATCGGTTCAAATACTGTCGAACTTCTCTGCGGCCAAGGCTTCAAGGTTCGGGTCATTGACGACCTTTCTTTCGGTTACCGTGATTTCGTGGACCCTCGGGCAGAGTTTGTCGAGGGCTCTATCGGGGAGTATGAAAAAGTTTTGAAACTTTTGCGGGGCGCCGACGCCGTCATTCATTTTGCCGCTTCAAGTATTATTAAATTTTCAATTGAAAATCCAAAACTGTATGTGGAAAATAATGTCATGAACGGCACCGTCTTACTTCAAGCCATGCGGGAAGCGGATGTGAAAAAAATCATTTTTTCTTCATCGGCTGCCGTGTACGGAGAACCCGAACACACTCCTACGAAAGAGAATGACTCCAAACACCCCATGCAACCTTATGGCGCGACCAAACTTGCCTTTGAGGCTCTTTTGTCCGCGTACTATAACTCTTACGGCATCGAAAGTGTTTCATTGCGTTATTTCAACGCCTATGGCCCTCGGGACGAACAAAAACCGGCTACCCGCGCAGTGCCAATGTGGATTAGAGAAATACTGTCTGGAGAAACCGTCAAGACGTATTGGAAGGGCAGTCAACGGCGCGATTATGTGTTTGTCAAAGATATTGCGGAGGCGCATATCGATGTGCTAAATCTTTCCGGTTGTCATGTTTTTAATATCGGTTCAGGTACTGGCGTTTTGATGAAAGACGTGCTCGGCGAGATCATTTCTATTGTCGGTGCAAAACCGAAAGTGGAAGACCAAGGAGAACGTCAAGGCGACCCGCAAGTTTTGGTGGCCGATATTTCCGCTATCAGAAAAGTTGTTGGTTGGCAGCCGAAGTGGAATTTGCACGATGGTTTGGTAGAAACGGTAGCGTATTATAAAAAGCGTTTACATCTATGATATGAAAGCGGTTATTTTATGCGCGGGACTCGGGACACGTCTCCTGCCTCTGACGAAAGATATGCCGAAGGTGATGGTGGAAATCGGAGGGAAACCTTTGCTAGAGCATCATATTGAATGGCTTGCGAGAGAGGGAATACTCGATATCGGCATCAATCTTTTTTATTTGCCCGACGCGGTGGTAAATTATTTCGGCGATGGTTCCGCATTCGGTGTTCGTATTCATTACTCCCGTCAGCCGACTCTTTCGGAAACCGCGAGTGGTTTTAAACGGTTTGAAGGATTTGTGGGCGATGACAGTTGTCTAGTTGTTTACGGCGATAACATTTTCGAGCTTAATTTAAAAGAGCTCATCGCTTTTCATAAAAATAAAGGCGGTTTGGCGACCGTTGCTTGCCTGCCGCTTGAAAATCCCACAGCCAGGGGCATTATTGAAATGGACGATTCTAAGCGTATTTTGCGCTTCAAAGAAAAACCAAAGCCCGAAGAGGTCACCACCAACATCGGCAATGCCGGCATCTACATTGTGGAGCCCGAGATTTTCGCACACATTCCAACCGACAGAGACTACGATTTCGGCAGAGATATTTTCCCGAGACTTATTGCTGAAAATATGGCCCTATACGGCTACAGATTGGCGGGTTATCTTATGGATATCGGCACGATGGAGGCGCTAGAAAAAGCTCGGCGCGATTTCGCTTTATATAAAAATCTGGTCTAGAACTTCAGCCACTCCGGCAGCGCGGGATTTTGCGCCTCGGAAATATTTTTTCTCCATGCCAAAGGAGCGCAAACAATTTTGTTCGGATTTTGGTTTAGCCACGCGCCCCACCAGCTCATGGTAGAGTTGGCGATAATGTTGTGTTTACAGCGACTCATCAATGTCAATTCTTCACAGTCGGAAATTTCGGGCGAGGATACGAAAGTTACTGGATACTCTTTCGGAAAATTTTCTTTAGCCCACGCGATGTCGTCCGATGATATAAAAAAATGGGCGTTCGGAGCGCGCTCTAGAATTTTTTTCATCGCCCGCTCGTAATAGGAGAGCGGAAGCACGCCATGAACGTCGGCGATTTTTTGTATGGAAACATAATCGCCGCGGCGGATATGCAGACTCGTTCCGTTCGGCTCGCACCCCATTTGCTCCGCGATTTTTTCCGCCTCGCGACCGAAAGGGTTTCTTAGAGTAAAGTCCTCCCGGATTTTTTGTTCATGAGCCTTAAAGTAGCGTTCGTTTTGCCAATGCCCGTCAAAGTAGCCATCCCTATGTTTTAATATTTCCGTGTCAAACGCAGAAAACCTTTCCAATTTTTTTTTCTTTTTTGAGTCCGATCGAAAGCGGTCGAGCATTTTTTGAAGTGTTCCTCGGTAGACGCGCACTTCATTTGGAGCGGCTTTGTCGAGAAACGTTTTGAATCCGCCGATTTTTAATGTTCTTGCGCTTTGGTTTTCTTTTTCCAGATAGGAGGAGTCAATCTTAAAAGGCACGTCGTGGATAAGGGACAAATTATGCCCCAGCGCGTACTGAAACATTTGGTTGCCGAGGCCACCTTGGAGCTTAACGATTATCATGGCAGGTATTATAACTCAAAGTGGACTGCTATGTTGTATAGTAAAAAAATAAAAGACTTGCTCCATGACGGTGCAAGTCTTCGCGGTTTGTGCGATCAGACCCCAAGAAATTTCTTAACCATCGTCACCAAGGTGTGATGGTGGGGGACGGTGTACGCTGGTAACTTGGCGATGGGAAAAAACTTCCCTTTTTTTAGGATTTTTCCATGAAACTCCACCACATGGAGGAGTGCAATTTCATGCCCTCGTCGACAGTGGCGGTTGCCGTCGCCCTTGGACAGTTCACATTTTCCTATGAACCGTAAGTCGCCAAAGTCGCGCCCGTTACTAAACATCTCGCTTTGCAGGAGACGCCTGTAAGATTCTTGAAGGAGCTCGTTTTGTCGGATAGTTCTGCCAGGCATATGCCACTCATTTGGCCAGAATTTGTCTTTGGGGCCACGGTTGGCCAGAAATATTTCCCAGCCCCAGCCACCCTTGCTTTGTCTCACAATGGCGAGCTCAAGCGCGACCGTGGGCAGGTTCTCTACCCAACCGTCAAATGCCGCACTGGGAAGAGGGAATTTGGCTTTTGCCAGTAGATTTTTGAGGATTAAAGCCTCGTACTGGGAAAGACCTTTAGTTTTCATACTCGTCTTCTTTCTGTGTAGATTTAGATTGAATTTCCGTGATTGATTCTGGCGAAAAATTAGCACAGATTAAGAAAATTGTCAAATAATTATCTTTAATATATAATCTTTAGACATGAACAAGATTTTCAAACCAAAACTAAGCGGCCCGATACTTGTTACCGGCGCTAGCGGATTTGTGGGTTCGCATGTTGCTAGAAAGCTTGTGTCACTTGGTTGTGATACACATGTCTTGGTGCGCCCAACATCAGACTTGTGGCGACTCAAGGACATTGTTCCTAAAATTACACTTCATTACGGGGACCTTGCCGACAAGGCTTCGGTTGAAAAAATTATCACGACGGTCAAACCCAAGGGTATTTTTCATCTCGGGGCCGCAACCGTTGTGAGTGGCCTTGGCGTCGGAAGCGAGACTATGATTGCCACAAACGTTTTAGGCACGGCCAATCTGATGGACGCCGCGTCTTCCTATCCTTATGATTTTTTTGTGACCATGGGCAGTTTTCTTGAGTATGGTTTCAAAGACCATCCGATTGCGGAGAGCGAGCTCTGCCAGCCCGGCGAGCTTTATGGCATCACCAAGCTTCTTGGCACGCTTTACGGCCAATCGCTCGCGCGTTCCACGGGGAAACCCATCGTTACGCTCCGTTTGTTCACGCCCTACGGGCCTTGGAACGAAAAGGAGAGACTGACGCACAAAATTATCGCCTCCGCCCTTCAAGGCAAAGACATCGCTCTGACCCGCCCGACCGTGTCGCGGGATTTTGTTTTTATTGATGATATTGTTGAGGCTTTGCTTGAAGCGGCGGAGAAAGCCTCGAAGTATCGGGGAGAAATTTTTAACCTCGGTTCTGGTGTGCGGACACCTATAGGTGATGTTGTTTCCTACATATTGAAAAAAACTGGCTCCAAGAGCGAGGTAAAGTGGGGGGCTTTTCACAGTGTTTCTTACGACAGTGACATCTGGCAAGCCGATATGACTAAAACTTTTTCGCGTTTTTCCTGGCGGCCCAAGCATTCACTTCACGCCGGGCTCGATAAGACCATTGAACATTTTAAAAAGCACGCCTGTTAGAAGCGCGATTTTGGGTAACTACCGGTTTTTCTTTTCTCCGGGTTTTGATTCTCCGATTCGTATGACTTTTACATTCGGTTGATTTTTGAAATATCGGAATGGGTCAATGACCACAGAACCTTTTGGGAAGCGATAGGTGTTAAATACTTCGTGTTTGGTAGCCAGGAAATAAACAGCCTGTTTTAATTTCAACGGTTTGTCATCAATATGAGGGTCGTGATGAGTATGCCCCAGTCCTCGCTCCCTAAGGATATTTACCAATAATGTCGCGGGGCTTCCGACAGTCAGATTGGTTTCTGCCTTGAATGATTTTCCGAGAACGATAATCGGCAATTTATGCTTTTTATGCTCGGCATGCACGAGATTCGCCAGCCATTCGGTCTGATGTTCCCGCGCCATCATCAAGTCATTGAAGATATTGTGGGATAGATTCAATTTGCCTGCCAGCCAGCTCATCGCTATATTGTCTCGCGGGTGGCAGCCGCCGCCGTCTCCCATGCCGCCGGAAAGATACCGCGGGCTCATCAGACGATGCCGAGCCAAACCGATTGCCCGTGTGACACTATCTGCATCCGCTCCCACATTGTGGCAGATTTCCATTACGGTATTGGCAAAGACTATTTTCATTCCAATGTAGGTGTTATAAGCCACCTTTATCAATTCCGCGGATTTGAGCTCGGTCTCATAGATGAGGCCCCTGTGGATAGTCTTATAGAAATTCTTTAATGCCCGGGCGGCCGCTTTTTCATCAACGCCTATTAAAACAAATTCCGGATTGAGAAAATCTTTCACTGTCGTACCCATGGCGATAAAGAGCGGTTCGTACACCAAGTGGATGTATTTGTTGAGATGGGGTTTTATTTCGCGCTCGATGGTGCCGGGCAAGACGGTGGAAATAATCACCACGATAATGTCTTTCTTCAGCCGCTCTGCCGTCTCCGCCACATTTTTTATGCCGGTAACCAAGAAGGAGTATTCAAAGTCCGCCCGCTCTTTTGGCAATCTGGTTGTGCCTTCAAATTTTTCATGGTGCGGGGTTTGAATCGGCATGAACACCGTGTCAGAAAATCTGACCACCTCTTCAACCGAGCCCAGTTTGATTTTGGTTTTTTTGAGCAGGGCCGGCACGCCTTCTTCTTGGTAGGGGATTTTTCTCGTTTTAATATACTCCGCCACTTTGGGATTTATATCATAACCCATCACGCTGTGTCCCTTGCTTTCAATGGCGAGCGCCACTGGAAACCCCAGCTTGCCCAAGCCGATAAAACCGATTTTTTTTAGGGAGTTTTTTTTCATAGTTTGTCTAATTTACTATATTCGGTCTTTAAAAGCTAGAGAGGGGCTGTGATTATTGGTCTTGTTATTATGAGCAGGTGCCAGCCAAACAAGCGCTCGAGCAGTGGGAAAATCGATTTTGTCAGTATCCGAAAATACCACACTTTGACGTAACGATATTCTTTATAATCCGGAATGCGATAAGGAAAGATAAAGTCTTTCCAAATTTTTTTCACCTCAAAGCCGTTTTGACGGAAAAGTTCTCGGGCTTCGCGCTTTGAGTACGCATAAGTAACCGGCGACCCGACTTGGGCTTCGGAATATTGCGAGACCAGTTTTTTCCACTGCCAGAATTTGCCATGGCCATATCGCATTATTATCCAGAGCATTTTCCACGACCACTTGGCATAGAGCATGATTCGGAGTTCAGTATTTTCATCGCAATATTTGGTCAGCTCTTGAAGCGTGCGGCTGGGATTCGGGGTGTGATGAATTACTCCGTATGAATAAATAAGGTCGTATTTTTGAATCGGAACGCTTCTTGAAAGTTCTTCGGCGTTGGCTTCGAGAAAGGTTCCTTTGAGCCCGTAGACTTTAAAGCGTTCTTTGGCTATGGCTAAACTTTTTGGCGAAAGGTCAACAGCTGTTACTGCGGCGCCATTTAAGGCAAATTCGGTAGTGTCAGTGCCTATACCACAGCCAATTTCCAGCACCGATTTCCCATGCCATTTTTCGAATTCGGCGAAGGGTTTTATGTGATGCTCAACAAAGTAGCGGCGCGTTCGCACTTCTTCAAAATACTCCAGAGTGCCGACTGGTTTCGGGCTGTGCCGGATATTACACGGTCGAGCGTCCCAAAACGATTTTACTTGCGTGAGGAGATTGTTTTTTTCTTGGGTCTGATTTTTCATAAGCATATGGGGTTCCATGTGAACACTTTTTATACGCTAGGACTTACGCAGTCGGATGCAGTTCGAGGCGCGAGCTCGGCTTGCGACCAAGCTGTATGAGTAGTACTGCGCGGAAGCAAACGAGCGAAGCCAGAGAGAAATGCGCCGACCGTGTAAGTCCTATTATATATACAAAATCTTATACATAATCTTTCTGGCAAGGCTCAATGGCTTAACATCAACATTTTCCACAGGCATGTTCGGATTGAGATAACTGGCGACAGTCGGAACATTTGAAGCCCCGCAAAGAAGGTAATCGCATTTTGCCAGAAGCAAACAATCGATAAGCACCTCTTCCGCCAGGATTCGCCGATTACTGGTTTTCATAAACCTAATACCGGCCTTGGTGACATTTTGTTGGGTGGAATAAACAGCAAGCTTATCTCCAAAGCGTCTTTTGAATTCCAGAAGAGAAGCCAGGTCATCAGTGGCAAGAAATATCTTCGTAAAGCCGCGCAGAAGTAAAAGGTCAATCTTTTCAAAATAACCTTCAAGCGGGTATTTTAAAAAGTGCGGGTCGGGTTTATCAAAGCCATAAGTCATTCTAAATATGTCAGCCGCCCCGCGATACTGTACGCCAAGACATTTTTCTCCCTTAAGATGTTGCTGATAAAAATTTTCGGTTTTTTTCAGAATTTCTTTTTTAACCCGTATACGGTCGTTCCATACCTCATGAAAAAGTTTTCGGTATTTCTGGCTGAGCTCGGAGAAGGGATTATGATGGGCTTTTGTAAGAAAAAAATATCGATAAATTTTTTTTGACGCTCTGTCATTTAGCACCGGTTCAAAACAGTACTGCCACATGTTCTCATCAGAAGAGTCATTATAAATAGTGTTTCGATAATCGACAAAAAAATCTTTCTCACCATTAACGGAAATGAGATAGAGCACCTCGCGAACGAATGAAAAAAAACCCCGTCCGACAGGCGGTGTATGGCTTGTGTCGCTCACATGAATTGCCTCCGAACTTACCCGGGAGATTTTTAAGGCGTTTCTTGCGGAGATACCGAAATCCGCAAGGGCATCGAGCGCAAGTTTAATCCGAAATTTTATTTTTGCCAAAATTGTACGCATTCGATTCCAAGAAAATAATCTCCACATGGTCGCATATTCATCGGCAAAAATCAATCAAGAAAAAATTGAAAAGGTTTCAGCCGTTTGCTATGATTGCAGGCAACACATCCGATGCGTATTGCCATACTACAACTCAATTACACTGTAGGGGATTTCGAGGGAAATGCGGAAAAGATTCTCAAGGGCTATCGGCGCGTCTGCAAAAGCGGGGCAGAGATTGTTCTGGCGACCGAGCTGGCGCTTTTTGGTTATCCGCCGCTCGATCTTTTAGAGCGCGCCGACTATATCGCGAGACAATATGATGAGCTGGAAAAATTGACCGCCAAAATCGGCAGGATTCCTCTTGTCATAGGCCTTGCCGAAAAAAATGAAAATAAAAAAGGCAAGCCGCTTTGGAATAGCGCGGTCGTGATTCACAATCGGAAAATCGTTCATTGCGCGCGCAAGACCCTGCTTCCCACCTATGACGTATTCGATGAGTCGCGTTATTTTGAAGCCAATGACGCGCCAGCGCGGCCATGGGTATACAAGGGTAAAAAAATCCTCATCCTCCTCTGCGAAGATATTTGGAACGGTTCCGAGAACGCCGGTAACAAACTTTATCACAGAAATCCGCTGGAAGAAGCCGCGGCGCTCCATCTCGATTTTGTATTTGTCATAAACGGCTCGCCGTATTTTTGGGGCAAGGGAGATGTGCGGCTGTCGCTTGTCTCGCGCGTTGGGCAGAAGATGAAGTGCCCGATATTTTACGCCAATCAAGTGGGCGGCAATACCGATTTGGTATTTGATGGGCGAAGTTTCGCGGTGGATGGGCGCGGCAGATGCATCGGAGCCGCCAAAGTCTTTGCCGAGGATGTCTTGATTGTTGATACCGAAGCGGCCAAAGCCGTTCCGTATTCCTCTGATGCCGAAAAACCTGAAGCACTTTACAGCGCGCTTGTGTGCGGGGTGCGTGATTATTTGGCGAAAATTAAGAATACCAAGGGAGTGGCAATCGGGCTTTCAGGCGGCGTTGATTCGGCGCTCGTTGCCGCCATCGCCGTGGACGCGCTCGGTGCTCAAAAAGTGCGGGGCATTGCCATGCCCTCGGCATTCTCCTCTCTAGAGAGCGTCATTGATGCCAGAGCCTTGGCAGAAAATCTTGGGATTCAATTTGATGTTATTCCAATTAAAAAGGCCTACGCCTCTTTTGGAGAAATGCTCGGTCCGGTCATTGGCTGGGAAAAGCCGCTTGCATTGGCCGAAGAGAATGTGCAGGCACGTATTCGAGGCGTGCTCTTGATGGCCATTTCAAATCGCGAGGGCAATATAGTGCTCACCACCGGGAACAAATCGGAGATTGCGGTGGGCTACTGCACGCTCTACGGGGACATGGCGGGGGGCTACGCCGTGATTTCTGATATTCCCAAAACAGTCGTCTACAAATTGACAGAGTATAGGAATACCAAAGCCAAGAAAGACATCATCCCGCGTCGCACCATTGAAAAGGCGCCATCCGCCGAGCTTCGGCCAAATCAGAAGGACCAGGATACCTTGCCGCCGTACGATGTCCTTGATGATATTTTACAGCAGTACGTCGAAGAACAAAAAGACTTTGACAGTATTGTGCGGTCGGGACACGATTCAAAAATAGTGGAGTGGGTGATACGCACAATTACCCGCAACGAGTACAAAAGGCGCCAGATGCCGCCCGGACCGAAAGTGACGGGAAAAGCGTTTGGGAGCGGACGAAGGATTCCAATCGCGGCTAAATTTATCCTATAGACCTTTTCTCGTTTCGAAAGGTCGTGGCGTAATTTTTTCTCAATGAACTGGGTTGTAGAAACTGATTGAAAAGACAAGAGGCTTCTGTTATGATTACGCGCAATTATGAAAAATAAAAATATCCGGGTGCCATACCTTTTGACCGTTTACGGAAAGGAGGAGGTACAAGCGGTGAATGAGGTTTTAAAAGACCCGACAAAAATTGCGAGCGGTCCGAGAGTCCGCGCGTTCGAACAAAAAATCTCCAAGATGTTCGGCAAAAAGTTTGGCATTATGGTTAATTCCGGTTCCTCGGCCAATCTTTTGGCGGTAGATGTGCTTAATTTGCCTAAAGGCAGTGAAGTCATTACTCCCGTTCTCACTTTTGCCACGACAGTTGCGCCACTGGTGCAGAGGGGTTTAGTGCCGGCTTTTGCCGATGTGGAAGAAGGAACATACCAGATTAATATAAACCAGATTGATGGTTTGCTTTCCAAAAAAACGAAGGCTCTGATGATTCCGTCACTGATGGGCAATATGGCTGACCTTGCTAAATTGCAAACTTTTTCGAAGAAACATAAACTCCGGTTTGTTGAAGATTCCTGCGATGTGCTTGGGGCCAAATTCGCTGGTCGTCCCACAGGTAGCTATTCGGATATCTCCACTACCAGTTTCTACGCCGCGCATGTCATCACTACCGCCGGAGCCGGCGGCCTCGTGGCTTTTCACGATGGCGCGCTGGCCAAACGGGCCCTTGTCAAAGCCAATTGGGGCCGGGAATCAACACTTTTTGGTTTTTACGAAAAATCGGAGGAACTTAAAAAAAGATTTACAGGCGCGCTCGCAGGCATGCCGTATGATGCCAAGTTTATTTTCAGCGAACTTGGCTATAATTTCCAGTCAACGGAAATCAACGCGGCATTCGGTTTAGAGCAACTCAAACGGTTCCCGAAGTTTGTAGAGCGTCGAAGAAAAAACGCGAAAACACTCATCAAGTTCTTCAAGCGCTATGAAGAATTTTTCGTTTTGCCCGTTTCCCACCCGAAAGCCGAGACTTTCTGGCACGCTTTTCCGCTTACTATCCGAAAAAATGCTCCTTTCACGAGGCTTGAGATTACGAAATATCTTGAGGAAAGAAATATTCAAACCAGACCGATTTTTACGGGCAATATTTTAAGACAGCCGGGCTTTCGGAATATCAAAGCCAAGACCCTCAAGAGCGGTTATCCGGTCGCTGACCATATTATGCGTAACGGTTTTTTAATCGGCTGCAATCAGGGTCTTGGAAAGGAGCATATAAAACATCTTACTGATACATTTACCGAGTTTTTGAAGCAGTATTCATTGTAATGATAGAATATAGATAATAGACAGTGAAAACTCATAGTTATGAAAATGCTCAACATATTCAGAAATAGCCTGTTTCCCAAAGTCTAATTTCTATTTTCTAATATCTATTATCTATGAGAATTCTTGTTGCTGGCGGCGCGGGGTATGTTGGTTCCCGGCTTGTCCCCGCGCTTATTAAAGACGGCCACGAGGTCACGGTTCTTGATTTGTTGTGGTTTGGAAACAATTTACCTAAATCAGTTCGGGTTATTAAGAAAGATATTTTTGATATTGATGCGAAATCTTTGAAAGGTTTTGACCAGGTGATTTTTCTGGCCGGCCTTTCCAATGACCCGATGGCGGAGTATTCCCCGGCCCAAAATTTTATTTACAACAGCGCCGCTTCCGCTTATTTGGCCTATATCGCCAAAGTTGCCGGAGTGAAACGCTTTATCTACGCTTGTTCCGGTTCCGTCTACGGCTTTACCGAAAATAAGATTCTTGATGAGAATTCAATCGCCCAGAGCTCCTTTCCGTACGGCATCTCCAAGAGAAATGGGGAGTTCGGCGTGATGCATCTTCAGGATGAAACTTTTTCGGTCATCAGTTTGCGCAAAGGCACGATTTCCGGTTGGAGCCCGCGCATGCGTTTTGACCTTATTATCAATACCATGTACATGAAAGCACAGACGCTTGGTAAAATCACTATCAATAACGGGAGCATCTGGCGGCCGATTCTCGCTATGACGGACGCGGTGGAAGCCTATCGACGAGCCGTTAAAGCGCCGCTCTCGGTCAATGGCGTCTTTAATATTTCATCGGGTAATTTTACGGTGGCCGTTGTGGGAGAAAAAGTCAGAGAGCATTTTAAGAAAAAACACGGCCGGTCTTTAATTGTTGAGGTCAAAAATATTCCCGACAAACGCAATTATAAAATCTCCACAAGAAAAGCCCAAAAAATTCTCGGTTTCAAACCGACCGGCACAATTGAGTCGATTCTAGCGGAATTAGACGCTCATATTGGCGCCGATTTCGATTTCGCCGACGAGAAGCATTACAACATCTTTGTGTTCAAGAAAACTTTTAAAAACCGCCGTTCTAAGAATTAAATTAGAGTTTTTTAAACCAGAAACAGCCGCAGCCGTAGCGCTCATTATTAGCGGCCTCTTCCGAGGCATTTTTGATGATGCCGCCATCCTTTGGGTTTTCCGGAATGAGCGAAAACTCTTTGAGAGTGAGTGTAGGAAAGCTTTCGATTATTTGTTTGTAGGAATAAATGCGGTGAGCGTTCCAGATGATTTTTGGTTTACCGATTGGCACTACAAAAAGGAAATTCCCCCCCGACTTAATGACTCGGGCAAGTTCCCGCATGGCTTTAAGGTCGGCTTTCGGGTCTATCGGGTCACCATAGCGGCCGAGGCCGATATGCTCGACGGTGTGCATGCATGACAGAGAAGCAATGCTCCCATCCGGAAAGGGTAGAGCGCAGAGGTCGGCTTTCTTTGATTGTAAGTTGCTCAAAACGATTTCCGCGGGCCGGTAGTCATAGAATTCCGTCGGAATAAAAGCCGAGAGCATGGTGGAAAAATGAAGGGTTGAAGAAATATCGACATGCTTTGCGGGTTTTGTTTCAGCCAAAATTCTCGCGGCCCATGCTGGATGGTACACGTAATGCCGGTCAAAGTTCGTTGTTTCCGTGTCATCGCGGAGACAGACCTTTCGGTTTTTCCAGGATAGAGGAAACCGGCCGTCATTGGTTCGTTTGAATTTCAAAAAATTTTTGATGAAGGTAAAGTAGGTCATTATTTTTGGAATAAATGTTTGTAGAGTGGCGGGCAAAGGCGCAACATTCGGAGCGCCATACGTTTGAGCCTCTCCTTAGGCGGTATAACCTTGTAGCCGGTTTTTCCGACCGGAGCATTTTTGAGGCGGATAGGCGCGCGGTCAAGTGTTTTAAACCAGTTTTTGCTTCCTGCCTCGCTTCGAATGTAGGCGGCGTCGCGCGGGTCGAGCAAATCCAAATAGGGCGTAATCATTTTAGTAGCCATGAGTGACACTTCATTTTCTTTTTTTGCTTCACGCATGAATAGGGAATTGGTGCCGTAGCGGTGATAGTAGAAACTGTTTGGCATGACTGCGAATTTGGCGCCGAAGGCCAAGCACTTTAGCGTAAAGCCCCAGGCCTCGTGCATACCCTTGCCGTATTCCCAAACACCACCGACTTTTTGCCAAATGGCTTTGGTGAACATATAATTTCCTCCCGGTCCGGGATTGATGTCGCCGGTCAGAAAATCGGAGAGTGTCAGAATACCGGGTCGGCAAATCCACTTATGGGTTATTTCCTTTTTACCGCGCCTTGATTTTTGAAAATAATGATATTCTGCAAAGCCAGCCATATCGGCTTCTTCGGCGACCATGTAGCTTTTGAGTCTGGCTACGCTTCCCGGCACCAAAACATCGTCGGCGTAGAGATTAAAAATGATTGGATTTTGCGCGGCCGCGTAAGCGATGTTCCGCGCCGCCGGACAGCCTAGATTTTCTTTGCCGGTGATTACAGTGATGGCCGGATATTTTTGTTTGAGTTTGAGAAGTACTCGAGGCGTTTCATCAGTTGAGCCGTCATCCACAATAATCAGTTCATCACCCGCGGCAAAATTGCCGTTTATGATTGACTCGACCGATTCCGCAACAGTCGAGGCGCAATTGTGCGCCGGCATGCAAAAGCTTATATGGTCTTGCTCTTTTATTTTTAGACTACTCATTTTTTGTGTTTGCCAAGACATCTTCCAGTTTCTTTTTCGGAAAGACATCAAGAAGGCTAGCGAGCGTGCAATTGACAATAGTGACGACTCTTTTATCGCAGTAGCGTTTTATATTCTTATAAATTCGCCACAAGTTGACCTGCGATTGCAAGACGAATTCAAAATCTTTGTTCCACTCATTGTAGTCGGCTTGGGTCAAAGCGCTTTTCTTCTCGTCGTAAAAATGTCTAGTTTCGCCGTAGTGAAGAATCCAGTCATGGTCGGCCCCCACGATACAAAGTTCTTTCGCTCCCATATAGAGGGCGATATACATGGCGGTGTGGGGACTGGTTTGGATAAGCGGCAGTTGTTTAGCGAGGTCAATGGTCATGTTCTCGCGGAGCTCTTTCGTGCCGGTTACGTAGTAGTACACGCGTTGTTTTTTGAAGAGTTGGTACGTGTCAACGACCACTTTGTCCGTGAGGCCGACGAAAACTTTCTGGCCTTCGGGCATGTGTTTTTCAGCATCCTCAAACCACGCTTTAAACTGCACGTAGCTGATGGGGGAGTGCGAAGCGGTAAAAATATGATACTCGGGTTTGATGGTCTTGAAATCGGGGTGCAGGAAAAAATTGCTCACACTGATACAGAACTCGCCCTTTAGCTTTTTCAGGTCCATCTTGTTGATGGAGGGGCCGGTAGCCAGAATAAAACACCGTTTTCCCAAGGCGGAATTTTTGAGCAGTTTGTTCGGTTTGAGAGTCTCACGGTTTTTGTAGTACAGCCGCCAGTGCTTGAATTTGTCCCGCCATGTTCGAAACCAGCCGCTTATGTTAGATACGCTAGGACCCAAAATGGGATTTTCTTTTATAATTTTTTTTAGCATAACTATATTTTATTTTTGAAAACGTATAGGCCGGTCGCGCCGCTCCATTTAGAATTGTGGCGGAGGGTAAGTACATGGTCCTTAATCCAGTGAATAAAGTTTTTTATCTCTTTCTCCTTGTGCCTTAGGCCCATGTCGGAGAGCACATTCGGCAAGCGACGGCTAAAATCTTTAATGAGTTTACTGCCCTGCGCCCACTCGAAGTCGAAGGTTTTCCAGGTGAGTTTCATGTTGAGAGCCTTTGCCCATCCCTCAAACTCAATTGGCGTGAGGTAATGAAGGTCAGCGAGGGTGATGGGAGCGTCAAAAAGAAAACGCAAGGTCTGAAGCATGTAGCCTCGCGGATTGGCCCAGTTGGGACTGGTAATGATTATCAAACCTCGAGGTTTGAGGTGTTTTTTGAATAATTTGAGAGCGGCGAGCGGTTTGTCCATGTGCTCGAGCGTGCCGAGCGACATGATAATATCGTACCGGCCTCGGTGATTTTTTACATCCTCGACTCGGTATTCGAGATTTGGCGCCATGTAAGCGCTGGAGGCTTGCCGGATGCCGTCACGGCTAAAATCAATTCCCACCACTTTCTTGGCGCCCGAGCGCGCGGCGAGCGCCGCCATAAGCCCGGTGCCGCAGCCGACATCAAGCACGGTTTTACCTTTCCATTTGATGGCTTTCCTCACCTCGACCTCGTCAATCGGCAGGCGGGCCTTTTCCCTGAACAGCAGTTTCGTGTAATGCTTTTTCTCGCCGCGCCTATAGACCGAATCGTAAAATCCTATAAGGTCTTTGTTTTTTCGCATATGTGTTATAGACCGTACTTTTTTAATCTCTTAAGGGCGGTGAGGAATCCCTCGCCTTGATAGCGATGCCCCATCCAAATTTCCGGCGCCATGGTGACGTTTGCTCTAAGAATTTCCGGCATCAGTATTTTCCACGGCACATCGCCATCGCCCACTTGAATACCCTCGCCATCAGTGCCGATGCCGTCCGAGATGTGGATATGTTTTACCAAAGGTTTGAGTGTCTTAAAGAATTCCAAGGGGTCCTTTTTGGCAAACGCGCAATAAAGTTGCGCGTGGCTCGTGTCGTAGCAAAGCGAGTAGCCGTATTTTTTGGCGAAGGTGACAATCTCGTCCTCGTCCGTAAACGTGTTCGAGAACCACGCTCCGCCCTTGTACCACGGGAAGGGCGGCACATTCTCGAGCAGAAGCTCAATGCCGCTTTGGTCCAATTTTTTGAGAGTGTGGCTGAGCCGCGTGTACATTTTTGCCCGTTCTTTTTTTGACATGAATTCGTTATAACTCATACCGCCGGTGTGAAGCACCACTTTCACTTTTGGTGGAGTTTTCCCGAAGTATTTTCGAATCTCTCGAACCTTCGCAAGGAAATCGTTTACGTGTTTAATAGAATTTTTCACCACTTCCTTGTCGTCGGAGCAGAAATCCAAAAGTTTGTCGCCCCACAATTCCGGCGCGTGCGCCACCATTTCCAGCTCCGGATGATTTTTGAAAACCAGCGGGTGAGTGAGGTCATGGGAGCTGAAATGAAATTCGACGAATGAGGGATTTAGTCCCGATATCAAGTCCTCAAAGTCGTGCGGCCGCACGATGAGCCCCCATTTCCGCTTTGAAGAAAAACTTCGGTCAAGTTTTTTTCGGCCCAAGTCTTCCTCGGTAAAATAGCTGTCTTTGGAGATATCTCGCAGAGCTTTCGTTCCGGCGAGTTCATAGAGTTTCTGCGGGGACAGGCCTTTGGCCGGACTCTTGGCCGTAATCATTTCACGGGCGATGGTTTCTCCGGATTTGATAGCTTTTGCGGCCACGAGACTTTTGCCGAGAATTTTCCGGTTCATGAATTCGCCCGCGGTCATGAATTTTTTGTCGCTCTGAAGGGCTTCCTCGATTCTCCTAATGTCGCGGACGAGCTTTATAATGCCGGCCGATTCAAGACTGATTGCGTGGTCTGGACCAGTCATGGTGCGGTCGAGCGTAATGTGTCGCTCAATGACTTTGGCTCCCAAGGGTATCGCCGCCAGTGAAATGGCCAGTCCGAGTTCATGACCGGAATAGCCGACGATAGCGCCGAATTTTTCTTTGAGGGTCTGCATAAACTTAAGATTGATGTCTTTGGGCGCCGCGGGGTAAGCGCTATTGCAGTGGAGGAGGATATACTCCGCGCCGAGTTTGTTGAGATGTGACACAGTCGTTTTTATTTCTTCAAACGAAGACATGCCGGTCGAAAGGATAAGAGGTTTACCCTTTGAAGCGACATATTCAATAAGCTCAAAATTAACGAAGTCGGCCGAGGCGAGCTTGTAGGCGGGCACACCCAGTTTTTCCAAGACATCAACGCTTGCGATATCCCACGGCGTGCAGAGAAACATAATGCCTTTCTGTTTCGCGTAACGGGCGAGTGCCTTGAAATTCTCCTCTGATAGGGTGGATTCGCGGATAAGCGAGAGTAGATATTGAGAGGCGATGTCTTCGTGCTTGGTATTATTAAAGGCGTTGTCGGTGTAGAGGGTCTTGAAATCGCGCATCTGGAATTTCACTGCGTCGGCTTTTGCCTCAACGGCAAGGTCAATAAGTTTTTTGGCAATCTCAATTCGCCCATTATGATTGATGCCCGCTTCGGCTATGATGAAGGCGGGGTGGGCATCCCCGATGAGGTGGGAGCCAATACTTATGCTTTTGTTCTTTTTACTCTGATTTTTCATGTTTTTTAATTAAAAAACAGTCAAAGTGTAACAGTTTTTCGTTTTTCGTCCAGTGAAATTTTTTGTACTTTTTGGTCTGGTCGATTTTCTTCTGCGTTCCATATAACTCTCTGGGGTACTGTAATATTGCAAAGATTTCGACACGCGCCTTTTAATTAATTTTTGGGATGTCGAGCACTTCTATTATCCGGTCGCAAAAATATTTAGGCAGAAATTTTTTGAATCGGTCGCTTTGCAGATACGTTTGTCCAGCCATGACCATTTTCTCGTATTCTTCTTCCGTGACGCTTTTTAAATATTTTGCCAGTTCCGCGTCGTCCTTAAATTTTCGCCGGTCGATAAACGCGTCCGCGTCCACATAGTCTAAAATATTTGAAGCTCCCCAATAAATCGGCACGGTGCCGGCTTGAATGGTATCAAATATTTTTTCCGTTATATAGCCCTTAGTGCCGGAGAGGTTTTCGTAGCACAGGGCGAATTTATAACGCGACAGCGTCTCCATTTTGTCTTGGCTCACGCCGCGCCAGCAGGCGAACTTCGGCATGAGCGCCGGAAAGTATTTTTGCCACCGCGTGGTCGGCGTGTGCCACCTCGCGCCGAACAGGTCAAAATCATCGCGGTAATGAGCGTCAAAATAGGCGCTGGTCTTTACTCTAGCGGAGTACAATTCGTGAGGTCTCGGATAGTAGCGGTTGGCCGACATGTTGACCAGCAGTTTTTTTTGGTTAAATGGCAAGGGGTCCTTCAGCGGCGGCCTCGTTGGGATAGGCAGGAAAAATTTAAAAAACTTTTTATTGTCCACCAGGTCGTCGTCCCACGTGAAGAGGATTTTAAACTTGTCCCACACCCTAGGGCTATAGTTTAGCGGGTTGTTCACTTTTCCTTCCCACAGGATAAGTGCCATTTTGCCGCCCATGTTTTTTTGGAGCGCCTCTTCGTAGAGCGGGCGCGCCGGCCAGTCGCGGCGGCTTTTGACCCGGAGGATTTTTTTAAAAAGTCCCTTGATTCCGCGTTCCGACTCGTCCAACCCAAGACTGGACGAATCAAGAAACAGTATCCAGGCGCAATCATTGAGAGGGTTGTCGTCTGATGTCTTAAGGTCATAGCCCTCTAAGGCCAATCGGCGCTTCAGTTCGCGCCACGGTTCATTCATGCCGTTTTTGTCCGGACCGAAGATGGTGTTATGAGCCAGCACCTTGTTGGGCACGTGAAGAAGGATTTTTTTCATTGGGTTTTTTTCTTCAGCGGCAGCGGTTTCCAGATGACCAACGAATAGCCTTCAATAAATAAGCTGCCGATGTGCGCCCTTTTGGCTTCAATTATTTTAATTTTCTTTTCTTTTTCCAACTTTCTCAAATAATTCAGGAAACCCTCCAGATAATTTCTTTTTCTGAAATATTTAATGGACAAATTGTCAATCAGCCGGTTTTCGTCAAGCAGTTCGGCAATCGGTTCAATATGCAAGCAGAGTGCGGGTTTGTTCTGAAGAAGATAGGAAACAAAAGTCTTGTAATTTGTCCCAACCTGTTCAAGCGCCGCCACGGTGTAAACGGCGGAATTTTTTAAAAGCCGGATTTTTTTGTTCGGTTTAAAAAAATCAAAATTGTATCCTTGTATATTTTTTACTAAATTAGAGTCCGTCATTTGTTTAATGATTTTTTGCGATGACTTCGCCCAATCAAGACCAAAAAGATTGGCAGTGGGATTGACTTCGCGGACGCGCAAGAGATTGTGTCCAGTGCCGCAGCCGAATTCATAGATATTTTCGAATTTTCTCAAGTATTTATCAAAAACATAATCAAGAATGACATAGAGCATATTTCTTTCGTAATTCGGCGACACGCCCTTGACGAAATTTTGATTGAGCCGGTTGATTTCATACTTGCCGTGGTAGTGGGGGAATATGGCGTCAGTTGTCTTTTCTTTATTTAACTCCGTGAGATTTTGACCCCAGCCTTTTTCCCACTGTTTTAATCTGTGCTCGCCGGAATAAACCAAAAACGGGTCGAGCAGAGTGTCGATGATTTTAATTAAAACTCGCTCCTCCTCGCGTTTACTCAATGGGCAATAGGCCAGCTTGTAGCCGGCAATCTTATTTTTGACGTAATCGCTCAATTTATCTTTGAACAATTTTTCTATATCTCTGTAACTAATGAGAACTTTTTTCATGATTTTTTATCGTCACATCATACATGAACGGGCACTATTTGACAAGTATATATAGATGTGCTACACTCCCCGCTAGAGAACGGCAGACTTTTTGCTCAGTGCAAAAGCGGCGGTTACTGCTGAAAATTGGTGGGTTTGAAAATGAACAGAAAGGGTTGGTGAGGTATGAGTTTTTACGAAACGTTAGTGACTAAGTTGGAGCCCTTGTACCGTGCGCCGCATGTACTGGGCGGGCACGATGAAGTTCATGTCAGGGGAGTGGAACGGCTCGGGGAAAAGATGTTGACGCCGCTCAACATCATGTCGGGTCCTGCCCATCGCCATGACCTGCCGCACTACGATACAGATCAGCCGTTCGGATACAAGACAAACACTGATTGCCACCTGAAGTTCCACTTTTGGAATGTCGAGTGGTACGGCATGCTCCCCTATGACTGGGCTCGAGAACTGGTGGACAAGGATTTCTTCCGGCAGTTCCTCATGTACCTGCGGGAACTCGGGCGGGACATTTCGGAGCGACACGGAATCCAAAACGGCATCGAGGAGGACCTCAAGACGGCTCTAGGTCCCTACTACGAAGAGTGGTGGTGAGCCGAAAGTTTGTCCAAGGCGCGCGACTTACGGTTGCGCGCTTTTTGTTTGCTCAAGTTTTCTCTATTTTCTATTCTTTACTCTCTATTTTCTAACTTTCGGATAATTTTCCACAAACCACTCAACAGTCTTTTCTATGCCTTCATCAACGGGAGTGAATTTAAAATCCGGGAGATATTTTTTAAGTTTCGCTGCGTCTGACGGCTTGCGAAATTGGCCGTCCGGTTTAGAGCTGTCAAAAACTATCTTGCCCGTGAATCGCATTTTTTTGGCGATGATGAGAACGAGGTCGCGTATGGAGGTTTCAATGCCCGAGGTAAATATGATAGGCGTGGATTCTTTATAGTTATCAAGCATCCACAGCGCCAGTTTCGCAATGTCATCCGTAAACACTAATTCACGTAAAGGTTTTCCGCTGCCCCAGACGACCAGGTCCGTATTATTTTTCTTCGCAAGGAAACATTTGTGTATGAGAGATGGCACTACATGACCGTCCTTGAAATTAAAATTGTCGTTCGGGCCGTAAATATTCGTCGGGATGGCGATGATGTAATTACAGCCCCATTCGCTGTTATAAGCGCTACTTTGCACTTCAAGCATCCGCTTGGCGTAGGCATAGCCGAAATTTGAAGGATGCGGGGGCCCGTTGTGGAGGTCTTTTTCATTGAGCGGGTAGGCGCACTTGTCGGGAAAAACGCAGGTGGACATAAAGGAAATAAGTTTTTTTGCTCCGGTCAATCGCGCGGCTTCCAAGACATTTATATTTATCATGATGTTATTGCGGAAGTATTCTCCGGAGTGAATCATGTTTCCGCCGATACCTGCCACTTGGGCGGCGAGATGTATCACTTTTGTCGGCTTGTGTTTTTGAAAAATTTCCAGGGTTTTCTTGAAATCAGTCAAGTCGCCGTCCTTCCTGCTCAAATACAGCATATTTGGCTCATTCAATCTTTGGATTGCCGAACCTATTAAACCGCTTGCTCCCGTGACTAATATTTTTTCCATATTTTTCATCATGTTCTACAATTTAATTATCAAAGCCTGGGTATCCCAAAGTTCTACGATTGTTTCAGGTTTTCCTTTGATAAATTCATCAAATGCTTTTCTAACTCCCGGAGCGTTACTACAGCGGTAGTCATGGGTGATAATTACCCCCCCCCCCCCCCCTTTCGGGGGAAAAAAATTTTAAAACATCCAAAAATGATAAAAAAAAACAACAAACAA
>OBEQ010330342.1_pt1 | contig 62356 bp, 60 predicted proteins | sample 1670901 | NCBI WGS metagenome assembly OBEQ01 (sample SAMEA104232315, study PRJEB22302) | groundwater metagenome | biome: forest; feature: aquifer; material: groundwater | place: USA | collected 2011-08-07 | depth 5.4 m
ATATATGAGATACTACAACCACGAAAGAAAACAGTGGACAAGAAACAAGATGACACCTGTTGCATACAGAGATCATCTTCTAGCCAAGGTCGAGGGTTAGGGGGTTCTAAAGTGTCTACTAAAAGGGGTACGGATCACCAACTCGGATATTGCGATTTTGTGGCCGAAAGTTCCCACGGTTTTCCCAGGCGGCAAGCCACTTTTTGCCGCCTGAGCTGAAAGTTCGAGCCAATTATTTCCCTTCCGCCTGTGGATCCGACACTTTTAAAAAATCCCATACCGCCAGAAGAATTGCTGAAGGCCATAAAGAAAACAAATTGAGCGAAATTGTTTTAGGCGGTCAGAACCCCATAAACTGGCAAAATCGGCATGCCTATTACTGAAATCGATTTATTTGCAAAATAAAGGTCAAAGTATTTAGAATGAAGTTCTCCCAAGAGTTTATTTTTTTTGAAGATTTTTTATTTTTTTAACCCTGGAATTTATTACAACAATACGACAAAAACAGGCAGCCAGGCAAAATATTAAAAAAGCTCAGGAAGCATGGCGCAGTATGTCAAAGCGTCAACGTAGCCTCGCTCAACCTATACTTTGGCTCTTCACGAAAGGGGACACGCGCTTTTAATGCAGTCGCTCGAAGCATCCGGACAGGAAAAATACGGCTTGAATTCAGGCTGGCACGATCCGTCTGGGAATAAAAATTATGTTTTCGCCATTGGGCTGTGATATAGAGCGCAATTTCAGTGAAGGGTCCGCAACCGCCATCTCCCTCCTCACCGGAGAAAATTCTGACCAGGTTCGCCTGGCTAAAGATAGGCCTCCTACCATCCAAACGCCTTCCCTACATCCTCCGGACTTTCACGCCGGCGTACAACTGTGACAATTCCATTCTGCAAAACAACTTTTGGCGGCGAAGATAAAAAGCAGTGGTGCGAAGTAAAACTGTCCTGGTAAGCACCAGTATCCAAAATCGCCAGATACTGCTCTTCACCTTCCTCCAGATCTTCGAGTCGCGGTAGCAGCAGATAGCCGTCGCTTGAATACTTGTCATCAGAGTCGCAACTTAGGCCAGCCAGCCATACACGATGCCGTTTTTTCGCATCGAGATTATTGGCCGGCAGAACATGCCACTTCTGATGAATAGCCCAGGTGTCCAGCAGATCGTTCATGAAACTTCCTTCAATAATGTACCACTTTTTGGCCACACCCTTGGGAATTTCCTTGGACATGGCCACGCGGTAAATCGTCATCTGCGCCGGCCCGGTGACATAGCGTCCCCATTCCACAATCAGATTTGGATGCGGAATACCCTCTTTTTCCGACCATGTTTTCAGGTTTTTAAAAATGCGGTATATCACCGATTCCACGCTGTACATCCTCTTTTTCTCGTAGGGAATGGCGATCCCTCCGCCGATATTGATCGTATCAAGCGATGGATTAATCTGGCGGATTTTTTTGTAAGCATCAAACGCCTCGCGAAGACCATGGATCAAATCGTTTTCCACAAGAATCTGCGAACCCAAATGATAATGCATGATTTTAAGATTGCGGATGCGCCCGATCTCCAGAATTTCATTCAGATCGAGACCGAACTGTTCAATCTTCTTGTCCCAGTGCGATTTCACTCTGGTGCGCAGATTGATGCGTATGCCAAGATCACCCGGAAAACCTTTTAAAAGCGCCATCTCTTCCAGACTTTCAATAATCGGAACAATGCTTAAGCCCTTGCTGCGCAGTTCCTTGATCAGATTGATATATTCCGGCGTTTTAGCACCATTGCAGACCACCCGGATTCTGGCATGAAAACTTTCATTGAGCCACAGTTTTTTCACGATCCAGAGCTGATTGGTAGAAGCGGTTTCCAGATGCGCACCTTCGGATAAAAGGGGGAGCATGACTTCTTTGTTCTGGTTGACCTTGATTGGAAAATGATAGGTGAATTTACCCTTGTAGCCGAGTCGTTTGATATTGTGATTAGCGACTTTGTAAATATTGCTCAGCCGCTCTTCAATCATGAATGGCATGAAAATTTCCACGGACGAGCCGAATTTGCGCGCCAGATCGTAAACATTGTACTGGTAATTACCCTCGTATATGACGAGTTCGCCGTCTTTGTTGATATTAAAGTATTCGGTATTGAATTCCTTCTGTCCAAGCTTCCAGATTTTTTTATAATTTTTCCCGTTTTTTCCAGATTTTTTCAACTCGCTTTAAAATAAAATCCACATAGTTTTTCTTATAGCAGGTCGCGCGCTCAAGTGCAAATTTTTTTATCAAACCGGCTGCTGCTGGGTCGAGCAGTGCAGAGTGCCAAGCCCCCACACCCAGTCAACGCAGTCAATGCCGACAATTTTGCGTCCGCGAAAAAGTTCGCCAAAAATCTGCAAAACTTTTTTGTCCTTGCCGCAGCGAAAAGTCGGCACCACTACAGCCGCATTGCTTATATAAAAATTGGCATAACTCGCCGGCAATCGCTGCCCTTCATGAATGACCGGATCAGGCATCGGGATTGGCACGATTTTAAAAGCCGCGCCGTCCTGATCGCGCATTTTTTTTAAGATCTCAAAATTCCGCTGCAGAATTTCATAATTTTCATCTTCACCATTTTCCTCGAGCGCGCACACAATCGTGCGCGCGTCCGTGAAGCGCGCAATGTCATCAATGTGCCCGTCCGTATCATCGCCAATAATCCCTTCCTTCAGCCATAAAACATTGGTCGCACCCAAAAATTCCGCCAACCGCGCCGAAATCTCCGCGCGGCCCATCTGCATATTACGATTTTTATTGAGCAGACACTGTTCCGTTGTCAGCAGCGATCCCTTTCCATTCACGTCAATCGATCCGCCTTCCAGCACCATCCCGGGCTCAATCACCGCCAGTTTCAAAATTTTTGCGATTTTTTGCGGAACAACGTCATCTTGATCCCACGGCGCATACTTTTGTCCCCAGGCATTAAAAATCCAGTCCTCAATGACAAGTTTGCCCTGCGGATCGCGGGCATCGTGCGCATCACGCACATCGCGGACATCACGCACATCGTGCGCATCACGCACATCACGCACATCGTGCGCATCACGCACATCGCGGACTTCACGCACAAAAATCGGCCCATGATCGCGCGACCAGGACGCATCAGTCGGAATAACAAAAAACTGTACATTGGCCAAAAATTCACGCCTCAAACCGGCAGCCTCCAGAATTTCACGCGCCGAACGCTCCATCACATCATCGTTCACACAGATAAAAACTTTTTCGCCCATCGAAAGCGCCCGCACCAGTTCAGCATAAATCAGCGGAATCGGTTCAAATTTTCCCGGCCAATGACTTTTATTGTGCGGCCAGGCGATCCAGGTGCCCTCATGCTTTTCCCACTCGGCCGGCATGCGATAGCGAATTTTTGCTTTATCCGTCATACATTATGCGTCATATGTTTTTAGATGATATCAGTTTTTAAAAAATCCAGATCTTTGCCCCGGGAAAAAACTTCTTCACTTTTTCTTTTTCTTCAGGAAGTATGCCAAACTGGCTTTCAGCACTAGGCGCAGCAGTTCCCTCAATTTTTTCCAGTGTTGCAAGTTTTTGCATACTATCCGGAAATTTCCTTATATCTGTCCCAGTCAACATCAAAGTTTTCAAACTGCTCATCTGGTCAATCTTTTCAGGCAAAGCGTTAATTTGACTGTTATTCGTCAAATCCAGTTTTTCCAGCTGTGGAATCAAAGTAATCTCTTCAGCCAGCGAAAAATGGTGATGCCCCTCATTCCATAGTTTATTGTTTTGCGTAATGGTGAGAGTTTTTAGCCGCTTCAATTCTTTGAAAGTTTCAGGGTAGGTGAGTTGATTGGTGATGGTCAAAGTATGCAGTCTCGGAAGTTTTTTGATTTTTTGGAGAGCATCTTCCAGATCAAGTCCCTCAATATCAACAGCTAAAAACTCAAGACTTACAAGTTTTTCAAAATCCTCAGGCAATTTTTTAATTTTGGTTTGACCGATGAAAAGCATTTTCAGTTTTTCAAGCTCTACCAGACTTTGCGGCAAATCTTCAAGGAGAGTACAGGAAGTAAGACTCAGACTCTCCAGATTTTTTAATTGATCGAGACTGTCCGGCAATCGCACATGATAATTATAATTAAGCCTGAGCTTTTTCAGCTGTTTGAGCTGGCTGATTTCTTCAGGTATATCAATGACCTGTGTCATGGATAAATCAAGGATGCGAAGTTTTTCAAACCACATGACCTCTTTTGGAAATTCAGTAATAGCATTTCTGGAAAGCACCAGTTTTTTCAGATTTTTACACTTCAGGGCCTCCTTTGGTATTTTTTTAAGATTCCAGCCATCGTAATTAAGAATAGTGTGATCCGTTCTCAAAACCACTTTTACTGGTGGACTGAACTGGTCAATACTTTTATCCAGCCAGCCTTCATACCAGTCAAGAAATCCCCACTGCTTATTGCCGACATCAAAACACGGCGCAAGATAATCTCCCATGTACCATATTTTCCCGAACTGCTCTCCTTTAACAACCAGCACATACTCCCAGCCGCAGCCATAGTCGGCCAAAAATATGACGCCGGTAAACGGCTCTGGAACAGGCAAATATTTTATATCTTCATCCTCTCCCGCTTCCATGCAGGCCTGATGATGGTCAAGAAATTTTTTCGCATCCTGGTTACTTACGGGAAATTCCCTGGCAAGTGGATCGGCGATTTTTTTATCCTTTTCCGTGGAATAATTTTTCGCTTCCTCAAGGCCTCTTTCCAGGGTATATAAGCCATAATATGGCCCGACTCCGCCATTGCCGGCCTCAATCAAAAAATCTTTGTATTCCTGGGGCAAAGTCACTGCATGTAAATTTTCAAACCGTTCCAGTTCCTCAGCAGTTTTTGGGGGATTCAATTTGTAGCCATGGATGTTCGCACCAAAAACCGTCAACTGCAGATCCAGCTCTTTCAACTTCTTCAATTTCGCTTTGATTCGGGCAAGTCTTGAATTTTCCATGTTAATTCGGTGCTAATTCGGTTTGCAATTTTCCACCTGTAATCGTCGCTCCTGTAAAAACGGCCATTCCTCACGCATTATTTCCGTCACCCCAATATCAAGCGCAACCACCAGATTTTCTTCGTGGTCTGTTGAGGCGCTGACAAGAACCCGTCCATACGGATCGCTCACAAACGAAGTTCCCCAAAATTTCAAATCACCCTCGGTTCCAATGCGATTCACCGCCACCACAAAAATATTATTTTCGATTGCGTGAGCACGCTGCACAATCTGCCAGGCCCCATGCTCCGCCGTTTTTTTCCATTGCGGATTCGATTTTGGCCAGCCGATCGCCGTGGGATAAAACAAAATCTGCGCGCCTTTTGCTGCAGCTATTCTTGCGCCTTCCGGAAACCATTGATCATAGCAGATCATCGGCGCGATTTTGCCAAAAGGAGTTTCAAAAACAGCAACACCTTCGCGTCCCTTTTCAAAATAAAAATCTTCGGCATAGTAATCCGGCGGCAGGGAAGGGATATGCATTTTGCGGTATATGCCTATAATTTTTCCATCCGTGCCGATGGCCGCTAGCGAGTTGAAACCTTTTTTGGGAGCGTCATTGTTGCTAGAGCCGCTACCGTCGCTTTTGTTACCATCATTGTTGCTGTTACGGCCGTCAGAAACGCCGCCATTGCCGTCGTCTGCGCCACCGGTTTTTTCAAACAAAGAGCACAAAATAACGACTTTATGCTGGCGCGCAATCACGCCAAGAGCCGAAGTAATCGGCCCTGGAATTGTCTCTGCCAATAAAAAATACTCCTTCTTTTTCGGTCCGTGGCAAAAATATTTTGAAAGAAAAAGTTCCGGCAGACAGATGATTTTCGCGCCTTTTGCCGCGCATTCCTCGATCCCGCGAATGGCTTTCCGCAGATTTTTTTCGCGATCTTCCCCGCAGCGCATCTGCACCAGGCCGACTTTGACTTGATTTTGAAACATACTGTCGAAACTATACCATCTCGCCAAAGGATTAAAAGGTATTCGCATCAAACAAAGCTGGAGCAACCTGCCATCAATTACTGTAGCGCACCAATGAAAATATTGTCTTGGTCAATTGGTACGCTGGAAACTGAAACAGAACCAAGAGGTAAAATGCCTAAAAAAGCTGCAGAAACAGCAACTTCGCCATACTGGCTCGCTGAGATTCGACAAGCGCTAGGAGATTGACAATAAAAATTAGATTGCGCTATAGGGCCAGGTGGCGCAACACTTCCACCCGCAACCAGGGTGCCATTTTTGTCATATTTTACAATGTACATGCCAGCTGTATTACTTGAACTTGGAGTAAAGGAGTTCCCGGACGGGTCAGAAAACTTTGCATTTTCACCTGGGGCAGTGCTAAGGACTCCAGCTAAATATACATTGCTGGTATCAGTTGCTATCGAAGAAACTGCGTACACGCTGCCTCCAGTAGCTTTCCCGGTTCGAACCCATAAGAAGATTCCATTGGGATCATATTTACTAATAAAAGGTTCTGGAATATATAAATTAGTTGATTGAAGCGTAACGCCGATGGCAAAAGTAACACTTCCATGCAAATCACCGGCAATATAAATATTATTATTCTTATCTACAGTAATATCACGGCCGAAACTTGAGGAAGTATTTTGATCATTGCTGGCAACATTTTTTGCCCAAAGAACATTACCATTTGGTCCAAACTTTGCCATAAAGCCGGAATAATTTCCAGGACTACTAGTAAGAGCTACAGGATTCTGACCACTGCCAACCGTAACCGACTGATTGTAGTTTCCAGTAATATAGCTGTTATCATTATTACCATCAGTCGCAACAAAGGCATCAGGAGAACTGCCTCCGCCAGCAGCTCTTTGAACCCAAATTAAATTTCCATTTTGATCATATTTTGCCAGAAAACCATTTGATGCTCCCAAGCTGGTAATAGTTTGAACGTTACCAGGAGGACCAAAGGAAGCAGTCTGCCAAAAAGTCCCGCTCATGTAGACAAAACCTTTGGTAACACTTATCGCGTTTCCAGCATCATTGTTACCAAGACCTAAAGCAGTGCCAGCCTGCCGGGCCCACAAAAAATTCCCATTCTGATCATATTTTGCAATAAAAATATAAAAATTTGCTGAAGATGATAAAGATGCCTGATTTTGTCCTATTGCTCCAAAAGTAACTGTGCCATTAAAAGTACCTGTTACATAAACATTCCCAAAAGTATCTATGGCAATATCGCGAGCAAGGGCAGCTGATTTACTAGCAACTTTTGAGGATCTCACCCATAAAAGCTTTTTATCGGTACCATATTTGGCTATAAATAAATCTACACCAAGCGATGTAACGATTTGACCAGCTGCTGTGGTGCCAAACCAGGCTGCATTTTTATAATAGCCAGTAACATAGAGATTTCCATTGGCATCGTAAGTGTTGCTTACTCCAACACCAACTAGTTGAGTTGCAGACGGATACCCAACCGCCTGCGCCCATTTCCAATTTAAACTCGCCACCGGACAACCCACGCAACCTTTTAATAAGCTGCCATTGATCGAAGAAAACACCACAAAACCAATAATTCCCAGCAAAACCACCCCGGGGAGGAGATATGACAAAGAAATTTTTTTCATAAAATTTTCATAAAAATAGGCTAATTAACAGCAATATAGCAGATGTCATAACTAACTTGCAAGAAATTATATCCATTTTTTTTGAGGCGGCATCTCCATTGATTTTTGAAGAAAATTGCTTCAATATTGTTGCGTTGCCGCCTGACAGCCAAATCTAATTTCCAAAAAAAATCATGAAAAAGACCAAATTCAGCCAGCTCTCGCCCAGCCTCCAAAAATACATTGTCACACAACCGGGCGGCGCTGGAAAAACGGCTCAAGGCACCCTCACCCAATATGTTAAAAAAAATAAAACGCCTGTTTCAGCCTTTGCCGAAAGAACCCTTAATCACTGCAATGGCGGCGCGACTTTTCAGGCTGGCATGTGGCTCAAAAACCACCTGGAGCATGGCGGAAAACTGGTCGTTACCATCGCCGGCGCTCTAAGCTCTTTTCAGGTTGGCGTGATGCTCGCCGATTTGATCCGCCAAAATAAAGTCCATCTGATTTCGGCCACGGGCGCCAACCACGAGGAGTCCTATTATCGTTATGTCGCGCACTCGCACTATGCCTATATTCCGCGCTACACTGAACTCACTCCCGAGCAGGAAGCCGAACTTCGCGACGCCGGACTCCGCCGCATTACCGACACTTTTTTGCCGGAAGACGAAAGCGTGCGCATCATGGAACCGCATCTGCTTAAAATGTGGAAAGCCGCGCAAAAAAATAAACAGCGTTATTTTCCGCACGAATATTTTCGCCGGCTTTTTGCGGAAGACCTCATCAAACCTGATCCCAAAGCCAACCCACAGGATTGCTGGGCTTACGCCGCCTACCAAAAAAATATCCCCATCGTGATTCCGGGTTTTGAAGATTCAACCATGGGCAATATTTTTGCTAGTTACACTTACGGGGGTAAATACCGCAAAAATAAAGATCCGCTGCTCGATCAAACCATCATGAAGAGCGGGCTGGAATATTTTACCTATTTGTACGATTGGTACATGGAAACCGCCAAAGATCATCCCATTGCTTTCCTGCAACTGGGAGGCGGCATCGCCGCGGATTTTCCAATCTGCATTGTGCCTTCGTTAAAACACGATCTTCAATGGCCGCACGTCCGCGACTGGGCAGGCTTCATCGAAATCGGCTCATCGCCGATGTCCTACGGTTCCTATTCCGGCGCCGGCGGCAAAGAAAAAATCACCTGGGACAAACTTTCCACTTCAAGTTATTACCAGATCATTCAAAGCGACGTCACCGTAGCCTTCCCCTGGATTGCGGCGATTTTGCTCGATCTCTGATCCAGTACCGCATCTCGCATAAGCAACAGAAGTCGCAGTATTCTTAAAGAAGTATCGTTGATTTTTTTTAAACCCGTCCCCGTGAAAGAGAACGGCCCCTTGACTATTTACAAAAATTAGTATAGTTTAAAACTCACTAAGGCATTAATATGTTTAAAAAATCATTGGGCAATAAGCCAAATAAATTTAGAGCTAGAAGTGGTTTCAATGGAAATCGTCATCGCAACAGCAACTTTCATGGGCGAAATAGCAGCCAGAAAATCGATATTTCCAGATTCGTCAACAAAGCCGTTGTAACAGAGCAGGCAGAAGTTTTTATTCCAAAGCATAAATTCAGTGATTTCAACATCGATGATAAGCTGAAGATCAACATCGCTAAAAAAGGCTATCTCAAACCAACGCCAATCCAGGATCAGGCCATTCCGCACATTCTTGAGGGCAAAGATGTTGTCGGTATCGCCAATACCGGAACCGGCAAAACCGCTGCTTTTCTTATTCCGCTGATCAACAAAGCGCTTTTTGATCGCCGCCAAAAAATTCTCATTGTTATCCCAACGCGTGAACTTGCGCTGCAGATCCAGGACGAATTTATCGGCTTTGCGCGGTTTTTGCACCTTGAATCCGTGCTTTGCATCGGTGGTGCCAGCATTGGTTTGCAGATCAGAAATCTCAAAAGAAACCCCCATTTCATCATTGGCACTCCTGGACGGCTCAAGGATCTCATCAATCGCAAATGTCTCAATCTCAGCGGTTTTCAGAATATCGTCCTTGATGAAGCCGACCGCATGGTTGATATGGGTTTTATTCACGATATCAAATTTCTGCTTGCACAGATGCCGCAGAAAAGACATTCACTTTTCTTTTCCGCAACCATTTCCAATGAAATCGCCGCCCTTATCCGCAATTTTTTGCAGAGTCCGATCACGGTTTCGGTAAAATCGCGCGAGACAGCGCTTAACGTGGATCAGGATGTTATCCGTGTACAGGGCAAAGAGCAGAAAATCAATCAGCTTCACGAACTGCTTTCCAAAAACGAGTTTCAGAAAGTGCTCATTTTTGGCAGAACCAAGCATGGCGTTGAAAAACTGTCGGTCACGCTCGCCAAAAGGGGATTTCGTGTAGCTTCGATTCATGGCAATAAAACCCAGTCTAGTCGCCAAAAAGCTCTCAACATGTTTAAACAAAACTACATCAAAATTCTTGTCGCCACCGATGTTGCCGCAAGAGGTCTGGATATTGCCGATGTCAGCCATGTCATCAATTACGATCAGCCAGCAACCTACGACGATTACGTGCACCGCATCGGACGAACCGGCCGCGCTGATAAAAAAGGCAAAGCTTTGACTTTTGTCGACTAGGTTTTATCGGTATCTTTTTTTAATTTCAGCGAAACCGAATTGATGCAGTAGCGCTGGCCCGTTGGATTTGGTCCATCGTCAAAAACGTGCCCCAGATGTGCACCGCATTTATTGCAGACAACCTCTGTCCGGCTCATGCCAGGAGCATCATCGGCTTTCATTTCTACATTTTTTTCGTCAAGAGGCTTAAAAAAACTCGGCCAGCCGCTACCGGAATCAAATTTGGTCTCCGACGAAAAAAGTTCATTGCCACAGTTTGAGCAAAGATACATGCCCTTCTCTTTGCAGTTCACATATTCCCCGCTAAAAGGCTTCTCTGTGCCCTTCATGCGCGTGACGCGATATTGCTCCGGCGCAAGCATCTCCTGCCACTCCGCATCGGTTTTTGAAATTTTGTTAGCATCATTCATGGCTTCGTTCATGGCTGATTTTCCGCTGGGATGACAGTAATATAATTAGCATTAAGGGGGGAGGTTGCCAGGTCAATTTCAACATCTGCGGGATAGGTGTAGACGCCATTTCCTGCATGAAAGTCATTACCATATACATTCATATAAAACCCCTCAGGCGCATCTGAAGCAAATTGCACTACCAGACAGACAGTAATATTCTCTCCCGGATTTAATTTGTAAATCGCAGTATCTTCCAATAAATAATTGACCCTGGGATGATTAAACTGGTCAGTATAGGGATAAATAACCATTTCACCAGGATGGTATGTTTCAAAAGGCGGCGCATCTTCAAGCGGTGGGTAATTAAGGTTGGACCCAAAATAAATATCGCTGTAAGCCGCCAGGGGATTTAGATATTGTTCATTATGGCCTGCAAAGGCCTCTAAATTCCATTCAAATCCAAAAGACTTTTCACCACTATTTGCAAAATGAAAACATCCGCCTTCCACTTTCAAATCACCTGGATGGGCCGATATTTCATGGCCCATGGGCGTTACCATTGAAATAAAAAGTTTGCCTTTGGCGGAGCCTGCGTTCATGGCATCGGCGTTATCACCAGCATCTTCGATATCCCCATCATTATTTCCGCTATCCGGCAGCTTTTGGGTTCCGGCATCATCAACTACAGTATCTGTAATCTGGTCCGGATCTGGCGCAATGGTAACACTTTCTCCACAGCCAGCTAAAACAGCAGCAGCAAAGAGGGGAAATGTCCCTCTCACAAAATTCTTCACAGCATCAATGTTGTTACGCGCTGGAGGCGCGCTGCGCGCTAAAGAATCTGCAGTATCAGCTATCTCATCGGCCAAACTTTGTTGCAAAAATTCAGACATGTCGGTGCCGGTTAAAAATCCACCCCGATTCTCCCATATTCTTATACGGTTGTCAAATTTTTGGCCGAAATTTGATTGCCACAGTCTCAAAAATTCAGGTTTTTTTCATATACAGTTTAGAAAAATTTAATCTCTTTTTGCGATAATGGCACTGCAATTTTTAAAATAAATTTATGCGGCAGTCCGAACAAACCCACGCGGAAAATCGCTTTGACGAATACGGGTTGATCCGTGACGCCAAACAGGGCAGCAGGCCGGCTCGCAATGCGCTCGTAAAAAAATATTATGATTTTGTTCTGATCCAGGCCAAAAAATTCGCACTCAGATCATGTCTGTTTTATGAAGATGAATACGATCTCGCCCAAAATGTTTTTTTGAGATTTGATTCGATTATTAGCAATTTCGAACCATCTTTTTCGGTTTCATTCGAAGGATTTCTGCTGTCCTGCATTTACAGGATTTTTAACGATTCCGTTAAACGCAAAAAAGCCGCTGAAATTTGCCTCAGGAGTTTAAGCCAGGCTGATGCCAAAAACAAATCCGGTACAACGGATTTTGCTGATGCCATATCTGCAACAGCATCGGTTCAGGATTCGATTTCCGACCAGAGCCTAAGCCACACTTTCGGTCAGGCCCGGATTTCCGCCGAACAAATCGATGTTAGAAAAGCCCTTATAAAAATCGGCATCAAAAAGCCCCTGTTGGCTGAAGTGGCTATTGCATATTATTTTCACGACCTTGACGACCCCGAAATTGCAGGAAGCAGTTTGCTGAAAGAGAAAAACATTACACGCAATCATGTCTGGAGGCTGCGGCAAAGAGCTCTTGCGGAAATCAAAAAAACGCTTTCAACATTTTGACTTTTCACAGTTTTTTTTCTAATCTGAAAAACACCATATGTCTTCAGCCCTCCTTATCAAACAGGCCAAAAAATATTTCAAAACCGCCAAAAACGGCGTGGTCAAAGCAGTTGATAACATCAGTCTCAACATTCAACCCGGCCAGATTTATGGCCTGCTCGGTCCGAACGGCGCTGGCAAATCGACCCTCATTCACCTCATCAGCGGCATTTTGCTGCCGGACCATGGGCAGATCACGCTTTTTGGCCACGATGTCGTGAATCAAAGCGAGGATGCCAAAAAAATTCTTGGCGTGGTGCCGCAGGAAGTCGTCGTCGAGGCCGCTTTTACAGTTCAGGAAGTGCTTTACTATTATGCCGGAATGTTTGGCGTGCCGGTTCGTGAGCGAAATGCGCGCATTGCCGAAGTGCTGGAAGATTTAAGTCTTTCCGACAAACGTTTTGCCCGCGCGCGCACTCTTTCCGGCGGCATGAAGCGCCGTCTCATGATTGCCAAAGCTCTTTTGCATAAACCAAAACTGCTCATCTTGGACGAGCCGACAGCTGGCGTTGATGTTGCGCTTCGCCAGAAAATCTGGGAACTCGTGCGGCGTCTTAACCGGGAAGGCACCACAATTCTTTTCACAACCCATTATCTGGAAGAGGCCGAGCAGCTTTGCGAATCAATCACCCTGGTCGATCACGGCCGGATTATCAAACAGGGCAAAGTCAAAACTCTGCTTGAAGAATTTTCAGGCAATGTTATTCATTTTGAAGTTTTCGATCCGGGTGCGCCGCAGCTCGAAGGCGTCAGTAAAATCGGCACCGAATATGAATATCCCATCAACGATTTGGCCGGGGACATTGCCCGCATTCTCAAATTTTACGACGGCAACATCAAATCAATCCGCAGTGAATCTGCCTCGCTGGAAGAGGTTTTCCTTAAACTGACGAAGAGCTGAATTCTAAATTCCAAATTCCAAAAACATGACCTTCACCTGGGCGCTCTATGCGCGCGAAGTAAAACGCTTTCAGAAATTATTGCTCGATACGATTTTAAGTCCGATTGTTTCAATGGGCCTTTATCTTGCGGTTTTTGGCGTGGTCGTTGGCAGCAAAAATTTTGCCGGCATAAATTATCTGGCGTTTATCTACACAGGTTTACTCGCCATGATCATAATCAACAGCAGTTTTTCCAATCCCGGATTCGCGCTTGTGATCGCCAAAAATTTGGGAACGATGATCGACCTGCAGCTGGCGCCAATCAAACCCTGGGGCATCGGCATCGCCTACGCGCTGGCAGCCTTAACGCGCGGCGTTATAACCGTGATCATTGCGCTCGCGCTAACAGTCTGGTTCGTGCCTGGATTTAAAATTGCCAACCCGTTTTTTCTGCTTCTGGCGATCGGCCTAAGCGGGCTTGAATTCGGCATGCTCGGCGTGATTTTCGGTATGTGGGCGCGAAATTTTGAGGCGCTCACTTTTGTCACCACTTTTGTTTTGCAGCCCATGATCTTCCTAGCCGGCGTGTTTTATCCGGTTTCAAATCTGCCCAAACCCTGGTCAACTCTCAGCCAATTCAACCCGCTCCATCACAACATAAATCTTTTCCGTTACGGCTTTTTGGGCTACAGCGATCTTAACCCCTGGCTGTCATTTGCGATTGTGGCTGGACTCACCGCAATTTTATTTCTGCTTATGCATGTTTCGACTCAGAAAAACATAAAAAGCTAGCGAAAAATCTTGACCATTGTATAATTCCAATTTATAACAAAATTGCGAGTTGTGCGAGCTGAATGTGCGCCTTAAACGCACACTTTGAGTGGGCTTGGTTTGGACTTGGTTTGCGCTGAAAAGTTCTCTTGCAAAAATAAAAATTTAGCGTACAATTCAACACCAGTTAAATTTTTAACCAACTTTTTATGCCGATCAATAGCCTGCTTAACAGCGCGGATGTATTACAATCAAACGCCGAAACCCCTCACCCATCCCAACCTGAAGGCTTTTTCTCAAGAACAATCCGTTCCATTTCAGCAACTGCAAAAAAAGCTGTTAACCATGTTGCTCCGGCTTTTTTTATCGGCAGTATCGCCGCTATGGGTCTTGCGAACACAGCCTGCGGACCAGCATCCGGAGATCCTGCAAATCCTTCAATATCGAACGATGCCGGCATCCAGGGGAACGGCGGTGCAGGAGGTCAGGGCGGAGCAGGCGGAGGTGATCCGGGTGGCATGGATGGCGGTTCAGAAATTCCAAACAATCTAATTTACGGAAAAAGTTTAAGAACCCCAAACCAGGCGCAGAGCCATGACCTTAAAATTATAAAAGTTAAAGTCGTGCAAACGCCTGTTGGAAAAAGGGGCATTGGCATGAGTGGTATTTTTGGATTGACAGTCATTGATCCAGCAACAATGAAAGCTGAAAATCTGGATATGGCGCACCCGTATGATCCTGCAAATACTAATAATCCCAATAATTTCATACCGGCAACGGATGTTTTAGATATGGGCAGCAATCTTTTATTGGTAGCAGATGATGGATCAGAACCGATATCGCCACAAATGGATATAGGAAGACTTAGCGTGGTAGATATTTCAGACCCCAAAAACCCCAAGGTTATTGGCACACCGCTTCAGTTGGGATCCCAACAAAAACCATCCGGTATGGAAAAAATTGATGAAAATACATTTGCTGTCGCTCAGGGAACCGGTGGAATTTCCATAATTAAATGGGATGGAACAAACTTGTCAGAAGCATATCAAATCACGGATACAACCGATGATAATGGTCAACCGGTTGCGCTTGATGCCAAAGATTTTGTGCTGCTTGGAGACAGACTTTATGTTGGAGGACAGAATCTCCATATTTTTGACGCATCCGATCCGGATAATGTTGTTTGGCTTAAAACCATGCCTTTACCTGGTACCATAACGGGTGTTAAGCTTGACGGAGGAGGCAATCTGGTTGTTTCACGATATGCAAATGGCGCCCAGATATATGACTTGTCAGATAAAGACAATCCGGCCCTGCTTGCCGAGATCAAGGACCATATTCCGCTGGTAGAATCTTCATCTGTTGACGATATGACTTTTTTTGCAATGCTGAATAAAGGTTTTGTTGGTTATAAAATCGACGACTATAAAACACCTTATTATTACGGTATACCAAAACAAGATAAAAGCGTAGCTTTGGACCCATACACATTTTCAATCGAAGCATACAAAGATGATAGCAACACCAACAGGTTATTGGTTGGCGCCTGGTATGGCGCAGACGATTTCAAACCGCTTGCAACAAATTCTATAGATCAAATTCCACCTGCTCCGGATGCACCTTTTAGCTATACTTTCGGCAAAGTCCCTGCAGGGCAGACTCTGGATGGACATTTTCAGGTAGGCCCTTTTGGCCCTACGCCTATTGCCTATAAGAAAGCTGTTTCCCCCCTCGGGCCTTTTAAATTTTTGAGTGCGCAAATTGCTGGTTCGGAAGTTCAATTCCCATTTACTTTATCGCCTGGCCAAAAGGCACAAATGAATTTTCAATTTGTGCCAACAGATGACAACAAAGCAGCAAATCGTCTTTTATTCGGCACCGATGCTCCTAATTTTGGAACTTATCCCGTTGAAGCATCCGGTAATTTGAATGGTGTTAATGTAGGCGATCCGTTTCCTGATTACACTCTTACCGATATCCATGGGCAAGATTTCAGTATTGGTCAGTTAATTGCTGGCAAGCCAACCGTAGCCGATTTTTTTAGTCCATATTGCGCTGCCTGCAAAGTTGAAGGCGAATTCTTAAATGTTTTGGCGCAAAACAATAATATCAATGTTATTGCTATCGCAAGCAATCCATGGGGGACTCCTCCAACCGTTCAAAGTTTAATAACTTTCGCTCAGCAGGCCCATCTTAATAGTCAGAACGTGTATATTGCTCCGGATAATCAAAATATATATACGACTGTAAACCCGGAATACGCTAATGAAATACCGTACCCTGTTATATTTTTCGTTGACATGGATGGCAGCGTCAAATGCAAATTCACTTCAGCAGACCCTGCGCTGGTAAACGCATGCTCGCAGCAGGCATCTTAATTTTTTTTAAAGTGCGCCTTTAGCCTTCCCGCCATTTAATCGAGCAGCCAATTGATGGCTTCTGCTCTGGCAAAATCGGCTTACCTTCCGCCAGGTTCTGCATGGCTTCGCGAAGATCCTGACGCGTCACAGCGGCTTCGTCTTTCCAGTTGTCATCCACGCGGCCATGGTAAACAAGCCCGCCCGTACCATACAAATACAGATCCGGCGTACACTGCGCCTGAAATTCATGCGCCACTTTTTGGCTCTCATCCACGAGATAGGGGAATCTGATCACCATTTTTTCAATGAATGTTTTCATCGCTTCGGGCGAATCGTCCGGATAATCAGGATGAATATTTGGATTGATCGCCACGGTATTTATGCCGATCGATTTGCCAAATTCAGCCAACTGGAGCACGCGCGGCCACACTGCCTGCGCGTACGGACAATGATTGCAGGTAAAAACCACCAGCAGACCGTTCGCACCAAAAAAATCCACACTTTGATATTTTTTGCCGTACGCATCAGCAAGTTCGAATTTTGGCATGCTGCTGCCGAGCGGCAGCTTAAGCGATTCAAGAAGTGCCATGGTTTATTTTTAGCACATTTTTCGCTAAGATGAAAATATGAAAAAAATTAATGCACTGGTTGCAGCTGGATTTTTGGCCTTATCAACAATTTTGCTTGCGGCGTGCAGTCCAGAACCATCGGGCAATAAAAGTCTCAACTCCATAACTTCCGTAACACCCATAACCCAAACCACCATGAAACTTGCAAGTCCCGTTTTTAAACCGAACGACAAAATCCCTGCCAAATATACCTGCGATGGTCAGGATCTAAGCCCTCCTTTGCAGATTGCAGATGTTCCGACGCAGGCCAAAAGCCTGGTTTTAATTGTTGACGATCCCGATGCTCCGGGTGGTGATTTTGTACACTGGACGATTTGGAATATCGATCCAAAAACCACCGTCATTGCTGAAAATTCACTTCCCACGGGCATCGCTTCAGCCGGCACCGATTCTGCGCTTGCCATTGAGGGGAAAACCGATTTTGGCAAAAACGGTTGGGGTGGGCCGTGTCCGCCTTCCGGCATTCACCATTACCATTTTAAACTTTTTGCGCTCGATGCTGTGCTTGATCTGAAAACTTCTGCCGCTAAAAACGAAATCAAAAAAGCCATGCATGGTCATGTCCTGGCCCAGACCGAACTTGTCGGCCTTTATCAGAGGGCAAAATCGTAACGATTGGCGATGGGCGCTAATTTAAAATCATGGTTTTAAAAGCTCAGCAACTGTTACAAAAGCAAAACCTTTTTCACATAGCCCTGCAATAATTTTTGGCAGTGCCAAAGCAGTTGACGGCGCATGCGGCCCACCGGAAAAATGCATCACCACAATCGAGCCACCAGTTGCCCCACGCAAAACCTGATCCACAATTTTCTGGGGATTTTTGAGATAAGAATCGCCGGAAACTGTGTCCCAGCCAACCACTTTTAAGCCTGCTTTTTTGACGATTTCAAAATCGCTGCGATTGGCGCAGCCACCGGGAAAACGAAAAAATTGCGGCGTTTTGCCAGTCAGATTTTGCAGAATTTTTTGCGTTTCCATAATTTCTGAAAGTTTATTTTTGGCTTTAGCAAGGCCGAAACATGGCATCTCAAATCCCGCGTGATCCCAGGAATGGTTTTCGATTTCATAGAGGGGATTTCGGGCAAAACTTTTCACCTCCTCAGGATAAGTTTGCGCAAAAAGTCCAGTCACAAAAATCGTTGCTGCAACGGATTTTTTTTCCAATGTCTCGGTAATCCGCCGATCGTACCAGGTTTTAATGCGCCCATGCTTAAGATCCGCAAGCATTTTTGGTGTCATGTCGGCATCAAATGTCAGTGCAACGACTTTTTGCGCCCGGTTTCCATGCGTTATAATTTCATTGCTGCCGGCTAAACCAGGAGCTAAACCAGTGACTAAACCGACAAAAACAGGCACCAGCAAAATCAAAATGTACAATATACGTTTCATCATTCAAACAAAAAAGCGCTGGGGCAGACGCGCTGCAAAACGCACTCCGCGCATAGCGGTTTTCTGGCTTTGCAGATTTTTCGCCCATGCCAGATAAGATAATGCGCCAGCATGCCAAAATCTTTTTTCGGCGTGATCTTCATCAGATCCTGCTCAATCTTCACTGGCTGATGATGTCGGCTTAAGCCGAGCCGCCCGGCCAGCCGGCTCACATGGGTATCAACCGTAATGCCAACCTGGATGCCAAACCCATTAAACAAAACGACATTGGCGGTTTTGCGCGCCACACCGGGAAGTTCCAAAAGTTCCTCCATCGTTGCAGGCACCCTGCCGCCAAATTTTTCCACGATCATGCAACTGGCAGCTTTGATGTTTTTGGCTTTGTTCCGGTAAAAACCAGTCGAGTGGATCAGTTTTTCAAGCTCGCTTAAAGAAGCATTAGCAAAGGCAGGCGCGATTTTATATCTTTCAAAGAGCGCGGGCGTCACACGATTAACCGTTTCATCCGTACACTGGGCCGACAGTATCGTCGCCACCAAAAGCTGCAGCGGATTTTTAAAAACCAGAGCGCAGTTGGCATCCGGATACTGCCGCTTCAAAAGCCGCAGCATTTCCAGAAATTTTTTTTGCTTGAGTGTCATGGCTGGCATTATGTTCGAGGGGCATTGAATGATAGTCGCCAGCATTATAGGCTTCCCAAAATCTGAAGCAAAGCGTATAACCAATGGTACAGAAAACGCACATTGCAAAAATCGATTTTCCTTAAAACACCTTCAACACCATGCATTTTTGGCAAACCATTGATCGCCTCAAATACAATAAACGAGCCATTTTTTGGCTTATTGCCGTTGATTCCGCCCTGGCGATTTCATCTTTGGTCGTAGATTGGCCGTGGCTCATCCGCGTGCCGCGGCCACTGGTGCTTTTTGCGCCGATCTGTTCGCTCTATCCTTTGCTGCTGGTGATCTGGCACACGCTTTTTTATTTTCGCGAGGCAACCCATCGCAAAATTCCGGCCTGGTTCACAACTTTTCTTTTCATGGGACTCGTCAGTTACGGCCTCATGACCTACATTTATTTCCCAGGCTACATGACCTGGAACGGCCTCAACTTTCACGATGTTGCCAGCATTTTCTGGGTCACAGCCTACGCTTTCCAGGCTTTGATCATCGCTTCAGAACTGAAAATTTTGCCCTGGTATCAGTTCGCGCTCATTTTCAGCTACTTTTTTTTCAAAGATTATGCCGACCGCTATCTCGGCACCTTCCTCGATGTTTTGCTCGACAGCTACCCTGAAGAGCTCAAACTTCTTTTTTCGATCAGTATTGTTGCGCTTCACATCTTTACAGCTGCGCTAGTAATCTATTTACCACTGCACTTCAAAAAATATCATGGCGCAGCCGGCAGCCCTGATACCGGCACCGGCCCAAAAATCGGCCCCGGCAAAGCCATCTGATCCTGTTCAAGTTTTCCAGCTGCTTCAGCCATGTGTAAAAGTTCTGTGTCATCGTGCGCTGTAGACGATTCTTCCGGAACCCGTCTCACTTTCGCCAGATCGCCCGTAATACGGCCCAAATATTTCTCTGGCAGCGAATCGATCGGCAGCAAAGAAATCGGCAGATAATCAAGCGGATCAACATGTTTTCCACCTTTCAGAACCTCAAAGTGCAGATGCGGACCGGTAGTCATCAAACCTGCGCCTTTGGTTCCAGGAGTCGCACCGCTCAGACCGATAACCTGTCCTTCTTTGATTTTTTCGCCCTCCTGCACGCGAATTTCCGAAACATGGCCGTAAAGCGTCATAAAACCGCCGGCATGCGCCAGAATCATATAGCTGTACCCAAAGCCATTATCACGCGTTTTATAAACAACTCCGTCCGCAGGCGCATGAATCGGCGTACCCTGCAAAACGCGAATATCAATGGCTTCATGCGGCACACCCATTGCGTGTCTGTAGGCCTCGTCATGAAAGTACGCGCTGATGCCCCGACTCGGACTTACCGGCCAGCGCAGCGTAATATCGCCCTGGTTTTTAGTCGATTTGATAAACTCATAAACCGAAGTCGTTTCTTTATTAAGAATTCCCCTGTAATCCGCAGGATTAAATTTGTCGCCAAGTTCAGCGATTTTCTGCTGGATAAAAGTCAGATTATCATGGAGCGACTGGATGTCCGTGAGCGTCTGGTCCTGCTCCTGCTTTGATTGCTCCAAAAGCTGCTGATAAATTTTTTCCTCACCCCTGGTTTCAGTCAAAAGCACATTTTTTGCTGCACGCTGCTCTTCAAGGGTCTGCTTTTCCAGGTCGAGCTGGCTGTAAAGCTGCGTCAGTTTTTTACGCATGTTGCCGGTCTGAAATTCTTCAACGATCTGCGCGCGCGCCAGCTCTTCAAGCCTCGCAAAAATTTCATGGCCATTCGCTTCCAGAATTTTAAAATATTTCAGCTCCTGCAGAGTTTCCGCAATCGGCCGGTCCGAAAGCAGAATTTTGGCGATATTGAGGTTGTCATTCTGGCTCGCTGTATCCGCGATTGAATTTTCCTGCGAATATAAAACCTTCAGATAGTCCATCAACATACTCTTCTGGTTTTCGATTTCGAGCTTTTTTATCTGCAACTCTTCATCCATCGCTTTAAGCGCATTTTCCTTTTCCGTGATCTGCGCTAGCACATTTTCAATCAGCGACGAACTATTGGCAATCTGTTCGTCCAGATTTGCAACCTGTGACGAAAGCGTCATGGCCTGAAGCTGGGCATTTTGCAGTTTACCGCCGGTTTCGCGCACATTCGAGTTGATATCCGCATAATCCTGCTGGGCCATTCGTAGTTCATCTTTTACCATCTGCAGAAATTCCAGGCGCTTTGAAGCCTGGTTCATCAAAAGTTCATCCTTGGGCTCTGGCGATTGGTCGTTTTGCGCATCCGTTTCAATCGGTTGGACAGACTGCGCCGATTCAGCCGCCTGCGCCAGTAAAAGCTGTCCCGCGCACAAAAAAGCTATAGTAAAAGTCATAAAACCTGCCAGATTTTTGCTGAGTTGCAGCCTATTCATGGGAATCTTTAAAACTTTACAAATCCTTGTATTATAGCCTAAAAACGAGCTGAAAACAATCCTGAAAAACTTCAGCTTTCAGTGGCACTTTGTACCGGCAGTTTTGGAAACAGTGCCCCAGTTTTCCTCTTGCGAAGGACATATGAATTCATTAAAATGGCGGGGCAATCGGGAAGATTCATAATTCTAAAACAATGGCACATAAAAAAGCAGGTGGCTCCACCAGTAATAATCGGGATTCACAGTCTAAAAGACTTGGCGTCAAAATTTTTGGCGGTCAGGTTGTGAGAGCTGGCAACATTATCATCCGCCAACGCGGCACCAAGTATCATCCAGGCAAAAATGTAGGCATCGGCAAAGATCACACCCTTTTTGCGCTTACTGACGGCAAAGTCGCTTTCCAGGAAAAACAGCTGCGCAAATACGACGGTCGCGCCTTTAAAGAACAGCTCGTGAATGTCGAGCTTCTAAAGGCATAAAGCTAAAATTTTTCAATGTCCGATCTAGAATCATATTCCGGATTTAACGACCGCAGCGAAGGCATGGATCCTGCGGCTTTTGAACGATTCAAGGAGCGCATGGCACAGGCCGCAGCCCAGCTCCAGGCCATCCAGGCCGGTGAACAGAAACAGAAAAAAAAGGAAGACGAGCTTGCTAAAATTCTGCTCAAATTCATCAAATCGGGCCAGAAGCGCGATATTCTGCTGCTCGTTTCAAGACTGCTCGAACAAAATGTTCCAGCTGCTTTTATCGTAAGCGTTCTCATTATTGGCAGCAGCGAAATCCAGCACGAACTCGGGCTAAAACTTTTGCCTTCCGGACCGGTTGAAAAAAGCGCGCAGACTCTGCCGGACAAATACATGGCTGGCCAGACGATTCCCTTCAAAATCAAAATCGCCATCGATGCCTGGATTCAGGAAATGATCAAGTATGCGCTGGAAAAACCGCAAAGACTGCTCGAAACCGTCCTGGATAAAAACGGCATTATCAAACTTCCGCTCAAGCAGCTTACTGTTTTATGCCTGCAGGATTTCATGCTTGAAAACAGCGTGCAGGCCGATTACGAAACGCTCAAGGAATTCATGCAGATCATGCTCGAGGGCATTCTCAAAAAAGTCGAGGAAGAAATCAAGAACCGTAAACTTCTAAAATAAGCCGCTAAAATAAGCGCCCTGGTTTCCAGCTCAACATTTTTTTTAACGCGCTTTTTGCTTTTGCCCACAATGAAAAATACGCCTTTCATCTTCACGCGCCTGGCTGATGGTGAAACTACATTTAAGCCCATAAGGATGTACCAGTTGATCTCTTGCCCGGAAAAGACCATAACATTTCTGACTTGCATTACCGGTTGAAATTAAAGGATCTCTGAAAAGATTTTCCAGTTCCGCAAAGCGCTGTTGATCCTTAAGATCGAGCGTATGAAGAAGACGACATGTTTCTTCATCATCGCCATAAAGCGCTGGAGATCTTTTCCTGCCAGCATCTGTTTCCTGGCAATCAATGCCGCCAACCGGTGCGAGATCCGGAGTTTGCACAAGCTTTTCTTCGCAGCCTGCCAGTCCAGGCGGCCCTGCCAACCCCGCCAATCCGAGTACTGAGCGCAGCATTAACGCAAAACCGGCCCGCATTATGGCGGGGCAGCCAGGAGGTGAGGATATTCCACGGCGGTCTGACAAACGTCCAGATAATCTGTCAGGGTTTTCTTGGCGGTTTGGGCTGTCCGAGTTGCCTGGGTTGTCTAATAAACGCCCGCTTTTTCCTTCGACACTGCAATCCCGAGTTTCCATAAAAATTTACAAGAAGAATAGATAATAGCAAAAAAATCGATTTCGTCAAACCGATCCACGAACAAAAGATCGCTAAGGAACCTCTGAAAAACGATGGAATACAAGGAAACGAGGAGCTTACGACGGAGCTGTACAAGGCTGTACAGCTAGGAATAAGCGACGAAGTTGACGCAGTAGTACGCGTTTTTCAGAGGTTCCTTAATTCCAAGTTCTTTTATTCAACAGGGTTCTTGAAGTTGCTATCACACAATCTATGGTGATCAAACAAGCATCCTAAACGAACGCTATCTGGGGTGAGCTGTTAGACGCATTCCGAACCAAAGTTCTTGAGCTAAAACAGTCAGCCTTGATCGATAGCATAAAACTCATTTTCCAGATGTACAAGTTAGAACCCCTAGTTTAGGATAGGTTTAGTAATTTAGTATCTTGTAAACTAGCCATTGACATATTTCCGAAATATAGATAAGATATACCTCCTACATAATTTAACCTAAGATTTTATGACTAATGAAAGACCATATACACGTATAGATGAGCAAAACAGAATGGGATTGGAAAAATTTCATGCTCCAAGAGCATTAAGACAATTTGAACATCTTGCGCCAGAGCAAAGAAGGGAGGCAATTAAGGGGGCAAGTTTTCGTAATGAAGGTGCCCATTTGGGTGAACAAGAAGTAACCAGAGCTACCCTTCTTAGAATGCTCGATCGTATTGAAGGTATTCGCACTCCTGAGCAGCAAAGACTTTTAGATGGCCTTATGGATCAACGTGAGCAGGCAGGTTCAGTCTGGACTGATAAATTTTTCGTGAAAGGAACTCCTAAACAAGCTGAAATAATTACTCGTGCTGGAAAATGGCTCGATAGCTTATCGGCAGATGTTCTTCAAGGCCTTCTTGAGGTATGTCCAGATTCAGCCCAACTTGTGGTAGTGCCGGGTGGAATAACAGCTCCAGAGCTTTTACAAGCAATCGATAGAAAGAAAACTGTACCTGGCCAAAAAAACGGTAAAATTTGGTCACCTGAACTCTGGAATGGAGTAAAGGCAGAAGGATGGAAGTTTGGTATTACTAGCACAAAAGAAGACTTAGAATTTGATCCAACTATTTACTGGTTTAATCCTGATGCACCAGAAAATGAACGTCAGTTAAGAACGAATGAACAGATGGTCGCTGAATATGAACGAAGATTTTTAGAGAAAAATTTAGGCATTATGCCTCAATATGGATATGTTCCATCCGCAGCGAATAGATTAGCTGAGGGGAAAGTGATGGATAAACAGTTTTGGACAGCTTTCAATAGACCCCAAGGCGCCGCGTTTCTTCCGAACGCTGGTTGGGGTGATTTTCACGTCAACCTGGGCATCGTTGGTCCTGGTACTCGCGATGTCCTTCGTTGTCGGCCGTGGGTTGAGGGCGAGATGTGATTCAGCATTTAGTCCTTATTTTTCTTTTCCTTTTAACTTTGTTTTTTAAAACAAAAGTTTTATGATGCACGCATGTGGTGAATAGCCACCTGGGCTCGAAATCTGGTGAGTCGCAGGCTACCACGTCTTGTCTCCCGTCAAAAGACTTTGCATCACGCCGCGCTTTTGCGGGGCGCCTAGGATCATAAAGTCTTGGGAACACAATCAGCACATCTCCCCTCACGTTTGAGCTAAACTTATCCCGCCTGAGCGGGATGAAAAAAGCAAACTAATGCAAACACTGCAGTTGCGACTTCAGATGTTTTCCGGACAAGTTTAGTCAAAAGCCGCGTTTCTTCCGAACGCTAATTGGAATGATAATCACGTCAACCTGAACAACGATAATCCTGATAATACTAACAATAACCTTCGTTGTCGGCCGTGGATGAGAGTAGATGTGCTTTTTAAGTACTTTGCAGCGATCTAAGCCAGCCGCCTAACATACGGCCTATTTCTGCGAGTTTACCTTGGAGTTGGAAGAGTTTGGTTTCATTCACCAGCTTCAATTCAAGCAATAAACGCAATTTTAACGTGCTAACCTCAAGTTTCGCTACAGCTTTCAGCAAATAGCCTGCCTTAAGCGTTTTTGGTGCACTCTTGGCCATTATTAAAATCTCCATACATTCCAAGACTGAGTTTTCCAAACTAAGGCCAAGTGAATACCGCCACCGCTTTTCCAGTTTGTTATTGAGGTCTATAATGCCTTTGTAGGCCTCATAAGTTTTATTGATGATTGGTAGTGAATCCATAGATTTGAGTTTAAGAAATATGTGGCGCAGTTGGTTTGAATTTAAAAAAGGCAAGCGTGCTGGTATTGAACTGCACACTTTTCAGTATTATCTCGAAAAGAACCTTTTTGAGCTTTTTAAAGATTTGAATAATAGTCGCTATAGCCACGGCGGCTACAAAAAGTTTATCGTATGCGATAATAAACGGCGCGAGATTTCTGTAGCCACGATTCGCGATCGTGTTGTGCACAGACTTATCTATGACTATTTGGAAAAAATCTACGACAAAACTTTTATTTTTGATGCCTGGTCTTGTCGCAAAGGGAAGGGACTTTTGGGTGCTATTGAACGTGCCCAGTTTTTCTTGAAACCATCGAAAGGAAATACCCCCCCCCATACGGCTTAAAAATGGCTTTAATAAGCCGAATAAGCTGGTTTGGAAATGTGATGTAAAAAAGTTTTTTGATAATGTAGATCAGGGGACGTTGCTAAAAATTCTTTCGCTACGCATCAAGGATAGTACAACTTTAAATCTGTTAAAAGAAGTAATTTTCAGCTATACAACTATTCCTGGAAGAGAGATCGGCATGCCGATTGGCAACCTAACCAGTCAGGTTTTTTCCAATATTTATCTCAATGAGCTTGATCGCTTTGTGAAACATCAATTAAAACCGCATGCTTATATACGCTATGGTGACGACTTTTTGGTTATCGAACCAGACTTGAAAAAACTGAAATCATTTCGAACTCAAACAATCAATTTTCTAAAAAATGAATTGAAACTGACGGTAAATCCAAAGTGCGATAAAATCTTAAAACCACACCAGGGCCTTAAATATTTAGGAGTAAAACTGTGGCCTTACGGCAGGACTTTAACGAAGCGCAATCTTTCCAGAACCAAAGAACGCCTACAAGCCAGCAATGTTTCTAGCTATAGCGGACTCACAAAAAAACACGGCAATAAAAAACAAATCAAACATTTCAACTGGCTAGTTTATCAGAAGTTGCTCGCTGAAGATTAGCTTGTAGTCGAGGATTTTCAATAATTGGAAAAATGTAGCAGTGAGGAAAGCCACGGTCATTCTTAACAATATGTGCCTTGAGTCACCAGTTCTGGCCATCTTTCTGGCGGTTGCTGGGTGAATGCCAAACTTACTTTGAAGTTGGTACATCGCATACCAACTACGGTCATCCTTACAAACCGACTCAGGAATTTCTTTCCTGTCGAGCGATCCTTGGCAAGTTAGACATTTGATGCCATTGGCGTCGTACCAAGTTTCCTCGTTACTGACGTGAGCCCCGCAAATACAACAAGTGTAACCTATGCCAATCATGTGAAACCCTTTTGGCTCTTTGATTAGTCTTCTTTGCCTTTCCTCCTCTTCCCACTTTCCCTTCAATAACAGTTCGTACAGTCCAAGGAGGTTTGAAGCACTTTCAAGAGCTTTGGCATCGGATATTTCCTCATTATACTGTTTCTTCCAAATTTCTTTGAACTCTTTAAGGGCTTCATCTGGTATTTTCATAAGGGTTAAAGTTAAGAACTAAGTGAACGTTCATCATTCAGGAATTTTGGAGTTAATAGATTTAACGTAGGCACAATAATCGCAATCTAGGGTAGCTTCGGGGATAGTGTCGACATTAAGGCAGTTATGGGCGTCAATAAGTGCTTTCTCAACCCAGTTATCATTGCCCGTGTACGGAATGAGAGTAATGTCGAAGTCCAGTTTGGCATTGAAGACATTGCCGTCGGCCTTGCCATTGCAGTACACGAAATATCCCGTGTTCGAGACCTTGAGGCTCTTACGGCGGAGCAGCCATTGATAGACTTCCATCTGGCGCTTGTAGCCATCGTGCCAGTCCTTATTGAGCTCGGTAATTTCTTCAGCCTTGGCCGTGGCTTTATAATCCACGACAATGTATTCGCCATCGGAATTTTGCCAGAGGTCGTCGATCGCACCGAAAATCAGGAAGTTGGTCTGCTCGTGCAAACATTGAATGCCCGTGAAGTTGTGCCGCCACTTGTCCAAGTCCTCGTGGGGGATTACTAGGGAATTTTATGAAGAAAAACTGAATCAGTACGACGTCGAATTAAGCCGCATAAAAGTACAACTTGCAAAAGTAGAAAAGGTCGATAAAGACTTTTATTTGACTGCGGGCTACATCATTGCACTTGTCCGACATGGCGCAGAATTATTTAAACGTTCGGAACCCGAAGAAAGACGGCTTTTAATAAAAACCATACTTCCGAACGCTACATGGGATGGCGAAAAACTGCACTACGAATACCTTTCTCCGTTTGATTTACTCGTACAAATGAATGAGCGTCCTATTTGGGGTGGCCTATGGGGCTCGAACCCACGACCCTCGGGACCACAACCCGATGCTCTGCCAACTGAGCTAAGGCCACCACGCGAAACAGCTAAAAAAGCTTAAGCTGCTTTAAAGATTGTAGCAAACTACGGTCAAAAATATCAACCAAAACACCCCCCGAACTTGCAGAGGGTGTCTTTAGGTTTTTAGGAGTATCAACGCCCTAGAAAAGCCTTAATATCCTAAAATTTTTTATAAATTAATATTCAAATTCTAGTCCTTTTTTGCTGATAATCTGCCATTTTGCCGGCCACCACCATTTTGGTTACCATTTCCCTGGCTAATTTCCTGGCCAGTTTGATCCTCAGCCGCAAAAAATTTCGTCAGATCATAGTGGAGCACGGTGGTGTCGTAATCTCTTTTATCGAGCTCAACCTTGGCGGCATCTCCGGCGACATTTCCATTTTTGCCCGTATCTCCATTGAAAAACTCTTTGCCGCTAAAAACTCTGGTTTTCAAAAACAAATATTTTTTCAACAGCACCTCATTACTTTTAATCAGCTCCCGAAAATCGTTGCCGTGCAAAACGTAATAGGCATAACTTTCCGCAAAATCCTCAAACGGATCGCTTAGCGCATAACCCGATACAAAATCAAGCGGCTTCACGGTTTTATTAAAACTTTTTTCACTTGCAAAGTCCAGTCTGTAAAAGTTCAAACTTGGATCATCGTTATAGATGACCGTATTTCCGTCCTTAAAATCGCTCAGTCCGTTTACTTCATTACCCTGTAGCAAGCCGGTATCAGTGACATGGCCCATTTCATGGACGAGTACGCCGACAAGCTCTTCATCGCTCACATTGCTGCAGCGCAGAATAATGGTCGATCCGCCGCCGAACCCGCGGTTACCTGTTGCAGAAAAATACAATGTTAGATTTTTCAGCTGGCGAACTGCATCCTTTGGCAGGCTTTGAAGCGTACGGTAAACGAGAGATTTGCAGTGATTCAAAGAACGCGGGGTTGGCTTATCGCCCTGTACAAACTCCGATCCCGGATGAAGCGTGATCGGCAAAGCGTCAAATTTTTGAGCGTAATCGTTGTCCCCAAAGTGACCAATATGATTATACTCAACGGAACCTTCATGCGCAAGAGTTTCTTGGTGTATTTCCTGATGCATACCCCCGTGCAGGATCTCGCCCAGTTCAACAGGCTGAAAATTCAGCATGCCTGCAAACAAAACCCAAAGATTGAAAAAGGTAATGGACCGTTTCGACATATTCGTAGGAAAAGAAACAGGTTCACCTTTTTGTATTTGAGTTTTATTTTGAGATCTTTGCGCTTAACGCACTTATTCAGTTCATTTTTGGGAGGATAAAAATTATAGCAAAAAATACCATTTAGTCAAGGATAAAGGTGAATCAAAGCAGCTTCCTGGTCTAAAACATCATGTCTACGCTAAAACATCCTGCGCAAAAATCCATCCACCGCCGGATACTTCTGTTTCAGCATTTCCTTGTACCAGTCGGCAAATTCCTCTGGTTTTGAAAAAATATCCCGCGGCATGGTCGGGAAACTATCGGTCCAGTATTTTTGAGCTTCGCTATCGCCAAGAATCGCCAGGCGCGCCTTTTGACTTGTGGTTTCATCAAGCTGTTTATGCAGTAAAACCTCCTGTTCATCAGTGGGAGTGGCATCTTCGGCAATATCTTTCTCAATCCCGGCCAGTTTAGCTTCAATCTGTTTCAGCTTCAAAACATTCTCCTCACTGAAACTTTGTTTATAACGAAGAGCTTCCTGCGCTGCTTTCAGATCATCCTCATTGGCGCGTTCAAGCGGTCTGGCCATCGCAGCCTCAAGCGGAAGCGGGGGAGAGCTGGTTTGATAGCGGCGGGTCAAAAACTCGCAAATATCCGCAATCATTTTCCCCTCTTTGGCATCGACCATAAAATGCAGCCTAAATTGCTCCTGCTGCGCCGGTTTCATTTTTTTATAGTCGATTTTGTGGCTCTCATCAAAAAATTCGTGGGGATTGCCGAATTTCTCCGGTGCCGGCGCAATACCGCTGCCGCGCATATAAAAACCCTGGGAACCGGGCAGATACATTTTCATGAAAACCAGCACTTTCCCATCGACAAAAGCCGATTTCCAGAATTCCGCAAACTGGTCGACATGACCCTTTACCACCGGATATTTCTTTTCCAGAAATTTGCGGGCATTGGCGTCGGCTTCGGTAATGGCCTTAAAAAGTTCTTCTTTATTGCCGATCAGTTTTGGGTCGGCTTCAGCGCTTATATAAATACTTCTGGTCGATCCCGGCTGGTCATCAACAAAAAATCGCAGGTGATGCACGGGTTCTTCCGTGCTCGTTTTGAGATCAATCGCTTTTACAAAACCTTCTGCTGAAGCGGGACTTGGATTACCGCTGCGCAGAAATTGCGCAAGATCTTCGCGGCGTGTGACATTTTTGGGCAGAACCGCCTCGCGCCAGTTTTTGACTTCATCGTCGTTGCCTTCCTTGCCAAATGTTTTTCGATAGAGATCTTTGCACCAGTTCCAAACCCCGCCTTCTTTTGGTTTATCTGTGCTTTCATAGCCGCCACGCAGACTTTCTGCAGCTAGCGCATCAGCTCTTTCCGCAACATCACCCGGCACGGAAATTCTTTCCTGATCCGTGAAAACCTCCAGAAAATTCAGATCGCGGTACTGGGGCAGATCTTCCAGTTTTTTCTTTTTGGGATCTTTGCGGTCGTGTTTTTGGAAAAAAAGATCAATGGCGTCATAAGTTTCCTGCGCCGACATTTTTCCGCCGAGTCCAAGATCGATTTCATGCTGTTTCATGGCTTTGGTATCGCGATAAGCTTTTGCCACTTCCGTAAAAGCAAGATCACCGCCATAAATCAAAAACTTGCGTAGAGCTTCCGACTTCTCAGCCGGAGCTTTGGGATAGGTTTCTTTCCACCAGCGTTGCTTGCTCGGATCAGCCTGCGGTTCGCCTTCAATTCGTTCCACAACCGATTTGCCTGTAAAAAGTTTTACCAGCAGATTGCCAAAATAAAGCGCGCCCCCAAATTTTCCAACATTAAAAAGGCGTTCACGCCATAATTCCGTTCTTGGGTTCCCGCTCTCGGCATCCGCATTCAATAAAAACGCCGCGCCAAAAAGCCCTCCTGCAAGCAGAATCAGCTGGTTGGTTCCGGAAAGATTCTTAAAATTACGCTTCGCATCCTGCCAAATATCACCCATTTTATCGCTAAAACTATCTTTTTTACCTTCAGGTTTTGTTTCCTGCAGTGTTGCATCGATATTTTTCTGGGTCTGCATCAGACTGCGAAAATACTCGCGCAAGGGGCGATATGCGCTGTAGGCATCATCAAGTTTTTTACGCAGCGCCGGATCAGTTTCATTACGGTCTTTTAGCAGGGCATCAAGCCGTTTTTTGAACTCTTCCGGTTTTTCCTCATCGAGAAGATCAATCTGGGCCCACGGTTCAAGTATGCGCTTGGCCTCAAGCATCGCCGCCCGATTTTTATTGCCGGGCTCTTTTTCTTTGAGGTAATCGATGGCTTCCTGCAAATGAAAACTGTCAGCATTGCCGTCACGCAGGTTCGGCTGGGAATTGATAAAATCCTGCGCTTCGCGGAAACGCGGCTCTTTTTTGGTTTTTTCCGCAGGAGTTTCAGGAATTTTGGGTTGTTCAGGTTGATTTGGGGGCATTTTGTTTGTTTTTATCAGATCATTATACCAGAATTTTAGCTCAGCAGCAATCAGGCTGGGCTGTGATCTTTCTTCTGCGCTCCTGCGCTCATAAGTCGCCCGATCTCCTCAGCATCCTGGGTCATCTCCTCGTAAAGATCTTTTACCGCTTTTTCCAGTTTCTGCTTCATGCCTGGAAGATTTTCAGCGATTTGCGCAATCGCCTCAACTTCATCAAGCTCACTATTGGCCTCAAGCATTTTTTCGAGTTCCATAAATTCCTGCTCGCCAAAACTATCCACAACCGTAACAGTAACGCGCTCGATCAAACGCTCGGAAATCATTTCCCAAAGTTTGTTCCGCATTTCAGCAGACAGACTGTCGAATTTACAATCTTCAATGATTTTAAGCACAAACGCCTGTGGGTCGAAATAATTTTTTACTGACATAAAGGTAAAATTAAAAAATTAAAATTAATGTGCAGATTGAGGCGCCTCTTCACCGCCGTGCGCGCTTTTGCCGCCATGCTCTGTTTTTCCGCCGCCGTTGGGGGTTGCTCCTTCGTGTCCACCACTACCGTGTCCGCCACGCCCACCTTTGCCGGCTTTTTTAGCATGCACAGCCGCGATCCGGGCTTGCAGTTTGGCCCGCTTTGCTGCGACCAGGGCATAGGCCTTTTCTTCAGTTGGGTAAACGAAGCGGGCAGTTCCAACAACAAATCTTGGCACAAGGGCCAAAAGTCCAATCGCTCCGCCTTTATTTTTCCAACCTGGTTTATTTCTTCCAAGGAAAGGCAATTTGAGCAGCCCAAAAAGTCCGCCTTTGTTATTCAGCCCTGGTTGATTTTTACCAAGTGTAAGCCATCTTGTGAGCCCAAAAACTCCACCTTTCTCATTCAATCCAGGTTTGTTTCTACCAACACCAGCATATTTTACGCCCCTTCCAAACCATTTTGCAGCCCAGGCGGCTCCGCCTTTGTTATCCCATCCGGGCTGGTTGCTGCCGATAAGCGGATAAAGGAGCTTGCCAGCAAGATTAAGTTTCTTATGCACCAGTTTGTCCGGCAAATTCAGAGTCTTCAGCTTTTCATTCAATGCCAGCTGCTCCTTGTGGACCTCATCGCTCACTCGAAAGAAAATACTATCCTTGGTTGTTTTTTCATCGGTGGGATTTGAATTGATCCGCTCCATCGCATCTGCTCTAACCATCTCGGCATGGAAAAGCTTCAGATTATGCACAACCTGGCCCAGTTTCCATTCCTGCCCGTCAAGCGTAACCGTAGATGAACCGCTTTTAACTGCTTCCATAAGCGCTTTTTCAAGATGGCCATAAAATTCCGCTACTTTTTCCTTCGGAATATTCCCATCCTGCACGAGTTTGCGGATATCATTGACCGAAGCATCCGGCGGAAGATCCTTAAAGGCCGCCAGCTCTTCTCTGGCAATTGTTTTAATAATTTTTTTGGCATTCAGCGTGTCGCTTATAAAAGTTTTACGGCCGAGCCAATTACGCACGCGCCTAAAACGTCTGCGCGCCAGACGATCGGCGATTTTCCCGTTAATCGCTTTCCACATTTCCACATTTTCCGCATCAATTTCCTTTATTCTTGCGGTCTGCAGGGCAATGGCCATTTTCGTATTGTCATCAAGAGGTTCCGCATCGATGGCCTGGCGCTGCATCGCAACGAGCAGATTATGGCAGCTGACACGTTCGTTTCTTTGCACTGCAGTTTTATAGCCGTTCACCTGGGTTTCAAGATTTTGGGCGAAATTGGCGTCAGTGCTATAAAAATTAATTCTTGCCTGAAGCGGAGTTGGGCCTCCTGCCGCAATATCCGCAGGTGTTACCGCAGCGGTGGTTGTAGCATCTGTCTGCAGAGTTTCAAGCGCGCTACCTGCTGGAATAGCAGTCCTCGAATTCAAAAAAGCAGTCAAAGTCCGTGCAGCTGTTAAAAATTGATTTTCTCCGGCCGCCACTTTTCTACGCAATTCATCAAGTCCATCACGCGCTTTTTTAAGTTCCACGGCAATTTCATCATGCCTTTTCATATTATGTCTATTTCTTACGCCCAAAATCCCTCCTTCAGTTGTCAAATCAGTAATTTCCTGATTTAGCCTGGGCCCCTTCGGCAATTCTTCCGCATAAATTTTCGTTAAACCTTCCATCGATTGTTTCACAGTGCCATAATTGCCATCGATTTTTGCCATTTCCCTTGTTTCAGCCGCTTTATCCCCGGCGAGTTTTGGCAATCTACCCCTGACATTCCGCAGATACGTTAAAAAAACAGCCGGATCACCACCTGCTACAACCTCAAATTGATGCCGTAAATCAGCCAGTAGCGCCTTGGTGGTTTTATTTTTGTCGCGGTCAAAAAGCGCGTTCGGCTGAAGCAGTTCCTCGTTTAAAATTCTGTGAGCTTCACGGGCTTCAGTGCTGCCCGGTGTTCCGGCAGGCCATTGGCTTAACCTGCCTAAAAAACGATTTATTCCTACAGGATCGTAAACTTCGGGCGCGAGCACATTGCCCAAAGCAACCTCATGCTCGCCAGTCCGAATTTTAAGCAGATTATCAAAAACAGTATTATTCTGGAAGATGAGCTGACCAGCAAGAGGGGAGCCAGAAGCAGGCGGGAACCGTAGATTATTTTTAATTTCACGCAGGCGATCAGGCGTTGCTTCCAAAAGTGCATCCGCAACATCGGCAGCTGTTGCCGGTGCTATAGAACCTAATGCCGTTAAAATTTCAATATGAACTAGATTTAACGGTGGCTGGTTTAGTTGCCGCTCAAGCTGATTTCTAACAAAATTTTTCATTTCTGTTCTGTCCGGCACCCGCCCAAAATTATTTCTGAGTTTTAAATTTGGCGAACCTGCCGGCCTTGTTTCACCGCTGCGCTTTTCATCGGCAAGCCGCATTTCCAGACTGGCGGTAATGTTATCGTTGATAATACGGTTATGCCAGGCTCCGAGTGCCGCCGCCGCATCCCTGCGCACGCCGAACATCGTGGATTCAGCCCGCGGACTCGGCGGATCAGTTACAAAAAAGCCATTGCCAAGCTGTCTTAAGCGAATATTGTGACTTTGGCTGCGAATGGTTTTTTCCTGCTCATCCTCAGGGACATGCTGTTTTTCTTTGTACACAAAAACGCCGGCTTGCCTGAGCTTAAATGGCTGTCTGAAACAGGTTATTAGTTTTGATTGCATGTTTGAGCCTATAAATCTATACATTTTAGCACAAATCCGGGTTGAAAAAAAGCCGGATTGCCGTTAGGATACATAAGTCTTATTTGCGCTTAAGCATGAATATTTCCGTCAAACCGCTGCCCAGGTCCGAGGTAAAACTCGTCATCACGCTTTCGGCCGAGCAGATGCAGAAATTCAAACATCAGGCTGTCCAGGAAATTGCCAGACAGGTCAAGATTCCGGGTTTTCGTCCTGGAAATGCACCATACGACGTTTTAATCCAGCATGTCAATGAATCGGCTATTATTGGCCACAGTATTGATCTTGCTCTGCCAAAAACCTACGGCGAAGCCATTCTCAAAGAAAATATCCAGGCAGTTTCGCGCCCCAAAATCAAAATTATAAAAGACGATCCGCTGGAATACGAAGCCGTCGTCGCGGTCTATCCGGAAGTGAAAATTTCCGGTTACGACAAGCTTAAAATCCCTTATGCGGAGCTTAAAGTCGAAGAGCAGGAAATCACGGAAGTGCTCTCCGGGATTCAAAAACGCAAGGCGACCTACCAAAAAGTCGATCGCCAGGCTCAAAAAGCGGATCGGGTTGAGATCGATTTTGAAGGTTTTGATGAAGGCGGCGCATCACTCGAAAATACCAAAAGTAAAAATCATCCGCTCATTATTGGCGAAGGCAGCCTGGTAAAAGGTTTTGAGGATGAGCTGATTGGCATGAAGGCAGGCGAAAAGAAAACTTTTACGGTCACCTTTCCAAAAGACTATTTCCACAAACCTTTTCAGGATAAAAAAGTCGAATTCAGGGTTGAAATGAAGCAGGTCCAGGAAGTAGTTTTGCCCGAGTGGAACAGCGAATTCATCAAATCGCTGCTTGGAGAAGAGAAAACGCTTGACGAGCTGAAAACCATTACCCGCGAAAATCTTGAACGCGATAAACAGTATCAGCAAAAAGTTCACCGCGAAAATGAATTTTTGGAAAAGATTATCGGGCTGACGCAGGTGGAAGTCCCCGAAGCCTTGATTGAAGAGGAAATCGACGGCATAATTGACGAGTTTAAAAACGAACTCTCGGAGCGTGGAATTCAGCTTGAAAAATATCTGGAACAGACGAAAAAAGAACTTAAAGATCTGCGTGCTGACCGCCGCAAAGAGGCCGAGAAGCGCTTAACGCTGCGTTTTGGCCTGCAGCAGATTTTTAAACAGGAAAATATTGACGCGACTCCAGAAGATCTTGGCAAAGAAATCGATCATATGGTTAAGCTTTATCCGGATAATGAGCATACGAAAATACGCAGGGAATATGAGGCTGACTATCTGCGCGTTCGGCTTGCAAACAAGCTGAAAATGGACAAACTGTTTGAAAGATTCCTTGAAAAATGATAGAATAGCAAAGAAAATAAACACTTATTAAAAACATATGAAAGGGTTCTTTTTTGCAGGTTTTATCTTCTTTGCGGTTTTAATCCTTATTCTTGCCTTTGAAAATATCGGGGCCAGATTCCAGTATTTCCTATTTTTCTTTAGCTATCTTGATCAGAGTATCAATCCTTTCTTTATTGTACTTGGAGTTTCGATGCTTGGAGGAATAGCCGGCATCTTTTTAACCGTATTTGTTTCACAGTTTATGAAAAGCGGACAGGAAGATGAAGAACCACCAGGAAGTGAATTTTAATTTTTGTAAATAATAAACAAAAGAGCGGTCTTGGGCTGACCGGAATTTTTGCTATGTTGATGAACATAAAAAATGAACAAAGTTTATATTTTTCATTAAGAAAAATTTTAGTTTTGCCTATTGTAAAAGCAAAAAATACGCATAAAAAAATTATACAGAAACTATAAAATTCTAGTCGTTACTTGAAGGCTTGAATAAAAAAATAATTCACAAGACTTATCGATAACAACACAACTAAAAAATTTGCACAACAAAACTCAAACCATTTGCTTTATTAAGACACTTTATGGCAGTTGATTAGTCAGGATTCGATTGTGAAATAATGGCTGAAGAATAAAATTAATCTTGCACTTTGAAACAAAAACTTATACAGTTTGGCCGGTCTGTATAAAATATGTATACATGCTTAAACGGCTTTTTACTTCAAGCACTCGCATTAAACTGCTTTCACTGTTTCTCCTCAACCCGGAAGAGGAGTACTTTATTCGCGAATTAACGCGCAAACTTGAAGAACAGATCAATTCCATCCGCCGCGAACTCGATAATCTCAAAAAAATTGGCATTCTAAAAAGCAAAGAACGCAATCGTAAAAAATACTATATCGCAAACAAGAATTTCATTGCTTTTAATGAATTAAAGAGCATTTTCATCAAGGCCATGAGCGATAAAGACAACATTGTCAAAAAAATCATGAATTTCGGAACCCTGGAGGTCATTGTGCTTTCCGGCGTTTTTGTTGATAAAGAAGCCCCTGTAGACCTACTGCTTGTCGGCGCGGTTGATCGTCCCGCGCTTGAAAACTTCCTCAACAACGAAATGGAATCAAAACGCCCGGTTCGCTTTAGCGTTATGAGCAAAGACGACTTTATTTATCGTCGCAAATGTAAGGACAAATTTCTGCACGATATTATTGACGATCCGGAAAATATTATTGCTTTAAATCGCCTTGAAAAAGCCGAAACAGTCCAGTAACGTGCAAACAAACTGCAGGTAACTCTTTATAGGCCATGTCTTTTAGCGAAAAAGTAATCACTGTTATTGCCAAAATCCGTCGCGGAGAGGTTTTAAGCTATCAACAGGTTGCAGCATTGGCTGGAAGCCCACTTGCGTATCGCGCCGTCGGCAATATCCTGAAAAAAAATTACCGCCCGGAAATTCCCTGTCACAGAGTTGTCAGATCCGATGGCAATATCGGCGGATATAATCGTGGCGTCGCCAAAAAAGAAAGACTTTTAAAGCAGGAAGGAGTTTTGGTCGGGGCTTTGGCCGAAAAAGGCCGAAAATACCCTTGATTTTTGGCCTGTGAATTCGTAAACTAGCAAAGTCTTTACAAAGAAACAATCCTTAAAAAAACAACAATGACACACATTGCCATCCAGGAGATCGAAAAGAAATTTGCCCATCAGAAAGGGCCTGTTTTAAGGCCAGGATATACCGTCCGCGTCCACCAGAAAATCAAGGAAGGGGAGAAAGAGCGCATCCAGATTTATGAAGGCCTGGTGATTGGCTTAAACAGCGGTCACGGGGGCAGCAAAATGGTTACGGTGCGAAAAATTGTCGAAGGTATTGGCGTTGAAAAGATTTTTCCAGTTTATTCGCCGTATGTGGTTAAAATCGAAGTCACAAAAACGCCAAGTGTTCGCCGCGCAAAGCTTTATTACATGCGCGGACTTGCCGGTAAATCGACCCGTTTGAAAACCAAACTCGGCATGACTGAAAAAGATCAGAAATTTCTCGGCAAAAAAGGAGCTTTGCTTGAAGCCATGGGCGCACCAACTCCGGCAAAACACGAAAGTGAAGCAGTGCTTCAGGAAGCTGCTGAAGACCTTAAGGAGCCGGCAAAAGAAAAAGTCCAGGAAGAAGCTAAGCAATAATCTCCTCCGCCAATATTTTTTGCAGCAGATCAACATTTTCCTCGGCCAAATTGCGAAAAGCTGCTTTTTTTTCCGCGAGTTCAGCCTGGATGTTGGCACGATTGGCAAGCACTGCCATAAATTTGTTTTGAAGCATTTCAAAGTCGAACTTCTTCCAGTCAACCAGATAATTTTGAAGACCCATCTCGCGCACAAAAGAGTCAACCTTTTCACTGTAGGATAAAGCCAAAAATGGTGTTTTAGTCATCGTTGAAAAAATCAGACTGTGGAGCCGCATGCCGACAGTCGCGCGCGCACGCGAAATAAGCTGCCAGGTTTTTTTATAATCCGGGCTATATTCATGATTCTGCACAGCCTGCGGATATTTAAGAAAATCACGGAGCGTGTCAAATTCGTCGAAATCATTATCGTTCAGAACCTGAAAAGGCACCAGTAAAATCCGGTATTGATAAGTTTCATAGATCCAGTCGATGAAACGCGCCAGAATTTTCAACTGGTGCTTATGATTTTTTTGTTTCCAGGGACGAATTGAAAAAACCACAAAATTTTCATGCGATGCAGGTTCCAGGCTTGTGTTAAGAGCAAAAACCGGATCCGCCAGAACATGCACATCGGCAATGCGCGGATCAAGAGCTTCCAGTATTTGTTTGGACGATTTATCTCTCACCGAAATCAGCTTGGCTTTCACAAAAATTTTTCTAACGATGTGACGCGCCAAAGCTCTTCGAAGCGGGCCGATACTCTGGCCCAGACAAAAAAGCGGTTTTTTAAGCGCCAGCGCAAAAAAAGCCTGCAAAGCCCAGATCAAAATCGCGCGGGGCTTTTCATCGTTAAAAAGCCCTCCCCCTCCCAAAATAAAAAGATCGCAATTTTTGATAGCGCGGGCCGTCCGCACAAAACCTTTTTTAAAAACCGCCCTGAAAAAAGAGCGCACGCCGCTTGGCAAAAGCGGCACGCTTAAAACCTCATGCAAATGCGCTGTCTCGGCCGGATTGGCGCCCATCACCGTGATTGTGGCATCAGGCCGGGCCTCTCTGACCATGGCAAGAATTCCATCCAGAATAGCTTCATCGCCGATATTCGTGGCACCGTAATTACCGCAGATTACAATATTTGGTGATTTTTCCATCAACCTTGAATCTATCGACATTTGGTTGCGGGGGGTGGATTCGAACCACCGACCTCCGGGTTATGAGCCCGACGAGCTGCCTCTGCTCTACCCCGCGTCAATTTTTGTGAACCACGATTTTTTTTTCGCACCCGCGATCTTTCTCATTCTTTGATTGCTTCGTGCGCTTTTGCCTGCGCTTTATTTAGCCCGCGCGCGACCTAAAAACTTTACGGCTTCCCGCGATGATTGTCAAAGAAAAATTGCCACCATTTTTGCGGATTCGTCAGTAGTTTCACAGGAGTGTCGCTCCCGCTGTCATCATTCTTAAGTCCGCCAACGACACCACTTGTACCGCCATCCGAAGCCGGAATAATGATAACCTCTTCTCCAGGATTCACCAGATTCAGATTTTGTTTGGCGATTTTTTCGATATAGGCCTGCGAAGTATAATAGCTGTAATCCTGCTCTTTTTGGCGATTTTCCTCGGCAATACGGTCGTTTTCCTTCTTGAAATTAAGAATATGCTGATCAATCTGGTAACTTTTATAAACCGAAACTGTCAGCGTATAAAGCAGATAGGAAACCACCAGCAGTTCTCCCACAATGATCGCCTTGGTCAGATTTGAGCTTGTATGAAGCGAAAAAGCCATCTCTTTCTTTTTAAAGGGCAAAAAAAATATACTCTAAAAGCTTAAAAGTGGCAATTTCTTCTGAAATGATGTAGATTGGCATTCCTGGCTTGAAAAAATGACCTCAGATTCTGCACTTATGACACAAAATTTTTCTGAAGCAAAAAAAATTCATTGCATCGGCATTGGTGGAAGCGGACTTTCCGCTCTCGCACGTCTTTTAAAACAGCAGGGCCGGCAGGTTAGCGGTTCGGATGAACAAAGTTCTCCGCTGATTTTGGCGCTTGCCGGAGAGGGAATTACGGTTCATATCGGTCACGCCGCCAAAAATCTTCCGCCGGAAACCGAATTTGTCATTTATTCTTCAGCGATTCCCGATAAAAATCCGGAACTGCTTCAGGCCCGCAAAAATAATTTAAAAACACTTTCATATCCTGAAGCAGTGGGGCTTTTGACGGGACAAAAACGCACGATCGCCGTTTGCGGCACACATGGGAAAACCACTACTGCGGCCATGATTGCTGCAAGTCTGCTTGCCTGCAATGAAGATCCGACCGTGCTGGTTGGCGCGGATCTGCACGAACTCGCGAATCGCAATGAACGGCTTGGCAGAGGCAAATATTTGGTATTGGAAGCCTGCGAATACCGCCGCGCTTTTTTAAATTTTCAGCCGCAGGTTATTGTTTTGACCAATATTGAAGCCGATCATCTTGATTACTATAAAGATTTGAAAGATTACCAGAAAGCCTTCCGCGAATTTATGGATAAACTGCCGGAAGACGGCCTGCTGATCGCCAATTATGACGATGAAAACGTGCGGGCCGTCTGCAGAAATTTTACGCGCGCGCAGATACGCTGGTTTGGCCTCAAAAAAGGCCCAGAATTCCAGTTGATTGAAAATTCCGTCTACAAAAAGGATAAAAAAATCATTGATCTTCATTTGCAGATTCCGGGCCGGCATAATTTAATGAATGCCCTGGCCTGCGCCGCGCTTGCATCAAGTCTCAATCTTGATCTGTACGACGTAAAATCTGCACTCGAAAATTTCCATGGCGCCGCGCGCAGATTTGAATATCTTGGGCAGACCGGCAAAACCGTTTTATATGACGATTACGCCCATCATCCTACGGAAATCCGCGCGACCCTGAGCGCTGCCCGCGAAAAATTCGGCGCAAAAGCTAAAATTCTTTGCATTTTTCAGCCGCACCAGTACAGCCGCACGCTGCAGTTTTTAAGCGGTTTTGCCGGGGCTTTTAAGGATGCGAACGAAGTCATTGTGCCAAACATCCTGCGCGTGCGCGACAGCGACAGTGATGTTAAAAAAATCAACGAAGAAAAACTGGTCGAGGCACTTAAAAAAGCAGGCACTGTAGCCATTTTTGGCCATGGCTTTGAAAAAACCGCGGCGCTGGCCCGCGCCAGGCTCGCCGATTTTGATGTTGTCATTATCATGGGCGCGGGCGATGTCTGGAAAGTTGGCGAAATGCTGCTCGGCAAAAAAACAAAATAGAGCCCATCTCAAAAACCGCTTTTAAGGTTGACTAGATCATTTTCCAGATTGTGCCTTGCGGCGTATCTTCAAGCTGGATGCCTTTTTTAAGCAGTTCGTTACGGATGCGGTCGGACTGCGCCCAGTTTTTTTGTTTGCGCGCCTCTTCACGCTCATGAATTAAGGCCAGGTTTTCGTCACTAATGCTTACCTGCCCGATCGGAAAAATTACACCCAGGACTTTGTCCAGGTCCTGAAGCAGATTTATGGCTTGCCCGCGTCCAGCCGCATCGAGCTCTCCACGGTCCATCAGTCGATTCAGCTCTTTTACAAGTTCAAAAACCGCAGCAAGCGCAATCGAGGTATCAAAATCATCATCCATGCCTTTTTCAAACTGCCGGCGTGTTTCTTTGAACAGCTTTTCCAGTTTGGAAGATTTTATCGAAACCTTCAAACCGGATTCTGTGCCGCCAAGCCGCCTCACAAAATCGTGCAAACGCATGAGGCTGTTTTTAGCCTTCAGCAAAAGATCATCACTGAATTCAATCGGCGAGCGGTAATGCGTCTGCAAAAATAAAAGTCGCACCGCCTGCGCCGGAAACTTCGCAAAAATATCGCGCAAAGTAAAAAAATTTCCGAGAGACTTGGACATTTTTTCCTTGTTGATGGTAATAAATCCGTTATGCAGCCAATAACGCGATAACGGCTTGCCGTAAGCCGCCTCGCTCTGCGCAATCTCACACTCGTGATGCGGAAAAATAAGATCCATGCCGCCTCCATGGATATCGAGAGTCTCACCAGACAGAGCTCGGCTCATGGCGCTACATTCAATGTGCCAACCCGGCCGGCCATCGCCGCCGCCCACCTTGCCATCGCCGCCGCCCACCTTGCCATCGCTAGCCGCCAACAGTCCCGCACCCCACGGACTCTCCCACTTTGGCTCGCCAGGTTTGGAAAATTTCCAGAGCACAAAATCCTGCGGACTGCGTTTCGTCTCCTTCACCGCCACACGCGCGCCGCTTTGCAGCTCCGCAAGTTTCTGCCCAGAAAGCTTTCCGTACTGGGGAAATTTACTCACGTCAAAATACACGCCATCATCCAAAACATAAGTGAAGGCTTTTTTTTCTAGAAGCGCAATCAGCTCAATCATTTGCGCAACATACTCGGTAGCTTTGGGCTGTACGTCCCCGGGCATCACCCCAAGCGCGGCATAATCGCGCGCATATTCGGGGATCATCGCTACCGCCAATTCAGCAACAGTGATGCCGCGCTGCGTCGCACGTTCAATGAGTTTATCGTCAATATCGGTGTAATTCGTCACAAATTTCACTTCAAAACCTTTCCATATCAGATATTTGCGTACCACATCAAACGAAACCGCACTGCGCCCATGGCCAAGATGTCCAAGATCGTAAACCGTTGGACCACAGACGTACATCTTCACGCCTGGCGCATGCAAAGGCTTAAATTCTTCCTTCTTGCCGCTGAGGGTATTGAAAAGCTTCATAAATCCTTAAACCGCATTTAAAAAATAGAGAATCAAACTGCGCAGAAATTCCAGAGCCAGAATCGCCACCATTGGCGACAGGTCAAGCATTCCAAGCTTTGGCGTGATTTTTCTGGCCAGCGACAGAACCGGCTCGGTTATTTCACGGACAAGCTGCACAAGCCGGTTATGATGAAGGCCCGGCATCCAGGACAAAAGCACCCGCGCCAGAATGGCAAAGCTTAGAACACTGAAAAAAATATTGATAAAGCGCGCCAGATAAAAATTGAGCATACGGAAAATAAAAACGCCAAAATTCGCCAAAATTTTAACAGCAAATCCGCCAAAAAGCTATTTGAGCCTGTCTGAAATGTCACCGCTGGCTTATTTGCGATTTTTGCGGCGCAATTTTTGCCTGATGCTAGCAATAAGTCCGGCGCCGGAAAGCACCCATAAAATTTCCGGACCTGTTTTATTGACGAGCGGAGGAACTCCGGCATCGTAAGTGGGATGAAGATTTTCAAAACTGTCATAACCTTGGGGGTTTGCAAAGTTGTCCGGCGGCGGAGTCAAAGCCGCAAGCTCCGAAACAAAAGGCGTTCCCGTAATTACTTCGCTTTTAGCCGGACTTTCAGCGCCCTTGTCATTAAAAGCCGTGACCGCAAAATAATACTCGCGCCCGTTTTCCAGATTTGGAATGTACCAGCTTGTTGCGGCATCTTTGGTGTCAGCATGCTGATCGAGTTTGCTGGCATCAGTGCCATAATAAACACGATAGTGCTTCACCATTCCGCCCATGCTGCCATCGGTTGCGCTGTCCCAGACCAGTGTTACTTTTTTATCCGAAGCGTAAGACAGAAGTCCGCTAACTTTTGTCGGCCCGCCAGTACCTGCTCCTGTGCCCGCGTTCATACCCGCACCCATACCTGTACCCATCTCGGCGGCAGTATCCGTGGAAACCGTAATCTGCGCTTTGGCCTTGAAGGAGCCTTCATTGCCAAGCTGATCAACCAGTACAAAATCAAGCGGATAAACTCCCACTGCATTTGGAGCCTGAAAAGATGCTGTGTAAAAGCCCGGCTTATCAAGCGCCGGATTCAGTTGCGTAATATCGGCATTGAAAACAATTGCCGCCTGGGAAAGATTTTCCTCGCTCTTTAGATTCAGGGTCAAAACCTGCCCGGGTTTGACTGTTGTGTTCGGCAAAATCTTCACATCCTCAACAGTTGGGCCGGCTGAATCGATCGTAATCTGCACCGTATCCGAAGTGCTTTTCAGGACTTTGGAACTGTCGAGCGTGGTCACATAAATTTTGTGCACGCCATCGCTGAGCGGTCCGGTCTGAAAAGTAAAAACACCGTTGGCGCTTGCCGCAACCTGGGTGATTTCCTGTTCATTGTCAAAAATTTTCACGGTCATGCCTGCAGGCGCAGTGCCGCTTATTGTCTGTGTTTTCTGGCTATAGGTGCCGGAAACCGGAGTCTGGATGACCGGTTTAACGCTTGAAGCTCCCTGGTCTGCGCTAGAGCCCGCACTGCCATTAGAACCCGCAGCCGTTCCAACTGTAACTTCCTTGCTGCCTTTAATGAGCGGATTATCCAAATCATTAACAGCCAGTTTATAGATTCCAGCAGTGGTAAAACTCAGTCCCAGGCTGAACTGGTGCACACCCAGATCATCGGCCTTGAAAGTGTAATCTTCAGGCAACGTGACATTATTGCCATTGTTGCCTTCCGCGGAAAAATGAATTTTTCCGGTGTAGTTTGAGACCACTGCGCTGGTATCATCCATGGCTGTAATCTTGAAACCCACGCTTTGACCAGGCTGAACCGATGCCGGCAGATTGGAAAATTCAAAACGGCTGATCGCGCTTGAAGCAGCCATCGCCACATCGGCAAAACCAAAATCGCCTCCAATGTCAGCCAAAAAGCGGTCTGCGCTGATAAAAGCTATCTGCGCGCGGCTTGCAAGCGTTGTATTGGTGGTCACGTCCATCGCGGAAAAAGTGGAAACGCCGGCTTTGTTTGAAGAAATACTGAAAGTGATGACACCATTTTTGTCAGTCAGATTGCTGAAAATATTTGCGGTGATTTTGTCCGTGGCGCGACTTGAAAGCAGATGAACCTGGTGTCCCGCCAGGACATTACCAAAACGGTCCAGCAATTGCACTGTAGCTGCAGCCTGATCAATGCCATTAGCCTTGGCGATCGTGCGTTTGACGCTTAAAGTCGATTTTGCCTCGTCGATTTTGTCCGGGTAAACCATAAAACTGGAAGTTTCCGCGGACTGGCCGCCACTTGTTACGCTCAGAAAATAGACGCCCGCCAGGCGCGTGTGATAATCCGGAAGATCGGTTTTGGCAATACCGCCAAGATCGGTTTTGGCAGGAAGATAAAGAACTGTGCCATCAGGTTTGGTAAGTCGGAAAGTCACCTCAGGCTGCTGGCCCATGGCTGAAGTTTGGTCTATGGCCGAGCTTTGAAGGATTGTGCCATAACCTGCAACCGTGTCATTGCCGAATGCTTTCAGACCGGCCTGCGAGGCAAAAACTAAACTTGGTATCAAACTTGGTATCGCCAGCTGAAACAAAAGCGCCAAAGCCCCGATTTGCATTGCCTTTAAAACCAGCAATTTTCGCTTTTCCATGGTGTTTGTTTTTAAATTTTTATCTTACCATTCTAGCAGAAATAAGCTCAGAAGTCGAAGCCGCAAACCATGGTTTCCCAAAATAGCATTGACAGAAAAAATAAATAATTACAAAATAAGCATCGCATCGCCAAAACTATAGAACCTGTAGGAGTTTTGCACAGCCTGGGCATAAGCTTTCAAAATAAAATCTTTGCCGCCAAAAGCACAGGTTAAAAGCAGCAGCGTGCTTTTTGGCAGATGAAAATTGGTAATGAGGCCGTCAATAGATCTGAAGCGATATCCCGGGTAAATAAAAATATTAGTTTCGCCGATCTGCGGACTAAAATCTCGCTCACAATTACTTTCGAGCACGCGTACTGAAGTTGTACCAACGGCAATAATTCTTCGGCCCTCTTTTTTTGCGATATTCAAGCGGCCGGCTGTTCCTGCATCGATTTCAAAAAATTCGCCGTGCATGCGATGATCTTCAACTTTTTCAGTTTTGACCGGCAAAAAAGTGCCCGGACCCACATGCAGCGTCACAAATTCAAACTGGATGCCTTTTTTACGCAGGGCCTCCAGAAGTTTTTTCGTAAAATGCAGACCCGCGGTTGGCGCTGCAACACTGCCTTTTTCTTTGGCATAGACCGTCTGGTAATCCGCAAAACTGGCTGGAGAATTTTTAATATACGGCGGCAGCGGCACTACGCCAAGTTTGCTCAGTGCCTGCTCAAATGCGCGACTCTGCAGCGAAAAAGCGGCAATCCTTTCACCGCCCGGCAGCACATCTGCAATCCTTACCGTAAGATCATGCCCAAGTTTAAACTGCGCTCCCTTTTTTAAAATTTTTCCAGGTTTGCCCATGATCAGCCAAAGATTTTGGTGGTGCTGCTGGCGTAATCCTTGTTCCTTGCCAAGCGGTCGCAGCAAAAAAATCTCAATCTTTTTGCCGTCCGCTGCAAAAAGAATTCTCGCCGGAATAACTTTTGAATCATTAAACACGAGCAGGTCTCCCGGCTTCAACAAATCAGGAAGATCAAAAAAATGAAAATCCAGGATCGACTGCGCCTTGCGGTCAAGAACCATCAAAGCGCAGGAATCACGGGGTGATGCCGGCTGATTCGCAATCAGTTCGGCTGAAAAATCGTACGTAAAATCGGAAATCTTCATAAAATACGACTGTCAGGCTAGCAAAATTCCAGGGCCAGGCCAAGCCTCACCGGACTCCACCCGCGCCACCTATTTATCGTTCCAGGCTGTACTTGGCTGCGCAGTTTCCTGAGCGGCTCCCTGCATATTCTGCGCAGTCTGCGGTCCAAGATAGCGGACCGCAATCAGCGTAATATCGTCTTCCTGAACATGGTTTTCAACAAATCTTGAAAACTCGCGCGATATATGAAAAACCACGCCTTCAGTGCCATATTGCTGCGCATAAACCTCAACCACTTTTTTCAGCCTTTCAAGTCCGTACATCTCGCCGGCCATATTCTTGGCTTCAGTTACGCCGTCAGTGTAAAGCACGATCAGATCGCCCGGCGCCATGGGCACCTCAATTTCCTGAATGATTTTGCTGTTGTCCGGAACCATGCCAAGCGCAATTCCGCCGCTCACGCGCGATTCGCACACACCCGTTGCAGCACGGTAAATCAGCAGATGTTCATGTCCCGCTCCCACATAAGTCATTTTCTGGGTTACACTGTTAAAACGCAGCATGAGCATCGTCATGAACATCGTTGATTTGATGCGGTTTTTTAAATGCCGATTTGTCTGCACCACCACGTCATAGGCAGTTTCAAACATCTGCGCAAACGAATGAATGAGAGTGTTCACCATTGTCATCACAAGAGCTGCCGGCACGCCGTGTCCGGTGACATCTCCAATGTAAAGATAGGTGTTATCTTTCACCGTCACAAAATCAAAATTATCTCCGCCGACCTCAACTGCCGGGCGGGTTTTTGCCACGATTTCAAGGCCCGGAATTTTTGGGACCTGCAGCGGCAAAATCTCTTTCTGCAGTTGCGCCGCAACCTCCAGTTCACTCATCATTCTTTTGCCTTCTTTCAGCTGCATCGAAACTTTTTCCAGACTTTTGGTCACCTCATTGAAAAAATGGGCGATAATGCCGACTTCATCAATGCGGTTGGTAAAGAGCATGCTGTATTTTCGTCCGGTCAAAAGCGCGCGGATCTGCTCAAGTATCAGATGAAACGGCCGCGTCACTTCATACCAGAAAACCAGCAGCGAAAAAAGCAGCAATAAAGCCAATGCCCCGCCAAAAATCGGCAGGGGAATGCTTTGCATCTGAAAATTGTTTAACGCAAAAACTGCCCCGGCCAAAATCGCTTCACCGAGAAGGAAAAAAATCAGAACGCGCCGCAGAATACTTTTTCGCAGAAAAATCATGGTTGGCTGGTAATTTTTTCTAAAAAGGAAGCAAGCGAATCATAGTTCACCAGAACCGGAAGAAGCCCGATCACCGCCAAAACATCCTTGACGTTTTTTTGCATTTCCAAAAGCACCAGAGCTTTGCCGGATTTGGCGAGACGGGCATGAATGGTCATCAGAAAGCCGATACTTTCACTATTGATAAAATTCAGTTTCGCAAAATCAAAAACAAGATACGCTTCGGCAAGTTTTTCCGTGCAGCTTTCAAGCTGATCCTTCACGCTTGCGAGGCCCGCCTTGTCCAGATCGCCCTGAAAACGTATGAGCTGGTAATTGCCGGTTTTATCAGCCATTTCAGTGCTGATCGATAAATGTGCTGTAAGTTCTGTCATAAATTGGTAATTAAAAATTAATAATTAAGAATCAGGAATTTAGGGAGCGCTGGTAGCCGGCAAAAGTTCCCGTGCGGCGGAAAAAAGATTCTTGTTCTGCAGCATGCCGTCAATAAAATCCGCATCATGATAGGATTCAATGCTTAGATAAATATTTTTAAGCCGCGAGAGCAGTTCCTCAAAAAACCCGCGCTCCTGCACCCCTTCGCCAGCCTCGGCAAAACGGCGTGAAACCTCTTTTTTCATAAAATGGGCAATGGCGTGCTTCAAATCAGGCTTCAGTTCCTGCAAAAGTTCGTAAGCTTTCTTGACGATATGCACATGCTGGCTTAAAAGCAGCTGTGCAAAATAACTCGCCGCCTCGCGATAATCCAGTTTCAGCAGTGCAAAACCGGCATAGAGTCTGAATTCCGCATCAGCATCGGTCAGATATGGAATCAGCAGCTTTTTATCATGTTTTTCACCGACATCGCCCATGATCGAAAGTGCAGCCTTCAATTCCAGCGGATCTTTTGAAGCCAGCAGTTTTTTAAAAACAGCTTCAACCTCCAGCCGGTATTTTTTAAACTGCCATAAAGCCGCAATCGTCTGGGCTTCAATGTGCGGATCACGGTCTTTGAGATAAGGTTCAAGATAAAATGCCGCATTCGAATCGTGAAAAAGCCCGCATACGCGGATGCAAACAGCTTTAAGCGGCGGCGAAGCATGTGTCAGAATATCAAGCATAAAAGGCACAATTTCAGGATCATTCAATTTGGCAAGCGCCTTTATCACCGCGATTTGAGTCTGCTCATCGTGACTGTCCAGAAAAAGATTTCGCAGTTCGTTAAGTACCCGGTATCTGCCAAAAGACTGGGTTAAAAGGCGGTCCCCAAGTTTTGGAAAATGCGCCAGCGCATTGGTTGCCGCAATCACAAGCTGCGGCTCAGCATGATGCAAAAAATGTAGAATATCAGGAATGGTTTTTTCATCGCCGATTTTGCCAAGTGTTTCCAGGATTTTGACCTTGGTCTGAAAAGAATGACTGTCGCAGTGCAAAGCCTTCAGCAGGATTTCAATATTTTTGCCATGACCTTTTTGCGAAAGCATTTCAATTGCATGAAGTTTTGAAAGCTGATCGCCGGAGTTGAAAAGTTTTTCGCGCACCAGATGGGTATAGGTTTTTTGCAGATAAAGCGTCATGCTGATCATAAAAACCGACAGGAAAATAAACAGAAACTGGATCACTGACAGCGCGTACTTTTGAAGCACAAAAGTTTGAATCGCCAAAATAAGCAGCGTGCCAATAATCGTTCCAAGAGGATAAATAAACGCTTCAAAAAATTCCCTCACTGACTTTTGCATGCCATGTTTTAGGGCAAAATAAGAAGATTCATATGCGTTTTTGTGTACGATTCCGGAAAGCTCGAAATTATTTTTAGCTAGAATCACCGTAAAATAGCCAAAACTCAAAAGCAGTGAAACAGCGCTGAAAAAAGTCACAATCGCATGGAGCAGAAAACTGCCTATCACGCCGAGACCCTTCAGAATACGGCTGCTGATCAAAAACTGCACCGCCAGCGCCGAACCGTGAAAAAGAATCTGCAGCGAGCCAAGCCCCTGGGTCAGCCCGCCTTCCCGCGCCTCGGCTGAAACCAGATGCAAAACGCTGTCTTCTACCACCTTGGTGTACTGGAACTCAAGCAGATGGGCAATAATCCACTGCACTAGAAAAATCACAAACAAAGTTTGCAGGAAAGGCACTGCCTTGATTTTACCGATATTCATGGAAAGATTGCGCATTTCACTGCGCAGTGAAAAACTTTTGCCCCTGTCCCTGACGATGAGGTGGTCGGAAACAGTTTTTGGCTCCAGAAAAAAAATCACGCAGGCCATCAGAAACAGCAAAATAATCCACAGATACAGAAATTTATAACTGCTGACAAAACCGCTTAAACTCGTGATCAAAAGACCGGCAAAAATACCGCCGATCGTCATCGCGGACTCAATGATCGGGTAGGTTCGTTCACCTTCCAGCGGCGAGAAAAAATCGTCTGTAAAACTGGAAAGAAAAATGCCAAGCTGGGGCATAAAGATGCCAATCGCTAAAAATATCAGCGCAAAGAAAATATAAATTTTAGCCAGCATAAAAGTCGCTGCAAAAAGCAGTAAACCGGCGCTGAACGCACAGACTGCAAGTAGCGTTTTGAGCGGAAAAAACTCGTTCAGAAAAGAAAAAAGCACCATCCCGCCGATGGTCAAAATCGCCTGGATCAAAAACAGCAGCGGTAAAGCCGCAATCGAGAAGCGCGTCACAAAAATGGCGGTTATGGCTGTAAAGCCGATCACAAAGCCGGCATTATGTAAAAATCGCACGAACCACACAAAAGATACGCGCGGCAGCTCATGGGCTGAAATATTAAAGATTTTTTCAGCAAATTTTCTGATCATTTGTTTTGGTGTTTGTTATCGCTTTTTTCAATATATTATAGAGCAAAATCGGCCATGAATCAATCTTGGTCAAGAAAGGGTCAAAAAAATGGTCAAAAAATCGTAGCCCAAAAACCTTTCACCGCTCTCACTTCAAAACGGTTGGCCAGGGCAAAATTCCCGCTTCGGTGCAGGCCCACAAAAAGCAGAATTTCATAAAGTCCGACATGGGGAAATGAAAGCGTAACTTCAAAGTGGCCGTCACGGATGGGAATCAATTTTTCCTGCAACGCTTGCGACTGTCCGGGAAATCGCAGCTGATAAAAAACCGTTTTCACATCAGCAAAAGCCGCACCCTCAAGCCTTAAACCTTTCTGTAGCCTAACCACCTGGCGGATTTTTGTTTTAAAAACAAGTTCCCGCCGCGCAAAATTTTGCGTAAAATAATAAATCCTGGTCTGGCTTTTAATAACACCAATGCCAACGGCATTATATGCCGGGTTCAAAATGTTCGCGCGATGCCCGGGACTATTCATCAGTCCGGTTTCAGCCCGCTGCGTGGCATTAGGATATCCGCCGATTTTTGCCAGATTCTCGCCGGCAATCACATCCGAAACTCCAGCCATGGCCAGACGGTCAAAAGGGGATTTACCCTTCAGATTTACATGCGCAAAATAATCTTTTTCAGCCATATCCCTGCTGTGTTTTCTCGCAACCTCACGCAGATCTTCCTGCATGGCAACAGGTGCAAGGCCGCCATTTTTTTTGCGGTCTTTGTTCAAAAGCCGCAGCATCCGCCACTCCATCGTTTTCAGCGAGCGCGGAAAAAAAATCAGCAGCAGCACGTATTTTAAAAATTCACCGAAAGTCACTTAAGGGTTTTTATGGAACCGATCAATAAAATGTCGTTGCCGAACCGCAGCATCTCGATCTTCTGGAATTGTAACGCATCCACCATTTTTTTGCGATCATAGGAACTTCGCCCAATCGGCAGTCCATTGCCCAGAATTTTCGGCGCGATAAAAAAATAAATTTTCTGCACAAGTTTTTCCCGCAAAAAAGCAGTCATCAGTTTTGATCCGGCCTCAAGCATCACGCTGGAAATGCCCTGCGCGTAAAGATCTTTCAGCATTTTGCGCAGAGGAATTTTCGTACCTCTGTAAAGCAGCACGGGGATTTTTGCCTTTTTAAAAGCAGCAATACGCGCCGGTAAAACATCGGATGTCGCTGCGACCACCACATTTTTATCGCGATAAACCTTTGCTGTAAGCGGTGTTAGCAGTTTCGAATCGAGTATCACGCGTTTGGGATCACGCCCTTTAACCATTCGCACGCCAAGATGCGCGTCATCCGCAAGCACAGTATTGGAAGATGTAATAATCGCATCAACTTCACTTCTTAACTCATGAACTTTTTTGCGCGAAAGTTCATTGGTGATCCATTTCATAGCGATCATGCCGTCAAGACTCAGTGCAGCTTTCAAAATCATAAATGGCATTTTATTCACAATCGAATACACATAGGCTTCATTCAGTTTTTTGGCTTCGTCTTGAAGCAAACCAAGGCGCACCTCCATGCCGGTTCGGCGCAGTTTTCTAAGCCCCTTTCCGTTAACGAGCAGATTTGGATCCCGCATCGCAACCACTATTTTTTCCAGACCTTTGCCGATCAGAAAATCCGTACACGGCGGAGTTTTGCCGGAGTGATCGCACGGTTCAAGCGTAACGTAAAGGACGCCGCCGCGGATCTGCCGCTTTGATAATTTTTTAAGAGCCTTCACTTCCGCATGCGCCTCACCCGCGCGCGCATGAAACCCTTCTGCCAAAATTTTGCCATTCTTCACAAAAACCGCTCCAACCATGGGATTTGGCGAAGTGTTGCCACGTGCTTTTGCCGCCAGCATCAAGGCCCGTCGCATAAAAACACCCTCGCCGCGCGCGCGTATTTTTCTAGACGTCATTTAGTAAATGGCCTAAAAGAGTTTTTTTTGTTTTCAAATAGCGCCGGTTATTTTTGTTTGGCGTAATTTCAATCGGCAATCTCTCAACTATTTTTAAGCCGTAACCGTCAAGTCCCACAATTTTATCCGGATTATTGGTGAGCAGCCGCACTTTTGAAATCCCAAGATCCAGCAAAATCTGCGCACCAGGACCGTAAACGCGCAAATCAGGCTTAAAGCCAAGCTTTTTATTGGCTGTAACCGTATCGTATCCCTGCGCTTGCAGTTTGTAAGCACGGATTTTATTCGCGAGTCCAATGCCTCGCCCTTCCTGGCGCAGATACAAAAAAACTCCCCGCCCTTTTTTGGCAATGGCCTCCATCGCGCTCACGAGCTGCGCTCCGCAGTCGCACTGCACGGAATGAAAAACCTCGCCGGTCAGACATTCCGAATGCACCCTCACCAAAACCGGCTCGCTTCCGCCAACATCTCCTTTCACCAAAGCCACATGTTCTTTTTGGTCAAGAAAACTGCGAAACAAAGTCAGCTGGAATTCACCGAACTCGGTCTGAAGCGTCGTATCTGTAACGCGTTCCACCAGTTTTTCATGACGGCTGCGGTACTGGATTAAATCTTTGATTGAAATAATTTTCAGGCCATGCTTTCTGGCAAAAGTTCTTAAATAAGGCAAACGCGCCATCTCGCCATCTTCGCGCGCAATTTCACAAAGCACGCCGACTTCCTTAAGCCCGGCCATCGAGACAAGATCAATCGTGGCTTCGGTGTGTCCGGCCCGCGCCATCACGCCGCCCTCGCGCGCCCGCAAAGGAAAAATATGCCCCGGACGGTTAAAATCGTAAGCTCTGCTTTTACCGTCAGCGAGGGCTTTAATCGTTTTAGCCCGATCAGAAGCCGAAATACCGGTTGTTGTGCCGTGACGGAAATCCACGGAAACCGTAAAATTGGTGTGCAGCACCTCGGAATTTTGCGGGACCATTGGTTCAAGATGGAGCCGCTCGGCAATTTTTTGCGTCAAAGGCGCACAAATAAGACCGCGCCCATGTGTCGCCATAAAATTAATTTTTTCCGCTGTAGCTTTTGAAGCAGCCATCACCAGATCGCCCTCATTTTCACGCTCCTCGTCGTCCACCACAATCACCATCTTGCCGGCACGAATATCGCTGATCGCAGCTTCAATCTGCTTATTGATCTTTTGCATTTTCTAAATTGAAAATCTGCAGAAACGGACAACTTTAATATTCTCACCCATTTTCGTAATCGCATCAGTCAAAAGCCCTTCAATCGTCATCTCCGGATTTTTCACAAACTGCTGTTTTAAAAGCGAATTTTCCTCGCGGAATTTTTTCTCCTTCCCCGTGAGAATATTATCGATCATCTTGTCATTTTTGCCTTCATGCTTCAACTGCTCCCGCCAGATTTCACGCTCTTTTTCAATCAGTTCATGCGAAATTTCCTCCGGACTCAAATGCAGCGGATTGGTAGCCGCAATATGCATGGCGATTTCGCGCGCCAGATTCATAAACTGCTCATTTTTGGCCACAAAATCAGTTTCACAGCCGAGCTGCACCAGCACGCCGAGTTTACCGTTGCCATGAATGTACGATGCAACAACGCCCTGCCTGGTTGAACGTTCGCCGCGTTCCATCGCCTTCATTTCACCCTTTTTACGCAAAATTTCAACAGCTTTCGAGATGTCGCCATTGGCTTCTTCAAGAGCTTTTTTACAGGCCATGCTCGAAACGCCGGTTATTTCACGGAGTTCCTTGATCTGGTCGAGAGTGATCGCCATTTTTTGAGAGAGTTAAAAAATAGGGAAACGGCCTTAAACGGCCTCCTGGATACTTAAAAAATAAAAACAAAACTAGGATTTTGGTGTGGAAGGCGTGGAAGAGCCAGTGTCATTTTCAGATTTTCCGGCCGGTATCTGCCCTGTCACAGCCTCAGTCACGACTTTGGTGAAAAGCGAAACCGGAATTTTTTCAGCAATATCGCCGAGTACTGGAATTTTCCACCAATTGCCAATAAAAGCCTGATAAAGCGAGTAAACGCCGACAACAAAAAGTCCAAGCTGCAAAAGCCCGGCCACCAGCGGTCCAAGCGGCGAAAAAATCACATAAAGAAACAGCGAAAGGAAAAAAATGATAAAAAGCATCAATCCCTGGCGCCCGTGAAGTTTAATGTAGGCGCTCTCCGGCTTGACCAGAAGTGCCAAAAGCGCAACCATTGGGATATAGGCCAGCGCTCCCCAGATTTTTTCATCGATTGTAACCTGAGGCTGCGTGACCGCAGGAGTTCCAGTAGGTTGCGCCTGACCGCTAGTAGCAGCCGTCGTGTTTGCTGCAGTCGTCGCCGCGTTCGTAGCCGCAGTTCCAACCGCATTCAATAAAGTACCCATTGCCGCAGCAACTTTCTGCTGTGCGGGCTGGGCGACTGGCGCTGGCTGCGCTGGCTGTGACACCTGTGTCTCTGCCGGCTGCACCTGTGGTTCAGCGGCAACGGGTTTTGTTGGCTGAGTCGCCTCTACCGCCGCAGGCTGCTGGGCAGAAGACTCTGGCTGTAGCGCTGGTGCGCCAGAAGCATTATCTGTCATAATTTTTAATTACTAATTTCTAATTTTTAATTGTTCCCGATTTCCCCTTCAAAATAGCATCTTTCACCCTGTGAATCAAATACGTCAAAGATTTGACCGCATCGTCATTCGCAGGTATGAGGCGGTAAATACCATCCGGATCCGCATTGGAATCAGCAATTCCAACCACTGGGATTTTCATTTTGTTGGCTTCGCGCACGACAATTCTATCCCTCACAACATCGGCCAGAAAAATCACATCGGGCAGTCGATCCAGATCAGCGACACCTCCAAGCGCAGCATTCAGTTTTTCAATTTTTTTGCGAAGCTCCGACGCCTCTTTTTTAGTATACTTCTCAAAATCTCCAGCCTTCTCTCCTTCACGGAGAGTTTTAAAATAGCGGATGCGCTGCTTCATCGTTGAAAAATTCGTCAACAGTCCACCCATCCATTTGTGAACAACATACGGCATTTTCGTTGCATTCGCAGCATCAGTTATCAGATGCGCTGCTTGCGCCTTTGTGCTGACAAAAAGTATTACCTTGCCGGTAGCAGCTGCATTGCCAAGATATTCGAGTGCCTTTTGCAGGTGTTCCTGCGTTTTTTGCAGATCAAAAATATGGATGCCATTACGTTCGCCGAAAAGGTAGCGCTTCATTTTAGGATTCCACTTTTGCGTTTTGTGCCCGAAATGACACGCAGCCTCGAGCATTTCCTGAACTTCTGGGTTGAACATAATCCTTGGGGTTAACATTTGGCTTTTTCATCTTGTGCTTGGCCAGGAGCCGAAGATCCTCCCGGAGGACTGCACAATCAAAAGACAAACTGAGATAAAAAATCTCGCAAACTGTAACCCAAGGCTGCCGTGAAGGCAAGTGGAAATGTAGGGGCCAAAATTTAATATTGACAAAATATAATTTTAGAATATAATGAAACCCGCTTAATTTATTTTTCTAAATTTTTATGAAACCTAAAACAACCCCACAGACGCATGAAAGACATGGTAGAAAAGATCCAAGTATCGCTCCAGTGCCCGCATCAGCAGACTTTGTCCCGGTTGCTGATATTAGTCATAAGGCTTACGTAGCACTTGCTGCGGTTTTTGCACTTAATGTTGGTCTCGGCTGCAAGAGGCCGGATTGCAAGAATTACGTGCTTACACCCGGCGCCGGAGTGGCTACTGACTGTAGCGAAAATGACGAAGGCGAAGACCAGGGGGCAGGCGGCTCCAAACCAGTCGGCCAGAAAGCAAGTTCCAGTGCGGTAAGCAGTGGCCCAAGTGGCCCAAGCAGTTCCGCATCGAGCGGTGGAGGCCCCACTTCTTGCGACGATCTTCGTATTGATGCAGGACAATTATCAGGCTTAGAAATGGATGTAAACGGTAATGTTCTCCTTAATTTCAATGGTCAAAGTTTTCAACAGCCACTGACAAGCTCCGATCAGGGAACTGTCTTTGTGGTAGCCCTTCAGGGTGGTCAGGTCAACGGCTTCGTGGGAGCTGAGCAATCAGGTCCGGTAAAGGTCTGGAGCACTCGCGTTCAAGATTTTGGCATTAGCTACACCTGGAACGATCTCTCCAACTCCTCCAACCAGGTAGTGGTAGGAAACGATTTCTTGTCGGGAGGAGACTTGGCATCGTTCGATTTTGAGGGCTCAGGGGACGTCAAGCTGGCGTTCGACGACCTCGCTCTGGTCGTCGGGCAGGTCAACTGCAACTAAAACTTTTCTCCAAAACTCCGCTCAAATCGCAGCTTAAACTCGGCCATCGTAAAATGATGCGCCTGCGTCCCCGCGTTTTCGAGATTATAAGTCGCCGCCAGCACCCCAGCGCGGCACGCTTTTTCCAGTGAAAATCCAAAGACAATTCCGACCAGTACGCCGGCCCGGAAAGCATCGCCGCAACCTGTTGGATCGACCAGTTTCTTCGGCGCAACCGCCGCAACTTTAAACTCGCGTCTCCCCACAAAACCGCTGCAGCCTTTTTCGCTCATTGTTTCAATATAATTTCGCGAAGTTCCCGCAAGTTCGCGCAAAAAAATCCCCATTTTTTTACAGAGCAGTTCAGCTTCGTATTCATTAACGACCAAAATTTCAGCGCCGCTGATAGCCTCTTTCAAATCCGCAACCGCCAGATTGTCGATCTGCTGTGCCGGATCAAAAATATATGGAATCTTTTTCCTGCGGCACTCGCGCGCAAAGCCAATCATCCTGCGCGGATCATCCGGTGCGATAATCGCATAGACCACGCTGTTTCCGCTGCTGCTGCCATTCGCGACATTAATTGCCCGCAGACTGAAAGCCTGCGGCGCGCTGCCCATCGCTCCAATCTGAAAAATCGTAATCTGCCGGCCTTCCAGATCTGTCAAAATGTAAGCGCTCGCCGTAAAAAAATCCTCATTGATCAAAATTCCCGAAGTGTCGATTTTATTTCTTGCAAGCCATTTTTCATATCTCGCAAAATCCCTGCCCGCAACGCCAATCAGCATCGGCTCAACCCCAAAAAGTTTCAAAGTATAGGCAATATTCGCACCGGTTCCGCCATAATGCACGCTTTGACTGGAAGTCGTAAATGTTACACTCAGGTTTTTGAGCATGTCCGGCAGCAGCACATTGCTGAAAGGCTTATCGTAGCGCATCACATGATCGTATGCGATCGAACCGGTAACCAGGATTTTCCCGGCCTGCTGTTTCATGGCGGTTGTTTTAAAAGATTTTCCCGCGCAAGCAGAGAAGCTTTGTGCAGACTTTCAAAGGTACCCGCATCCTCCCAAAAACCATCCAGGATGCCAACCCTCAACTCATTATTCTGCAAATATTTGCGATGCAGGTCAACGATTTCAAGCTCGCCGCGGGCAGAAGGCTTCAGCTCTTTTGCATATGTGCACACACGCGAATCGTAAACGTAAAGCCCGACCACCGCATAATCGGATTTAGGTTTTTTCGGCTTTTCCTCAATGCTTTTCACGTTCATGTTTTCATCAAATTCGATCACGCCGTACCTTCCGGGTTCAGCAACTTTTTTGGCAAAAACCAGTGCGCCTTTTTGAAACGCCGCAAGCTCGGCTGAAAAATCGTGTCCAAAAAAAATATTGTCGCCCAGAATCATCGTGACATTGTCTTTGCCGATAAACTGTTCGCCAATAATAAAGGCATCAGCAAGGCCACGCGGCACTTCCTGGATTTCAAAAGTGAACCTTGCGCCAAATTCCTGGCCCGAACCAAGGAGCTCCAGAAAATGTCCGGCGTACTGCGGCGCAATGATGATCAGAATATCGCGGATGCCAGCCTTTAACAGCGTTTCAATCGGATAAAAAATCATCGGCCGGTTGTAAACCGGCAAAAGCTGCTTTGAAGTTATTTTTGTAAGCGGCAAAAGACGTGTTGCCCGTCCGCCCGCAAGAATTATGCCTTTCATGCCAATAAGCCTACAACTCCCGCAGATAAGCTGCAAGAGCTTCTTTCCAGGGGCGCAGCGGCGGCAGTTTGGTATTGATCAGACCAGAAAAATGCGGTCTTTTAGCCGGACTTGGATAGTCCGTTGAAGAGCAGGGGATAACCTCCACCTCCATGTTCGCCTTTTCAAAAATCGTTTTGGCAAAATCATACCAGCTCGTCTCTTCCTCATTGGTAACGTGATAAATACCTGCCGGATATTCACGTGTTTTAAGAAGCCAATAGACCTGCTGGGCCAGATCAAGCGTATAGGTCGGCTTGCCATGCTGATCATTCACGACCTTAAGCGGCTTGGCTTTCTTGCCCGCATACAAAAATTCCTGGCCTTTTTGCAGCATCGTATTAACAAAATTCTTCCCATTACTGCCAAACAGCCACGATGTTCTAAGCAGAAAATAACTGCCTTCTTTTTGCTGCGGCGAGTGTTGCAGCTCCATTTCCTCAATCAATAGTTTCTCGCCGAGCTCTTTGGAACGGCCATAAGCATTGATGGGATTAGGAACATAATCTTCAATATAACCCTGCGGCCGGTTGCCGTCAAAAACATAATCCGTGCTGAAGTGCACAAGCGTTGCACGGATATCGCGCGCTGCCTTGGCCAAAAAACCAACGGCATAACCATTGACTTCATTGGCTTTATCAGGCTCTTTTTCGCTGCGGGAAACATCGGTGTAGCCGGTGGCGTTCACAATCACTTCAGGCTGAAGCGTCAGCAGTTTATCAAAAAGATTTTCCTGATCAGTGATGTCGAGATCTTTTTGACCAAGCATCATCAGCTCCTCTTTCTGAAATGTTTTGACCAGATCATGGCCGAGCATGCCGTCTTTTCCGAGCAGTAAAATACGCATCGTCAATTTTTAATTGACCTAACCGCATCTGTAAGCGCCACAACCCTGCCTTCCTTTTCCGTGCGCAGCTTCCATTCCACGCCATTTTCCTTCAAGGTCCGATTGCTGACAACGATTCTAAGCGGTAGACCGATCAAATCCGCGTCATTAAATTTTTTACCGGCCGATTCATCGCGGTCATCAAACAAAACTTCCACGTTTTTTTCCTGCAGATCGTTGTAAAGTTTTTCTGCTGCCGATTTTACGCCGGGATCTGCACCGAGCATCAGCAGATGGACCTGATACGGCGCCACCGTTTTTGGCCAGATAATGCCTTTTTCATCATGGCTCGCTTCCACAATCGTCCCAACAAGACGCGTCGTGCCAATGCCGTAACAACCCATTGTCACCAGTTTGCGCTCGCCTTTTTCATCCGTAAAATAAAGTTCAAAATCTTTGGCATATTTGGTACCGAGTTTGAAAATATTGCCGGCCTCGATCGCTTTTTCCTGCTTCAAAGCGCCACTGCATTGTCTGCATCTGTAGCCGCTTTTGGCATCACCTTCCACCACTTCCGCATTTTGGGCGGTCCCACATTTTTCACAGACAAAAATCGTGTCCTCTCCAGCAGGCGTAATCACCGAAAACTCGTGCGAAAATTTGTCGGAAAAAATTCCGCCCGACGCCTCGACCACATAAGCCTTCACGCCACAGCGCTCATACACGCGCAAATACGCCTGTTTCACGCGCTCGTAGTATTCATCCAGATCGTGCTCGTCAGTGTGAAAACTGTACATGTCTTTCATTCCAAATTCGCGTCCCCGTAGCACGCCCGATTTTGCGCGCGGCTCATTGCGGAACTTGGTTTGCAGCTGATAAACCGCAAAAGGCAGATCTTTATACGACTGCACATATTTCTTCGCCAGGGGAGTGACCGCCTCTTCATGGCTTGGGGCAAACACAAAATCCTTATCGCCGGCTCCTTTAGTGCGATACAAAATTTCATCAGCAGTTTTATTGCGGCCGGTAGTTTCCCAGATTTCAAGCGGATGAAGTGCCGGCATCAAAATTTCCTGGCCGGAAACAGCATTCATCTCCTCGCGGATAATCTGTTTAATCTTCTCAAGCACCCGCTGCCCGAGCGGCAGATACTGATAAATCCCCGCAGCCAGCATGTCCACAAAACCGCCCTTGGTCAAAAATCTGGCATTAACGCTGTCCGCATCGTGCGGAGCCGTCAGCCTGGTTTTGCCAAAAAGCTGGGAGTAGCGCATACAAAAAGACATAAAAATAGTCACGGGCATCATAACACAAAACCCCTAGCGCGTCGCCACCGTTTTTACCCGCACCTTCTTGGCGACTTTCGCCGCCAACGGCTTGTGGTGCCGCTCAGTCAATTTTGCAGACCACGCAGCGTTCACCACATACCACTCGAAAGTTTTCTTGATGCCCTGATAAAAAGTCACGGTCGGCCTCCAGCCAAATGTACGTTCGATTTTGGTCGGATCCATCGCATACCTGCGATCATGGGCTTTGCGATCGTCCACAAATGTAATCAGGTCCTCGCTCTTACCCAAAAAGCGTAAAATTTTCCGCGTGATTTCCAGATTGGTGTATTCGTTGTGCCCGCCGATGTTATAAACCTCACCGTATTTTTTGCTCTCAACAATCAGGTCGATCGCACTGCAATGATCTTCAACATAAAGCCAGTCGCGCACATTAAGGCCATCACCATAAACCGGTAGCGGACGATTTTGCGCTGCCAGATTGAAGAAATAGGGAATCAACTTTTCCGGAAACTGGTACGGCCCGTAGTTATTGGAACACCTGCTGATCGTGACCGGCATGCGATAAGTTTCAAAATAGGACAGCACTAGTAAGTCCGCTGCCGCTTTGGAAGCCGCATAAGGACAGTTCGGATTGATCGGTGTCGATTCCGTAAAATAATTTTTCGTGCCCGAACCCAAATCGCCATAAACCTCATCAGTTGAAATCTGATGATAACGCTTCACGTCATTATCGCGCGACGCCAGGAGCAGATTATGCGTGCCCATCACATTTGTGTGCACGAAAATATGCGGATCAATAATGCTGCGGTCCACATGCGTCTCCGCCGCAAAATTTATGACAGTCTCAAACTGCTCCTCGCCAAAAAATTTGTTGATAAAATTCTGATCCGCGATATCGCCTTCAATAAAGCGCACCTTTTGCGCACTGATGAGGCCGGCGATATTATCAAGATTTCCGGCATAGGTCAGCTTGTCCAGCACCACGACCTCATCATTAGGGTGACGTTCACTGTAATAGTGAACATAATTACTGCCGATAAACCCCGCGCCGCCTGTGATAAGAACCTTCTTGGTCATCGCCCAAAGTTAGGTGGAAAGTGCCTGCATTATAAGGAAAACTAAAATAAAAGCCTAGTACAAAGGCAAGTCCAATCGGCTCCAATTCTTTCCCAAATTCGTGCGCGCCATCCGCTTCCGCTTTATTCTACCGCCTTTTAACCTAAAAAATATAGTATTATCTTCTTTTGAATCTTTATCAAACCACGAGTCAGATTTAAAAGCCCAAGTAATTTCATCATCAGTTAATTGACATTCATATTTTGCTTCGATAATACCTTCTCGGCGGGTCTGTAAAATATTTTGTGTAAATGGGTTAAAGTAAAAAATGTAACTTTAATCCTTAACCCATTTAACACATGAAAATTCTCTCATACGAAGAGTACCAGGAAAAGGTCAAAAATCTCAAAACGTCAAAAGACGTGA
>OBEQ010828236.1_pt1 | contig 62149 bp, 81 predicted proteins | sample 1670901 | NCBI WGS metagenome assembly OBEQ01 (sample SAMEA104232315, study PRJEB22302) | groundwater metagenome | biome: forest; feature: aquifer; material: groundwater | place: USA | collected 2011-08-07 | depth 5.4 m
GCGTGAAAAACAATGGTCCAATCGCAGCACACAATGTCAATGTCAACATCAATTTACCTTCTGGAGTTACCTTGGTGACTGGAGCTAACCCACAAAACCTAGGAACAATTATTGTCGGAGAAACAAAAACTGCATCATGGAAGATAAAACAAACGAGTATAACTCCTGTAATTATAAGCACGAGCATTGACTCAAATTCTTATGGTGAGCAAATACTTGCTGGTGCAAGCATCAATAGCTCTTGTAAAAGCTTAGGAAACTCAGGTAGTGCCATAAATGTTTCAAGAGCAAAGGTTTGCAAGAAGACTAATGCTACCAACGCTACCTGTTAAATGAGATATGTTTATAAATTATTGACGTTCTCTTATACTTCTAGGGGTGTATATGATTGGCAGAATTTGACATAGGAACTGTTGCTGGATATGTTTTGGTGATTCTTTTAGTTTTTAGCTTGTATTATATTGCAGCAACTTTAAATGATGGTGGTTCTGGTGCTAGTACAAGTAATAGTAAGATTGATAAAGAAGCTGAAAATATACGAGAAGATTTGATGAAAGGACTTGATGACATTGATGAAAAATTGAATGATATAGGAGATGTTATAGAGTGAATAAGAAAATAATCTCTTGTCTTTTTATTTCTTGTCTATTGCTGAGTTTTAGTTCTAGTGCTTTAGAAGATGAAACTTTCCTGAGCAAAATTTTTGATGTGGATGCTTTTATGGAAAATGTCATCACTGGTTTTGGTGTTTTTGATACTGGAGAACTTTTTAGAATTCCTACACAATATAACAAATACAACACAGGTGGAACGGCTCATTCTAGCTCAAGCGGTCAAGAATCGCAAGAAGCTAGTGGCGGAAGTTGCGAAATCAAAGGCCCAGAAAATTGCTATAAACCTGGTGATGAAGACTGTAATGGATATGCTGATTGTGCTGATTCTTCTTGTGTGAACTATGATTTTTGTCAAACAAAACAAACCTACACTCCAGAAATATGCAATGACAACAAAGACAATGATGGCGATGGTGCAAAAGATTGTGGCGATTTAGATTGCCTCCAAGAATCTTATTGTAAAAGTTCAGTTGAAGGAGATGAAGGGTTTACTGAAGGATTTAATACCGACAACGATCTTTACACTAATCAAATCAACATCGTTACCGAGCAGTATTGCAGCAACGGTAAAGACGATGACAAAGATGGTTACATTGATTGTATTGACAAGGATTGCAAGAATGACCTACACTGTAGCAAGAAAGAGCTCTGCACGAATAAAGTAGATGATGATGGTGACAGCCTTATTGACTGCAGCGATGCTGACTGCAGTATAAACCCTCTTTGCGGTGGAAAGGAAGATTGTACAGATAACAAAGACAATGATGGTGATGGATTAATTGACTGTAAAGACCCTGTCTGCGGATTTTTATGTTTGTCACAGCCTGAAATATGCAATGATAATAATGATAATGACCAAGACGGAATGATTGACTGTGCGGATCCGAATTGCAAAGGAACTGCAAGCTGTTCTCAAGCAGCAATACAGAAAAGCAAGAGTGCTGGTGTAAGTAATAAATTAACAACTGAAGAAATTGCGAGAGTCAACGAATATTTCAGAGAAGTGAACAGACAAGTATTATTAATGTCTTCAGCAGTTGACAAACTCAAGGATATCACAGAAAAAGATCCTGTTTGGCAACAAGATGTACGAAGAGAAATAAGCTATCCTTTAGGAGTATTTGCTGGAAGAACATCGAGAGCATCTGTTGAGATATCTAAAGGCAATGTTGATAGAACAACTGTTAAGGAAATCATCAAGAGATTTAATGAAGAATTGCAATTGATGAGGAACAGAGTTACTGATGCATTTGATAGAAGAGTACAGCTCCAATTACAAAAAAAGTTTGAGTAAAATTATTCTACTAAAACATGAAGTGTTCCTACATCAAGTTCTATTGCAGCGATTGGCATATCTAATCCAAAATTGTTTATTGCTCTTGGATGCAGTTCACCAATGATTGCCAAGTCTTTTCCTTTAACTGTGACATTCGCTGACCGTCCCTGTATGAAGGAATGATGCTCTTTTGCGTTATATTGGGCTTTTAATCCAAGATTAGAGCATAACGTATCTAGGATCTTCTTTACTTCTGTGTAATCAGCTCGTGCGTGACAGATGGAAATTGCAAGTTTTACTGATTCTTTGACTTCTGATCTATTTTTCATGAAAACACGGCCAATCTCAAAGATGTTTTGTGGATATTCATTATGGCGGTTTGTTGCAAGAACTCGAAGCAATGAAGGTGTTAACCAAGACCGTAAAACATTGCATTCCTGGCTCAAGGAGTTTTTTATATGGACAAGATTACTTGTTGTGCTCATTTTTATTGTTTCATCTTCTCTGTTTGATAAGTGGTACGTGCATACTTCTTGTAATCCAAGACCGATGCAGAGATTTGCAATTTTATCCTTGAACTTTTCTAAAATTTCTTCTTGCCCGATTGTTGACATCTTTGAAATTTCTGGAGTGAAGTTTTGATACCCATAGGCAATTGCAATATCTTCTGCAATGTCAACTTCATGGAGAATATCTGCACGATATGCTGGGTAATAGATTATATCATTCTTGAATTCTAATCCCATCTTTGAAGCTAGGTTTGCGAATTCTGATTTTGAGAGATTTAATCCAAGAAGCTTGTTTATCTTTGTAATGTTTATCTTTATTTTTTCAGGCGCAAGATTTGGCGAGGAGCTTACTTTGAATATTTGCCCACCTCTATCAGCAAGAGCTGCTAATTGAATATTCAATGCCTTTTCAACAGCTTCTTTATTGTTTCCTGTGACTTCTATGAAGATATCTTTTGTTTTAAGCGTAACTTTTGTTGGTTCGGAATTGATAACGGGAGGCATGCTTAAAACTTGGCCTCTGGCGTCTATCCAGACAGCTACATCTTTTTTCACCAAGTGCCCATACTCTTTGCCTTTTGGATGTTTTGTCAGGATATCCTCAATCGTTCTTTCTTTTGCATCATCGAGTGCATGGAACATGAATGATTTTTGTTTTGCTGTCAATGCTATTGGAAACTCAATTGTTGTTAAGTCATACGCTCCTGTTGCCAGTCTCTTTCTGTTTCTTCCATGCGTCGTGTGTAACTTCTCTTGTAAGTTCATCAATGATCTCATAGAAGATTCTGTGAATTTCAATCCTTTCACAACTGCAGCAGTTGTGTACGGAACAATATCTTTTACTTTCTTGTCAATAATTATTTTATAATTTGAGCTGGTCACTTTGTAATGTCGCATTCCTTTTTTTATTCCGAGGAAAGAAGACAATGCTCTTGCAAATCCTTCTTCAGAAAGCATGTCTGGTCTATTGGGGAAAATTTCAACTTCAATGGTGTCTTTTGTTACGGCTTCTAGGTCAGTGCCAAGTAATGGAATAGAACTTTCTAGTTCTTTGTCGGTAATTTTTTTCCCAACAAGCTTTAAAACTTCTTGTTTATCTAATGTTATTTTTGGCATGTTACAGTAACCATATTTTTGATTCTTTCAATTGCTTGAGATCATTCTTGTAAATGTCTCGCAAATCCTGGATGTTGTGATAGTCTTTTACTATTCTCTCTAAACCTAGTCCCCAGGCTAAAACAGGGCATTCAAAGCCAAGAAGCGGTTTTACAACTTCAGGCCTAAAAATGCCAGAGCCACCTAATTCAATCCATTCTTTCTTCTTTGGATCAAATACTTCTATCTCACATGAAGGTTCGGTGTACGGGAAATGTGCTGGTCTTAATCTCACATTTGTGAAACCCATTTTACCAAAGAATTGCTTCAAGTAACCGAGAAGATTCCTGAAATTTGCTTCTTCTCCAACGACGATACCACCAACCTGATAAAATTCAAATAAATGTTTCCAGTCAACTGCTTCATTCCTGAATACTTTCATGATCTGGAATGTTTTTACTGGAAGGTCCTTCTTTGTTATGCTTGCGAGAACTTTTGCACTTAAGTAGGTGTCATGCGTAATCAAAACTGGTTTTTGGGCTTCTTGCTCTGACCAAGGAATCTGCCAACCTTTGCTTCCTGTTGTCCAACCATTTTCATGCGTTGCCTTTACTTTTTTTACTGTTTCTTTTGGAAGTGCATACTTGATAGAGTCTTCAATAAAGAACGTGTCTTGCAAATCTCTTGCTGGATGATCTTGAGGAGTAAACAATGCATCAAAGTTCCAGAATGAAGGCTGCACAAAAGAGCCAGTTACTTCCTTGAATCCCATGTCAAGCCAGATTCTTCTGATGTAACTTATTGCTTGGTTGACGATGTGGCGTTTTGCTATATGTGCTGTGCCGAGGTTTGTACTCACATCATAACGCCTGAATTTTTTGTTTTCCCATTCTCCTGACGCTATTACGCTAGGAGTGAGGCTATCAATAAGATCAACATCTGTTTTTGCTTTGAGCAGTTCTTTTCCTAATTCTGTTAATTCTACTATGAAAACCTTGTTTGTATCAATTCTTATGATGTTTCTTCTTTGTAGGTCATCTACAATTGATTTTTCATCTTTGGATAAGGAACTTACTTCTTTTGGAAGATCCTTCAGGATGTTCTCTTTTTTGTTGTTTGACGTGAAGTAGTCCTCTCCTTTCTTTGTTATGGAGATTTCTTTTCCTACATTAATCAGACCTTCTTTTTTTAACAATCCAATTGAGGCAGAAAGTTCATCTTGGTCTAATTGTGCCAGCTCTTTCACTTTTTGCATGGTGATTGGTTTTGAGTATTCTAGCAATGCTTTAAGAAATCTTTTTTCTGGAAATCCATGCTTCAAATACACATGGCCATTCTTTTCAAGTTCTGCAGTTTCAGTGATGCTCTGGGAAAGTTTTATTGCTTCTTTTACTTCCAACCATTGCAGTGCACGCATGACTTCAACGTTCTGCATGTTTGCTTCAAGAGCAATTTCAGCTGCACTTATATTGTTTTTCATATGCTTGAGAATTCGTCTTTCTAGAGGATGGAGAGACTCCAAAACCTCACCTAACTTTTTCATGATTATAAGGAAAGAGATATCTTTATAAAGTTTACACTGAGAAATTATTTAGGTGCTTCACAATGGCTGAAAAGAGGTTACATGCAAAGAAAAACAAAGGACATGAGCAGGTCAAAGAACCTGAAAGCGTGAAGCTTGTTGAAAGTGTTTTTAAGAAGAGAAAGAAACTCATATTCTCTTTTCTGATTTTAGCTGTTATTGTTTTGCTTTTGGTTGTAATTGGCGGAGGCAGTGGCAAAGTGATAAAGGAAGGAAGTAAAGTAAAGTTACATTATACTGGAACTCTTGATGATGGTTCTGTTTTTGACAGTTCATTAAATAAACAACCTCTTGAGTTCGTTGTTGGTGCAGGCCAAGTCATAAAAGGCTTTGAACAAGGTGTCATTGGTATGAAGCTTGGAGATAAAAAGAAGATACATATTCCTTCAGATCAAGCCTATGGCCCTTACAACAAAGAAAACATTGGAGAATTTCCAAAGTCTAAAGTACCAAAAGAAATGGAATTGAAAGTTGGTGTTAAAGTTTTCTTAGAATCGCAGTCTAATGGTGGCATTGCAATTGCAACTGTCCTTGAGATAAAGAATGATACTCTTGTTCTTGACTTGAATCATCCTTTAGCTGGAAAGAATCTTAACTTTGAAGTTGAAATTTTAGACGTAGCATGAGGCAACTCTTTATTCAATCCCTCAAAATTTATATAGGAGCATTGTGATTTTCCTTATATTTTAGCCTAAAAAACTATTTAAACTCAAAAACCTTTGTTTTTAACAGGATGGGGAGCTATAAAGGGGAAAGATTCATAGTCGTTTTCTTATTGTTTTTTCTCGCATTTCTTGGTTCTGTTGATGCAGAAATTATTGTCAATGGTCCTGACAAGACGAGCGTGAACATTGGAGATGAGATAACTCTTGGTGGTTATGTGCTCCATACAAAAGATATTCTTGGTTTACTGAAGTTTGAATTGCAGTGCGGAGATCAAAACAACATTTTGATGGTGAAAAGTGTGAGCCTTAAGTCTGGTCTGAAAAAAGATTTTTCCGATTCGTTTGCAATTGTGAATGTCAACGAAGCAAATTGTATCATTAATGTTGCACTTGAATCTGCTGGAAATGTTCTTGAAAGTAAAGATTCATCACAATTCAAAGTTACACCAGCATTGACAGGAACGTTCTCCATAGATAAGAAGACAATACAAGCAGGAGCATCACTCATGGTAAAAGGAACTGCATTCAAGCAAGATGGAAGCAATGCTGAAGGTTTTGCCATTATAACATTGAAGAAAGATGGCCAAGTATACTTTTCTGATACTGCTGATTTGAAGAATGGTTTGTTAGAGCATGCAGTTGTTACAACAGATGTTCCTGGTGGGGAATATGTTGTCGAAGTTGAAGCACGAGATGGTTTTGGCAATTATCTAGTTACTGAAGCTGGCAGAGTTTCTGTCATTGATAAAATAGAAGTTAATGCGAGGACAGAGAAGGTTAACTATCTTCCTCAGGACAAGGTTGTCATAAGTGGTACTGCGAATGTTCTTGAAGGCAAACTCAAAGATGGCAAAGTTTATGCAACGATGGATGAGAACAGATATGAAGATGACGTGAGTGGAGGAGATTTTGCACTTTCTTACTACTTGCATACCACCATAAAATCAGGAAGGCATGATCTCTTTGTGCGTGTTGAAGATGAGTACGGTAATTTTGGTGATTATTTATTTTCTATCATTGTCGATCCTGTTCCGACAAAAATGGTTGTTGTGGCTGATAAAGAAGCTATAAACCCTGGAGAAAGCATCAATGTCAAAGCTTTCCTGAATGACCAGGCAGGAGATGTGATGGACACGGATGTTACTGTACAAGTTGTGAATGAAAAAGATGATGTATTCTATGAATCTGTGAAAAAATCTTCAGAACAATTTGCTGTTGAGATAGCGGGCAATGTTATCCCTGGAAACTATTTCATACGAGGAAGCTACGGGGATGTTGTTGGAGAGAAGTTATTCATTGTTGGACGCGTTGTTGCATTAGAGTATTCTCTTGATGGCCAGGAACTTGTTGTCAAGAATATAGGAAATGTCCTTTATGCCGGACTCATACAAATAAAACTTGACGGATTAGATAAATCTTCAGCAATATCCAAAGACATTGATCTAGGTATTGGACAAGAAGAAAGAATACGGCTTGGAAAAGGACTGCCGACAGGTACTTACAAGGTCACTGTTGATAACAAGGTCTTTGAGAACGTCGAAATAACAGGCTCAAGCAAAATAAGCTGGAAAATTGTGAGTTATATAGCTGCTTTCCTTTTTTTAGTGTTGTTCTTTTTGTGGTTACGAAAGAGATCAAAAGGGACCATGAAGAGAATTGACAGGACTTTGCGAGAAGGAAGAGTAGTACATTCGAACAGAAAGCATGGAGAATTTGGCGGTGCAGCATTGACAAGGGTAACGAGCGATGAAGATCATGTAAGGAAATTTAAAGATTACATGCAGAGAAGCGCTGATTTTCGAGATGAACCTAAGAGAATATCTGGACTTGGCAAGAAATCCAGCGGAAGCACGGTATTTAGTTTTGGGAACAAAAAGAAGGCTGCTCAGGCTCAACAAGATGCTGTTGTCAGCAATGTTTTTAGCGGTGTGAAGACTGGATGGAGAAAAGATGCAGCTACGAAGCCTGCTGAGAGCAATAAAAAGGACAAGTCTCCTGGAAATTTATTTGGTCTTTTTGATATGTAAGTATTACCACTATCAAATGACTTAAAAAACGAAGATTTTTAAATATACACTACTACGCAATCCAATGGCACAAGGCAGAAGAAAATGGGCACTAGGGGCAACTTTAGGGTTAGCTAGTCTTGTTGGCTTAATTGGGACCTACAAACTTCTTCGTGATGAACCTGTTGTGCATGATACACCGCAAGTACTAACTCTTGAAGAAGAAACTCCAAGAGAAACTCTTATTCTTCCAAGAACTCTAGATGCAACACCGATTGAAGCTCCTGAAATTGCTCCTTCTGTTGATGGAACTAAGGTAGAAACTTCTGAAAAAGTTGCTGAAGGGCATACTTTCGTTGCAAATGTTTATAATTTTGGGTTGGATTTGCCTGATAGAGACAATGTTTTACTTGAATCAACAACAAACATTGCATCTCCTTTTACTGTTGAACCTGGTGAATTAAAAGATTCACATGGAAACAGCTATCATAGATTCAAATTTGAAGAATTAGACAATGGTTTGTATCATCTGAGCATACAGTATACTGATGGAACACCCAACTTGGAAGAGATTGTGATGAATGGCGGAGCAATTAGTGATTATGTTGTTATGTACAATGGAGACAATGAAGAATGGTACTCCTTGCCTGCATTGAAAAGAGTAACGGGAAAGGTTTATGACAAAGCAACAAATACAGACGTTACTCAAGGAACATTGAAGTTCGTTTCACACTATGATTCAAAAATTCAACTTGTTGCAAAAGTTAATCAGGCTGGATTTAAAGTTATGGTCCCTCTTGTGCCTTCTCTTATTGGTACAGAACAAGAGAAATATACTATTGATGGTACTTTTTCAGGTACTGATTATGTTGCTGAACAATGGAGAGAAGTTCTTGTTGATGGTATGAGGCTTGGAACAAGGAAAGGAGAAACTTTAGAAGTTCTTGTTTTGTATGAAGAAACACTTTTACCAATTGAGCATGCAGACGTTTATCTGCTTGATCATCAAGGCAAGATCGTACGAGCCAGCCATGCTAATCCTGCAACAACTGATGATCATGGAGTAGTTACTTTTAGGGGTGTTGATCAAAAAAATAAAGGATTTGCTTCACGGCATCTCGACCAGCCATTTATGGTTTTTGCAGATTATCCACAACAAAATATACCAAGGGAAGAACGAGAAAAGTTATACCAAACGAATCTTGAGGATTTAATGGAAGTTAAAGCTCCGCTTGATCCAAGTTATGGTGGAAGGGTTGTTATTTTTATGAATAAAAAAACCTACCCACTTGAAGTTATTGTTGATGGTTTGCAGGAAGGAGAATCTGCAAGCGTTGGTATTATACCTGGATTTATGCAAGAAGATGGAAGTTTATCTCAGTTCTCTAATGATTCACCAATAACCAGGTCTTGGGGTGTTGAAGAGAATTTTTTCTCCTTGAATGATAAAATTAGTGTTGATCTTCCCAAAGGAGATTATGCTATTCATGGTGAAGTTGATGGATTGCTTCCTGAGTTTGCTTGGGTGCAATTGCCTAAAAATAAAACAGCATACCTCAGTTTTATTGGAAGTTCTGGTATAGAAGGTTTTGTCTATGATCCAAATGGAGGAGTTATGCCCGATCAAGAAGTTACACTTATGCAGATGGTAAACGATACTGCTTACATGATTGAGGATACTACTGATAATACTGGAAAGTTTACCTTTGAAAGGTTGAGGCCAAAAACGTTTAATTTATCTGCATTCTTTGGGCCTACAAATTCTCGAGCAAGCATGAATGTTGAATTACTAGACAACACCACTGCTTTTGCCAACTTGAAATTTCAAGATATGACTCCTGTGTATGGTGCTGCGAGAGGGCATGATCCTGCAAAAGGAGATATGCCTTTAGATAATCTTCTTATTGAATATTCTATGGGAAATCCTCGAAGTGGATTTGGAACCTATGGCCAACAATTATTCCTTGGTGCCAATGGAGCAAGCAATATTGATTTGAGTGGAAATTTTGTATTCTGGAACAACCCTGAAGTGTCGAAATGGGGAATAAGAATTAGTTCTCCTGGCTATGAACCACAAGTTCTCAGAAACATTGACGAATTGAAATACATCTTGTTAGAAAAGAAAGATTAGACTGCAGTTCTGCAGATGATGCCGTTTATAAACTTTAAAAATTAAAAAATATCATATCTTTTACTTCTTCTATCTCTCTTGTTTTGTATTTTTCCTTGAATACCTTTCTGAACTCTTCAAGCTTCTTTGATGCTTTCAGGAATGAAACAGCGATTAAAGCATCAGACTTTGCAACACGTTTGATCTCTTTGAGTGCTTCTTCTATGTTTGCATGATGCAGTGCTGTGAGAGAGATGATAACATCAAATTTTTTATCTACAAAAGGAAGTTCTTCTGCTGAAGCAAGAATCTTTACCATGCTCTCTGGTGCTTGGTCGAGGAGCTCTTCAGAAGGATCAACTAAGGTACATTCAAAATATTCAAGAAACATCTCTGTTGCTATGCTTGTTCCGCCACCAATGTCTAATAGAAGACCGCTTGATTTTTTCTTGAGAATTTCTTTTTTTATTATATGTGCTTTTGTTATTTGCTCTTCCCCATGAAGCTCATTATAATTTTTTGCTGTTTCGTTATAGTAGTCCATTATTTTTTAATAGTTTTTGAGCCTTTTAGATTTTTTGGCACATAAGGGCAATTCTGACAGCCTGAACCACAGCATTCTCCCTGTGCAATAAGAGTTTCTCTTGATAATGGGTTATAGTTCATTTTATATGAATGAGAAAAACGCAATCATTGTGTCTTTTATTTCTTTTTTATCATTATTGCTTGGCATTCCTTGCAGCCAGATTTAGCTAAGCATGTTATTCCAATTACAATGAAGATTGCAGTCCACCAGTTTATACCCCAGAAGTCCCACACTCCCCAATCAACTAATAAGAACAACACACCTAATGCCAAAACTAACAAGCTTGTCGCCTTGCAACATTTCTGACATCCGTGCATCATACGTATGCTAACCTTTTTTTGTATATAAGGGTATTTATTGGATTAACCTTAGAATAAGCAATTGAGTTATAGAAAGGCACCATAAAGCATATAAAGGTGTAACTATGGAGTTGTATCAATGACACGAAAAATTACTTTGGCATTTATGCCTCTGGTAAATAGCCCAAATCCGGTATTTATTAGAACAATAGATATTAAAGGGTCTCAAAGGATAGAGGATGTTTTAGCAAAAATTCCTATGAGCAGAGGTCTTGTTCCTTGCACTATTAATTCAGGGATACCGTTTGTGGATTATGATCAAGACACCTTAACTGCCGGAAAACTAGCTGCTAACTCATATTCTGTTCTTCTTGAAAGGTTACCACGAGGCTCTTTTGAGAAATATCTGGAACAAGAAAGAAAATTTGTTAAACATCTTGCCGCATACAGCCCCTAATGGTGGTCTGAAATATGGAATACAAACTTCATGGTAAATCAGTACTCCTTTCTGGAGAGGGAGGATTCAGCATGGAATATGCTGCCATGGATCCCGATCATCTTTTATCCATTCTTCAAGACATACTTTATTGGAAAAGATTTGAAGATAACTGATGAGGGTACGAGGCCAGAATATTAATTTAAGTCTTACTTGAGAGAAACCAATTTTTTCTTTCCAGAATATTTCTCCAACAGTTCGCACATACTGCATACTGGTCTTGCAGATGGCTCCTGACATTCGATACACTCGACTATTTTTCCGTGTTCTTTTTTCCTTAAATCTGGAAGAATCTCCAAAAATGTATTGATAACTCCATTTTTTATCCCTTGGAAGGAATTTTCTAAGGTGTTAAGGTGATCTCTTACTTGTGACCTGAATGTATCTCGTGCATTGGGGCATTCTGAGTACTTTACCGGGAATTGTTTCAGTGTTGAATAGATTGTGACTTCTTTTTCAGTTACAAAGTATAAGGGTTTGATACGTCTGATGAATTTTTTATGATCCTTTACTCCTGTTACTGGACCAAGCTTTGCTGAGAGGTTGACATTGCCCTTGAATTGATTCATGAGAATGGTTTGTGCTTCATCATCAAGGTTATGACCTGTTGCTATCTTTGTTGCTCCTAGTTTTCTTCCATATTTGTTCATTAAGTAACGCCGCATTGTTCCGCAGATAGTGCAGGGATTCATTTGTAACTTTTTCAATGCGTCATTGAGACCGAACTTGAATTCTTTTCTCGCTGAAACTATTGTGAGTTTAATATTTTCATTCTTACAGAATTCTACTGCATCCTTTACTGTTGCGTCTCTGTAACTTGGAATGCCTTCGTCAATTAATAGTGCTTGTAATTTTTTTCCTTGTTTGGAAAGAATTTTATTAAGAATGTGTGCCATTGACACTGAGTCTTTACCACCAGAAATTGCTGCAACAATCTTTTCATCTTTTCCAAGCATGTCATATTTTCTTATGGTATATAGAACTTTTTTTTCAAAGTAGCGTATGAACTCAGACTTGTCGTATTTTTTCCCTGATTGATCAACGTAAACTGTGCCAGCCATACTTAACCACCTGAGACAACAGAAACTATTTTTATTGCGTCTTTTGGAGAGATTTTTTCCTCTTCGATGCAGACTTCATTGTTGACTGTGACAATTACTGCTACAGGGTTTAATTTTATTTTTTTTAGAAGCTCTCTTACAGTTGGATTAGGGGAGGATAAAGAGACTTCTACGTTCTTATCATCCCTTTCTATGTAAACCTTGAATTTTGGCATTTTATGATTGTTTTGATATTAGGATGTTTAAAAGGGTTATAGATACCTTTTAAAATATATGTTCTACTGATATAAATATGAAAGAAATCGGCAGAAAGAATGTTATGCGAGATAAAGAGACTCCTGATCCCAAAGGACTGCCAGAAGTGCATGGCTATGACTTCAATAAGGGTGTTAATTATGATAAATTACTTGACCAGATGGAATTTACTGGGTTTCAAGCAACGCAGCTTGGAAGAGCAATACAACTTGTCAAAAAGATGCGGGAAGAGAAATGTACGATATTCTTAGGGTATACTTCCAATATGGTGAGCTCTGGATTACGCGATGTTTTTCGGTTTTTAGTTGAACACAAGTTTGTTGATGTTATTGTGACAACATGCGGTGGTGTTGAAGAAGATATTATCAAATGTTTGAAGCCATTCTTACTTGGCGATTTCAATGCTTCTGGAAAGGAATTACGTGCAAAGGGAATTAATAGAGCTGGCAATATTTTCATTCCCAATTCACGGTATTGTGCTTTTGAAGATTTTTTGAAACCTCTTTTGCATGCTGTGGCTCATCACCAACAAGAAACAGGAGAAGTTATTTCTACCAGAGAACTCATTCATTTCTTAGGTGACAAAATCAATAATAAAGACTCTATTGCTTACTGGGCCCATAAAAATAACATTCCAATATTTTGTCCGGCAATTACTGATGGAGCTATTGGAGATAATTTGTATTTCTTTTCGTATGATCATCCTGAATTCAGATTAGATTGTATACAAGATGCACGAGAGTTTAATGATATTGCAATTACTGCCAAGAAAACAGGTTTGATTATCTTAGGTGCGGGTGTTGTGAAGCATCACATCCTTAATGCAAATATGATGCGGAATGGAGCAGATTATGCTTTGTTTATCAATAATTCGCAGGAATTCGATGGCAGTGATGCTGGAGCACGACCTGATGAGGCTGTTTCCTGGGGCAAAATAGCACCAGAAGCTCATTCTTTGAAATTATTTGGCGATGCTACCATACTCTTTCCTTTGATTGTTGCCAAGACATTTGCACAGGAAAAACATGGACATTAAAGCCATACGAGCAAAAATTGAAGAGCTTGAGAAGGATCGATTACCGCCCAACATCCAACGAGAAACTATTGAATGTATCATTGGAAGTATTGAATTTTTTGATGAAAAACGAGTTCTTGAAATTGGAACATTTCAAGGATATTCTGCTTTGTGGTTTGCAAGCGTTGCGGATGAGGTTGTTACTATTGAGGTAATGCAGGACTCTTATGAAACTGCTCTCAAAAATCTTACCGGTGTGGAAAATGTTACAGCCATGCTGGGAAATGCTTTTGATATCATTGAAGAACTGAAGAATCAAGGAAAGAAATTTAATATTATTTTGATTGATGGCAAAAAGGAAGAATATGCAGATTATTTAGAAGCTGTGCTTGATGTACTGGACGATGAGTTCATGATTTTTGTGGACAATACCATCTCTCATAAAGAGGTCATTGGGAATTTTTTTGAGCATTTGAAACGCTATGATGATACCTTTGTGTGGAAAGAAATGAATCTTGGAAGAGGGCTAATTGTGATTAAGAAGAAAGTTAAACAGTAACTGGCTTAGGCTTCAAATTGTCATCTGACCTTACTTTCATGTCATCCCTTATATTTGGTCCGAAATGGATGTCTACATTTTCTTTTTCTAGTCCGTAAGACATGCCACAATAAGCAAAGAGATCGTCTGTTGCTATCCCTTTGCTCTGAAGGGCTTCTTTAATTTTTTCTCGCATACCATCGTGACCTAAATCCTTTATGTACGACTGTAAAACGACTTTCAAGCTTATTTGACGCGGTTTATTTAGTTCTATTATTGGTTGTAGCCCTAAATACTCATTTGTTAGGTCACTAATCTCAACGAATCTTACGAGATCAGTATCTTCTGCTAAAGAAAAAATACGACCAACGATATCTAATTGTGCATCGCCGTAGTTTAAACCTTTAAGAATTTTCTCTGCTGCTTTTGTAAAATAGTCTGGCATAGTCTTGTATATCTGTTCAACTTATAAATTTAATCAAACTATAAACTATTGTTTATTAAATTGTATTTCTACTCTTGATTTAAAAACATCGTCAACATCTTTCTCTAAACCTTCATTGTAACCATGAAAGCTATAGGCATTACCCGTTCTCGCTCCAAGAAATTTTGCACCCATGAATGGTCGATGATCAATTCCTCTTTCTAGTTCACCAAGGATATAACCAAAAAGCACCCCAAACATTGTGCCAAAGATCATCCAAGGGGTTAACTTGCTAAAAAAGTGTCGCATCTTACCATGCTGCTATTATTGCAGCCATTATCAAAAGAGAAATTAATTCGTGTGCGTTTTTTAAAAGATATAACTTGAAGGATTTTCCTTCCCAAAGGACACTACTTAACGTATTTGTTGCTATGAATCCTAGCCATAACCAGAATGCAACTTCTAATGCTTCTGCAATTGTTGCTGCTTCTGCAAAATTAATGAATAATGATAAAACAAATGCAGTAATTAACAAGTAAATGAATGTTGCGAAATAGGATGCTGCCATCCCTTTTTTCTTTGCTTTTGCCATGTCTGCTTTTGAGATATTATTGAGTTTTATCCATAATTTACCGAAAAGAAGTGGAGAATACCATAACCCTCCAAGAATGAAGCTTGCTATTGCTGCTGTTAAAACTGAAAGATAATTAATTCCTACCCCTTGCATGTTATTGGGAGAATTTAGTTATTTATAAAGGTTTATTATTGCCTTCGAGGATTGAAATACTTGTCAACTTCAGCTCTTACAGTATCCATGAGTTTTATGCTGTCTTCTGGCAACTCTTCTAGGTCGTATCCTGGGATTGTAAAGAAAGATATGCCTCTAATTTTGTAGTATCCAAAACTTTCCTCTTCATCATCTATTAAAACCGTTGGGCAACTGAAGCTGTCACTTCTATGGTTGTATGCCGGTATGGAGATTGAACCAGAAAGTTTTAATTCGCCATCGGCTTCTTACTAGATTAGGGCTTGTTTTGCCAGTATACTCTTGTCCTCTTGCATCAATTCTGTGGTGTGTTTCTCTTGTATAATTCACTTCTGCCGTTAGCTTCAAGGCTAAGAACTCAAATAAGCTAATGGTACCTTCTAATGTTAATGGTCTTGGAAATGTGATTTCTGATTTTTCCAACAATTGCGCAAGGTCTGGCATATTTTTGATGTATATGCTGAAGTATATAAGTCTTATGCAGGTAGCTTATACTTAAATACCCTAGAGCTATTATTCACAAATGGATTTGCCTTGGGGAGACGAACGAAGTAAGCAGTTTATAACTAATGTTGGTCTGATTACTAGTTATGGCCCAAATGGCAACAACATAATGGCGTGCGAGTGGACACACCATATTTCTTATAACCCTGGGCTGATTGCTGTTTGTGTAGCCCCTAACAAAGCAACGCATGAAAACATAAGCAAGACAAATGAATTTGGGGTTAATATTTGTGCAACAGACCAAGCTGTGATGGCAAGTGTTGCAGGTGGTAATTCTGGCAAAAATGTTGATAAGATAAAAGTTTTAGAAGAGCTTGGATTTAAATTTTACAAGGCAAAGAAAATAAAAACATTAATGGTTGAAGGTGCTGTTCTGAACATTGAATGCAAGCTTATGAAACAACTTGACATCGGTAGCCACACCATCTTTATCGGCGAGGTGCAAGATGCAAAGAAGAGTGAAGGCAAAGCACCACTAGCCTACCACATAGGGAGATACTTCAAGATTGGAGAGCAGATACAGAAGCCTGGAGAAGATGTTTTAAATAAGATAGAGAAGACTGTCAAAAAATATAGCAAGGCTTAAATTATTTTCTATTTTTGTATTTTCTATGGAATGAGTGAATTACTACCTTACTACGTGACAAAAGCTTAATTTCCAATGTACTTCGACACAAGGGATTTTGCTTCTGCTTCTGATTTTGCCTTAATCAAACAGCGATGTGGAAAGATAAGCATGTTCTTGAAGTGCAGGCATGTTTCAAGATCTTGGACAGCATCAATTTTTGCAAGAGAGGCCTTTAATTGCCTCAAATTGACGTTCTTTAAGGGTATTTGGTAGTTTCCCGAGGAGCAAAACTTTAGTATCCCTTCTGGGTTTAGGGCATTCAAGAAAAGATAATGACCTTCGCACGCTGGACAGTCTTTTCTCTTTTTTATTTTGAATTTGTCAAAGGCGTTTGTTTCGAGGTTGATGTGTATGAGTTCTTTTGCGTAATTTTTTTCAAGAAGAATCTTGATTGCTTCTGATACTTGCAGAGATGCAACAAGCGATGTTGATGTTCCAAGAACACCTGATGTTTCACATGTTGCAAGCGATGCTGGTTTGCTGAAGACACAAGAATAACAAGGAGTTTTCCCTGGAATAATATTCATGATGAAGGCTGTTGACTGTATTGCTCCTGCATAAATCCAAGGAATCTTATTTTTCAATGCAAAATCATTTATCAAAAATCTTGTTTCCATATTGTCCGTGCAATCCAAGATTACATCTGCTTTTGCAAGTAACGTTGCAATGTTGTCATTGTTTACGTCTGTGTCAAAAGAATCTATTCTTATTGTAGAATTTATTTTTTGTAAATTAATTTTTGCCTGTACTGCCTTCGGTTTTCCAACATCAGATTCATTGAAGAGTGCTTGGCGCTGCAAATTTGAGAGTTCTATCGTGTCTCGGTCTATCAAGATTAGATGACCAATGCCTGCACGTGCTAGGAGAGATGATACTTGTGAGCCTATTGCTCCAAGGCCGATGATTGTCACTTTTGAGCTGAGAAGTTTCTTTTGGCCTTTTTTGCCTATAAAATCATACACTTCCTGACGAGAGTATCTCTTTTCCATAGACTCTTCTTGGTAGATGGTTTTAAATGAGTTGTGCTAAAATAAGAAGTTAGATGTCCTCTAGATGAGGGCTTTTTTTAAGTTTCATGTACTTGATACCTTCCATAAGAATAAATCCTGCAATTGTTAGGATTAACATCGGTATCCATTCTTTTGCTGTTAAAGGAGTTAGTTTGAAGAATGTGTTAAGAGGCGTGTAAATAACGATTATCTGCAGTAGGAATGACAATGCTACAGCCATATTCAACCACATGTTATCAAACATTCCTGTGAACGGTTTATTATTTTTCACACTAAACACAACAAATAACTCAAACAACATTAAGGTTGTCAATGCATAGGTGCGTGCTTCTTCTAGAGGCAGTAAATTTTTCAAAGCCCATATAAAAATGCCAAGAACCATCAAAGTTCCAATTAACCCTCTTGTAATAATAAACTCCATTGAACCTTGCAATAAGTTGCCATCAGTCTTTCTTGGTTTTCTTTTCATGACATTTCCACTTGGAGGATCAACACCAAGTGCGAGGGCAGGCCATGAATCTGTCATGAGGTTAATCCAAAGTATTTGGAGTGGTAAAAGGGGTAATGGAAGTCCGATAAGCATCGCGACAAAAATTACTGCTACTTCTGCAAGGTTTGCTGCTAATAAATAGACGATAAACTTTTTTATATTATCATAAATAACTCTTCCTTCTTCAATAGCATTGACAATGGAAGAGAAATTGTCATCTGCAAGAACCATATCTGATGCATCACGTGCAATATCCGTGCCTCTTAGAGACATTGCAATTCCTATATTTGAAGCCTTTATTGCAGGTGCATCATTGACACCATCACCCGTCATTGCAACTATTTCGCCATTTGCACGAAGAGCACTCATGATTCTTACTTTTTGTGCGGAAGTGACACGAGCGTAAATCTTATAGTCATACACCACGCGCTTGAGTTCTGTATCATCTATTTTTTCAAGTTCCTGGCCTGTTATGGATTCTCCTTTTAATCTAATCCTTTCTGCAATTGCTTCTGCTGTCGCAGGGTTGTCGCCTGTTATCATCACTACTTTTATTCCTGCATCCTGACATTTTATAATTGCCTCTGCAACACCTTCCTTTGGAGGATCAATCATCCCCATCATCCCTATGAAGTGCATTTCGTTGCCTTTTTTGTAAGCTATCGCAAGAACACGCAAGGCATCTGAAGCCATCTGATAGTTAGCGTTTGTTATTTTTCCCTTGTCTTTTGGAAGAAGCCTTCTCTTTTGACCGTCAATGATGATGTGTGTGCACATTTCAAGAATTATTTCTGGTGCACCTTTGTAGTATGCAAACCCGTCATGTAGTGTTGCCATGAATTTTGTATCAGAATCAAAAGGAATTTCATCATTTCTTTTCAATCTTTCAGCTTTTCCTTTCAATGCTGCAAAAAGCAATGCACGTTCAGTTGGATCGCCTGTTGTTTCTGTTGCATTGTTGCAGGTGATTGCTATGCGAAGAAGATTTGCAAGTTTCTTTTCTGCATCCACTTTGTTTTCTGAAGCGTCAAGAAATTCTCCCGTAGCATTATAACCACGACCAGTTACTGTGTAAAATTCTTGGTTGGCATATATTTTTGTTACTGTCATTTCATTCTTTGTTATTGTGCCTGTTTTATCCGAGCAGATAACGGTGATGCAACCCAGGGTTTCAATTGCATTTAATCTTCGTATCAATGCATTGCGCTTTACCATGCGCTGTACACCCAGAGCAAGAGCTATCGTCACAATAGCTGGAAGACCTTCTGGAATTGCGGCAACTGCCAATGCTATTGCTGTCAGGAACATTTCCAGCAATTCTCCGCCACGTATTAATCCAACGCCAAAAATAAGAACACAAATTATTGAGATAACATAGCCGAGGAACTTGCTGAATTCTTTTATTTTTTTTTCTAATGGTGTTTCAGGATGCTCTGCTTTTTGCACCATCTCGGCTATTTTTCCAATTTCCGTCTGCATTGCAGTGCCAATAACAACTGCCTGTGCAGTGCCGCGTATGATACTTGTGCCAGCATACAGCATATTCTTTCTTTCTGCTAATGGAACTTCTTTTGCAAGAGGCTTGATTAATTTGTTGACAGGCATTGATTCTCCTGTTAAGGGTGATTCATCTACCTGAAGATTGCTTGCTTGTGTTATTCTTAGATCTGCAGGAACTTTATCTCCTGCTTCAAGCATAATTATATCTCCGACAACAACTTCTGAAGAAGGAATTATCTTTACTGCCCCATCGCGCATGACTTTTGCATTTAATGCTGTTAATTTTCTGAGATTTTCAATTGCTTTTTCTGCCTTGAACTCCTGCATAAATCCAAATACTGCGTTGAAGATTATTATTGCGAGGATAACATATGCATCGAGCCTTTCATGCAACAACCACGAGATGATTGTTGCAAAAATAAGAATATATATTAAGATGTTATGAAATTGTCGCAAGAAAATTATTATTGGACCGGCCTTTTTTTCTTCTTTTATAGTGTTTGGCCCGTATTGCTGCAGCCTTCTGAATGCCTCTTGCTGCGTTAATCCTGATTCTGTCGTCGCTGTCTTGTCCAAAGCCTCTTGCACGGTCTTGTCATGGAAAAACATGCAGTACAGGCGCTGGGATAGTTTAAATACATTATTATGTTGTGTTAACTAATCGTTGTTATTCCAACAGAGAGTATTCCCTTGACAAAGAGAATCAAAAGAACACCAAGTGCAACCATAACGAGACCCATCGTAAGCCTCATCCATTTCCTCTTGGATGCTTTCCATGCCTTTTAGAACCTATTGAAACCGCCAGTGATTTTTGCATTTGGGTTTATCTTATATGCCTTTTGGAATATTTTCTTTGACGAACCTTTCTTTGTTTTTTTGAAATCCTTTGGAACTGGTTTCTTTGCAGGTTTTTTTATCTTCTTTATTGGCTGTGCAATTCCTACTTTTTGTGCATCAACAAACTTTTTATTTACCGTTATTTCTGACATTCCTTTTGAAAAGCAGGCAGTCATATCAAAATAATTACGAAGCTCCTCTGTATTAACTTCAACTATTTTGTTTCCCATTTTTGCAATCAATGCAACATTTTTCCTGTATTCTTCTTTCTTTGTGAAATCGGCTCTGTCGACATTCTTTAATCTAAAATAAAATTCAATGGATTTTTTTGTTTTTGGATAAAGTTTGATAATGAGCTCTGCACGCTCTCGAGAAGAAACAGGAATGGATTGCAGTTTTTTCTGCTCTTTGGCATACTCCAACCCTTGAATAATTGAAATGTCATATGCGGAGAGAAGACGTTTAATCGTATTCTTGATAATGTCTACTGTCCTTGTATACTTTAAGGATACATATATAGAATGGTCTGCTCTTTTCAATTCTTCAAGCGCAGATTCAGCTAATTCGTTTATCATTTAATCTTTTTACCTCTTGCACCTTAGATATCAGCGGTTTTGAAGATACGAGGAAGCTTTTTAACTTATCTATATTGATTGTTCGTAAACGGTAGTTCTTTGAGGCGATTATAAAGTTGTTTTTTCTTCGAAATTCCATCTCTGACTGGTTATGCTCGATGCAGATTTCACGCACGTCTTCTATTGCTTGTATAACGGGGCGTGGGATGCCATATTTTATGCAGGTGTGACGCTTGAAAATGTCCATCTTTGAGCCGAAATCTTTTGGGAATTGTGAGATTCTCTTGAAGTAGTAATCATAGAATAATAGTGCTGAAACTGCATTTTCAAAGGATTCATTCAAGTGCGTTGCTGCTAATAACAAGAGTTTTGGGTCATGAACAACTAAATACGTTGTATGGACCATATGGTCTGCTATTTGGTAGGATCGAGCTGCCTTAGCAGCGTATTCCATGAATCTTTGCATGGTTTCCAAGAGTATAGAAAATATTTAAGGGTTGTTATATAGACTATATTACTATCTCTTGTAATGCTCGTATACTTGCACCAGCCATAACACCAAAAACACCTGCCGAATATCTTGGATGTAAATCTTTCCATTCTTTGTATTTTCCTGGAGCAATTAGTTTCGCACCAAGAGGAATTGTTGCTGTTCCCACTAATGCATGAGAAGCTATTGTTTCTAAAGATGGTAGATTTGTTCCTAAAGATTCTGCAACGTTGTTTGCAATTGGATACGCAACACTTGCGCCTACTTCTGCTGCACCATACCCAGAAAGGAAACCAAGAGAAAAAGCAACTTTTCTTTCAGAGAGATTATCTTTTATTCCTGAAGGAATTCTATCGTATGTCCAATAATATGCTACATCGCAGGCATTCCATAGTGAGCCGTACTTTCTTTTTTCTTGATTAGTTCTTGATGGTCTTGTCATTTTACTAAATTTTCTAAAGACTTTTTCCTTCTATCTGCAACCTGTAACCCTATATAATTAGTCAATGCTGCCAAGTATCTAAAACTTCCAAACGTATAAAGAAATCCCTTATGCAAGTTCATTTGCTCATTTTGAATTCCCATTAAGTTGTCTATAAGACATAATCCGCCAGTTAGTCCTAGAATACTTGCTTGACTATAAAGTTCGCTTTTAATAATCCCTTTGGTTATACCACATTCTTCCATATGTTTTCTCGCAGATTCATTTATTTCGCATTTTGTTCCATATTTTGAACAAACTGCTATTGTGCTCAAATTGTCTAAACAACTACCTAAAAGTTCAAATCCTATTGGTATCAATTCTCCTATCATACCATTAAGATAAATTACCGATATTTAAATCTTTCTATATTTAGTCACTTAAAAGTAGTATAATTAGTTGATTAAAATGTGTTCTTTATGATAAAATAAACTCTTTACGAACCAGTACATGGCATATAATTCAAAAGCAAAAGGAAAATAACCTAGATAGCCTAACAAAGGCATTTCAAAAATTTTGAAGAATCCAACAAAAGGGACTTCATATACCCACTTTACTTCTGCCCAGTAATTCCAAAATTCCCAGAAAAAACCCATGATGATGCCTGCTAATAACAGAGAAAGTGGAATTGCCAGTCTTCTGTCTTTCAAATGGCCGATGATACTTGGCTGTTTATGAATATAATTTATAGGATCTAAAATAAAGAAAAAACTTAACCAGACTAATGGGAATAAAAAATTGGGAAAAATAAATGGGCCAACAAAACAGAGAATACCAATCCATACCATCGTGTGCAGTAATTTCTTTGTAATTTTATGCTTTTTATGCAGTTTCTTTTTGCTAAACAAATGGATAGACTGAATTAATTCTACTGTTTCAAAAAAAGCAGGAAGAACTGTTGCAAAGGAGAGTGATCCATACACATTTTTCCATTCTCCCAGTTTCTCAATTCCTAGGTAATTCCAGTTTCGCAAAGGTATGTTGATAAACTCAAAAATCCACCAGAAGATTACTGAGATTAAAACTATTCCAACAAACTGAGAGAATCTCTTGCTGATTAATGAATCTTTGCGAAGCTTGTAAATAAGCGCATCAATTACCAAGATATATCCGAACCAAACAATAGGAAAATACCAACTTGCAAATGGTTCTATCTTAAGAAAAAAATTAATTTCAACGAGAACTATTAGTAAAATTCCAAGAAGCCCGTATTTCCTAAACATAACAAATTTGAGGCCCTTTTGTTATTAAGCCTTTCTTACCATCTTTCTGTGTGAATGTTTTCCTTATAGATATTTAATTTTGCAAGATAGCCTGCGACAAGTTTGACAAAATCCGGCATACCACAGATGTAGATTTCTACGTTTGGTTTGAGAACTTTTTTTATCATTTCTTTTGAAATTCTTCCCTTTTGACCATCCCATGCTGGTGGATCTTCTTGTGTCAATGTTAAGCAGCAGTGTAACTTATGTTTTTCTTTGAGATTTTTCAATTCTTTCCAGAATACTAGATTTTCTTGTTTTTTCACGCTATAGATGCAGCACATTTCTCTTCCTGAATCTTTTAACGCTTCCATCATGGTCATCAATGGAGTAATTCCAGTGCCTGCTGCAATGAATAATATTGGATTTTTAGATTCCTTTGGAACAAATATTCCATGCGGACCATCACATTCAAATGTTGCACCAAGTGAAGAATTATAAATTTTCTTTGAGAATTTTCCTTCAGGAGATTCATTTAATGTGATTGTAATTTCATTTGTTGGCTGCTTTTTCCAGTGAGAAATAGAATATGCTCTGCGGGAAACTTTTCTTTCTGCTCCCTGTCCCTCTGTAAAAATTAAACTCATGAATTGGCCTGGCTTGTAGGTTACTTTTTCTGAGAGCTTGAATTGTATTGTTCTTACTAGGGGAGTCTCATCAATAACACCAATTACTTCTGCTTTCATTTTAGAACTATTGTAATGAGAGAATGGCCTCTGCCAAGTCTCCTTTTGATTTTTCTAGAGCTTTTCTTGCCTTTGCTTCTGACACTTTTGCTTGTGCTGCAACGGTCTTGACGTCTTCTGCTAAAATTTCTGCTTGGGGCTCTTGCTCTTCAATATCCCCTGTTATTTGAATACTTTCCTGACCCATTGCATTGACACGAACAACTTGCGGGTTTCGTATAATAATGTCTTTGTCTGCGCACTTAATGATGACTTCTTCTGCAGGAATATTCTCTTGTTTAATGCCCATTTTCTTCATGGCTTTTTCAAGATCTTTTGGATTAATTCCTGGAAACATTTAGAGCTTGTTTAAATAGTGGCTTAAAAGCTTTATGATGGTCTCTTAGCGATAAACTTAAATCATTCTTGTTAAGGGTTATTCTATGGCAGTTGTAACTAAACCTCTTCTTGATCTTACCCCAGGAACAATGGTTTTTTGGTACACCCGTAGAATGGGAGACTTGGATAATTCTCATAATAAAATATTTGGAAAACTTGGTATTTTTCGTGGTCATGAAGACAAAGGTCATGCATGGCTTTTCAATATTGAGGATGTTATTTCATTGTGCCCTGAAGAAAGATTAGCAAAGGGCGTACTTCTTATTCCAAAAGTAGAAATTGATGCTCCATCTGTCAACCCTCTCTTTGTACTAAAACAAGATCTTTCTGCCCAGTATAACAATCATCATTTTTTAGTTGGTAGAGAAAGAATAAAAAGTATGCTTGAGCAAAAGGGTTACCGATGCTATGCTACAATGATTAATTAAATATCTTGCAGCTCTAGGGTTATCTTTTTCAGCATGCTCCAAAACCTCAACAAATTAAAATATACTGCTAACAAAGAAAAAATTGTTGTTATCACTAACACTTACAGCTGGAAGCTGTCTCTTACTTCTATCTGATTTGTGAATGTTCCAACTGCCACTGCAATAATATACGTGTAAGCTATCATGATGGTTGTTGTGTAAAACTGAAGGTATTTATTATATTGAAGGTCTAACATATTTTTCCTCAGCAAGAATATTTTATCAGCCATTTTAATCACTAAAACCAAATATTAACAGTACCATCCCAAAAATAACCATAAATGCGCTGCCTATGAGCATTGCTGAATTTTGCTGTATACTTGCGGGGATTGTACCGGTAAGCCCTACTACTGCAACAATTATACCAATCGCTCCTATCACACTTTTGACATCTTTTCTCATGGTTATTCAATAAACAATCTGCATTATAAATTTTGTGCAGAAAAATACGAATAAAAAACAATTATTCTAATCTACGATAGTGGCTTGCAGAAATGGCTGCCTCGTTGAAAGGGTTATTGTGATTCTTTCTGGGAGATAGAAAGAAGACAAGTTTCTTATTAAAACTTCTCTAGAGGCTTTCTCGCATGGGCTTTTAAAGCAAGCAAGTCTTAAATATAACCTATACTGTATATACTATATATCTATTTGGGGGATTTACCATGTTTGAAGCTAAATGTAAAGAATGCGAAGCTATGTACAGCCTTGAAGAAGAATCTATGCCAGAATCTTTTGAGTGTTTATGCGGATGTAAAGAGTTTGAAATGAGAGAGAATACTCTTATTGCTGCTTGATTCTAAAAAAGTAACATCACAAAATAACCAATGAAAGATCCTGCTGTCAGAATTGGCATTGCAGGATAGAATTTATTCTTTTCTCCTTTTACGAGCAAGTATGATAATGCGAGTGTTGTGAAGATTGGAATGATAAATGCAAGTGTGCCATACGATTTCATGACAACCCCTGCAAAGATTAATGGCAATCCCATATCGCCTCCACCAAGCATTGCAAGTTTTTTATCATAGGGTATCATTATTCCTGGAAATATTTTTAGTTTTGCATGTGATTCTGCCATCTTTATCATGTGTTTTGTCTTGTAGACTGCTATGAAATCATAGATTGAAATTATTATGAGAAATATTACTATGCTCCAGAGAGTCATGACGGGAACAAACACGGCTGCAAGTCCTCCATAAATGAAAAGTTCACTGATGTTTTGTGTGACTATATTACGCTTGAATATTTTTAGGTAAGCCAAAATTGCTGCAAGGACAACTGCAACTATCTGAGGCATGAATGCTGCAAAAGCTATCACAAGACAGAACAAGACAGAAAGGAAAAACCATGTTTTCCAGAGCCATTCTGCATTAAACTTTATTATCAGCATGATAAAGAAGGTGACTATTAAAACCATGATTAACATCGGCAAGAACGATGTTTCCTGCTTGAAATTAGGACGTTCAATGTCATATGGCAGCTTTTCATAGGTAACTGTTTCAATTTCTTGTCCGTCAACAACTTCTGTTTTTGTTGTTGCATAGGAATCAATGACAAATAATCCAATTACTTGTGTTAAGAAAAATATGGTTAACAGGATTATTGTAATATTCTTGCTGTGTTTCATACTCTCTTATTTACAAGCTGTCTTAATAACCTTTTTGTAGATGAAATACAGATACATTTAAAAGTTCTTGTTCTTTTTTATAGCACTATGGATTCATACATGATAAAAGACTTAAAAGAACAATTAAAAAAAGAAAAAGAATTAGATGATTGGGCTGTCGAATTACAGCGTACTGCAAGAAGAGAGCGATTAGAAGAACTGAAAAAGAATGGATTAATCTAAGATTTAAGAATGAAGAAAATAAGTATTTGTGATAATTATGCATCCTCGCAACGTTTATAAATTCCATATCTTTCTATTCTTTTAATGAAAAAAAGGGTGCTAGGGAAATTTTTTCTGCGATGGTCGAAAGATCATGTCAGAGAATGGATGCGAATTTCTTTGGGTGTTATCTTCCTCTGGTTTGGTGCACTTAAAGTTTTTGGTGTAAGCCCAGTTTACGACTTTGTTGTGACTGCTTACCCTATTTTTTCATATAAAGGCACGTTCTTTGTCCTGGGGTTATTTGAGGTGATCGTAGGTACATGTCTTTTGTTGAAAGTTCTTCTCAGGCAAGCTGAAGTTTTCATATTGGTACACTTAGCTGGTACTTTGTTGTTATTTTTTAGCAAACCTGAGATGGCCTTCACTCAATTTCCTATATTAACACTCCAAGGGGAGTTTTTATTGAAGAATCTGGCTCTTGGCGTTGGTGTGCTCTATCTGATAGCTTACGAGAAATAGGTTATTTTACCTTACTAATCTTTGATCTGATTGCGTAAATAAGTGGAAAATTACTGACATCAGATTTGAAAAAAGTGTAGCGCGTGTAGTAACATGAATAATCTCCAAAATAATTATGGCTTCTAACAGTTATTAAATCGGCGTCTCCGTTTATACCTTCAACTACCGCTTTAGTTCTTTCTTTTGCAAAAACATATGGTTGCAGGTTTGGAGTAAAAGATTTTACTTGTTCTTCAATAGAAACTGCCTCATGTTTTAAATTTTTAATATCTTTATCTGTTCTTGGGTCTTCTAATCCAGGCCATAAACTTAATCCTGAAACTCCAAAAACTGGAAGTGTTGTTCTTTTCCATTCTTGATAAATTCTCTCAATTTTTTTATCTCTAATCGTACTCTCAAACAGTTGGTTATCATAAGGATAAAAAATCCATCCACATTCCCTACCATAAATTAATCTTTTTGTTAAAGATAAATCTGTATTATCCCTTATTAACAAATTTGTTAACCCACTCATTAAAGCTAGTGACATGTTAACTCTTTTAATGTTACTACTTATAAGTGTATCTTATCTTACTTCTCAACCCCCTCTAAAAAGCTTAAAAACACCCTTCTATTTTATGTTCTATGACCGGTCTAGATGCAAGAATAACTTACATGAAGAAGGCGCATGACAAGGAAGCGCTCAATACTATTCTCAATCCTTTAGTCAAGAAATGGTTCTTTTCCAAGTTTCAGGATTTCTCATTGCCACAATTGTATGGTGTTGTTGAAATTCACGAAAGGAATAATATTTTGATTTCAGCGCAAACTGGCGGAACAAAGAGCCTCACCGCTTTTTTAAGCATCATCAATGAACTTGTGAATCTATCGATGTCCAAGTCGTTGGAGGATCGTGTGTATGCTGTTTATATTAGTCCTCTAAAGGCATTGAACAATGACATATATAGAAATCTTGAAGAACCATTAAAAGAAATAACACAACTTGCAAAGGAAGAAGGAATTGAGCTGAATATACGCGTTGCTGTCAGAACTGGCGACACTAGCATTAGCGAGAGACAAAAAATGCTGAAGAAGGCTCCGCATGTAATTATTTCAACACCAGAAAGCTTAGCACTCATGTTAAGTAGCCTGAAGTTTAGAGCATTACTTTTTGGAGTACAGTGGTTCATTTTAGATGAAATCCATGCCCTATGCGACAACAAGAGAGGTGTTCATTTAAGCTTGAGCATGGAGAGATTACAAAGACAATCCCAAAATATGGCAAGGATTGGATTAAGCGCTACTGTTGAACCAATAGAAGATGTTGCAAAATTCCTCGTTGGAAGCGAAAGAGAATGCAAGATCGCTAAAATCGATCTCATGAAAAAATTCGATTTGAAAGTTCTTAGTCCTGTACCTGATTTAGTAAACACCACTCAAGAAAAGATGAATATGGAATTGTATAAATTATTAGATAGTTTAATACAAGAACACAAAACCACTTTAGTTTTTACTAATACACGAGCAGGAACTGAACGCGTTGTGCATCATTTGAAGGAACACTTTCCAAAGAATTATACGGAGAATATTGGAGCACATCATGGAAGCTTAAGTAAAACGCACAGACAGGATATTGAGAACAAATTAAAAGAAGGAAAACTAAAGGCTGTAGTTTGTTCAACGAGTTTGGAACTTGGCTTGGATATTGGTTATATTGATTTAGTTGTTTGCTTGGGAAGCCCTAAGGGAGTTGCCCGTACCCTTCAGAGGCTGGGGAGAAGCGGGCATAAATTACATGAAACTGTTAAGGGAAGATTAGTTGTCATGGACAGAGATGATTTAGTTGAATGTAGTGTCTTATTGAAAAATGCAATTGATAAAAAGATCGACAAGATTGATATTCCGAAGAATGCTCTGGACGTATTAGCTCAGCAAGTCCATGGAATGGCCTGCACAGAGGTCTGGAACAAGTGGGAGATGTTTGAACTGATTAAAAAAAGCTATTGCTACTCTGACTTACCTATCAGTGATTTTGAAGAAATCCTGAATTATTTAGCTGGAAATTATGCACCTCTTGAAGAGAGATATGTTTATGCCAAAATATGGTATGATCCTGAAACTAATAAGATTGGTAAAAAAGGTAAGATGGGAAGGGTCATACACATGACTAACATTGGTACAATTCCCGATCAGACCGGGGTAACGGTAAAAATCGGGGAAATAATGATAGGAACTATTGATGAATCTTTTTTAGAGAAATTGAAACGAGGAGATATCTTTGTTCTTGGTGGAGAGACTTATGAATTCAAGTTTAGCCGCGGAACTGTTGCACAAGTTGTTGCTAGTGCTGGAAAGAAGCCTACAGTTCCATCATGGTATTCTGAAATGTTGCCGTTGAGTTTTGACCTTGCGAGCGACATTGGAAAATTCAGGAGATATATGCTTGATCTTTTTGCAAATGACAAAAACAAGGAACAAATTTTAAAGTATATTCATGAATACCTTTATGTTGATGAGAATGCCGCAAACGCAATTTATGATTATTTCAGAGAGCAATATCTTTATGCTGAAATTCCAAATGACAAAAAAATAGTTGTTGAGTTTTATAACTCTGGCGTTAAAGATGAGAAAAAATATGTTATATTCCATTCTTTGTTTGGGAGAAGGGTGAATGATGTATTATCAAGGGCTGTTGCATATGCTGCTGCAAAAATACACCATAGAGATACTGAAGTCGGGATAAACGATAATGGATTTTATTTAGCATGCCCTCCTGATAAAAACATCAATGCTATGCAGGCAATTGAATTACTCAACCCAGAGAATTTTGAAGATGTCATGAAACGTTCTATTGATGGCAGTGAAGTGTTAAAACGAAGGTTTCGGCATTGTGCTGGAAGAAGTCTCATGATACTGAGGAATTATAAAAATAACAGAAAGAGTGTTGGACGACAGCAAGTGAGCAGCATGATATTAATGAGTGCTGTTAAGAGAATAAGTGATGATTTTTGTATTTTGAAAGAAGCACGAAGAGAAGTGTTAAAAGATTTGATGGATCAGGACCATGCTAAGGAAATTCTTAAGGGAATAAAATCTGGAGAAATTGAAATGTCTACCATAAACACTACTGTTCCAAGTCCTTTTGCTTTTAATCTCGTTACACAAGGGTATACTGATGTTTTAAGAATGGAAGATAAAGTGGAGTTTATTCGAAGAATGCATCAGATGGTTTTAGCTAAGATTGGGAAGAAGCATAAGCTTTAATTCTGAATCAAGGCTCGCGAAGAGTTTTGAGTTTAGGGATTCACCTTGATTCTGTTAACATCATCAATAGAAATCCATGCAGACATCGCACCAAACCCTGATTTGTCAATATTAAATGGTTTTATTTTCTTGGGGTTCTTCAAAAAGATAAGCATGCAATATTTTTTATCCTTGAATAGATTAAAAAATTCTGGAAGTTTATTACTATCTAAGCCATCGACTTGCCCATATCGATATAGAATCTCTCTGACCTTTTCAGGAGTTAAATTAGAAAACTGAATCACTTTTTCAACTTCTGTTTTGATGCTAATAGATGCACTAGAATCTTTAAAATAAACAATTTCTCCTGATTTTATTTTACCCCAGGGGGCATATTTGACCTTGTACCATCTGGACTCAATTTTTTTTTGACCAGATAGAATTTTCTGAGTTAAACCCCAGGATTTTTTCATTATTGCAATGTGCTCCATAGATCAGTTGATTGTTTTAATATTTATATAATCCTTCTAAGCGATAATAAAACAATTCTAGGTTATATACTTTTTATCAAAGGTCTCACACTTTAATCCCAAGATACTTCTTCATGGTTTCAGGATCAAAACCAACTATGATCTTACCATCAATATCAATGACAGGAACACCTCTCTGGCCTGATTTTTCAATCATTTCCTCTGCTGCTTTCATGTCTTCTTCAACATTCACATCTTTGTACTTGATGTTATGCTCATCCAACCATTCTTTTGTCTTGTGACACCACGGACAATGTGTGGTCGAGAATACAACTACTTTGTGTGTTTTAACTTCTTTTTTCATATTATTGTAATAAAATAAGAATTTATAAGGCTTATCGTTGCATTATATTCTTACAAGAATACCTGTAGCATATTGCCTTAAATCCATGCAGAATTCAAGGTCTTTCCTTAGTTTTCTTCCTGTTGTTCCCCAGGCATGCCTATCTTTCAGGTTGTGATATTCTTTTTTGTATCCCACAAATTCTTTTACTGTGTAGATTTGACCAAGATAATGTGTTCTTCTTAGTATTTCACCTTTCATGCAGTCTTCTGCAACAAGAACTAAAGAAGAATCCTCAAGAAGCTGTTTGCTGACAACTTGAACTCTCTGATCAAGCACTTCATTGATTCCAAGAGAAAGAAGAATAATTCCCATGCGAGGATGTATTGTGCTTTTACTTCCACCAAACATCTCTACTTCAGAATGATATCTTTCACCAAGAGCCTTTTTGCACTTCCATAACCTTTCTATTCTGAGAGAAGCTTCTCGTTCTACTTTGTCTTGGTAGAGTGCTGCGTTTGCTATTACTAATCCTGCAAGATGGTCATAATTCTTTGTAAGATGATTTGCCCACGCTGCAATAGTTGCACTTCTTCGTGAACCAGAAGCACAAACAAGAGTCAATTGATTGAGTTGCATTTTAGCCAGAAACTTCTGTATAATATCTACGAGATGTAGGAACTAAACCTAAAAGCCCGAACTCTCTTTGGTAGAGTGTTTTGCTGTCTTCCCATGCAGTAATGTTTTCATTTGTTTCTTGACCTGGAATCACAAGTACGGGACGAGAGATATGAAACATTTCATCTTTATTGTTCCCGTAATCATAGGTCTTCAATTTCCCAAAAAGTGCAAAGGGCATATCACTTCGATTCACCATTTTTTGTAAGCCTACACAAAAAGCAAGATCAGTCAAGAGCACATCTGAAGAATAGCTAAATCTACTCAAAAGAATTGCAGATGGTTTTGTTCTTGGCAAGTTGCCATGCCTAAATTGTCTTGTAGCAATAACTCTTCTTAAAGAGAGGTAATGGTACCTTTCATCTTCTTCCACTAACTGCCCATCTTCTTTGCCTGATTGTGTATCTGGAACGATAGTAAAAACTGCTAATGGATGTGGATTATAGTGCTGATCAACATTAACATTACGTAGAGCTGGAATGAATATATCTTCTCGTGGTCTCGGTATTTGAGGATGCCTCGAAAAAGCTTCAAATAATCGTTGTACTAGTGATTCTTCCATGAGACTACAGAAAAAAATATTGTTTATAAGGATTTGGTGTTTTTAAATAATTTATAAACAAACTACCATTGGAAATCTTCTTTTTTCTCTTCTGGTTCTATCGTTAATTCATAACTTCTTTCTTGCGACTTTTCTTCTTTCCAGACAAAGTGATGAAAATAGATTCCTTTTATCAGCAAGATTATTGCAACAAGCGAGGTGATGATAACCACTTGCGTTATGAAATCAATGAAGAACTGCTGAGAAAACACTGCAACCAATGCATCTGTTGACGGATCAAGCTGCCAAAGGTTGTTTGCGAATATTGCTTCATGAAATTTGGTCCAGAAGATATTAAAGAAAAATTTGGATGACACGAAAAGGAATCCATTGAGCATAAAAATTATGATTGCAGCGTGTATTAATGCTTTGGATATTCTGAATGGTTTGTGGATGATACAAAGTACTGTTACGGCAATGACAAAGAAAACTGCTGCGATGTAGAGAATGTATTTAGAAATATCTCGGATGTCCTTCACATCCTGCATGTGATTCTTTGCATTTGTACCAACAAGGCTCTCTGTCAATTCACCTTTGCCTTTGAGAAACAAAAGCGTTTCTGACGCTATCTGTTGTGCCTTAACCTCATTAACAAAGTCCTTGTTAATTGCTCCTTTTTCTATCTCTTTCAGGTAGAAATTGTAATCTGTGCTGCCGTAGAGCACTGCTCCTAGAATAAGCAATACTGGAATTGTTATTGTTAATAATAGCTGGAGATACTTGCCCTCCATGTTTCACCTCTTAATTATTTTGCAATGCTATAAGTTCGTCAATTGTCTCTCTGAATTCCTTTTCTTCTGCCTCAAGATTTCCCTGTGCCTCGTAACCATTTCCTGTTCTCAAATATCTGCAACCAAAAAGGAATGTTGGTATTGATTGCTGAGGATTGTATGTTTTGAATATTTTCATTTCTTCTACAGGAATTGCCGTTTCTTTTTCGTTTGTCAAAGCATTATCTCCAATGTCTACTTCCCATTGGTAAGCAACTATTTTTCCTTGTTTGATATAATCATTAACGACTTTTGCATACGTGTTCTTTACCCATTGACAATGAGGACACCATGTTGTCGCAAATTCCCTGATGATTGGCTTTCCATTTTCCGTGCATATCTTTGTTGTTTCTAAATCGATGAATGTTTTTGTATTCGGCTCTATTCTTGTTTCAACTGCAACCTTTCCTGATGTGGTGTCTGGCTTGCAGGATATAAGAAGAAGCATTCCTATAAGCACTACAAAGAGTAGTTTTTTCATTGTTTAGCATGCCATTTTTGTGTTTATAAACATTGGTCTTGGACGAGCAGACAAACTTACAGTATCTAAAAGACAAGTGAAAAAGATTATTGTTGTTTCTTTAGAGTGGCAACATATGGAAAGATTTAAATAGCACCATTCTTTGAAGTTTTTATGGACTTGAGAAGTTTACGTATCCCTGTAGAAATAGAAAGAGTAATGGAACTTGAAGGAGCACTCAGTTCTAAGCCTGGAAATGAACAAATAGTAGTTTATGCTCACGTTTCTAAACCTGTGAGAGACAGAGGGGAATACAAGCGATATGCTATTCTCGCAAGTTTTCCACAAAATGGGATGACCAATATAGGTGAAATAGATCCTGCAACTCGACAATTTCAAAACTTTCAACCAGATGTTGTAGTATTATACAAACGCGCTGATAATAGAGTTATTTGCGAAATGAACCTACTTGCATCTGAACTCTATAGATTAAAAACTATTGACGATGTTCTTGCAATACCAGGCATTACAATGATCCATCAAAACACCCCTCAACTTACATCATAAACAAAATTTATAAACTCTCTCAAGGGAAATATTGTATGCCAGCATTACACATTGTCGGAAGAACCTTATTTGAAAGACTGAATGGAGCGAGAATGGATGCTGCTAAATTTCCCGATTTCAGAGGCTGTAGATTATTAGAACGAGCTGGTACTGATTTTGCAGAAACAGTACATAAAGGCGTTGATGCACGAGGGCATAGTGTATATGAAGATATTAGAATTGACGATGGATGGCAACGATATGGCATCCTTGGTACTGACACGCAGAATAAAGTCTTTGACTTTGTGACACTTACTGGCTCTGCTGGAAAAGATAACTTACATCACCCCATACAAGTCTTGCTTCATCCTGCTGCACGTAGCTTTCGAGATGTCATAGATGATTGGGCTGTGCATTTACGGGGAGAAGAAAAGCTTCTTGTAGACTTTTCTTATGCCCAAAAGGCTAAAAAACCTGTTTATTTCTGATTTTATTGCTTAAGAAACTTTTAAATATATTCCGCACATGCTTTAAGATGTGAAAATCGAAAAAGGGGAAGGCTCAAGCAGCATTAATTGGCTTGAGGTAGTAACATATATCACTGCGGCTTTCTTTATTATTGGGATATTCTATTTTGCCTTCTATTACCAAGCCCAAACTGAAAAAGCAAAGCTGGAAAAAGGAGAGATTGTTGAGGATGAAAAAATCATCAAGCAAGAGATTCTTAAAGATGTTCACGATGTTCAAGATGAATTACAAGATATTGGAGAACTTGTGCAATGAAAAAACTCATTGTTATTTTCACATTGATTTTTTTAATGAGCGGAAGCGTACATGCTTTTCCCGATTATAATCAAGCATTCAATATTTTCAGCGACACTTTTGAAGTGTTCTTTGTTTTGACAACTTCAAATCTTATTGGCGGACAACTTGTCACTGGATTTGGTGATACCCAATATCAACAGCAGCATAACATCTGTGATATGGATAATGATGGCTATAAAGCACAGAACTCTTCATGCGGCGGAAATGACTGCAAGGATGGAAATCCAAACATAAATCCAGGAGCCATGGAGAATTGCGGCGATGGTATTGATAATAATTGCAATGGTTTGATTGATTTGAATGATCAAGGGTGCATTGTTGTTTCACAAGTTTGCGGCGATAATAATGTGGGGGGGAATGAAGTTTGCGATGGTGCTACTGTACCTTGCACAACTATTGCAAATTATAAAGGAATACAATCTTGTAAATCAGATTGCAGTGGATGGAATGCTTGTTCACCGAGCGAGTACTGTGGAGATAAAGTAAAAAATGGAAATGAAGTCTGTGATAATGATGTCAAAAGTTGTCTGACTTCTGGAGGGAAGGTTGGTGACCAGGAATGCTTGCCTGGCTGTAGCGGTTATGGCCTTTGTGTTTCTGAAAATGGTGGAGAAGGGTCAACAGGAAATGAAGAACCTCAAGAACTTTGTGATAACAGCATTGATGATGATACTGACTGCCCTGGAGACACCAATAATGACGGAGACTTATGCGGGCCAGGGGATGCGGGAGTAGACTGTTTAGATAGCGACTGCATTGGCATGAAGAATGGTTATGGATACTTTGCATGTTGTGCTTCCCAAAGCGATTGCAAAAGCAATGCGATGTGTGAAACAACCTATGGTATATGTGCTGAATTAAGCTGCAAAGATGGTGTGAATAATGATGAAGATCCTTACTTAGACTGTTATGACTGGGACTGCTCTGCAAAAACAGAATGCTCAGCGTACTACAAATCTACTGAGTTTGACTGCAATGATGGTTATGATAATGACCAGGACTTTTACTATGATTGCGATGATAGCGAATGTTTATTGGATGTTATTTGCACAGGTGGCACTACAGGAAGCAACAATGCTTATTCATCAACGAATACCTTAAGTGGACAAGAGGTATGTGACAATAACTTAGATGATGATGCTAATGGGTTTGTTGATTGTGTTGATTACAAATGCTACTCTGCACCTCATTGTATTAGTGGTACTGGTGCAAATTCTGAATATGTTTTACCTTTGAACCAAGAAATCTGCACTGATGGCATTGACAATGACAATGATGGACTTGTTGATTGCAATGACAGTGAATGTGCTTGTGGTATAACAACAGATCTTCAAGATTATGGAACATTCACGTCTGAAGAACGATTGACTATAGAAAACAAGCTTCTCTTAATGCAACCAAAGCTTGATAAAATAAAAACAAACCTTGAGGTGTTAAGAGATAAATACCGAGGTGGATATCCCCTCGAAGCAAATTGGGCAGGTGTTCTTGCCACAAAACTCGATTTGACGCAAACCTATATTGAAGACTTACTTAACAAAGGCTCTGCCTGGCCAGATTCCAAGTATTACAGCGTTGTTAAAATGATCAAAAATCAATTGACTGCAGTTGTAGAAGAGCTCAATCAAATGCCTCTTGAGCATGAAGAAAATTAGATTTTTCTATACATCCAGACTCCAAGAATGAACATTGGAATTGATAATACTTGACCCATCGTAAAGATTCCAAAAGAGATTTCTGGTTCTCGTACAAATTCAATCAAGAATCTTAGTATTGCATAATATATTAAAAATAATGCTGAAAGTTCTCCTTGTCTGAATGGTTTTTTTGATTTCAATGTTAATAGAAATACAATAAGAAAATTCTTTAATGATTCATACAACTGCGAAGGATGCCTAAATCCCTCTGCACTTTTAAATTTAACACCCCATGGCAAAGAAGTAATCCTACCATATAATTCTCCATTGATAAAATTAGCAATTCTCCCAAATGCGAGTCCAATTGCAAGAGGAATAGCCATCATATCTGAAAGCTGAAGAATTTTGTACTTTGATTCCTTGTACTTTCTAATGAACCAAAAAGTTCCGAGGATTGCACCAAAAATCCCTCCATGCACTGACATTCCCCCATGCCAAAATTTAAAGATTTCAAGAGGATTGGAGCTATAAAATTGAAGATTGTAAAAGATGATATAAAAAAGCCTTGCAGAAAGTATTGAGGAGAGCATAATGTAAAAGATAAAATCATCTGCGTGTTCTTTATTCTTAAATGTTTTTTTGCCCATTGCACTCTTTTTCAGATATATCCAAGCGAGAAGAAAACCCAAGAAGTAGACTAATCCATAATATCGTAATTCTACTGGGCCCATGGAGAGAAAAACAGGGTTTAGGTCGTTTGTATACATCCCATTGGTGCTTATAGAGAAGTATAAAAGCTTTGATATCTCAATGCTTATAATAGAATATAGAGATTTGTTTGTGGATAAGATTAAAATAAATCTTTTTTACATAAAAATCGGGGGTTTGTGAATTGTTCAAACATATCAAGAAAAATAGCAATATCTATCTCATCATAACAGGGCTTGCTGCGATATTCCTCACGGGAATTTTCATAGGGCAAGCATCTTTTTTGCGAGAGCAAGTAATAGAAGATTCTCTTCAGAAACCTAGCCTTGAAGTTTTTGGATCTAAGGTTGCAGAAACTAAACTTCTTGCTATTGACAATGAAGGAAAGGGAGTAACTCCACTCTTAGTGACTGAAATACGACCAGGAAGCGGACTTGTTCTTGTTAATGTGAATGACGTGCTTGCAGAAGTTGATGCACAATATAGCGCTCGGTTAGCGAAACAGGTCACGGAGAATATTGCAGGTGTTACATTAAATCAGACTGATGTCATTTTTAACATTATAACCCATGCGAATTTCGTTGGCGGTCAAAGTGCTGGAAGTGCGATGGCTTTAAGTTTGCTGAGTCTGGTTGAAGATGCAAACGTGAACAAAAGCGTGATGATCACTGGAGCAATTGATGCAAATGGAACAATCCTTGAAGTTGGAGAGGTTTACAAAAAATCTCTTGCTGCGAAGAAAGCAGGGGCTGCAATGCTCCTTGTGCCTGTCAATGGAAGCAGCAATCTTGTTGATTATGAAAAAATAAGGAAATGCGGCACAATAACTGAAAAAGGGTTCATCAACGAAAGTTACGTAGGCAAGAATTACTGCGAGACAAGATTTCATGAAAGGAAAATTAACATTGGAACCGAAATAGGCCTTAAAGTTATTGAAGTTGCAAACATCAGCGAAGCAATGAAATATTATTTTACTTAACATGTACCTCAAAAGAAGAACACGAATGGCGATAAAGATTTTCCTAGTTGCAGCTTTGCTCACTACACTTGCAACCATGTTTTATTCTTGGCGAGTTGGCATTACAGGAAAAGCTGTCGAAGAGGGTGTTTTTGTTAATGAAACGCTCAATGAAGTTCAAAAAAACTTCAAAAGTTATGGAGACTTGAAGGTGAACTTTAAAGATGGTGAACTGAAGGCTTACCGACACATGGATCTTAAGGTCATTCCTGGAAGAGTCATTTTAAGTGATGCATGTGCCAGCTTTTCCGTTGCAACAACACTTGACAAAACGGACAGCTTAATACGTTCTGTTGAAGGCACGTATGGGGTACGGCCTGATGAGCACGATGTTCTTGAAGAAATTATGGATGTTTTCGAAATATCTCTGGATTATGTCGCTATTGAAGATATTAAAGGAGACATCTTTTATGCACATGCCGTGATGCATGATGATAAAAACGTCCTTAACCTTGATTTACGGCCGAGTGATGGCATTGCCATGGCTGCCAGGTTTGATGCCCCCATCTATGTTGCTGAGGGTTTACTCAAGCAGTATGCAGAATTCAAATGCTAAAGGATGTTTTTTTAAATAGGATTTATTATACTCAACAATGGTCTGGTCATTACAAAATAAAGAAGGTGTACAGCTTGCTCCTTTGAAATTTTCTAATGGAAAAACGCAAGAGAGTGTTGTTCATGAAGTTGTTGCTGCGATAAAAAAAGGACATAAAATAATATTTCTCAATGGAAAATGTGGTTCGGGAAAATCTGTTGTGGCATTAAACATCGCAAAAGAATGCGGAAGAGCAAGCATTGTTGTGCCTGTGAAATATCTGCAGGAGCAGTATAAAGAAGATTACACCAATAACCTCAAAATTTTGAAAGATAATGGAGAGCCATTAACAATACAGAATTTAACTGGAAGGAATAATTTTGACTGTAAGTATACAGGAAATACAAAAGCTGATGACAAGTTTCTGCCTTGTGACATTGAATTGAAAAAAGAAAACTGGGACTTGATTCATGCTTACTTGAAGAATAATAAGGATTTTGATGCTGAGGAATTTGAGGATGTGGATGATGTGCGAAGGCTACATGTTGCCTCTGCCTGCCCTTACTGGAGTCCAGTCATTGGAAAGGATTGGTTTGGAGATTATGGGCTGAAGGATGCAAAGCAGTACAAATACAAGGGCTTGAAGGACAAAGAGTTCATTTATTACAAGAGAAAACCTGGCTGTAGCTACTATGAGCAGTTCATGGGTTACGTGAACGCTGATGTATTAATATTCAACAGCAAGAAGTATGATATTGAGAATATTTTAGACAGGAAACCTGCCACTGATGTGGAGATTATTGATGAGTGTGATGAGTTTTTGGATAACCTTGGAAATGAGAAGAATATTAATTTTAATTTCATGATGAAGAAACTTGAGGAAGTGTGGCACAAGGCTGATGCTGAACATCGTGAATTATTCCAAGAAATTATGGATAGGGTGCAAAAGATACTTGTTGCAAAGTGGATTAATCCTATGATTGAAGATGAAGAAGTTGTTAAAGTGCAGGACACTCCGCTGATTAACTTGTTCAACACTCTGTTAAAAAGTGAATTTTTGCTTGAGCATGAAGAACTTGAGAGTTTCTATGTTGTTGCCAGAAGTTTTGAAGGCATGATGGATGACACGTATGTTGGATTCAGCAGAAACAAGAGAAATGATATTATTGCGAGAGTTGTGAATATAAATCTTGAGAAACGACTGAAGGAATTACTCGACAAGAATAAAGTTTTTGTGATGATGTCAGGAACCTTGCATAGTGAAAGTGTATTGAGAGACATCTTTGGAATAAAGGATTTTTTTGTTATTGAGGCTGAAACAGAGCATAGAGGAACTGTGCAGAAGAACTTTACTGGAAAAGAAAAAAGCTGCAGATGGAAAGACTTCCAAGAAGGAAGAATTACCAGAAAAGACTATCTAGAAGCGCTTCAAGCGTGCATCTTGAAAGGAGAGAAACCCATGCTTGTGCATGTGAATAGTTTTGGCGATCTGCCGAGTGAACAAGAGAAAGAAAAGTATGATATTAGTATAATGAGCCGTGAACGACTGGAAGAACTGCAAGACCGATACAAGAAGGGAGAATTACTACAGATGTTCAAAGATGGGAAGATGGACACGCTCTACAGCACGAAATGCAACCGCGGTGTTGACTTGCCTGGAAAAATGTGCAATAGCATTGTTTTTACTAAATATCCCTTTCCTGGGATGAAAAATGTGTTCTGGCAGATACTGCAGAAGAAAGATCCAGATGCGTTCCTAAAATTTTACTTTGATAAGGCAAATAGAGAATTCATGCAGAGAATTTATAGAGGACTGCGAAAGAAAGATGATTTTGTGAATTTATTAAGTCCTGATTTGAAGGTTTTGAATTCAAGGTTTTAGTTGTATTAATGACCTTTGTATCTGAACTTCTTGCTATACTGCTTGTGGTCCATTATATCAAGAACAAATGCAATAATCTCTACTTCTGTTTCATTGTTGGTTAGAGTATATAACATTCTCCAAAAATTCGATAGTTCAACCCAAAACAAATTTGTAACTCCATATTTAGTTTTGTATTCATCAGGAATTTTATCTTTTGCAATTGGTTCTCCATAGTGCATATTTGCTTTGATCAATTCTTTCTTCTTGTTGATCGCATTGAGGATGCTTCTCTCAATTTTAGAATTAGCAGCAGCGTTTAATTTATTGTAGGCCTCCTCTGCTTCAGGAGAAAGAACTACCTTAACTGCCTTCAAAGTTCAAGCCCTCTTGCAATTGCTTTATTCATAGCTACGTTTGTGTTATGAATCCATGTAAGGCCTTTTAGGGTCACTGCAATTTTGTTGCTCTTTTCAAGATAATCAAGTATTACCATTACTGTGCTATGGTTAACTTGTTTTGGAAGTTTTCTTTTTAATTCGGAAATTGTAATTACACTTTCGTTTATATTCTTAAGAGCTTCTTCTACCATGAGAACTGTGTTCAATGTTGGTGAATGTTCGAGTTTTTGCATATTAATCACTTTTTATTATTAAGTAATAACTATTAGATATTAACTTATATATAAATATTGCTATTTTTGTAGCTCATCTTTACTTGTTGGTATTTGGCGCTAAAGCTGCGATTAACCAAAAATATGAAGAAGACTTATTATAGCGATAACAACACCAATCATCCAAATTACTGCTTGAGGACTTATCTGAAACTTTGTCTTGTAATCCTCAAAGTAACGAACTAAACCGCCGCCAGATTGGGGCATGGTTATTTTTTGTTCTGCCATGTTCTATATGACTGATGATAGTTTAAAAGATTTGCTGTTTCTTTCATTTAATTAAAGAATTACTACGTCTTTTAGCCCTCTAAAATCGTTATCTTTTGTAATCAACTTAAAATCGTTCAACTGGGAAGTTGCGTAAAGTATTGCGTCTACAATCGCCAAAGTTTTAGAAAAATCTATTGCCACATTTACAGTTTCTTCATCAACGTTACATAAAATGCTTCTTTGCTTTATTAAAGACAAGGCTTGGTTTATTTTAGCTTTTGAATAGCCTAATCTTTGTAATTTTTTATTTATCTCAAACAAGGATAACACAGAAGTTGCTAGCCCATCTTCTTTGTCAATAACAGTTTTAACTTCCTCATCAGATAAAAGATAAGATATCCAAATTGAACTGTCTATAAACTTAAAATCTGTCACTTGCTCTTCTCTCCTCTTGAAGCTCTTTGAGTATCTTTGGCAAATCTTTATGTTTTCCTAACAATCCAAAAAAAGACTTAGAATTTTGTGATTTAACTATTAGTTCTTTGATTACTTCTTCGTAAGATTTTAGTCCTTGAGTTTTCTTGATTATTTTAAGCTGTTCCATAGTCTTTTCCCCTATTTGTATTGTAGTAACCATAGTCTATAGTAATAAACTATAGTTTATATATTTTACTCTTTTTAAGAAAAGATCTATCTTTAATAGTTTTTGCTGTGATTTTCAGAAAATCTTACGTTTAAATTATTAAGGAAGAAAAATTTAGGTCTGATTATTTTACATGCAAATATAAGGATATTGCTTCTTTTGTTCTTTTTATTAGCTCATCATAGGTTTTAGCTTGTGTGTGGCAACCTGGAAGTTCAACTACATTTGAGATGAAGTAACCATCTTCACCTTGTTCAACAATGACATTAAATTTTTCTTTCATTTGAATGTATTCTGCCCTAAGCTTATATATATTCCTTAATACTTCATTCTTTTTTCGTATTCTTTATGGTCTACCCACTCAAGAATTATAGATAGAACATTAATTTCATTATTAGCAACAGAATAAAGAAGTCTCCAGCCCCTTGGCATATCATATTTCCAAAGATTACCAATCCCATATTTTTGGATATAACTTTTTGGAATAAGCCTCTTGGCAACTTGTATGCCACAAAATGCATTTTCCTCTAAATCATCTAAAGCGCGATTTATCCATTCATAGAGTTTCTTATCTTCAGTCTTTGATTCTTTCAATGTATTAAGGCTTTCTTTTAACTTTTCTTCAGCAAACTTTATTTCAGATTTCATCTTGATAATTCAGGTCTATTCAAATATTTTTTTGCTAGTTTAGGATTCCAGATATATGCTATTTTTCCTTCTTTGTCAAATGCAATCTTATTGATACTTTCGAGGTAGTCTAAAATAACTAAGAATGTTTGCCACATCACTTGTCGAGGAAGATTTTTCCATAACTCAGTTCTGTTATATTCTCCACTAGTTTCTTCTATTGCTTTTTCTACCATCATAACAGTATCTAGTGTAGGTGATCTTACAAAAGGGTTTTCTGATTGTTTTTTTTGTATACTTCGTTGCATATTTGTATCATATATCAATTGATATATAAACCATTCGGTCTATAAAACGGAAATATTTTGTAAATTTAGAAGATTTATTGTTAGAAAGGAGCTTCTAGGCCTGATCTTGTTTTAAACTCCTCTCTTTGCATTTCTATGAATGTTAGGTCTATCCTTACTGTTTCTCTTCTAAAGTTCTCAAATCTTTTTCGATACTTCATGTCTTTGCGATATTGCCTGAATCTATAGACTTCGGACATGCCTGCAACAATCAGCGGAATAGCAACTGCAATGTCTGTGCAACATCCTACAAGTGCTGTAAGGCTAACCATGTTTGCTCCAATCCGGTCTAATGAATGAAGAGAATTTTTATTTCTTAGGTCTCTCAATGCTCCTTCAAGAAAAAAATCACTAGTTATAATAAATTCTCGCAAGAAACCTTGTTCAATGCCGTGCTCACCATAATTATTTTCTACTTCTGTTGTGGTGAAGTAATCTTGGAGTGTCATGTTTAGAAATTGAACATACTTCTTTTTTTCCTTCTTTTCTTTACTTTTTTTGGCCTTTTTACCCGAGTTATTCTATAAACTCCAAAGAAGTCCCTATGAACTCTTATCGTTACTTTATTATCATATCTCCTATGGCATTCAGGACATAATAACAAGTAATTAACTGCACGATCATCATAATTTCTTCTATTCTTATGAGCATATTCTAGTTTAACACCTCTTGGCTTTTTTTTGCAATGCTCACATACTATTCTTCCAAACTTTTTTTTGACTCTTGTTTGAACCTTTTTCTTCCTAAACGCATTTATCAGCTTTCTTACCATTTAAGAGTATATATTACAAAAGGATATATAAATGTGATTATAGTGGGCTAAGAAAATTATAGAAAGTATTAAAAATATTTTAATTTATGATAGCTTATGGATGTATTAGAGAGTAAGTATGTAATCTTAAGTATAATTGGTGAACACGCAGGCGAATCTGAGATAGATGTATTCTTAAGAAAAAGAAAAGAGATTCATGAAGCAGGAAAATCTTTTTGGCTAATCAAATCAAATAAGGCTAAAACTGAAAATATACAAGAAATTTCTAAAAAGGCTGAAAAAGAGGGAGAAAAAGTGTACGTTCTCTTCATTCACGCTTCAACAAAAGGAGGAGCTAGGCCTACAAAAAAAGAAGATATTGCACATCATTATTCGTCAGATAATAACAATTGGAGTATAATAGAAAATGGAATTAAAGTAACTGGTAAAATTGATAGGAGCTCTACTGCATTGGTATTGAAAAATTTAGAAGTGTTTAACAAAGAGGATGTTATAATTGATTTATGGAACTATTCAGATTTCTTTGATAGTCTGAATCGCATTAAAACAGGTTTAGGAAGTTCCACTGTTTGTGCAGTTAAAAAATATTGTGAAGGTATGAAATCAAGGCATAGGAAAGTAGTTGCTTTTGGAGAATTGATGGAACCTTACGCAGTTTGGTTAAAATAAAAGTTGCTAGGAGCGCATAAGCCGCCTTCTGTTGGTCTTCTTATCACGAGGACAAGAGGAGACCATTCCAACATTTAACTTAGCGTCGTAACCGACTTGCACCGGCCAGGGCTCGTTGTTTCATCGTTTCCTGTGCTTGCGCTCGACTGGTTATCTTGTTTCTTTCGCAAGAAACGTCAAAGCATTATTCTATGCTCAGGGTGTTGAAACCCTACAATCTCCTTGCTATGCACAGGCCGTGTTGTTTCTGGACGGTTGCCATCCATTTCTGAATCTTCCATCGGGAAGTGGCCTCTCATGGTGGGCGGACTTTCCTCAGTGTAAACACCGATAGTTGGCTGTCGCTCCTAACGATAGAATGAGTGTTTGGAGTGTTTAAAAAGGTATTCCTGAAGTTCATCGCAACATAATTGCTTGTTCATTCCCTTTGAAATGCTCATCGCCTGTAAGAATTTTTGCGTTTTCTTCTTCTGCTGTAAGTAAAACAATAACATCTGCCATGCCAATTCCTCTTATCTCTTTTTTTGCCTGATTATATGTTCTGCCAAATTTGAGAATAAAACTTTCCGTACCCTGTGTTATTTTTGAATGCATTTTTATAAATTCATAATATTGCTTGAAATCCCATCCCTCCTTGTCAGCGCGATAACTTAATTCCAGTAGAACAATAAATGGCGTTATTACCTTCTCTTTCAGATACACCTCAACTTTTTTTCCTTGTTCTGAGCCAAGGAAATATTCAATCCAAGCATACGTATCAAAGACGATATTCATAGCCTTTCGCTCCAAATTTCCTTTCTTTCTCTTGTGGTAAAGCTCTTTGTTTTACCTTTGAGGCTACCAAAAAGCGAAGGCTTTGTTTTTTGTGTGATTTGTATCAATTTCATTATGAGCTCGTTATATGATGTGGTTTTTTGCTTTTCTTTGAGTTCTTCCAGTAGTTCATACGTTCTTTCTTTGAGTGCTATGGTTTTCATATAACTTATAAGTTATAACTTATATAAAATGTTTGCTATTTCTCTTCTTTGAGATTTTATCCTTTTTATAACCCTTAGCGGAGAAACCCAAAAAGATTACGCACTTTTGCCTAAGGCTTATTTAATCTGCAATAATACATAGACAACACTGGCGAGGATACCCATTACTGGTAAAACATCAATCCACTTGCTTTTCCAGTTAATCTTCATTTTTCCATTCTACAAATATAACTATTTTTGTGATAATACTATTGAATTAATGACAAGAGATATACCACACCTGCTATCATCCCAATTACTAACAAAACATCTACCCATTTACTTTTCCAATTGATTTTCATTTTGTCAATTACTTAATTTGAGATAAGACAATAACAATACATGTTATCATAATTATAACTAATATCGCGTCTATCCACTTACTTTTCCAGTTAATCTTCATTTTTCTATTCTCCTCTCTACAAGTATAATAAAAATTATAATCGCTATACTAATAAGTATTTCTAATGTCCAAATATATAATTCTTGCGTTCCAAATGATCTCAAATAGTAGTATAAAACAGTAACAAGACCTAGAATAGTCGCAAAGGCTATAACTGCTGTCGACAAGGCATTTACTTTATCAAATTTCATACTTCACTATAACACTCTTTTTTTTATAGGCGTTTAGGAAAGAAACCTGAAAATGTTACGAAGCTTTTGTGCTAGCCAATAACTTTCTTCAAATCACTAGAAAAGGCCTTACTTGCATTGAATATTTCTATACTGAGAATTTCACCTTCTTTTGTAATATCCAAAACAACATTATGGGCTATCTCTACACTTTTCCAATAGATTCCTTCTTTAATTTCAATGTCTAGTATATCTTCTTCTTTATCGTAATGCTTTTTCATTTTATTCCAAGAATAGTAAACCATACATAATAACCATGCCCAGTATAAAGACCAATAATTCAAGTGCTGATTGTTTTGCCTCTGATGTTGACACATTATGGCTGTGTATCTGTGGGATTAAATCAGATGCTGCGATGTAGATAAAACCTCCCGCTGTGAACGGAATTAAATATTCTGGAACTGATGACATTATTTGCCCTAAAAGCAATGTCATAATTGCACCAATGAGTGCAGTAAGTCCTGTGAGAAAATTAAAAATAATCGCACCTGTTTTCTTGAAACCACCATGTAAGAGTACTCCAAAGTCTCCAATCTCTTGAGGAATTTCGTGCAGCACCACTGCGATTGTTGTTGCAATGCCAAGTTGAACATTTACTAAGTAACTGCCTGCAATCAAGATTCCATCAATAAAATTGTGTAACCCATCCCCAATAATATTCATCACTGCATAGGGCATTGGCCTTTTTTTTGCTTCTGGTGTGTGAGCAGTATGGTGACAGTGCTTCCATTGCACCAGTTTTTCGAGGATGAAGAATAGTGTTATTCCTGAAAGCAAGGATATTGCTGTTGTCATGCTAAAACCAGATGCTGCTGCTTCTGGAATCAAGTGCAAGAACGCATCACCAAGCATGACGCCTGCTGAAAGGCTTACTAAAAGTATTAATGCTCTGTTGAGGATGTCTTTTTTTATTGCAAGCGCTAAAACTCCGACGAACGAGATAAGACTAACAATGAGCACACTGAGAATCGTATAACTCCATGCACCTCCATTTTCTAGCATAAAAATATTCCCTTTTTTCGTTTTATAAGCGTTTTGCTGTAAAGAGTGAGAAAGGTTTATATTCTTGCCAACAAGCGAAATCTCTATGCAGACAAAAGAGAAATATGACCTTATTACAAGGAATTTGGAAGAGGTTATTGGTGAGAAAGAACTGAACGCTATTCTTAATGAAAGAGATTTGCGCGTGTACTGGGGGACTGCTCCAACGGGAAAGCCTCATATTGCTTACTTTGTTCCTATGAGAAAGATAGCTGATTTTCTCAAAGCAGGCTGTCATGTAACCATCTTATTTGCAGATATTCACGCGTACTTGGACAATCAAAAATCACTGTGGGATCAATTGCAACATAGAACGGAATATTATGAATTTGTGATTAAGGAAATGCTGAAGTCTCTTGGTGTGCCTTTAGATAAATTAAAGTTTGTACGAGGAACTGACTATCAACTTGGAAATGAGTATGCTTTGGATGTGTATAGATTAGCTGGAATATCTTCGTTGAATGATGCAAAGAAAGCTGGCGCTGAAGTTGTGAAACAATCTGAGAATCCTAAATTGAGTTCATTGCTGTATCCTTTATTACAAGCTCTTGATGAGCAGCATCTTGGCGTTGATGCACAATTTGGTGGCACTGACCAGAGAAAGATATTCATGTTTGCACGAGAATATCTGGAGAAGATTGGATATTCCAAAAGAATACATCTTATGAATCCGATGATTCCTGGATTGACAGGAAAGAAAATGAGTTCTTCTGACAGAAGCTCTGTAATTGATTTGCTTGATGATGAAAAAGAAGTTGTGCGAAAGATATCAAAGGCTTACTGTCCTGAGGGAGAAACTGAAGAGAATGGTATCCTTGCTTTCTTGAAGACAGTTATATTCCCTGAATTACAAGATAAAAAGAAGAGCTTTATTATTGAGCGAGATAAAAAATATGGTGGGAATGCTGAATTCAAAGATTATAGCACTCTTGAGGATGCTTACAAGAAAAAAGAAATTCATCCTAGCGACTTGAAGAATGCAGTTGCAAAAGAATTGAATAAGCTTCTTGAGCCTATACAGAAGAGCTATAATTCAAATAATAAAATGAAGTTTGTAACGAAGATGGCTTACCCTGAAGGCTGAATTCTTTCATAGTCGACAAACGAAAATGCACCACAATTCTTGTTAAAACTTCTTTTCCAGATTGAATGGTCAATGTAAGGAAATATTCTGCATTTTTCAGGATCATGGGAATAGGAAACATGAACACGAGTAAGCATTAGCTTTGTTGCTTGACCTATTGTTGCGTCGTATATTGTTTGGCCACCAATCACAAATGATGTTTCATCTTTAGCTTGAGCAACCTGCAATGCTTCTTCTAAATTATTACACCTGATAACACCTTCGGGAGCTGCAAAACCATTGGCTGAGACAACAATGTTTGTTCTTCCTTTAAGAGGCTTCTTGCTTGGCAATGTCTCAAATGTCTTTCTTCCCATGATGATTGGATGGCCTTTGGTTGCATCAATAAATCTTTGCACATCACTAGGGAAAAAACCCCATGGAATTCTTCCATCGATTGCGATGATATTGTTCTTAGATATTGCAGCGATAAGAATGAGCTCACTCATACTGCTACCTCCATTTTAATGAAAGGATGAAAATCATAACTTTCTACTGTTGCATCACTATACTCCCAATCAAATAGTGATGTGAATCTTGCATTAACTAATCTTGGAAGCCTTTTCGTTTGTCTTGACAACATTAATCTTGCGCCTTCAACATGTGTCATGAATCCTTCCTTTGCAGGCATGTCATAAATATGCGTGTCTCCCAAGAAACCAACAAGCTTTCCAGGTTTGAATTTAGAATGCTCTGCGAGAAGCGATAAAAGAGTTGCATAACTAGCTATGTTATAGGGCAGACCTAACATTGTGTCAACAGACCTTTGTGCCCATAATAAATCCAATTTTCCATCTGTCACAAGAACTTGGAATTGATAGTGACATGGAGGAAGGGCCATTCTTTTTCTTTCCTCTTTAGTTCCCCAGGCATCAACAATCATTCTTGTGTCATCTGGATTTGATAATAAAGTAGTAACCAAATTTACTAATTGGTCTTCTCCTTCACCATTGTAATCTATGTCATAACTGCGATAATTTGCTCCCTTATGCCTCCACTGCCAACCATAAATAGGACCTAATTCTCGTTCTTCAGCCATTCTTCTTTTCGTTTCTTCATCTGGTGCATAAGGCATCTTATCAGAGGAACACCACTGGTTCCATATTGGATTACCCCTATCCTGAAGCCATTTTTTGTCAGTTATTCCTTTTATGAAAAATTCAAGTTCTGATGCAACATTTTTGTAGTTAATTTTTTTTGTTGTCAGCAATGGAAATCCATCAGACATATCATGCTCGAATTTTACTCCAGAAATAGTAAATTTATCGTACCCTGTTCTTGTGCTTTTACGCTTTCCTTTGCTAAGGATTTCTTCAACTATATCTAAATAAGCTCTCATTAAAAAATTTAGAGAGGCCTACTTCATTATATAGTTATTTTTTGTCGAGTTGTTATATTCGAATATCTATGCCCGCAACATAAACTTTTCAACTTGTGCCTTTGCTTTTTCTATTTTCAAGATTAATGTTTTTTCTATTAGTATATCGAAACTTTTAAATATTATTATGTAATAAGTTATCTATGCCAACAGGTAAGATAAAGGTCAGGTTTAGAGATAGAAAAGATCATTTAGTTATTACATTGTATAAAGATTTAAGGGTAAAATTTGGGATAAAATTAAATAGCATCATTTTGTTTGAGGTTAATCATCATAATTTTATTAGAATACCAAATAAAGATTTTCATATTACAATACCTAAAAAACTTATAAAAAATAAATGTAATTTAATAACTATTAAAATTTTAAGAGTTTATAATAAAGAGGATTGCATAATCCGTGATAAAGAATATATAAATACGAAGGGTATGAATTTTAAAGCAATAATACCTAAAAAAACAAAGTCGAATAAAGATTTATTTGTTTTGGATTTTTATGATTATTTGTATGTATGGTACTCAATCGGTGGTGGGGCAGAACCAGTATTAATCAAGAAAAATATTGATTTGATATCTATTTCAGAACTTGCTGGGTTCTTTTTTGGAGACGGAAATACTTCTGAAGGAATAAAAAGTTTTAGGTTAAATAATTGTGAACCTTCAACATTAAATCACTCTCTTAACATTTTACAAAAAATTGGGATTTCTAGAAAAGTTTGGAAAGTTCAAATAATATACAGCACCAATAAAGATCTTACTGATGTGATAAAAGAGAGGTGCATTGATTATTGGAGTAAAACTTTAAAATTTAAAAAAAATCAAATAGTCTCTGTAAATAAAAACAAAGCAAAGACAGAATCTTTAGAATACGGTTCTGCTAGGATATTTTTTGACAATAATACGTTTATTGAAATCATGCTTAATGGTGTACTTAAAAAGTTTATAAATATCGTGCAATCCCCGAAAAACAAATATGAAAAACAAATTTTAGTGGGATTTATAAGAGGGCTTGCAGCCGCTGAAGCATGTCCTATATTAACTAAATTGGGGGCGCTCAGTAAAGTTGCTTTTTCTTTCAATCCACATAATGATAGTTTAAATTTTTATAAAGAAATGCTAAAAAATATTGGAGTAAACTATGCTGGTGCACACGGAAATGAGCTTTATATTTATGGAATAAAAAATTTTAAAATATTTAATCAAATTAATTTATTTAAATTTCATAAATCTAGAAAGGAAAAATTTGATTTTGGTTATAAAAATCATAAATTTTCTAATTAAGGTTCATTTTTTAGAATAGATTTATTCAAATCATATTCTTTAATTTTTTTTAATTCGTCTTGGAAGTTTGATATCAGTTTTATTAATTCATCTGCAAGCATTTTTTTAACTTCGCCACTGAGTATTCTTCCTTTTTTATAATCTTCAAATAACTTTTTACTTTTATCTTCAGTTAAAAAGAAGTTAGACAAATATTGACATGCAATGTCTATATCTGGATTTCCGCCTTTAGTTCTATGTTCTTGTATTGTCTTTTGCCCGCCAGAAAATGCATTATTCACTTTTTTAACTATTGTTTTTTCATCATCGCTATAGAATATAGCATTATTCTTTGATTTTGACATTTTACTCCCATCTAAACCTTTCATAAAAGTTGCGTGCAAGATAGACGGTTTTTGATATCCGGCTCTTGAAGCAATATCCCGGCATATCCTAATATGGGTATCTTCATCTGGACCAATCGGAACTAAAACGTTTTTAATCCCGAACTTTTCTTGTGGAAAAATTATATGGGCAGATTGAACTGCTGGATAAAAATGAAGTCCTATATTTTCCTCATTCTTATAACCATAAGCCGCTTTTATTTCCGATAAATTTATTTTTTTTGACAGTTTAATTGCTAAATTATAGATATTTGTATAAATTTGGTCGATAATAAAATAAGTGCTTTTAGGATCAAACCCGTAAGCAAGTAGCTCTTTAGCCAGTTTTAAAGAATATTCTAATGCTTCTTCTTGGCTTTTTACTTTACCTGCTAAGTAACTTTCATCATCTGAAATAGGTATAAAAATTGGAACTCCAAATTTTCTCTGGAAATACAAATTTGTATCAAAAACTACTTTATGCCCTATATGCATTGTACCTGAGGCATTAAAACCAGAAACAATTGCGCACTTCTCACCATTTTTTAATGCTTTGTAAAATTTATCAAATTCTCTGTGGGAATATATTAATTTATTCTTAAAAGTATAAAAATCTGGTATTTCTTTTAAATCAGATACTAATTCGGCACCAAACACTTTAACAAGCTTCTCATTATCCTCTAATAAGCTATCTCTCATAATCAATTTCTCCACTAACTTCCCAAGGTGTTACGCTATACTCTTTTTTCACTTCAACATCTTGGTTATATTCTATTTAAAGGTTTTTGTGAAGAAAAATTCTGATTGAAACGCTTGAAGAGATAAAATTTTCCCTTGAAGTGTCAACATTGAAAAAATAAAAACGCTTTTATACTTGTTCCACTACATAATTCTATTAATTTTCAAACCGTAAAGAGGTGCAACAATAATGGCAGCAAGAAGAGCAGCAAGGAAAACTGCAACAAAAGCTACACGAAGAAAGAGAAGATAACTCTTATACTGTTCATAGCAGATTATTACATTTTTTCTTTTATTTTTTTATTTCAAAAATCATTTTCTACGGCAAATATTTGTTGGCTCAAATGAAGTGCACTTATCTTTTATTTTCGAACAAAGGCCATAAGGATTGTTCCTGTTGCATGTTTGAGATTCTTTTACAAACTTACAATCTTTTATCCTTGCATCCCACACACAAAACTGATTGGAACTTATCCCACGACAGTATTCAACATGTGAAAATGGATCCTTGACAAGACGACAAGGTTCCTGCTTTGCAAACATTCCTGTAAGAGAAACATCTTGGAGAGAAGTTAGCGCAAATCCTCCAACCAAGAATAACATTGCAAATGTGATAATAAAATTCTCATTTTGAGAACTCCAAAACCTCTTTTCCATGTTTCATTTGTGACAATTGCCATATAAAAATTTATTCTTCCTGTGAAAGTGGTATCTTCCCACTCCGACAGGTTTAAATAAATGTTAAGTAATTACATTGTATCATAATCAATCGATAAGGGGGGTTGAAAACATGGGTTTTAACACAACTTGGGCAAAAATTGCAGGTGTTGTGTTGCTATTGGTAGGAATCCTTGGGTTTGTCATGGGAGACGAGCTCTTTGGGTTTGGTGTCAATATGCTGCATAACATCGTTCACCTTGTCACTGGTGCACTGTTCGCATGGGCAGGCTTTAGTGCTGGTGGAGCAAACGCAAAGAAGACAAACCAATGGTTAAGCGTTATCTACATCGTCGTAGCTATTTTAGGTTTGTTGAATGTAACTTTCCTCGTTGATTTGCTGTATCTTAATGCTGCAGACAACTGGTTACATATTGCATTGGGCGTTGTTACAATCGGCGCTGGATTTTGGGGTGAATAAACCCCTTTATTCTTTTTCATAAAAACTTTTAAATAGAGTTTTCTTTTTATATTCTCATGGTACAATGGAATCTTAATGATATCTTTCCTTCTTTTAGTGAAAAGTCCTTAGATGTGGCATTACAAAAAATAGAGAAAGAGGTAAAAGTATTTGAGAAACTACGACCGAAATTAAAAGATACTCTTTCTGGAAAAGAAGTTTATCGTATTCTTGAGATGAGTGAACAACTTTCACGGAGCATGATGCTGCCTGGGCATTATATTGGTTTAAAGCTGGCTGAGGATACGACTTCACATAAATGGAATGCTCTTAGCTCTCAATTCTCTCAAAGAAGCACGGATTTTGCAAATAAAATGATATTCTTTTCTTTGTGGTGGAAAAAACTTAATGATACCAATGCAAATAGGATACTGAAAGATCTTGGCAAGTACACCTATATGATGCAAGAAACGAGAAAATTCAAAAAACATACGCTTGAAGAAAGTGAGGAGAAGATTACCAACATCAAAGACATTACGGGTGTCAATGCTTTATCGAGCATTTATGATATCATAACGAATGCCTATACCTTTGATTTTCATGGCAAAAAGAACCTCTCACAAGCGCAAGTTTTAGAGCATGTAAGAAAAAATGATTCAAAAATAAGAAAAGAGGCTTATGAGACTGTGCTTGGAAGATATGGAAAGGAAGAAAGTGTTCTTGGGGAAATTTACAGGAATATTGTGCTTGACTGGGTCAATGATGGACTGAAATTAAGAAATTACAAGACCGCCATAGGCATCAGAAACCTCAGTAATGACATTCCTGATGAAGCTGTTGATGCTTTGCTGAATGTTTGCAGAAAAAATGTTGCAGTATTTCAAGATTACTTTAAACTGAAAGCAAAAATAATTGGCATGAAGAAGCTACGAAGATATGACATTTACACACCCATAAGGGGAAAAGAGAAAAAAATACGTTATGATGTAGCTTTAAAGACTGTGTTAAGCGTTTTTCATTCTTTTGACAAGAAGTTCTCTACCTGTGCAAGGAGAATGGTGGATGAAAAACATATTGATTCTGAAATACGGAAAGGAAAACAGAGTGGAGCATTTTGTGCCAGCACTGTGCCTGAGATGACACCTTATGTCTTGTTGAATTGGGTTGGTAACTATAATGACATGTCCACTTTAGCACATGAATTAGGACATGCCATCCATTCTATGCTTGCTGAAGATAAGACGGTTTTTGATTTCCATTCTAGTTTGCCGATGGCAGAGACTGCCTCAATATTTTCTGAGATGCTCCTCGAAGAGGAATTGCTGAAAAAAGGAATGCTGAAAGATGAAGAAATAAGCCTGCTTGCAACACAAATCGATGGTATCTATGCAAGCGTGCTACGACAAGCATATTTTGTTCTTTTTGAAAAACAAGCGCATGACCTGATGGAGCATGGAGCAACGATTGAACAGCTCAATGATTTATGGCTGAAGAATTTGAAAGAGCAATTTGGGAATGCTGTTGAAGTTGCTGATGTCTTCAAGCACGAATGGAAATATATTCCTCACATCTATCACACACCATTTTATTGCTATGCTTATGTGTTTGGAAATCTTCTTGTCTTGAGCTTGTTTAAGATGTACAAAGAACAGGGAAAAGCATTTCCACCCAAATATATTAAAATATTAAGTTATGGTGGAAGCGAAAGCCCTGAGAAGATATTGAAAGAAGTCGGCATTGACATTAGAAGTGAAAAATTCTGGCAGGGTGGATTTGACTTGGTCAAGGATATGGTTACACGATTGAAAAGAGAACTGGATGCTTAGCTTACTTGCTTTCAAGTTTTTTTTGTTGCTTTGACCAAATTTTATTCGGTGTTTTTTTTACCCACTCAGCATATTTTTCAAGAAATCTCATTCGTTCTTCAGAATTCTCTTTTTTTAATTTTTTCAGTTCTTCTAAATTCATCTCTTCAGGTATTTTCATTGTATGTATTTTTTGTACTTCTCATCTATTTTAAGCTTTCTAAATAAGTCCTCCATGAATCTCTTGTCTAATTTATCCTTAAAAAGAGCAAACAGATAACGAGAGTCTTCTATATCCTTTTCAGTTCCCAAGAAAAGCTTGAATACAACTTGTATCTCTAAAGGAGAAATGTACATTATATGGTTATTTATGCTTACCTTAATTCTTTCTTTCAATGATAAGTCATCTAAACTAACCTTTGAAAACTTTACCTCCATGTTTGGAATAAACTCTCCTTTTTTTGAAAATCGTAATGCTATACCTCTTGATAAGTATTCTCGATAAGCTTCCTTGCATTCAGAGGTGTTTAAACATTCAAACTTTTCAGATAAGTTATTCCATAAATCATTGAATCTTACAAAATCCATCTTTTCTAGGAACATATCTACATCTTCAGAAATTCTATTTCTTCCAAAAAGTATTGGGATATACCCTGAGATTATAACATAGGAAATTTTTAATTTATCCAATATTTTACAGAAGTCAATTACAAAGTTATCTAAATTATTTAGTTCTTTCTCAAAAATTATATTTTTGTGAGTATATTCTATTTCCATAGGATCTAAAAAAGGATTATATTTATATGTCTTCTGCGAGCATATGGCGAATGCGATTTATGGTGGTAAACCTTATATTAAAGCCCTACAAAGAGATGCTATGACTCCTGAAGATGAACTTTTAAGGCCTGTTGCAAAACATGAGATTAAAGAGAAAAGCAAGGTTTGGAAGTATTTTTGGAGTTTTGTTGGATTTATTCTTATTATTCTCATATTGAGCTACATGCTCAGTGGGTATACGGTGATGTCTGTCATTGCTGGAAAGATTGCAAGTGAAAAAGTACAAGATAATGTTGTTATAAGTGACTATGGGGATATTATTTTTCAGGAAGAAGCTTATCAAGAACTGAAAGAGCTTTATCATACCAATGAAAAAGAATTCAGGGCTTGTTTGTTTGGTGATTTTCATGACGGAGTCTATCTTATCAATAAACTATTTTTACCAACAATGCACTTTCAAGACTATGACCAGGTTGTTTCGAGTCCTTGCCCTACAAAAACATTGTTAGATCTGCACAGCCACCCACAAGACCATTGCATTTTTTCCGACGTTGACATCAATGGGTTTGCTCCTACTGAAGAAAACACACTTTTAACGGTGATGTGCAATGATAATAGATTTATATTCTACAAGAAAACCATATAAACCAGTTTTACGTGTTTTTCTTATGATGCTCAAGAGGTTCGTTCTATTTCTTATGGCGTTGCTCCTTATTTCTAGTACAACGCATGCGAAAGAGAATTTCACTAGCTTCAACATTATTGATGGCACAAATGGAGAGAAATTTGCTGATATTATTGGCCATGTCACCGTCCAAGGAGAAGAGACCAGAGTTGTTTTGGTTAGGAATGGCACTCTTGTTTTAGATAGTGAAAAAGCTGTAGAAATCGTGCTTGATCTTGATGCCACTGAAGCTCCCGATTATTACTACTTTGGATTTCCTGAAGGGAACTCTCTCAATTTTTTTCCCATTGGAAAAGTAAGGGGAAGTATTTATGATACGTTGGATAACCTTGTTGCTAAGGCAGATATTCTCTTTGATTGTGATAAACCTATGACTATTCTATTCCCTGAAAATAGCGATAGATATGGTGGTTTTTCTTCTTATCTCCCTCTTGGAAAATGTATTATATCTACAACAGACGGGAATATGCTAGGAAAAAATGAAATCATTGTTGAACAAGGAAAAGCTTACGACATAGACTTGGTGTTAAATAAAAGTTTAAATTCACATTCCTCTTTTTATTTTATTATCTTTGGAGTTGTTGTTATCCTATTCATCTTTTATTACAAAAACAAAAGGCTGAATCGACATAAAAAAAAGAAACCAACAAATAAAAACCTCGATAGCGTACTTAAAACATTAAATGAGAAAGAGAAAGGCATTGTTTTGTTTTTACGTGAACATGGGAATAAATCTTCTGCTACAAATGTACGACGTGCTTTACAAATTCCCAAGACTTCCTTTACTCGCATGCTTACGCGTTTAGAAGAGAAGAAAATTATTGTCCTTGAAAAGGATGGAAGCTTCATTAAAATAAAACTTGCTGAGTGGCTTTACAGTTAAATGGGTCTTATTTTGGCCTTTTCTTATGAAATGGACTCTATTTTATTCCTTTTTGAGTTCTGCGATCCTCTCAAGTTATTTAAAAGAGAACTTCTTACTTTTCTGTACCATCAGAGATGATGGAGGTAGAACTATGAAAAATACTATGAAAAATAAATTATTATTAATGGTCATGCTGTTTGTGATTGCCTTACCTTTGGTAATTGCAACAGAGGATAATACAGCTGTTCTCTTTAAAGGGGAAATTATTGAAGGAACTACAAAATCCTTTGATTATGCTGCTTCTGATGATGACTATCTGAAGCCTGTTGCAATCAGTGTCAAAGAAACACAAAAATCTGAAAAGCGATGTCGGATCCTTTTCCAAAAAGAAGATATTTGGCTTGAAGAAGGCAAAGAAGTTATCACACAATCTTCATTCCGTGTTAGGATAAACTCTGTTGAAGAAAATCTTTGTGAAGTTGAAGTCAGAACTGTTGATGATACTTCTAAAGATATTCATGCTTATATTACTTCAGTAAAAGTTGACAATTATAAGCCTGATCAACAAGGTTATATCTTTGTAGAAAATGGAGCAAAAGTTGTTTTTATTGCAACGATTGAATCTGATACAGCTGTCAACGATGTTCCTTATGTATTTTATAACAATGGAAATCCTACTGGGAAAGGTGCAACTGATAAATTAACTGGCACTGTTGACTTGAAGAAAGGGTTAAACTATATAGATTGGGCTATGGTATTCAATTATAAAGATGATACCTTGTACAAAACAGGTTCATTTTTGACTGTCTTGCTCCTTGATCCTGAAGAAGAAAAAATAAATGATTTTTCATGGCATGGAATTACTATTTATGCTCAAAGCCCTGGATATTCTGATGATAAAGATAAGCCTTATGCTTATGTAAACTCTTTGACAACAGATAATCTAAAACCCAATGCACAAGGGTATATTTATGCCAAAGAGGGTGAGAAGGTTTACTTTACTATAGAAATTGAATCAAAGGGGGACGCAAAAAATGTTCCTTATGTTTTCTATAACAATGGATATCCTACTGGAAAAGGCTCAACTCAAAAAGTAACTGGTACTGTTGACTTAAAGAAAGGGCTAAACTATGTAAAAGAGGCTATGGTATTCAATTATAAAGAGGATACTCTTTACAACACAGGATCTTTCCTAACTGTCTTTTTGCTTGATCCTAGTGAAGAAAAAGTAGCTGGTTCGTATTATAATGGGCTAACGATTTATGTGAAGAAATCAAATGATCCTTCAGACGAACCAACTAATCCAAGTGATCCTTCAGGCAAATGCCAAGAGATATATAGAATATGTCTTGAAAATGGTGGATCTGCAGAAAAATGTCAGGAACAATTACCAAGGATATGCCGTGAAAAATCTCCAACTAATCTTGTAACTGAACCTTCTTCAGATGCTTCTGATGATTACACCAAACCAGTTATGGACTGTGGTCTTGTGTACGATGGCTGCATCAAGCGAGGCTTGAATGAATATGTTTGTCAAGAAATGCGTAGTGAATGTGAACGTGGAGGCTATACAGAACCTTATGGCAAAACGTGTGATCAGGGATGTTATGCAAATAGTGACATCAACAAATGCCTGCCTTATGGGACACGCATAGAACAAAAAGGTGTTGCCTTATATTGTGATATTGATGGTTCTCTTCTTGAACAGAAAAACGATGGCGATGCCGCCAATAATGACTATGAATGTAAGAGCAACTCAGCGCGCTATGGCACATGCGAGAATGTTGCAGAGCAAAATAATATCTTAACAACGATATTTGGATGGCTCTCTCGATTATTTGGTGGAAATTAATCCACCCTTTTTTTCTTTTTTCATATATTTTACTTTCACTAAGAAAACTTAAAAACAGGCGTTATTCTTTACTCTTATGGGCAGATATTCTCATTCAAAGATAAGCACTTTTGAGCAATGCAAATACAAGTATAAACTGGCTTACATTGATATGATACGCAGTGATGTACAAAGCATTGAATCTTTTATGGGTAGTTTGGTGCATCAAACGCTTGAGAAGCTTTACAAAGACGTTGTTCATGGTAAGATTACTGATAAAGAAGATTTGTTACGATTTTATTTGCTTACTTGGTCAAGAGAATGGAATAAAGATATTCTTATAGCAAAAAAAGAATTTGATGCAGAATACTACCAAAATCTTGGATTGACTTTTATATTAGAATATTATGATACCTACTTTCCTTTTGATACACTTGAAACTATTGGCATTGAAACTGATGAGAGATTAAAGCTTTCTAACAATAATGAATATTATGTCAGGATTGATAGACTTGCAAAAGACGATGCTGGTAATTATTATGTCATTGATTACAAAACAAGCAATGGACTCAAAAAACAGGAAGAATTAGACAAAGACAGACAGCTTGCAATGTATTCTCTATGGGTTAAGGAAAAATATCTTGATGCGAAGTCTGTGAAGCTTGTTTGGAATTTTTTAGCTTTTAATGAAGAGAAAACTTCGGTACGAAGCGATGAAGAGCTTGTACGATTACGAGAAGAAGTTGAAAAAGTGATACAAAAAATTGAAGTGTGCACTGATTTCCCAACCACTGTGAGCAAACTCTGTAACTACTGCGAATACAAGGCAATATGCCCTGCCTGGAAGGAGTCAACCCCTGGAGATAAGACAAAATACCATAAACAAACCTCACTGCACAAGTTCATTGACGAGCCTCCTATATTCTCAAAACATTAAATCTTAGTTTATATATGGTTTTAAATAAGGTCTGCTTAGAATATATGAATGGATTCTCCTGAAAAGAGGAAGATGGATACGTATTACAAAGAACAGATTGCCAGCAACTTACAAAAAGAACTGAAGATTTTTGATGATATCATTGCCATGCTTGTTTCTGCTGTTGCACCGAAGCATGCTGCAAACTGCAAGGAGAAGGAAGATTTCTGGAACGTTGTCTTTGATCATTGGGGATCTTTTAGTGAAGTGATGCCTCCTTATCGAGAAGTAAAATGGAATTTCATGAAGATTAAAAAGTATAAAGAGATCGCTGAGAAGAAAGGTTATGGGTCAGAAGGATTAGATCAGGAAGAGCTCAAGATACGTGAGAAATGTCTTTCGAGCATGTTATGGTTTGGCGATATGCTTGCGTATAGTGCTGGATTAATTAAGGAAGACTTGCGAGCAAAAAGATTATTTGGATTAGATGATTGATTCTATGTTTAGATAATATTTTGTTTTTATAGTTGTGCTGATAAAATAGGTTTGTTCAAGAAAATTTAAAAAGAAAAAAGCACATAGGAAGGAGTCAAAAAGTTCTCTCGTGAAGCAAATATATAGATTAGGTCGAGTTATTAGTAATTGCGGGCTGAATGCCTCGTTACCTTGGCACGTACACCCCAACCCTATCAAACCTGTGTTCCACAGGTACTCTCAGTCTCTTTTCGCGGCCGGCTTCGAACTTAGATGCTTTCAGTTCTTATCCATTAACGCGTAGCTGCTCAGCCTGCCCTGTCGGACAACTGATAAACCAGAGGCGTCGAACCTTTGTTCCTCTCGTACTAAAAGATCCTTCCACTCAGACTTCCACACCCCCAGTAGATATCATACAAACTGTCTCACGCATGTAAACCCAAGTTTTTCAACTTGGCATGGACTATACCATCATCCTCATCTTGTAAGAGGAGATCGGCGTGTTAGCCTTGTTGTTTCCAACAAAACTCTCAGCATTACGCTTCAGTCTCTACGGGGGCAACATACTACTTTCTGTTTTCACAAGTAAATGCAACAAGATTACAATTTTTGTAAACAAGTTTGTTGCATCCATAGCATGCGCCTTCCCTCGGTATTATCATCTCTGTCAGTTTGTAACAGAGGAAGACTTCACCGAAATGAGCCGATTTATCGTTGTTACTCATATTTTACTTGCCATATCGGTTCACTGTGAATTGCTTCACAGCGACGCCATCTTCTTTACGTTCTTAACCCAGCTCACGATCCGCCTGTTAGAGAGAATGAAAACCATTCAAAAAAATGCATCGTAGTTTCGTGTTCAACATTTTTTCTTCATTATATTTGGGTTCTCTCTCCTTTAACCGGTGAACACCCGTACCCTTGGGAGCTTCTGCACTCCCAGGTTGCGAAGAGCCGACAACGAAGTAGCAAGCAGCGCCGTCGATTTGGACTCTTAGGCGCTACAACTCAATTATCCCCGAGATAGCTTTTCTGTCATACCTAGCCCTCACCAATAAGGACATAGGGGTTCGCTAGACCAGACTTTCGTCTCTGAATTCCGTAATGGTTGGAATCCAGTTAGGCAAGCTTTTGCTCTTGCACTCTACCCTGGATTTCTAAACCAGGTGAGCTTACCTTTGGGCCCTACTGATATCTTTTCAGCAGGGTGCCGCCCCAGCCAAACTGTCTGCCAGTCGATGTCCTCGTAATGACGAGTTAGCGATACAGCGCAAGATGAGTGGTATTACATATTTCGCCTATTCCAACCCTAACGAATTGGACGTAGCAGCTCCCACCTATCCTATACATCAAGCACTATACCGCAACAACAAGCTACAGTAAAGTTCTACGGGGTCTTCGCTTCCCACTGGAGGTCACTGGCCTTCACACCAGTGGAGTATGTTCAGAGGACACTAGTTTGGGACACTGACGATCTCGTTATACCATTCATGCAAGCCGACATTCAATCGGCAAGGTATTACGCTACCTTAAGAGAGTTA